>Ga0310696_10002149_pt1 | contig 26717 bp, 21 predicted proteins | sample AusTroGonzalo_MG_4_FD_203885 | JGI IMG/M metagenome (GOLD analysis project Ga0310696, IMG submission 203885) | Bovine rumen microbial communities from tropical cattle in Woodstock, Queensland, Australia - Gonzalo_02 (v2) (version 2) | ecosystem: Host-associated > Mammals > Digestive system >...
AGTGCCAAGTTCATCGTCACCGGCGACGCCACCCAGATCGACCTTCCCCGCCGGGAAGACAGCGGACTGCTCCGGGGCATCGCCCTGCTGGAAGGCATCAAAGGCATCGCCACCATCCGCTTCACCAGCGAAGACATCGTCCGCCACCCGCTGGTAACCAAAATCGTCAAAGCATTCGACCAAAAAGACGCCGAAGAAAAGATTGGCAAATAATTTGCAGATAATAATCCGCTATGAAAAAAATACTGACATTCGTATTGCTCCTTTGCGGTCTCACCGCCGGAGCCCAAACCCTGGAAGGAACGTTCACCCAGGCCAAAACCCTAAAGGTTACCGGAAAAGTCATCACCAGCGAAGGCACGCTCACATACACCGCCCCCGACCAACTGGCCATGCTGTATACCAAGCCGGAGGGCGATTATTTCATCATCGACGGCCCTATGCTCCGCATGGACCTGCGCGGCGTGTCTCTGGACGTAAACACTGAAAACAACAAAACAGTGAAAGCCCAGCGCAATGCCATCCTCTATGGCATCGCAGGCCGATATGAGGAAATCGCCCAGGAAATGGACGCCGACCTCACTGTCACTCCCACCAAGGACGGCGGCAAGCATGTGGTGATCAAAGTGCGCCAGACCCTTCCCAAAGGTTATTCCGGCATGGAGCTGGACTACAAGAAAAACGGACAGCTCCGCACCATGGTCCTGGAAGAGTTCGGCGGCATTTCCACAACCTATGTCCTATCCATTAATTAGGTATTGAAATCCCAGAAATTTTGCTTATCTTTGTATGATTATAGAAAGGTAAGTAGAATATGGACAATAACGAAGAGAAGAATGTGCTCGAGGAGCCGCAGGGAAGCGGCTACATCGAGCAAGTGGAGATAGATCATGAAATGCGCACCGCGTACATCGACTATTCCATGTCGGTGATTGTGTCCCGTGCGCTTCCGGATGCCCGTGACGGCCTCAAGCCGGTCCAGCGCCGTGTTCTGTTCGGCATGGACAACATGGGCCTCAGCTATAACGGTCAAACCAAGAAGAGTGCCCGTATCGTGGGTGAAGTGATGGGTAAATTCCATCCCCACGGGGACTCCAGCGTATACGATGCTATGGTGCGCCTGGGCCAGGACTGGAACCAGCGCTATCCCATGGTCAAAGGTCAGGGTAACTTCGGCTCGGTAGACGGCGACTCCCCTGCCGCCATGCGTTACACGGAAGCCAAACTGCAAAAGATGGCCGAGGATGTCCTGGGCGACATGGACAAGGACACCGTGGACATGACGCTCAACTTCGACGACACCCTGGAAGAGCCCACCGTACTGCCCACCAAGGCTCCCCTGCTGCTGCTCAACGGCGCCTCCGGCATTGCCGTGGGTATGGCCACCAACATGGCCCCTCACAATCTGGGCGAATGCTGCGACGCCATCTGCGCCTACATCGACAATCCCGAAATCACCACCGAGGAACTGATGCACCACATCAAGGGCCCGGATTTCCCCACCGGCGGCATCGTCATGGGCGTTTCCGGCATCAAGGAAGCCTACGAAACAGGCCGGGGCCGCGTGGTCATCCGCTCCAAGACGGAAATCGAGGTGGACGAACACGGCCGCGAAACCATCGTGGTCACGGAAATCCCCTACATGGTGAACAAGCGGGAAATGATCGAAAAGATCGCCCAGCTGGCCGATGACAAGAAGATCGAAGGCATCTCCTACATCAACGACGAAAGCTCCCGCGGCGAAACCCGCGTAATCATCCGCCTCAAGCAGGGCACCAATTCCGGCGTGGTCCTGAACATGCTGTTCAAGTACAGCCCGCTCCAGAGCAGTTTCTCCTTCAACAACGTCGCCCTGGTGAAAGGCCGTCCCCGCACCCTCAGCCTCAAGGAAATCATCAAGGAATTCGTAGATTTCCGCCATGAGGTTGTAGTACGCCGCACCCGCTTCGAACTGGACAAAGCCCAAAAGCGCGCCCACATCCTGGAAGGCCTCCTCAAGGCCATGGACCTCATCGACGAGATTGTCCACATCATCCGCTACGAAGCCAAGAGCATCGACGAAGCCCGTCAGATGCTGGTGGACCGCTACCAGTTCACGGATGTGCAGGCTGCCGCCATCGTGGAAATGCGCCTGCGTCAGCTGGTTGGTTTGGAGCGCGAAAAGCTCCAGAACGAATACGACGAACTCATGAAGTTCATCGACCGCTGCAACCAGATCCTGGGCAGCGTGGAGGAACAGTTCAATGTAGTGAAGACGGAAACCATGGACCTCAAGGCCCGCTACGCCGATCCACGCCGCACCGAAATCACCCTCTCCGAAGACGAATTCAACCCGGAAGACTTCTACGCCGACGAAGACCAGGTAATCACCATTTCCCACCTGGGCTACATCAAGCGTACCCCGCTCACCGAATTCCGCACCCAGAACCGCGGCGGCGTGGGCAGCAAGGGCAGCGCCACGCGCGACGAAGACTTTATCGAGCACATCTACATTGCCAATACCCACAGCACCATGCTGCTGTTCACCCAGAAGGGCAAGTGCTATTGGCTCAAGGTATATGAAATCCCGGAAGGCAACCGCACCTCCAAGGGCCGTGCCATCCAGAATATCCTCATGATAGACCCGGACGACGCAGTCCGCGCCTACCTTAACGTAAAAACCCTTAAGGACGAGGAATTCATCAACAACAACTTCATCATGATGGTCACCCGTCAGGGTATCGTGAAGAAGACTTCCCTGGAAGCCTATTCCCGTCCCCGCACCAACGGCGTGAACGCCATCAACATCCGCGAAGACGACCAACTGCTGGAAGCCATCCTCACCAACGGACGCTGCAACATCATGATTGCAGCCCACGGCGGACGCTGCGTCCACTTCGACGAAAGGGATGCCCGCGCCATGGGCCGCACCTCCACCGGTGTCCGTGGCATCAATCTTGATGAAGGCGATTATGTGGTGGGTGTAGTCTGCCAGGACTTCCAGGCCGAAGACGCAGCGAAGCACCAGGTGCTGGCCGTATCCGAAAATGGCTATGGCAAACGCTCGGACCCGCAGGACTACCGTCAGACCGCAAGGGGTGCCAAGGGTGTCAGAACCCTGAACATCACCGAAAAAACCGGCTATCTTGTGGCCATCAAGAACGTCACCGACGACGATGACCTCATGATTATCTGCCGAAGCGGCATCACCATCCGAATGCCTGTCAACACCATCCGTGTTGCCGGACGTGCCACTCAGGGCGTTAAGCTCATCAACATCCGGGAAAAGGACGCCATCGCCGCCGTTTCCGTAGTCGCCCACAGCGACGATGAAGAAAGCCAGGCCGCAGAAGGAACCGAAATCACCGATACAACACAGGAATAATTAATCTAATCCTTTAATAGTATGAAAAAGTTGTTTTTCACCCTCGCGCTCGTCTGCTCCCTGCAGCTTGCGTATGCACAGAAGCCCGATGAGGAAATGCAGAAGGCTGTTGACAAAGCTCTCGTTGCCGCACAGGATGCCAAGAAGGCCACCAAGCCTGCCACTTGGATGAATCTGGGTAAAGCGTATATGACGGCCTACAACAACCCCATCTCCAACATCGCTCCCGGTCTGGACAAGGCCACTTTCGGCATGATGAACAAGGAGCAGCCCGCCTCCGTCTCCAACGTCACCGTTGGCGGCGAAGCCTATGAAAAGATGCAGCTCTCCCACCTGGACGTTTACTTCAACGCCGCCGGTCTGCTGGCCATTGTGGACGTAACCAAGCCCTCCGTTCCCGGAGACCTGCTGGGCGAAGCCGGCAAGGCCTATGTAAAAGCCTTCGAACTGGGTGCCAAGGACAAGGACGTTGCCCCCAGGCTCAAGGAAATCTCCGAGGCCTATTACAACGATGCCTTCACGGCCTATTCCCTGGGTAACATGGCCAAAGCCAGCGACCTCTTCAAAGGCGCCTACGACTGGTCCGTCACCGCTCCCAACACGGAATCCAACATCGACGCCGCCTACAACTGCGCCTTCACTGCCCTGGCCTCCAAGAACTACACCCGCGCAGAGGAATACTACAACATCTGCCTGTCCAAGGACTACACCTCCGAGGGTAACATCTTCGCCGCCCTCTCCGAGGTATCCCTCGCAAAGGCCGATACCCTGGCTGCAAAGAACTACCTGGCCACCGGTCTCACCAACTATCCGGACAACGCTTCCATCCTGACCAACCTCATCAACCTGTACCTGCAGACCAATGAGGATCCCAAGAAGATCGTGGAGCTGCTAGACGAAGCCAAGAAAGCCATGCCCGACAACCCTTCCCTCTACTATGTGGAAGGTAACATCTATGCCGGCATCAAGGATTTCGACTCCGCTACCGCCGCCTACAACAAGGGTCTGGAGATCGATCCCAAGTACGACATGGCCTATTATGGCCTGGCTCAGGTGGCCCTGAAGAAGGGTGAAGCCATTGTGGAAGAGATGAACGCCCTGGATGTGCGCGAATGGAAGAAGTACGATGAACTCAACGCCCAGCTTGTGGAAGTTTACAAAGGCGCCATCGAACCCTTCGAGAAATGCTACGAAGTAAGCTCCAACCCGGACGTGAAAGCCGCCGCCGCCGACTTCCTGAAGCGTCTGAACTTCCAGCTCCGCAATGTGGATCCGAAGTTCCAGGCCGACTATGAAAAGTGGAATGGCATCGTAGGTCAGTAAACCCTTATTCAATCAAATCTTTAGCCTTCGGCCTTTGGGTCGAAGGCTTTTTTTATTATTTTTGTACCATGCAGTTGAAAGTGACGGAAGACCTGAATCAGGTCATCAAATACGCGCAGGAAGAAGCCATGCGCACAGGCAGTTATGGGATCGGCCCGGACCATCTTTTCCTGGGTATCATCCGGCACGAGGAAAATGCGGCGTTCACTACGCTGCAGCATTTGGGCATTGAACCGGCCGACCTCAAAGTGTTTATTGACCAACGCATCGTCACCGGGGAAACCATCCCCTACGAAGAGTTGGAGCATATCAACTTCTCCCGTCAGGCGCAGAACGTCCTTAGCATTACGGTGATGGAAGCCACGCGGCTCAAGAGTGCCGCCGCGGCGCCGCAGCACTTGCTGCTGGCCCTGTGCCGCACTACGGAAAGCTACGGACAGGTGTACCTGCGCTCGCACGGCATCGACTACGGCCGCCTATTGGCCTATATGGAAGACGAAGGTCTTTTGCATCCCCGTCAGCAACAGCAGGAGGAAGAGCCCAAACAGCCCACCCAGGGACCGGAAGAAGAACAACCCGCAGAGGATAAGAAGCTGGATATCGAAGAATTCGCCTACGACCTCACCCGTGCCGCCCGCGAGGGCAAGTTGGACCCGGTGGTGGGCCGCGACACAGAGATTGCCCGCGTGATCGAGATTTTGGGCCGAAGGAAGAAGAACAATCCCATGCTCATCGGAGAACCGGGCGTGGGCAAGAGCGCCATCGTGGAGGGTATTGCGCAGCGCATTGCCACCGGTGACATATCGGCCGCCCTGGCCAAGAAGCGTATCCTTTCGCTGGACATCGCTTCCGTGGTAGCCGGCACCAAATACCGCGGCGACTTTGAAAAACGCCTCAAGGGCATCATCAAGGAGGCATCTGAAAACCCGGACCTGATCCTGTTCATCGACGAATTCCACACCATAGTGGGAGCGGGCGGCGCTTCCGGCAGCCTGGATGCAGCCAATATGCTCAAACCGGCGCTGGCGCGCGGCGAATTCCAGTGTATTGCCGCCACCACGCTGGACGAATTCACCAAGATTGTGGAAAAGGACGGCGCCCTTGACCGCCGCTTCCAGAAGATTGTGGTGGAAGCCTGCAGCGTACCGGAATCCATCGCCATCCTGCAGCAGCTCAAACCCAAGTACGAAGAATTCCACGGTATCCGCTATACCGACGAAGCAGTAGAGGCCGCCGTACGCCTCACCGACCGCTATATCACGGACAAATCCCTGCCGGACAAGGCCATCGACGCCCTGGACGAAGCAGGTTCCATGGTGCGCCTGTCCCTGGCCCGAAAAAAAGGCCGTGCACAGGTGGTGGAGGCCGAAGATATCGCTTCCGTGGTATCCAAGATGACAGGTATCCCCGTGAACAAGGTGGCCGAAAGCGAAGGCAACCGCCTGGTGAAGATGCGCACGCGCCTGCAGCAGCGCATCATCGGCCAGGACGAAGCCATCGAAACGGTAGTGCGAGCTATTCAGCGCAACCGGGCGGGACTTAAGGACCCGCATCGGCCCATCGGCACTTTCCTCTTTTTCGGTCCCACCGGCGTGGGTAAGACGCAATTGGCGCGCTCGCTGGCCGAATACTTATTCGACAGCGAAGACAACCTGGTGCGTCTGGATATGAGCGAATACATGGAGAAACACAGCGTGAGCCGCCTGATTGGCGCGCCTCCGGGCTATGTGGGCTACGAAGAAGGAGGACAGCTTTCCGAACGGGTACGCCGCAAACCCTACTGTGTGGTGCTGTTGGACGAGATTGAAAAAGCCCATCCGGACATCTACAACCTGCTCTTGCAAGTGATGGACGAGGGCCGGCTAACGGACAGCAACGGCCGTACGGTGGACTTCAAGAATACCATTGTGATCATGACTTCCAACGTAGGAAGCCGGGAAGTGGAGGAATATGGCAGCGGAATTGGCTTTGCAACGGCTGGAAAGAACGTGGATATAGACCGGCGGAGCGTGGTAGAAAAAGCCGTAAAGAAGGCATTCCCTCCGGAATTCATCAACCGTGTGGACGATCAGGTGTATTTCAACGCCCTGAACAAAGAGTCCATCGAGGCCATCATTGACATTGAACTGAAAGATTTGCGTGCCCGTGCATTGGAGGCCGGTTACAAACTCACCATTACGCCTGCAGCCAAACGCCTGATTGCCGATGCCGGCTACGACCCCGCCTACGGGGCACGGCCGCTGAAGCGGGCCGTGATGCGCTATGTAGAGGACCCTGTGTCTGAATTCATTATCAGCGACCGGATTCTGCAGTCCCGTAAAAAGGACGGCGGACAGCTCCGGACCCTTCGGGTGGGATTATCCCCCGACAAGGAGTCCACTGCGGTGGACCTGAAAGAGGATTAGAGGCTGGCGGCGTCTTCAAACTCAAGACCTAAGTCGTCGATGATATCCTTCAGGGCCTGGAAGGAAGTGGAAGAGGAGATGAAGTTACCCAGGGCATCCATGTTGAAATCTGTGTTACGCATGACGTTGTTCTTTTAAGTTTCTGATGCAAAGGTACGACCACCTTGCGCCAAACCATTGCCCAAGCAGTTTTTTATGAAAAAAATTGTCGTTTTATTAGCACTTTGTCTGGGTTTTTCCGCCCAGGCCCAGGAAACCTACCGCTTTGCCGAAAGGGACACCTGTTCCCTGTATCTGGATATTTATCGGCCCGCCGAAGGAAGCCAGACACAACTGGACAGCCTGGATAAACCCACTATCCTATATGTCTTCGGCGGCGGATTCATCATGGGCAAACGCTCCCATCCCTGGCAGTTACCGTGGTTCAAAACCCTGAACGAAAACGGCTATACGGTGGTGACGGTAGATTATCGGCTGGGCATGAAAGGCGTGAAAGTGGGAAAAGGCCTGAGCGGGGCCTATCAAGCCTCCGAAGCTTTTGAAAACGCCCAGCAGATGGGTGTGGAAGACGTTTTATCGGCCGTAACCTTCCTGATGGAGCAGCAGGACACGTTGAAGATTGATCCTTACAACATGGTCATTGCCGGTTCATCGGCCGGCGCCATTATCTCGCTGGCCACCGAATATACCATTGTGAACGGACGAGCCACCGGACTGCCGGAAGACTTTAATTTCAAGGGCGTCATGTCCTTTGCGGGCGGCATCATCAGCAACAGCGGACCACCTCATTTCCCGAAAGCTCCCTGCCCCATCCTCCTGCTGCACGGAACGGCCGACCAAGCTGTGCAATACAAGAGCCTGGCCTTTTTCGGCAAAGGTATCTGGGGGAGTTCCTGGCTGGCAGGTGAATGGAAACGAAAAGGATACGACAATTACTGCATTTATCGCTTCAAAGATTCCACCCACGACGTAGCCATGTACATGGAGGTGTTATGGGATCTGGAAAAAGCCTTCCTGGAACAGAATGTCATTCAGGGACACGCCCGTTGCATAGACGCACTGGTGCATGACGCCTCGCTGCCACACTGGATGCAGATATCCATGGAAGATATTTACAAATAAAGCGCGTGCGTGTTCTTGATCTCGTCCATTACGAACGACGAGAGGACAGAGCCGATAGAATCAATGTTGCCCAGCACATTGATGATAAACTCATTATAATACTTCATATCCGTGGCCTGGATCTTTAGGAGATAGTCGTACTCTCCGGATATATTATAGCATTCCGCCACCTGGGGAATGTCCTTGATCACGGAAATGAAGTTCCGGGCCACGGAACGGGTCATCTGTTTCAGTTTCACGCTGCAGAACACCGTAAAGCCCCGGCCCAGTTTGCCGGCATCCAGCACTGCCGCATATTTCAGGATAAAGCCTTCCCTTTCCAAACGTTTCATGCGCTCGAAAACCGGCGTAGTGGAAAGGTGTACCTGAGCCGCCAATTCCTTGGTGGTGAGCCGCGCATTTTCCTGCAGCGCCCGCAGAATCTGCAGATCCACATTATCCAATACAATTTCACTCATTCTTTTTTCCGTCTAAAAACCAGCCCTAAAAATACATTTATTCTATTATCTGCAACAAAAATAGTAATTTATTCCAACTTTTAGAAATTTCTTGTACGATATTTCTACTTCGACTATCTTTGTTCCGGCAGATATACCTTCCAAAATCTGTGGCCACCCTTGGCCTCATAAAAGGGAGGGGCCCGTCCGTAAGGATGGGAGGGGTCGCGAAGCGACGATTTTGGAAGGTATATCTGCCGGAACTAACCAAAAATATAGAGTATGGCAAAGATTGACACCCGTTGTGTACATGCTGGATATGCTCCAGGAAAGGGCGAACCGCGGCAGGTTCCTATTATCCAGAGTACTACCTTTAAATATGAGACCTCGGACCAGATGGGCAAATTGTTCGACCTGGAGGAGAGCGGATATTTCTATACCCGTTTGCAGAACCCTACGGTAGATACTGTGGCTGCCCAGCTCAACGACCTGGAGGGTGGCGTGGGGGCTATCCTCACTTCCTCCGGCCAGGCGGCCAACCTGTTCGCCGTCCTGAACATCGCCAGTGCAGGTGACCACATCATTGCGGCCAACAACATCTACGGCGGAACCTTCAACCTGTTGGGCGTCACGCTGCCCAAGCTGGGAATCGGCATTACTTTCCTGAAGGCCGATGCTTCCGACGAAGAGATTCAATCGGCCATCCAGCCTAACACCAAACTGGTTTTCGGCGAAACTCTCTCCAATCCCGGCGTGGAAATGTTCGATATCGAGCGCTGGGCAGCCGTGGCGCACAGAAACGGGCTTCCGCTGGTGATTGACAACACTTTTGCCACTCCTGTCCTGTGCCGTCCTTTTGAATGGGGAGCCGATATCGTGACCCACTCCACCACCAAATACATTGACGGACACGGCGTGAGCGTGGGCGGTGCCCTGGTGGACAGCGGAAACTTCCCTTGGGACGCTTACCCCGAGCGTTTCCCCGGCCTCACCACCCCCGACGCCTCTTACCACGGCCTCACTTACACCAAGCAGTTCGGCAAAGCGGCCTTTATTGTGAAGGCCACCACCCATCTGATGCGCGATCTTGGGTCCACCCAGAGCCCGCAAAACGCTTTCTACCTGCATCTGGGCCTGCAAACCCTGCATCTGCGCATCAAGCGCCACAGCGAAAGCGCCCTGCAGGTGGCCCGCTGGCTGGAAAAATGCCCGGATGTGGCCTGGGTGCGCTACCCTGGCCTGGAGAACGACCCGCACTATGCTCTGGCCAAGAAATACGTCCCGGACGGCTGCAGCGGCGTGCTGTGCTTCGGTCTCAAAGGCGGCCGTGCCTTCGACAACCGCTTCCTGGATGCTTTGAAGCTCACCACCATTGAGACGCATGTGGCCGATTGCCATACCTGCGTGCTGCACCCTGCTTCACATACGCATCGGCAGCTGTCCGACGAGCAGCTCCGCGCTGCCGGTATTGCCCCCGACCTGATCCGTTTCAGCGTTGGCCTGGAAGACCCGGAAGACATTATCGCCGATCTGGAACAAGCATTAGCCGCAGCCAAAGCATGATCCGGCACGAAATTACAGTACCTTTGGAACTGGAATGCGGCGCCCGACTGGATAGCGCCCGACTGGTGTTCCATACCTCCGGCGCCCGTACCGGCCGGATTATCTGGATCTGCCATGCCCTCACCGCCAACTCCGACCCCGAAGACTGGTGGCCGGACATGGTGGGACCGGGTCGCACCATTGATACGGAAAGGGACTACGTAATCTGTGTCAATATGATGGGCAGTGCGTATGGTTCCGAAGGGCCCGCCCGGGAGAATCCCGCCACCGGCAAGCCCTGGATGCTGGATTTCCCGGACATTACCATCCGGGACACGGTTAACTCTTTCATTGCCGTTCGCAAACACTTGGGGATTAACAAAATAGACCTGCTGATCGGCGCATCCAACGGCGGATTCCACGCCATTGAATGGGCCATCATGGAACCGGATATGTTCCGCCGCTGCCTGTTTCTGTGTACGGCCCCGCGCATCTCCCCTTTCCTGGGAGCTACCGTAGAAGCGCAGCGGATGGCCCTGGAGGCCGATCCCAGCTTCCGGGAAGCGCGCAGTCTGGACGGCGGCCGGGAAGGCCTCAAATGCGCCCGGGCACAGGCCCTTATCAGCTATCGCTGCTTCAAGGGCTACGGACTCACTCAGGCCGAACCTGATCCAGACGCCCTGTTTGCCCGCCGGGTGGCTTCCTATGAGCGTTACCAGGGCGAGAAACTGGTGCGCCGAGGATTCGATGCCTATTCCTATTACAGCCTCTGCAACGCCCTGGACAGCCACAACGCGGGCCGGGGACGTGGGGGCGTTCAAGCGGCCTTGAAGACCATCAAGGCCCAAGTGACGGTGCTGGCCGTGGATACCGACCAGATTTTCCCGCCTGCGGAAGGCCGCACCTGGACCGCCTGGATTCCCGGCGCCCGTTATATTGAAATCTCATCTGATTTTGGCCATGACGGTTTTTTACTGGAAATACCTAAAATCTCTGCATTAATTATTATGAATTAACAAAGTAAGTCCCTCCCCGAGGGGAGGGATTTAGGGAGAGGGTAACGTGGGGCATTGATTGTGCGTGGGGAGATTATATTAATAAAGTTGTTTTATAGATTATAAGTGCGCGTATGCAAGTTTTAAAATTTGGCGGCACTTCGGTTGCCAACGCGGAAGCCATGCTTCAAACCCTGGGGATTGTTCAGAAAGCCCTGGAGGCCGACCGTACCGTGGTGGTGAGTTCCGCCATCAGCGGCTGCACCGACGGGTTCATCGAACTGGCCCGGCTGGCCGCCGCAGGGAATAAAGACTATCTGGGACAACTGGAGCTTTGGCAGGCCCGTCACCGGGAAATCATTGAAAAACTGCTGCCGGAGGGTTATCGGAACAAGACCCAGGAAGCTGTGGACGCTCTCTTCGACCAGCTTTCCAGCATCCTGCAGGGCGTTTTTCTGCTGGGAGAACTGCCCGCCACCAGTTTGGCGGCCGTGGAGAGTTTCGGTGAATTGCTTTCCACCCGCATCCTCACCGACGCCTTCCTTTCGCAAGGTATTGCCTGCCGATGGCTGGACGCCCGCACCCTCATCCGCGTGCGGGACGGTATTGTGGACACGGCCGAAACCTACCGACGCATGCAGGAAGCCGTGGAGCAGCACAGCCGAGCCGAACTATTCGTAGTGCCGGGGTTCATCGCTCAGGATCAGGACGGCAAACCCGCCACCCTGGGTCGCGGGGGCTCCGACTACACGGCCGCCCTGTTCGCAGTAGGTATCCACGCCCGGCGGGTAGAAATCTGGACGGATGTACCCGGTATCATGACCGCGCATCCGGATGTAGTCCCCACCGCACGTCCCATTCCGCATATTTCCTATCGGGCTGCGCAGGAACTTTCCCATTTTGGCGCCAAGGTGATTTATCCGCCCACCATCCAGCCTGTTGTGGCCGAGGGCATTCCCATTTATGTTAAAGATACGTTCAACCCCGACGAACCGGGCACGCTGGTAGAGAAGAATCCGCCCCGCTCCCAGGACGGCGTTATCGGCATCGCCCATTCCGACGGCATCGCGCTTATTTCGCTGGAAGGCAGCGGCATGGTGGGTGTTCCGGGCTTCAGCTCGCGCCTGTTCGACGCCCTCTCCCGCGCTGGCATCAACATCATCCTCATTACGCAGGCCTCCTCCGTCCATTCCATGTGCATCGCCATTTCCACGGCCGATGCCGAAAAAGCCCGTCGGGCGGCCGATGCCTGCTTCGCCTACGAAATCTCCCTGGGAAAACTGAATCCGCTGCGCGTGGAGAAAGGTTTTTCCATCGTGTGCGTCATCGGCGACGATATTCTGGGACACAGCGGAGCCACCGGGCAGATGCTGGCCGCCCTGGGCCGCCACAGCATCCCCGTACGCGCTACAGCACAGGGGTCCTCGGAGCGCAATATCTCCGTGATTGTCTCCAGCGACCGGGCACACGAGGCCATCCGGGCTATCCACCATGAGTTCTTCGACCGCTACACCACCCAGGTCATTCCCCTGTTCATCGCCGGATACGGACGTGTGGGAAAGGCCCTGGTGCAGATGTTACGGGACAATGCTGCCGCCATTGCCAAGCGCTCCGGCAAGGAACTGCGCGTTTGCGGCCTGGCCCGAAGCAAGCGTTACATCATTGACACGGAAGGAATTGATTTGCAGCACGCCGGGGAGCTGCTGGAAGCCGGGCAGACAGACTCGTTCATCGACGCCCTCTGCGCCCTGTCGTTGGAAAATGCCCTTTTCATCGACTGCACCGCCAACGAGGAAATCGGCTTCCGCTATCCCGACCTTTTCCACAGCGGATACAGCGTGGTGGCCTGCAACAAGATTCCCTTCTCCGGCACCTATGCTCAGTTCCGCAACCTGCAGGCCGATGCCCACAAGGCCGGCGTATCCCTACGCTACGAAACCACTGCCGGCGCCGCGCTTCCAGTACTGGTAACACTGGACCGCGTGGTCCAGAGCGGCGACACCCTGGTGCGAATGGACGCCGTGCTCTCCGGTACGCTGAACTATCTGCTGGACAACTACAAAGGAAACGGCTGGGAGGCCCTTGTGGAAGACGCACGCCTCAAAGGCTATACAGAACCGGACCCGAACATCGACCTGAGTGGTAAAGATGTCTTGCGTAAGATTCTGATCCTAAGCCGTCAGGCCGGTATTCCGCTGGAAGCCACGCAAGTGACGCTGGAGCCCATTCCGGCCGATATCGACCGGCGATATGCCGCCGCAGCGGCTGCCGGACGCAAACTCCGTTACGTAGCCTCCGTAGATGCGGAAGGCCATGCTGTTGTGGGCTTGCAGGAAGTGGGACCGGACAGTCCGCTGTACGGACTACGGGGTACGGACAACGCTATCCTCATTACCACCGGAGACTATCCGTCCCCCATGCTAATACAAGGTGCCGGGGCCGGTACCCGGCAAACCGCCGGCGGCCTCCTGAATGACATTATGTTAAGTCTCTGATTTAGAGCATGGACATGCGCTCCAGGCTGAGTTCTACCAGCTTGCGCACCTGCGGGCGGTAATCCGGATTGGAGCTCTTGAGGTAGCGGTTGGCGATGATGCAGCACACGGTGGAAGCGTTGTGACCCAGCAGGGTGGCCAGACCGGCCAGCGGGGAGCTCTCCATCTCGAAGTTGGTGATTCTGTAATCCTGTCCATCGGTGGAGAAGCGGAAACGCTCTACGTCTTCCAGCATGTTGGGCATGGCCAGCGGCAGGCGGACAATGCGGCCCTGGGGCCCATAGAAGCCTGGTGCCGAGATGGTTACGCCCTTGATGGTAACGTCCTTCATCACGTCGATGATCTTATTGGAGGCCTTCACGAAGTACGGGGAAGGCAGGTATGGACTCCAGTTCATGTGCTTCTTGAAAGCTTCCTCCACCTCCGGAATGGTCACTTTCTCACGGTTGGCATACCAGTTCATGACGCCGTCGAAGCCCACGCTCAGATGGGCCAGCACATAGCTGCCCAGAGGAATATCGGCGTGCAGGGCGCCGGAAGTGCCGATGCGCAGGATGTTCAGGGTCCTGTGCTCCGGTTTTACCTCGCGGGTTTTGAAATCCACATTGGCCAGGGCATCCAGTTCCGTCATCACGATATCGATATTATCCGGGCCGATTCCGTGGGAAATGACGGTTATACGTTTTCCGTTATAGCGACCCGTGGTGGAAACGAATTCACGGGAGGCGTGCTGGAACTCGATGTCTGTAAGGTATTCGCCGATCATCATCACGCGGGTGGGATCTCCCACCATAATGACATTATCGGCCAGTTCTTCGGGTTTAAGATGGATGTGGAATACGGAGCCGTCGCCGTTGATAATGAGTTCGGATTCAGGAATTCTCATAATGCTTCTGTGGTTGTGAAATACAAAATTAACGAAACAGCACGAAAAATGCAAATCTTGCATTTGTGGATAAGATTTTCTAACTTTGAGCATGATGAAACGGATTTTAACTGCGGCCTTTGCCGCCGCCCTGCTCCTGGCATCGAGCAGCCATACGGATGCCTGCACCAATCTTATTGTTGGAAAGAAAGCTTCCGTGGACGGAAGCGTCATCTGCACGTACAACTGCGACAGTTTCGGCTTCATATCGGCCCTCAGCTATAGCCCGGCCGGTGCGCACGAAGCCGGAGAAATGATTGCTATCCGGGACCGTCACGCCCCCGATGGAGTACATTACATTGCCCAGGTGCCCTACACTTACGCCGTCACGGGCCTGATGAACGAAAAACAGGTCTCCATCATGGAAACCACCTGGACCGGACGTCGGGAACTGATCAATCCGGAAGGTTATCTGGAGTATTTTTCCCTGATGCAGCTGGCCCTGCAGCGTAGCGCCACGGCCCGTGAAGCCATTGCCGTGATGCACAATCTGGTGCAGGAATACGGTTATAACGCTTCCGGCGAGTCTTTTGCCGTCTGTGACAAGAACGAAGCCTGGATCATGGAGCTTATCGGCAAGGGTCCCGGCCGCAAGGGCGCCGTATGGGTGGCCCTCCGCGTTCCCGACGACTGCATCACCGCCTATGCCAACTCCAGCCGTATCCGCCAGTTCCCGCAGGCCAAGAAAGTGGACAAGAAGCTGGGCTTCTATGTTACGCCCGACGGCAACTGCATGTACAGCGCCGATGTTATCTCCTTCGCCAAGGAAATGGGCTTCTACGAAGGTCCGGACGCCGAATTCAGCTTCCGCGAGGCCTACGGAAACCTGACCACCAACTCCATCCGCTCCTGCGACGCCCGCGTCTGGAGCTTCTTCCGTCACCACTACAACACGGAGGAAATGGACGCCTACCTCCCCTACATTAACGGAGACTTCTCGGAGCATGACAGCCTGCCCCTGTGGATCAAACCCGACAAACCCGTAAGCTACCGCGACATCCAGAACGACATGCGCGACCATTATGAAGGCACCGCCCTGGATATGACGGCCGATATGAGCGCCGGTCCCTGGGCCTCCCCTTACCGCAACCAGCTTGTAAGTTTCAAGAGCGCCGACGGAACCGACATGTTCCGCGAGCGCCCTATCGGCTGCCAGCAAAGTGCCATGACCATGGTTTGCCGCATGCGCGACTGGCTGCCGGATGCCGTGGGCGGTATCACCTACTTCAATATGGACGATGCCACCATGGTAGCATACGTTCCCGTGTACTGCGGCATCAACCGCATCCCGGATCCTTTCCGCCAGGAAAACAACCGCATCACCGAATTCTCCTTCGAAAGCGCATTCTGGATGAACAACTGGGTGGCCAATATGGTGTACCCTCGCTGGAGCGCCATGATCGGCGACCTTCGGGATGCCCAGAACCAGCTGGAAGACTACTATGAAGCCCAGCAGGCAGCCGTGGATGCCAAAGCCCAGGAACTCACCGCCGGCGAAAGGGCCCAGTACCTGACCGCCACCACCATCGCCTACACCGATCAGATGATGAAACGGTGGGACAAACTGGCCAAATTCCTGATTGTGAAGCACAACGACCAAGTGATGCGGCCCAGCAAAGACGGCGAGATCATTCCCGGTCGCCATACCTCCCCGGCCTATGCCCCGGCCTTCATCGAAGCCATCAAGGACCAGACCGGAAACCGCTACGTGCGCCCTCACGCTATTAAGCAGTAATCATTCATGAACACTATTTGGATTGTACTGCCCATCCTGACGGTACTGATGTTCGACCTGGGACTTACCCTTAGGCCAAAGGATTTCTATTGGGTCCTCACCCGCCCCAAGGCTTTTATCGTGGCCCTAACCGGCCAATTGGTCCTGCTGCCGCTCATCGCTATCGGCATCGGCTGGATGTTCCATCTGCCGCCGGTGTTTTTCATCGGCCTGGTCCTGATTGCCTGCTGTCCGGGTGGCAGTTCATCCAACATCTTTTCAAAACTGGCAGGCGGCGACGTAGCCCTTTCCGTCACGCTCACCGCCCTCACCAGCCTTATCACGCTAATTACCCTGCCCTTGATCATGGGCTGGGTTTCCGCATCGGCCGGAGCCGAGGCAGGCATTCACCTTCCGGTGGGTAACCTGCTCAAGCAGAACCTTCTGCTCATGCTCCTGCCCGTTGTTCTGGGCATCGTTGTGAACGCCTTCTGGCCCGGTGCCGCCAAGCGCATAGACAAGGTCCTTTCCAAAGCCGCTTTCCCGGCCCTGATGCTGCTGGTGACCGTTTTCTTCATCCAGCATTACCGCACTATTTTCGCCCACATCGGCACTCTGGGCCTTTGCGTTACCTTGCTTATCCTGGTGGCAATCGCCTGCGCCGCTCTCCTGTCCCGCCTGCTCAAAAACAGTGTCCGGGAACGCAGGACCATCCTTATCGAGGTAGGTATGCAGAACGCAGCCCAGGCCATTGCGGTGGCCTCCAGCCCGCTGGTGTTCAACAACCAGGAAATGGCCATCCCCGCCATCCTGTACTCGCTCATGATGAACGTAGTGCTGCTCACCTATGTGGCCCTGTGCAAAAAGAAACCCATAAAACAGTAACCAATACCCTGAAATGATTAAGAAATACACCCTCCTGGCAGCGCTTTTCCTTTGCGCGCTCCAACCCCTCCGGGCCGATGAAGGCATGTGGCTGCCGGCCTTGATTTCCCAGCGCATCGGCGACATGCAGGCCAAAGGCTTCAAACTGAGCGCCGAAGACCTTTACAGCGTGAACCAGGCCAGCTTGAAGGATGCCGTGGTGCTGTTCGGCAGCGGCTGCACCGGCGAACTGGTGAGTGACCAGGGACTCCTCTTCACCAACCATCACTGCGGCTACAGCTTTATCCAGCGCCACTCTTCCGTGGAGCACGACTACCTGAAAGACGGTTTCTGGGCGTTAAGCCAGGCCGATGAACTCCCGAATCCGGGCCTCACCGTACGCTTCCTGGAACGGATGGAAGACGTAACCGACCTTGTGCTCAAAGGCTACAAAACTAAAATGACGGAAGAGCAGCGGCAGGCACTCATCAATAAGAACGCCGACAAACTGAAAGAGCAGGCCACGGCCGAAGGCAACGGACTCAAGGCCAGCGTGGAAGCCCTGTATTACGGCAACCAGTACTTCCTCTTCGTGTTCCGCGAGTACCGCGATGTTCGCCTGGTGGGCGCTCCCCCGTCCTCTATCGGCAAATTCGGCGGCGAAACAGATAACTGGATGTGGCCCCGCCACACCGGCGACTTCTCCATCTTCCGCATCTATGCGGGCCCCGACAATCTGCCGGCCGATTACAGCCCGGAGAACGTGCCCTATACGCCCAAGAAATCCTTGAAAATCTCCCGTGCAGGCGTGAAGGAAGGCGATTTCACCTTCGTTTACGGTTGCCCCGGCAGTACGCAGGAATATGTGCATTCGGAGGCCGTCCGTTATATCCAGGACGTATCCGATCCTGAGAAGATCGCCCTCCGCACCACCCGCCTGAACCTGATGAAGAAGTATATGGACCGGAGTCAGGCCGTACGCATCCAGTATTCCTCCAAATACGCCTCCGTGGCCAATGCCTGGAAGAAATGGCAGGGCGAGGAAAAGGGTCTCCGGAAAAACCATGTAGTGCCTGTGAAACAGGACTATGAGGCTCGTTTCGAGGAATGGGCGCGGGGAACCCGCTTCGAAGGCATCACCAACAGACTAGCCCAGCTTTACGCCGCCCGCAATCCCATCTTCCGCGCCTACGAGTATTACCGCGAGACAGTTCTCACCATTGAGAAACTCCAGATGGCCCGCAATCCCCGCTTCAACAAGAAAGACTACTATCAGCCCATAGACGAAGAGATATTCGTGGCCATGATGACAGCCTTTGACCAGGCCCTGGACGACATTTACAAACCCCAGTATTTCCTGGACAAGCGTAGCCAGTATGGCTCCATGGAAGCCTGGAAAGACGCCGTCTTTGCCTCCGATGATGAAGCCAAGGCTTTGGCCGATGCCCTCAACGACTTCTACTCTTCCGCCATTGCACCACCGGTAGCCGAATTCAACCAGAGCATCAACCTGGTATACCGCGACTATATGCAGGGCCAGATGGAATTCGAACGCGAGCGCGCCTTCTACCCGGATGCCAACCTCACCTTACGCGTGGCTTATGGACACGTGGAAGGCTATCGGCCGGCCGATGCCATCTACTACCAGCCCGTATCCACCCTCCGCGGCATTATCGAGAAAGACAATCCGGCCATCTTCGACTACAACATCCCCCAGACCCTGCGGGACATTTATGCCGAAGGAGGCCATGAGGACCAACCGGTGTGCTTCCTGGCCACCAACCACACCACCGGCGGCAACTCCGGCAGCCCGGTGCTGAATGCAGAAGGCAACCTGATCGGCATCAATTTCGACCGTGTATGGGAAGGCACCATGAGCGACCTTGTCTTCGACCCCGAAATCTGCCGCAACATCTCCCTGGATGTACGCTACATCCTCTTTATCATCAAAGAGATCGGCCACGCAGACTATCTATTCAACGAAATGACTTTCGTTGAATAAGGCGGCCCGTGGAGGTAACTACCTCGCCCACAGTCAATTATGAAAAATCGATTACCCTGAACAGAGTAATCGATTTTTCTTTAATCTCTGATAATCAAATACTTATCCCCACGTCACAGCTTAAACTCTTCTATCTCTTTAACCAACTTCCCGATAATAGACATTTTGGTGTCGTACAGGGCGTCGGAGATGTCCACTTTGTAATAGTGGGGGTTGATGAGGCGGCGTTCGGCCGGTGAGAAGTGGTGCAGGTTGTCCTGATAGAACTGCTGCTTCTGGGCCAGGGTGTGCTGGGGACACACGCGCACGCCCTTGGCGATGGCCTGGTGCTGCAGGGGACGGGCTTCGTAGCTGCCTTCTTCGAAGGTCTTGTACTTATAGGAGTCGTATTCGTCACGCACCGTGACGGCTTCCCCGTGCTGGAGGGCCAGATCCAAGGCATCACCGCGCAGGCAGGTCACGTCCACCTTGTGCGCGTAACCGTCGAATTTATGACCCTTCACGCTGTCCTGGGCCGATATGCGCCAGGTAATCTGGAAGCCGGGATTGATGAGTTTGATCTTATCTTCCGAGCGCTTCAGGACCGGTTCATCGTCCACCTGAACCAGTTTGTACACATTACCGAAGCAAGGGGCCGCCTTGGAGGTGGCGATGGCATCGCCTACTCCATAGCAGTCGATGCGCGCACCCTGGCGCTCCAGGTCTGTAATGAGGTATTCGTCCAGACCGTTGGTGGCGAAAATCTTGCACTGGGTCAGGCCTTGTTCATCCAGGATGCGGCGCACTTCCTGGGAAAGATAGGCAAGGTCGCCGCTGTCCAGGCGGACACCGTAGCCATAGGGATAGTTGTCGTCGATGCCATTCTCTTTGAAACTGCGGATGGCATTCTTCACGCCGCAGCGAAGGGTATCATAGGTATCAATGAGCAGAATCAGGTTCTCCCCTTTATGCGTACGGATGTAATCGCAGAACGCCTGGTGCTCCCCTTCCACGGTGCTGCCGTAGGAGGTTACGAAACTGTGGGCCATAGTTCCGGTGGAAGGCACATTGTTGAACGCCCCCGTAAGGATATTGGACGAACTGGCGCAGCCGGCAATCTGGGCCGCCTTGCCGCCGTACACCGCCGCCCAGGGCCCGTGGGCCCGGCGGGAGCCGAATTCCGAAACCGGCTTATCCGTAGAGCGGCACACGCGCGAGGCCTTGGTGGCCACAGCCATCTGGTGATTCAGGATACACAGCATGGGTGTTTCCAGTACCTGGGCCTGAATCATAGGAGCCACTACCGTTACGATGGGCTGGTTGGGGAAGACGATCTCCCCTTCCCGCATGCAGTATACATCGCCGGTGAATTTCATGGTGCTCAGATACTTACGAAACTCCTTATAGGCATCTCCGGGCAGGAACTTCTCATAGAACTCTTCCGGTTCGGTACCCAAAGCCTGAACCATCTGGATTACCTCTTCCGTACCGCTGACCACAGCCCAGTTGTTGTTTTCCGGAGCCTTGCGGTAAAAGAGATTAAACACGGCTATCTGGTCTTGCTTTCCGCATTCCAGATACGACTTTCCCATAGTGTACTGGTACTTGTCCGAAACGTAAGCGTTATTAATAGGGTTCATTCCAACTGAGCTTTATTCCTACAAATATACTATTTTTTGTGTATCTTTGTTCCTATGAAAGACAGCGCCCTCCTTGTCGTAGACATGCTCTACGATTTCATCGACGGTTCCCTGGCCTGCCAGCAGGCTCCCGAAGCCGTAGCCGCCACCGTGGACTATATCGGCCGGCAGCACAAAGGTCCCATCCTGTGGATCCTGGACCATCATCCCGCCAACCACAGTTCCTTTGCCGAATACGGCGGTCCCTGGCCACCCCATTGCGTACAGGGCACCCATGGGGCCGATATTCACGAAGACTTGAGGCAGTTCGTCAACGAAGACCTGTGCTTTTTCAAAGGTGAAGACCCCGCCACGGAGCAGTACAGCGGCTTTGAAGGGAAAAACGCAGCCGGGCAAAGCCTGGCCGAAGTACTGGATCTTCTGGAAATCGACCGCATAGTTGTCTGCGGTATTGCCACGGAGTTCTGCGTACGCAATACGGCCGAAGACCTGATGAAAGCGGGATTCAAGGTGTCGGTCCTGAAGGATTGCCTGGCTTATGTCGATGCCGAAGGGCACAAAAAAGCCCTCGAGGAAATGGCATCCGAGGGCATTCGCTTAATCTAAATCGTCCGGATCCGTAACCGCCGTTCCGGTCCCCATCAGATAAGTTTTCATGAATTCGTTCAGGTCTCCGTCCAGGACGGCCTGGGTATCGGCCGTGCTGTAGCCGGTGCGCAGGTCCTTCACCAGTTTGTAAGGATGCAAGACGTAGTTCCGGATTTGGGAACCCCATTCGATACGCTTTTTCTGGCCCTCCAATTCGGCCTGTTTTTCCTGGCGTTTCTTTAGCTCAATGTCGTACAGGCGGGATTTGAGGATGAGGAGAGCGCGCTGGCGGTTGTCTTGCTGGCTGCGGGTCTCCGTGTTCTCCACCATGATACCAGAGGGCAAGTGACGTACTCTCACGCCGGTTTCCACCTTATTTACATTCTGGCCGCCATGACCGCCGCTGCGGAAGGTGTCCCATTCAAGGTCGCCGGGGTTGATTTCGATGTTAATGCTATCGTCCACCAGGGGGTACACGAAGACGCTGGAGAAGGTGGTCTGACGCTTCCCCTGCGCATTGAAAGGAGAAATGCGTACCAGACGGTGCACACCGTTTTCGGCCTTCAGGTAGCCGTAGGCGTAATCCCCTTCCACTTCGATGGTGGTACTCTTAATGCCGGCTTCTTCGCCTTCCAGTAGGGATGTGACAGTGTATTTGTATCCGTTTCTTTCGCACCAGCGCAGGTACATGCGCATGAGCATGGCGCTCCAGTCGTTGGCTTCCGTGCCACCGGCGCCGGAATTGATGGTGAGGACAGCGCCCAGATTGTCGCCTTCGTTCCCCAGCATATTCCGCAGTTCAAGGGCCTCCACGGCCTGTTGGGCCTGCAGGAAAGAGGATTCCAGTTCACGGGTTTCGGCCGTTTCCGGGGTGTCTTCATCGGCCCCGTCCAGACTGTCTTTTGCGAATTCGTACAGAACTTCCAGATCTTCGGAGAGGCTGAGGGCTTTGTCATAGTCCGTAACCCAGGACTTGATGCCGGAGAGTTTTTTTAAGAAAGCTTCCGCGGCTTTGGGATCTCCCCAAAAGTCCGGCGCCAGCGTCTCCTCCGTTTTGGCGGCCACTTCCTTCCTTTTTCCGGCAATATCCAGGCAGCTGTTCAGGGTAGCCACCCTTTCCTGTAAGTCCTTGATCTGTTCCTGCGTAATCATGGGTACAAAGATAGCAAAAAAAACCTCCCCGCGAACGGGGAGGCATACTTGAATTCAAATGGAACTAGCGGTACACATTGTACTGGCTGTACAGAGAACCGTACATCTGACCCAGTACCTCCAGGTAAGGCTGGCCCTCAAAGAGGGTGGTGCGGTACACGGTGTTATCCACCATATAGTACTCGATACCATTCATTACGATAATCTCATAGTCGTCCGGCAGGGAGGTGACCAGGGCACCGGCAGGAGGCACGATGGTGGAATAGATGCCGGAGGCGGAGATGGTGTAGAACACGCCGTCCTGGTAGAAGTACTCGGAGTTGGCATAAGCGTAGCTCTGTACCAATCCCAGTTTTTCGGCCAGCTCATAGGCGGTTGGCGTTGATGGCCAACGCGTTGTTCTGTGCAATCAGGCGGGCGTTCTGCTGGGCGATGATCAGGTTCTGACGGGCAATTACATTATAGTAATCGAAGGTTTGGCTATAGGTGCGATAGGTGTCGCAGTAATAGGCGAAACGGACGGCTCGGAAGATAGCTCTGTCAATGGCAGCCTCCAGCGGAGTGCCGAAAGGAGGACGGCAGACTACATAGGCACCTCCGTAAGGACGGTAATAAATGCCGTTGTAGTAATAGTAGTCGATACCCCAGTGGCTCACGCGGCGCCAGGAAGGAGGCAGGCTGTGGATGCGGTATCCGTAATAGTGCGGATGGTCACCCCAGAAGTATCCGGGACGATCCCAAGGCATGGGATCACGCTGACGCGGAGGTACGCGGTACATGTTGTGGCGGTCGTCCACGCGCATGTCGTCCTGATAGCGGTAATTGTAACCGTCGTCGCGGTAGGTGGCCTTCACAGGAGTAGGATCACTGGCGGCAGCGCCGGAAGTGAGGCCGCTGCGGCTCACATTGGAAGAACGGACGGTGGTTCCGGTTACGCTCTGCGCGGAGGAACTCCGGGCCTGATCACTGGAAGAAACACTTCCGGAAGAAGCCACGTTCTTGGTGTTCTGGTTGCTGCTGGAGCGGGCAGTTGAAGAACTGCTGACTGCAGAACTGCTGCTGGTGGAACCCTGGCTGCTCCGGGAAGAACGAACCGTGGTACCGCTCTGCTGCTGCCTGGCGGCGGTGCTGCTGCCAGAAGAACTACTGGCGGAGGAACTGTTACCGGAAGAACGGGTAACGGCGTTTTCGCTGGAACGGGAACTGCTGGAGCTGCTGCTGCCGGAAGAACGGGAAGTACTGGTGCTCCCGCTGGAACGGGAAGTGCTGGTACTGCCGGAAGAACGGCGGTTGTCCTGCTGCTGAACAGCACTGCTGCTCCGGTTGGCGGAACTGCTGCTGGAAGAACGCTGTTGCCGGACGGCGCTACCGGAAGAACTGCTGCCGGAGGAGCTGCTGCCGGAAGAACGGGTAACGGCGCTTCCGCTGGAGCGGGAACTACTGGAGCTGCTGCTGCCGGAAGAGCGGGAAGTACTGGTGCTCCCGCTGGAGCGGGAGGTGCTGCTACCGCCCGAGGAACGGGACTGACCCATCATATCGGGTGCCATGAGCATGGCGAGGGCCAGCATCATGGAAGTGGCAAAAATGGAAAACCTTCTCATAGCATCTCTGTTTTTAGGGTTAACGGTATAAGTAATAATTTTTGGAGAGCGTCTTGAAAGATTCGGTATCCTTGTTCCAAAAATCAACGATATCGGCTACCTTCATCCGCTTTCCAAAAGTAGTCCTTACATAATCCGTACCACAAACAATATCCAGCATCCGCGTGTTCTTGAGCGGATGGGGGTTGTGAGACGGCCAGAGTTCCTGAACTGCCTGCATTACATAGAATTGCAGCAGGGACACCGGTGCCTGTTCATAATCCGTGAAAAAGAACTGCACCCCATGGATGAGCTTTCCATTCAAAGGACCGGAAATGGGTTTGTAATGGATGGTGCGGAAAGCTACGCCGGGGAGTTGATAACTGTCCAGACGCTCCTTGAGGGCATCGGCATCAATCCATTCGGCGGCGAAGGTCTGGAAGGGAATGGTATAGCCCACACCTGTGTTCAGGTAGCCGTATTCGCCGCAGATGCCGGAAGAGGCATAGCACAGGGCGCTTTCCATAGATGGGATATTAGGCGAAGGCAGAATCCACGGAAGACCGGTGTCGCGGAAAAGCATCCAGCGGTTCCAGCCGCGCATGGGAATCACGTTCAGGCGGCATTTTCTATGTTCCTTGTCCCCTTTCTGGCCTTTGTTCAGGCCTTCTTCGTTGATGAGGCCGGCCAGTTCGCCCACGGTGAGGCCATAGACAAAGGGAATGTGGAACTGACTCACGAAGGAATAGTAACCGTCCTGCACCAGCGGGCCTTCCACCTTGTTGCCGCCCAGCGGGTTGGGCCGATCCAACACCAGCACCTCTACATCGGCCTTGGCGCAGGCGCGCATCACCAGCCCGAGAGTGGAGATGAAGGTATAGCAGCGCACGCCTACGTCCTGGATGTCGTACACCATTACGTCGATTCCTTCCAGCATGGCCGGCGTGGGTTCCCGGGTGCTGCCGTAAAGAGAATAAACGGGCAGGCCGGTCTTGGCATCCTTGCCTCCATCCACGTGGTCGCCGGCATAGGCATCGCCGCGAACCCCATGTTCCGGGCCGAAAAGCGCAACCAGATCCACCTCCGGAGCCTCGAAGAGAATGTCGATGGTGGAGCGGAGATTTCTGTCTACACCGCTGGGATTGGTCACCAGCCCCACACGCTTGCCTTTCAGTTCCTCAAAACCACCCTGCTCCAACACTTCGATGCCGGTGAACACCTGGGCCCAAACCGGCATACCCAGCAGCAGGGTCAATCCTATAATCAATAGCTTTTTCATAAGCTGGAAAATAATCGGTTAAGGGATGAAGGATCGCCGGAGGCATGCAGTTCCACGGAAAATGGGCCGACGCCCACAGGTACTCCGCGCTGCTCCAATACCTTGACGGTCTGGCGGGCTACGGCGGGTGCAGGGTCGATCACTCTAACATCCGGACCGGAGAGGCGTTCGATTACTGGCTGCAGGAAGGGATAGTGCGTGCAGCCCAGTACGATGGTATCGGCCCCTTCGTCCAGCAGCGGCTGCAGGGAGGTGCGTACCACTTCCTCGGCTTCCGGATCGTCCAGGACGCCGCGTTCCACTAGCTCCACAAAACCCTGGCCCACATGTTCCACAATGCGGACGTCACTTTCGTACAGGCCTCTGGTATTCAGGTATTTGGAGCCTTTTAGCGTGCCGGCGGTGGCCAGGACGCCAATTACACCGCTCTGCGTTCCCAGCGCAGCGGGTTTCACGGCCGGCTCCATGCCCACGAAGGGAATGTCCGGGTATTCGGCCCGCAAAGTGGCGATGGCCGCCGCCGTGGCCGTATTGCAGGCCACCACAATGATATCGGCCCCCAAGTCCAGCAGGAATTCGGTGATGAAGCGTCCGCGACGTTGGATATACAAGGCCGATTTCTCTCCGTACGGGCAGTGGGCGTTGTCCGAAAAATAGTGATACTGCTCCTGAGGAAGCACCTTTATGAGTTCGCGATAAACCGAAAGGCCGCCGCAGCCCGAGTCAAATATGCCTATACAAGCCATCTTTCCTATACCTTTCCCCAGGTTTCATCTATGACGGCGCGGGCCTGGGAGTCCGCCGCCGGTGTAAGTCCGATATAACGCTGGCAATGCCCGGAAGCACATACGTCAAAATAGGTGTGAACGGGTTCTCCCTCCACATAAGATGCCACAGGAGGCCGATGTTCCAGCCAGGTAACCACTTCCGGCGTATTCTCCAGATTCGGTCCGGTGGGAGCCGGATGGCCGGCCCGGCGGCATGCCATCTGTGTCAAAAGCCAGCCCCGTATGGAGACGGCCTGCTCCCGGCGGGAGGCCTCCGGCAAGAGGGAAACCACGCTGAGCAGGTAATCTTCCACGCCCAGGATATTCACGGCCTGCACCTTCCCTCCGTCCACAATGAATTTGAGGGTTCCGGCAAAACGCTGTTCCCCATTTTCCATATAAAGGATAAAGGAGGGTTCGGCAAAGAGGGTGGAAATGGTGACGGCCTCGAACACCAGTTCGTCGTACAGGACGCCGTTGTAATCGATTTTTCCCTCCCGGTAGCTTACTTTCTGGGGACCCGCACCATCAGAAATGATTTCAA
>Ga0310696_10002150_pt1 | contig 26699 bp, 14 predicted proteins | sample AusTroGonzalo_MG_4_FD_203885 | JGI IMG/M metagenome (GOLD analysis project Ga0310696, IMG submission 203885) | Bovine rumen microbial communities from tropical cattle in Woodstock, Queensland, Australia - Gonzalo_02 (v2) (version 2) | ecosystem: Host-associated > Mammals > Digestive system >...
TACCCAACAGCGTAACCTTCATCGATTATAGTGCTTTCTTCGGTTGTAGTGGTTTGACCTCCATTACAATTCCTAATAGCGTGACATTCATCAATGAAGATGCTTTCAGTAATTGTAGTGGACTGGCTACAATTACAGTAGAATCAGGCAATCGTGTATATGATTCTCGTAATAATTGTAACGCTATCATACAAACAGAGTATAACACTCTGATTGCTGGATGCAAAACTACAATTATCCCGAATGACGTAACTTCCATCGGCAACAGTGCTTTCAGGGGTTGCAGTGGTTTGACATCTGTTACTATCCCTAATAGCGTAACCTCTATTGGTTGGTGTGCTTTCGCAGGCTGCAGTGGTTTGACATCCGTTAATATCCCCAACAGCGTAACTTACATTGGAGGGGCTGCTTTCTCTGGATGCACAGGTTTGACCTCCGTAACGATTCCTAACGGTGTGACGTCTATCGAGAGTGGTGTCTTCGAAGCTTGCAGTAGCTTGACCTCCGTTACGATACCTAACAGCGTGACCTCTATCGAAGGATACGCATTTAGAAATTGTAGCAATCTAACGGATTTCTATAGCCTTGCAGAGGATGTTCCTACCACAAACACAGAAGCTTTCTCCGAGACAAATATCGGGAACATAACTCTCCATGTTCCAGCAGGCTGTGTCGATACCTATCATGCTGTTGCACCTTGGAATGGATTCAAGGAGATTGTAGAGATCGTAAGTGGTATTTCACTCGACAAGACAGAACTTATCGTTGAGAAGACCAAGACTGCAACACTGACAGCCACGATTTCTCCTGCTGCATTTGACCAGAGCGTAACCTGGAAGAGCTCGAACACGAAGGTTGCCACTGTAACAAGCGATGGTGAAGTGTATGGCGTCAAGGCCGGTAAGGCTACCATCACCTGCACCTCCGCAGTGACAGGCACGAGTGCTACCTGCGAAGTGACGGTAGGTTACGTCAAACTCGACCAGACAGAACTTGTCGTGGAGAAGACCAAGACAGCAACACTGACAGCTACGGTCTATCCTTCTGCATTGGAAGACAAGAGTGTGACGTGGAAGAGCTCGAAGGAAAGCGTCGCTACAGTGTCGAATGATGGCGTGGTTACAGGCGTCAAGGCCGGTTCTGCCACCATCACCTGTACCTCCAATGCTACAGGTCTGAGCACTACTTGTGAAGTGACCGTCAGTTATGTCAAACTTGAAGAGTCTGAATATGTCCTTGAGAAGGGAAAGACGATGACGCTGACAGCCACGGTTTATCCTTCGGCTTTGACAGATAAGAGCGTGACGTGGAAGAGTTCTAACACTGCGGTTGCCACGGTATCAAGCAGCGGCAAGGTGAAGGGTGTCAAGGCTGGTACAGCCACCATTACCTGTACCTCCAACGCAACAGGCGTGAGCACCACTTGTAAGGTGACCGTCAGCTATGTCAAATTCGAAGAGTCTCAGTATATCCTTGAGAAGTCAAAGACGATGACTCTGACTCCTTCCGTCTATCCTTCTTCACTGACAGACAAGAGCGTGACATGGGAGAGCTCGAACACAGCGGTTGCTACGGTATCGAGCAGCGGCAAGGTGAAGGGCGTTAAGGCTGGTAAGGCTACCATCACCTGTACCTCTGTGGCCACGGGCATGAGTGCCTCTTGTGAAGTATTGGTCGGTTATGTCAAACTCGATCAGACAGAGCTTGTTGTTGAGAAGACCAAGACGGCTACACTGACAGCTACCGTCTATCCTTCTTCACTGACAGACAAGAGCGTAACTTGGAAGAGCTCGAATGAGGCTGTTGCTACAGTATCGACTAGCGGCAAGGTAAAGGGTGTCAAGGCTGGCACAGCTACCATCACCTGTACCTCAAATGCAACGGGTCTGAAGGCTACTTGTAAGGTAACTGTCAGCTATATCAAGCTCGACACTGAGGCTATCGTTGAGAAGGGCAAGACAAAGACCCTGAAACCCACAGTCTATCCATCTGCATTGGAAGATAAGAGCGTGACTTGGACGAGTTCGAATACTGCTGTTGCTACAGTGACGAGCAAGGGCAAGGTGAAGGGCGTTAAGGCTGGTACTGCCACCATCACCTGCACCTCTGTAGCAACGGGTGTTAGCGCCAGCTGTAAGGTGACCGTCGGCTATGTCAAACTCGACAAGACAGAGGTTACCGTTAAGAAGGGCAAGACAGTGACGCTGAAAGCCACAGTCTATCCCTCAGCATTGACAGACAAGACCGTAACGTGGGAGAGCTCGAACACAGCGATTGCCACAGTGACAAGCGCTGGTAAGGTAAAGGGCATCAAGGCTGGTACAGCCATCATCACATGTACCTCAGTTGCTACTGGTTTGAGCACCACTTGCGAAGTGACGGTAACTGCCACCTCAAACGGACGTGGAGACGACGATGACGTGACTGATATCGAGAGTCTGGATGAGAATCCTAACGCAGCAGAGCCGTTCGATGTCTATGATCTGCGTGGTCAGAAGGTGCTCCACCAGGTAACTTCATTGAAAGGCCTGCCTGCCGGCATCTACATTGTCAATGGTAAGAAGGTGCTGAAGAAGAAGTAATTTCATTCTGATACTCATTTAAATCCCGAAACGCTTGGAAGTTTCGGGATTTTTGTTTATATTTGCAGCCATATTATAAATTACCTGAAACAATTTAAAGATGAAGAAGATCTACTGTTTGTTCCTTTTGGCGTTCCTGCCATTGTTGGCTTATGCAGATGCCATAGAGATTAATGGTATCTATTACAATCTGGACTCTGAAGCTAAAACGGCCGAAGTGACAAAGAATCCTAATAAATACACAGGAGAGATTGTTATTCCTAAGACAGTAAAAAATGAAGGAATTACATATAAAGTGACGTCGATTGGCGATTTCGCATTCGAATGGTGTAAGGGATTAACCTCCGTAACCATCCCCAACAGCGTGACAACCATCTGTCTGGATGCTTTTTCTGGTTGCAGCGGTTTGACCACCATAACTATCCCTGGCAGTGTTACAAAAATAGGCACATTCGCTTTCCATAATTGTACTGGCCTGACCTCTGTATCAATCCCCAACAGTGTAACGCATATTGGCCTTGGTGCTTTTGAGAAATGTACCGGTTTGACCTCAGTGACGATTCCCAACAGCGTGACGTATATTGGCAGTTATGCTTTTAAGGAATGTAGCAGCTTAACCTCTATCATCATCCCTAACAAAGTGACAGTCATTAATAGTTATGTTTTCAAAGAATGCACCAGTTTAAGCACCATCCTCATTCCCAACGGTGTGACGTCCATTGGCAAAGGATCTTTCGAAGGCTGTAGTCATCTGACAATTGTCTCGATTAATAAGGACATCCTTGAAATTGACAATCGTGCTTTCGCTAATTGCACAGCATTAACCAATGTCTATTGTTTTGCAGAAGATATACCAAATACCGCTGAAGATGCTTTCGAAGAGTCGAATATTCAAAACGCCACTCTTCGCGTACCAGCAGTTAGTCTGGATGCCTACAAAGCAGAAATGCCTTGGAGTAATTTCAAGAAGAAAGTAAAGATTTCAGTAACAGTTAAGCTCAACAAGCCTGAACTGTATATTGGGAAGGGTAAGACTGAGATTCTTATTCCCACTGTTACTCCTTCGACACTGTTAGATAAGAGCGTGACTTGGAAGAGCTCGAATACAAAGGTTGCCACAGTGACGAGCAGTGGTAAGGTGAAAGGAGTCAAAACTGGTACTGCCACCATCACATGCACCTCTAATGCAACGCAGGCAACAACCACCAGCAAAGTGACCGTTGTGAATGGTGATGTTACTCTTAACAAATCAGAGGCTATCATTGAGAAGGGCAAGACCATGAAACTGAAAGCTACTGTCTTGCCAACAACCTTGGAAGACAAGAGCGTGACCTGGATGAGCTCTGACCCGAAGATTGCCACGGTGACGAGCAGCGGCAAGGTGAAAGGAGTCAAATCAGGAACAGCCATTATCACCTGCACCTCTAATGCAACAAAACTGAGCGCAACTTGCAAAGTGACCGTTGGTAAAGTAGTCATCAGCATGTCTGAGTTTACCCTTAAGAAGAGTAGGACAACAATGCTGACCGCTACGGTATATCCCTCGTCATTGGAAGACAAGAGCGTGACTTGGGAGAGCTCTGACACGAAGATTGCCACAGTGACCAGCGACGGCAAGGTGAAGGGCATCAAGGCTGGCACTGCCACGATTACTTGCACTTCTGTTGCTACAGGTTTGAGAGGTACCTGCACTGTGACAGTATTGGCTACTTCAGAATCACGTTCGTTAGATGGTGACAATGAAGACGTGACAGGTATCGAAACTATTGATGAAGCTCCTGCTATCACTGAGCCGTTTGACGTCTATGACCTGAGTGGACAAAAGGTTCTTAATCAGGTGACCTCTCTCAATGGCCTGCCTGCCGGCATCTACATCGTCAATGGTAAGAAAGTGATGAAGAAATAGCAATTAATCTAAAACAATTTGACGATGAAGAAATTATTTACACTATTCCTTTTGGCGCTCCTGCCATTGATGGCAAGTGCTTATGATGCTTATATAGGTGGTATTTATTACGATCTATTTTCAAGTGGTGATGCAAGAACAGCTAGAGTTACTTATGGTTCTAACAAGTATTCGGGTGTAGTTGTTATTCCTGAGTCTGTTACATATGGTGGTAAAACATATAGCGTTACCTCAATCGGCGATGATGCTTTCGAGTATTGCTACAACCTGACTTCTGTAACGATTCCTAATAGTGTGACCTCCATTGGAATGAGTGCTTTCGCAGATTGTTACTGCCAAACTATAACATTACCCACTTCCATTACTTTCATCGACGATTTTGCTTTCGAGGAATGTTTTGTACAAACCGTAAATGTATCTGTAACAGATCTCTCTTCTTTCTGTAATAATAAAGTAATGGGGGTAATCATGAGATCAGATCTATGGGCGCCTATAACATTGATAGACAAAAATGGAAATGAAATCAAAGAGTATAATATTCCTGATGGTGTAACCTCCATTGGTTATGCTGCTTTCAATAATTGCAGCGGCCTGATTTCTGTAACGATTCCCAACAGCGTGACATCTATTGGAGATCGTGCTTTCGCTCGCTGCAGTAACTTGACCTCTATAACCTTCCCTCAAAGTGTGACATCTATTGGAGATTATGCTTTCAATTATTGCAGTAGCTTGAACTCAATAACCTTCCCCAAAAGTGTGACTACCATTGGATTCAGTGCTTTCTCTAGTTGCAGCGGCTTAACCTCCGTAAACATTCCCAACAGCGTGACATCTATTGGAGGTTCTGCATTCTATGGTTGCAGTAGTTTGAACTCCATATCCATCCCTAATAGTGTAACATCCATAGGTTTTAATGCTTTTTCTGGTACACCTTGGTTTAAGAATCTACCTGACGGAATTGTATATGCCGGAAAAGTGTTATATTGTTATAAAGGAATAATGCCGGAAGGTACAATTATAAGCATAAAAGATGGTACGTCTAGTATAACAGATTATGCTTTCTATAATTGCAGTGGTCTGGCCTCCATAACCATCCCTAATAGTGTGACATCAATTGGAGGTTCTGCATTCGATCACTGCACTAGTTTGACCTCCGTTACCATCCCCAATAGCGTTACATCTATAGGAAGTTCTGCATTCTACCAATGTAGCAGTCTTGCATCAATAACTATCCCAAATAGTGTAACCTCCATTGGTGGTTCTGCTTTCCATGGAACACAATGGTTTGACGATCAATTAGAGGGGATTGTATATGCAGGTAAAATAATATACACTTATAAGGGCAACATGCCAGAAGACATAAGTTTAAACATAGAAGAAGGAACACTTGGAATCGCAGATTTTGCTTTCTCTGGTTGCACAGGCATTACTTCTATAACGTTTCCCAACAGTCTGGTTTCTATTGGCGATTATGCTTTTAAAGATTGTCGTCGAATCGTCGATATCTATTGTTATGCAGAAATGGTTCCAAATTTGGCCCCTTATGCTTTTTCGTACTATTTTGAATCCTTAGATGAAGAATATTGGGTATCTTTATTACCGAGTATTACCTTATATGTGCCAGAAAACGCAATAGATGAATATAAGACGACAAGTCCATGGAGCCAATTCAAGGAGATTGTTGGTATGGAGGCATCCTCTGTGAAGCTCAACAAGTCAAAGGCGAACCTTGAGAAAGGGAAGACGTTGACTTTGAAAGCCACCATTTCTCCCTCATCGTTATCAGACAAGAGTGTGACTTGGAAGAGTTCGGACACGAAGGTAGCCACAGTATCTAGTAGTGGTAAGGTGAAGGGCATCAAGGCTGGTAAGGCCACTATTACTTGCACTTCTGTTGTGACGGGTGCGAAAGCCACCTGTAAAGTGACCGTCGGCTATGTCAAGCTCGACCAAACAGAAGCTATCCTTGAGAAGACCAAGACAATGACGCTGAATCCCACGGTATATCCCTCTTCTTTGAAAGACAAGAGTGTGACCTGGAAGAGCTCGAACACGAAGGTCGCTACAGTATCAAGTAACGGCAAGGTGAAAGGTGTCAAAGCAGGAACAGCTACCATTACCTGTACTTCCGTTGCTACGGGTTTGAGTACTACTTGTAATGTGACCGTCGGCTATGTCAAGCTCGACCAGACAGAAGCTATCATTGAGAAGGGTAAGACTATGACACTGGCCGCATCAGTTTATCCCTCTTCATTAAAAGACAAGAGCGTGACATGGAAAAGCTCTAACACATCGGTTGCCACAGTATCGAGCAGTGGTAAGGTGAAGGGTGTCAAGTCTGGAACTGCCACCATCACCTGTACCTCCAAGGCAACGGGTCTGAAAACCACTTGTAAAGTAATTGTGAGCTATGTCAAGCTCAATAAGTCTGAGGCTATCATTGAGAAAGGCTATACAGTGACGCTGAAGCCTACAGTTTATCCTTCATCATCAATAGACCAGAGCGTTACTTGGAAGAGTTCGAATACAGCAGTCGCTACTGTATCAACCAGCGGTAAAGTGAAGGGCGTGAAGGCAGGTACGGCCACCATTACCTGCACTTCCAAGGTAACTGGAATGAAAGCTACTTGTAAAGTGACGGTTGGCTACGTAAAACTCGACCAGGCAGAGGTTAGTGTTAAGAAGGGCAAGACGTTGACGCTAACAGCTACAGTCTATCCTTCCTCACTGGAAGACAAGAGCGTGACTTGGAAGAGCTCGAATACGGCAGTAGCCACAGTATCGAGTAGCGGTAAGGTGAAAGGCATCAAGGCTGGTATGGCAATTATCACCTGTACTTCTGATGAGACAGGTCTGAGCGCCATGTGTATCGTGACTGTAACAGCGACATCAGGGTCACGTTCGTTGGAGGGTGATGAAGATGATGAGGTGACTGGCATCAAAAACTTAGATGAGGCAATAGAGCCCTTCGACGTTTATGACCTGAGTGGTCAGAAGGTGCTTAATCAGGTGACATCACTCGATGGTCTGCCTGCAGGAGTTTACATCGTCAATGGCAGGAAGGTGCTGAAGAAATAATCCAAAAACTTAAACGATATGAAGAAATTATTGTTTATCATCTTTTTGGCGCTCCTGCCATTAATGACAACTGCTCAAGTTGAGCGGACGATTAATGTCGCTACGGCAGGTTCGTTATCAAGTTATATCTCTGAAGATGAGAAGTATCAGATAGAAAAATTGACTCTTACAGGTGAGATTAATGGTGATGATTTTGGATTCCTTAGAGAGATGACTGGTGGAGTCAAATATATATTCCATGGCAATGAAAAATCAGATGGAAAATTAGCTATCCTTGACATGTCTGGAGTTAAAATTGTTGCTGGTGGTCAACCATATTTAGGTTTTGATGGGTCTGAGATGTCTCTTGTTTTTGACGACATGATACCAAGTCACGTGTTTACAATGTGTGGCAGTCTGAAATCTATTGCTATACCAAACAGCGTGACCACCATTGGAGATTATGCTTTCTCTTATTGCAGCAGTTTATCTTCCATAACGATTCCCAATAGTGTTACTTTTATCGATCGTGGAGCTTTTATTTCTTGCAGCAGTATTACCTCAATTATAGTGGAATCTAATAATAAAGTATATGATTCTCGTGATAATTGTAATGCGATTATTGAAACAAGGACGAATACGCTTATAGTTGGATGTAAAAATACGATTCTCCCTCACAACTTGACTTCCATTGGCTTACAAGCTTTCGCTGGTTGTGATGGTTTAATCTCTATAACTATTCCCAATAGTGTCACTTCTATTGGAGAGGGGGCTTTTGTGGGTTGTGTTGGCCTGTCTTCCATGACCATACCCAATAGTGTCACTTCTATTGGAGAGAGGGCTTTTGGTGAGTGTGTTGGCTTGACTTCCATAACCATTCCCAATTGTATAACATCAATTGGTGTTGGGGTTTTTCAGAATTGCAAAACCTTGACCAATGTGATTATTCCTAATAGTGTAATATCCATTGATTTATCTGCTTTCTATGGTTGCAGTGGTCTGACCTCCTTAACTATTGGAAACAATGTGACTTCCATCGGTAACGGTGCATTCTCTAACTGTAGCAGTCTGACCTCCGTAACCATTCCTAACAGTGTGACATCCATAGGTAGTGGAGCTTTTTATGATTGTAGTAGTTTGACTTCCATAAGTATTCCTAATAGTGTGACATCCATAGGTGGTAGTGCTTTTAATGGGACACCATGGTATGACAATCAATCAGATGGAATTGTATATGCCGGGAATGTATTATATAAATATAAAGGTATTATGCCAGATGATACAAATATTAGTATTGAAGAAGGCACAATAGGTATTGCGGGAGCAGTTTTCGAAGGTTGTAGCGGCTTGTCTTCTGTAACCATTCCCAACAGTGTCACTTCTATCGGTAGTTCTGCTTTCTCTGGATGCACTGGTTTGACTTCTGTAACGATTCCCAACAGTGTCACTTCTATCGGTGCAGGTGCTTTCAGTGACTGTACTGGCTTGACCTCTATAAGCTTGTCTAATAATATAACATCAATTGACAATCAGGTTTTCCAGAATTGCAATAGCTTAACCTATGTGGTTATCCCCAATAACGTGATCTCCATTGGTGGTAGTGCTTTTCAGAACTGCAGTGGTCTGACCTCAGTGACCATCCCAAATAGTGTGATTTCTGTAGATAGAAGTGCTTTCAAAGATTGCCCTGGTTTAACCTCCCTAACAATTGGAAACAACGTGACGAGTATTGGAAACTGGGCTTTCCAGGGGTGTTGTGGTTTAGCTTCTGTGATCATCCCCAACAGTGTGACATCCATAGGTAGTGGAGCTTTTTATGATTGTAGCAATCTGACTGCTGTAACTATTGGTGACGGCGTTACCTCCTTCGGATCTGGCGTATTTGCTGGTACAGCATGGTTGGACAATCAACCAGATGGAATTGTATATGCCGGGAAAGTATTATATAATTATAAAGGGGATATGCCAGATGAAACAACTATTGGCATTAAAGAAGGTACAATAGGTATTGCGGCTGGTGCTTTCAGAGGTTGCAGTGGACTAACCTCTGTAACTATACCAAACAGCGTCATTTCCATCGGAGAATCAGCTTTCCAAAATTGTAGCAGTCTAACCTCTGTAACAATACCCAATAGTGTGAAAAGCATTGAAGGTTGGGCATTCTCTTATTGTAGAAGCTTGACTTCAGTGAAGGTTATGAACAGTGTGACAAATATTGGCATGTATGCTTTTGCAGGTTGCCGTAGTATAGCGGATTTCTATTGCTACGTAAAAGATGTACCTGCAGCATTATATGCATTTGCGGATTATAGTGGTATAGATTACAGAAATGTTAAAAGCATTATTCTCCATGTTCCTGCAGAATCTATTGATGCCTATAAGGCAACGGTGCCATGGAAGTATTTTAAGGAGATTGTAGAGATAATAACCGCAGAGATATCTCTTAACAAGTCTGAAACAATCATTGAGAAGGGCCAGACTGAGACTCTGACAGCCACGATTTTACCCGAGACTTTTACAGATAAAAGCGTGACTTGGAAGAGTTCCAACACGAAGGTTGCCACAGTAACGAGCAGCGGTAAGGTGAAGGGCATCAAGGCCGGAACTGCTACTATCACTTGTACCTCTGTTGTGTCAGGATCGAAGGCTACTTGCAAAGTAACCGTCGGCTATGTCAAGCTCGACAATACAGAGCTTGTCGTTGAAAAAACTAAAACGGCAACGCTGACAGCTACGGTCTATCCTTCTTCATTGACAGACAAGAGCGTGATATGGAAAAGCTCGAAACCATCGGTAGCAACAGTGTCGAGCGACGGTGTGGTTACAGGCGTTAAAGCTGGCACAGCCACGATTACCTGTACCTCTAATGCAACAGGTCTGAGCACCACGTGTCAGGTAACCGTCAGCTATGTCAAATTTGAAGAGTCTGAGTATATCTTAGAAAAGACAAAGACACTAACGCTAACTCCCAAGGTTTATCCATCGTCATTAGAAGACAAGAGTGTAACATGGAAGAGTTCGAACAAGAGTGTAGCTATAGTGACGAGCGATGGTGAAGTGTATGGTGTCAAGGCTGGTACGGCCACTATCACCTGCACCTCTGTTGCAACGGGTGTGAGCACTACTTGTAAAGTGACTGTCGGTTATGTCAAACTCGACAAGACTGAGGCGATCGTTGAAAAGACTAAGACGAAGACACTGAAAGCAACGGTCTATCCTTCGAAACTGGAAGACAAAAGTGTAACATGGAAGAGCTCGAATGAAAGTGTTGCTACGGTGACGAGTAGTGGTAAGGTGAAAGGCATCAAAGCAGGCAAAACTACTATTACTTGCACCTCTAAAGCAACGGGCCTGAGCACGACTTGTAAAGTGACTGTGGGCTATGTCAAACTCGACCAGACTGAGGTTAGTGTTAAGAAAGGTAAGACTTTGACGATGACAGCTACAGTCTATCCTTCTTCATTGACAGACAAGAGCGTGACTTGGGAGAGTTCGAATACAGCTGTTGCCACAGTGACAAAGGCTGGTAAGGTGAAAGGCATCAAGGCTGGTATGGCAATTATCACCTGTACTTCTAATGCAACAGGTCTGAGCGCCATGTGTATCGTGACTGTAACAGCAACCTCTGGCTCACGTTCTTTGGAGGGAGATGATGACGAGGTGACAGGCATCGAGAACCTTGATGAGGCTCCTGCCATGATAGAGCCCTTCGATGTTTATGACTTACGTGGTCAAAAGGTGCTTAATCATGTGACTTCGCTCGATGGTCTGCCTGCCGGCATCTACATCGTCAATGGCAAGAAGGTGCTGAAAAAGTAAAGTCGAGATTAGGCTAACACCCAACCCAATTGCTCAGAATGCCCTTAAACACTGGGTATGCAAAGGGTTGGGTGTTGGTCGATCACTCCACCAGACACCCAACCCGACACTCCACCTAACACCCCACCTTCAAAGCTCAAGCGACCTTGATGGGAACAACCCTGTAGTACGTCTGGTTGCCATGATTCTTGCCCTCGAAACCGAGTTCCTTCAGGGCCATACCCAAATGGATCTTCGTACTGTGGTTTTCCTTGATCGAAGGATACTCACGACGGATGAGATTCACAATATCTCCGCTCTTCATCCGGATACCCTGCTCACCCTCCTTGGGCTTGCGGATACAGGCTTCCAACACATCGGCTATGTCCTTCTGCTCCATGTAGTTAAGGTTCAGTTGCTGAATGCGGGCCACCTGGTCATTGTTAAACCAGTAGGGCGCCTTCAGGTCGTTGATCTCATGAACCACCTGAGCATAAAGCTGCTCGTAGTCGATCTCGCCTGTATTGTCGATAAACTGGCCTTCAGGAATCGTCAGGCAGATGTATCGACGACTACCCGTAGCATCCGAAAGCGGATGAGGATTGTTGGTCGTAGCCACAAACGAGGCATAGCGAGGACGATCGTCCTGTGAGGCTCCATAGATGGGGCGACCATTCACCTTACTCTTTGAAAGCGTCTGCTTCAAGGCAGCTTGCTGACTTGGACGGATGGCCTCGAGCTCATCGAGACACACAATCAGATTGTTCGTCAGAGCCATCTCCTTATCAAACTTGTTGGAGAGGTTCAGGTGATCCAGAAAATACTGGCGAAGCTCCTGAGGTAGCAGACGAGCCACAAAAGTGGTCTTTCCACAACCCTGAGCGCCAATCAGCGTTGGTACGCACTCGTTGCCATGAAGCGTATCCAACTGAAGCCAGTGAGCCACCGTTGAACGGATCCAGACAGAGAGGAAATCCAACTGCTCCGTACTCAAACCAGGCAAGCGTCCGAAGAGCTGAGCCACATGGTTTTGACCGTCCCACTGAGGCAGATGCGAGAGATAATCCTGGATGGGATTGAAGGTCTGGACTTCGTCAGACTGAACCAGTTCCATGATATCAGTCTTCGGACTTCCCTTCTCGCAGACCTGCTCCCGCTTGGCCCGAATGATGATCGAGTTGAGCGACTTCTGTGTCAGTATGCGCCACTCAGGCTTGTCGTCAGAAGGCAAGGTTACATACTCCACCTTCCCACTCAGTTCATTGAATCGGAAAAGGTAGTTGTCATTGAGGAACTGCTCGACCTCGAGCATCCCCAGCTGTGAAGCTCCCAGAGCCTCACCGCGAATGGTAAGATTCTTACGCATAAATATAGTTTTTAGTAAGTCAGGCTAAGATTGGCTGGTAAGTGTTTCTCACAGCGTCATGCCTTTCGGGTTGCAAAGATACAACATTTTTCTGATATGTGCAAATGTTCCTCCGAGCGAAGCGTGCTTTTTAACATTTCAGTGATGAAACCTAAGATTGCTGGGTTGGGTGTCAGGTGGAGTGTGTGGTGGGGTGTGTGGTGGAGTGTTGAGGCAACACCCCACCAAGCTGAAAGCCTTTATCCATCGGTTTTTCCGCAATTTTCTGCTTTTGAAGGTTGAGTGTTGGCCATTTTGCTACGATTAATAGAAAAAAATATTCCCACACTGGGAATGAAATATTCCCACGTTGGGAACAAAACATTCCCATACTGGGAATAAATGACGAGCCGTAACCTCGCTGCCTCGTGTCCGTAACACACAAGGCAGATGTCCTTACTACACGTTTCACCAGTGCACCCCCGTCCGTACTCCAGTGCACCCACGTGCGCACTCAAGTGCTTTAGTAGGCGCACTGAAGAAGATGTGTAATAAAAATCCCGAAACGTTTGGAAGTTTCGGGATTTTTTCTTATCTTTGCGGCATCGCTTTAGCTCATTTATGGGCAGCGAGCGGTCTTATCTTATGAGAAAGACGTTTTCGAACGTCTGTCGTTGTGCATCAAGAATCTCGCAAGTTCCAATCTCTACAACAGACAGATGACAACGAGGCGTCTGCGTAGTGCGTTTCTATATACCTCAGATTTATATAGTCCGTGCTGGCGTGGGCTAACTGGCGTTGTCTATCCTGTGTAGAGAGGGCAATGCGAGAGCCTACGATTCCAGGATGGCAGAGAAACAGACACCTACGCCTTTTTTTGTATCATAAGCTCAACTATTAACAATTGATAATCGCTGACTCTGGGGTGTTTGTTGGCTATATGTTTTTTGTGATGGAACGTACTTATGTAATTAATGAACCTATAGTTGAAGGTGTCGGTGAAACTAATACGATATACCTCAATTCTCTGTTTATTGCCATCAAAAACGTTACTAAAGATTATATAAGATATACATATCATAACGAGGATCCAAAATCCGCTTCCGCATCCGAGAAATCAATAAAGAGAAGTAAAGCAGAGATTAGTCATGTGGAGCGTGTCTTTGCATATGAATTATACAGGCAATGGTGTGAACAAAACATAATAAGAAATACATCAGGGTTGGTAATTAATGCAGAAATCCCCAAACAGTTTATAGATAGGGAATATGAAGAAATGGGTAACCTTTATTATCCCGATATGGTTTTACATAATGGTCAAAACAATTTTGTAGGAAATCACGTTGTTTGTGAGATAAAACGAAAAGAATATGTTGATGCATATCCAGAAAAAATGAATGATGACATAAACAAGTTGATTGTTTATGTTAGTGATAACACAAAAGTGAAAAATAAAGATATAAATTGGGAACCGTTTGGGGTTGGAGTCTTTCTTATGACAATAAAAGAACTGAAAAAACATGAAGGAGAAGAATATTCATTAGATTTGATTTCCAAGCATTTAGATAAAAAGATATTGAATCTGGGAAAAGAAAATGTTACGAAGAAAATTGTTTGTGTAATCTATAATGGACAAGAGTTAAAATACGATACATTGTATAACATGATAAATAAGAAATAATGGATATGAAAAGACTATTAACTTCAGCGACAATGTTCCTTTGCTCGCTACTGACATTTGCTCAGTTTAGTGGATCTGGGTCAGGAACCGAGAGTGATCCTTATCTTATTTTGAATCCGATTCAATTGAATCAGATGCGTAACTTCTTGAATCAAGAAAATGTTTATTTCAAAATGATGGCAGATGTGGATTTGACTGAATTCTTGGAAGATGAAAATCCCTCTCAAGGATGGCAACCTGTAGGAACCTCTTCAGCTCCATTTAAGGGTATTCTTGATGGTAATGGTCAAAAAATTACTGGATTTTGGATTAATAGAAGTAGTTCTAATTATATTGGTTTATTTGGATATACAACTAATGCCCGAATTACTAATGTCAATCTATTAGGGAATACAGTTAAAGGGAATGATAATATTGGCTTTTTTGCGGGATATAGTAAAAATACGACTTTTGGCAATTGTACTCTTTCTGGCAGTGTTTCTGGAAATACGAATGTTGGTGGCTGTATTGGATGTAGCGAAAATATCATATTGACAGGCATTAATTCTTCAGTAGAAGTACTTGGTACAGATTATATAGGGGGCCTTTTGGGGAAGGGTACAAATGGTGTGAATATAGAAAATTGCAGTTTAGACTGCGATAAGATTAAAGGAAATAATTATGTTGGTGGTATATGTGGATCTAGTTCAAATGGAGACAACTACTATAATGGTTGCCATGTGGTCTCATCTATATTTGGTGCTAACAATGTTGGAGGTATATGTGGATACACCAAATATTATACTAATAATATTAGTAATTGTGGTTTTATCGGGAAAATCATTGCCACATCCAATGTTGGAGGCATTGCAGGAGAATATACTCAGGGGGTTAGCTATAGCTGGAAATTTGGTGGAACTGAAGAACCTTCATTGTTGAATTGTTATGTTATTGCCGATATAATTTGCCAAGGTGATAATATTGGAGGTCTTGTAGGAATAACTAATGCTGATGAGGTCGAAACGGGTCCATTGCATGGACGCTATACTAATTTTCATCTTAACAATATTGGTTGTTGCTATTTTTCTGGAAATATCCAAGGGGGGCAGAATGTTGGTGGAATTGCAGGTTACAAAAAAGGAGGAAGAATCATATCATGTTATTCTAATGCTACTATCTCTGGAAGTAAATTCATTGGTGGCATTTGCGGAGTTATAGAGAGTTATGGGATCGCAGTATTGAAGTCAAACATAGCTAATATTTTATCCATAAAAGCTACTATCGATGGAGTCGGAAGAATTTATGGTCAAGGTTCGGCCACAATTGCAATTGGTTCTTCTGATGAAAATAAAGCATTAAACCGTGCGATAGTAATAAAAGCAGGCGTTGCTCAAGAAGTATCTGATGACGAGCAAAACGGTACAGGTGTTAGTCCAACGACATTAAAACTAAAGGCTACTTATGTAGCTATGGGCTGGGACTTTACTGACACTTGGGAGATTCAGGAAACAGAATGTTATCCATACTTCAAGACTCAGACGGCTCCACCAGTCATCCAATCGCAGGTTGTGTCTGGTGCTACGACAGTTAGCGGAAAGTGCGTGAGTGGTGCAACTGTTACGCTGGATATTGATGGCGTCAAGCAAGAAAAAGTATTCGGAGGCACTACGTTCACTTTCAATGTAGATCCTTTACAAGCTGGTCATGAAATACGCGTCTCTGCTAAGGCTGATGGCAAGGAGCAGTCATATTTCACAACTGAGGTGGTTTCTTTCTTGGGTAAAGGAACAGAATCCGATCCTTATCAGATTAGTACGGCCGCTGATCTCACTCAGTCCTATCGTAAGGGTTATTACAAACTGATGAATGATATTGATTTGACTAGTTATATTAATCAGTACTATAGCACCGAAGGCTGGGAGTCAATCGGTCGTGATGGTAGTGAGACTGTTTATTTCGATGGTAATAATCACAAGGTGACAGGACTCTGGTGTAACTCGACGCGTGGTAATACAGGTTTGTTCTCTTGCTTCGCTAATGGTTATATCAAGAATTTAACGGTAGAGACTGCCAGTGGTAAGCAAGTGAAAGGTGGCGCAAACACTGGTATCCTGATAGGTAAGCTGATTAACGGTACTATCGAAAATTGTAAGGTGTCAGGGTCTGTTGCTGATGGAACACCTGTTGGAGGTATAGTAGGCTTGTTGGATGGTGGCAAGATCCTGCTTAGTCAGGCCACAGTTACCGTTAACACAACAGGTGATAATACCTATGTAGGTGGCTTGGTAGGTGAGATTACCAGCGGCGAGATTGACCAGTGTGTGTCATCGGGTACGCTGACGGCTACAGGAAAGAATTCTCAGGCAGGTGGTCTGGTAGGCAAGAATTCCGCCACCATTACCAACAGCTATAGCAATGTAGCAGTTACTTCTGCTTATTGTGCAGCAGGCTTGGTCGCATATAACTATGGGCTGGTAGAAAAGTGTTATGCTACAGGAGATCTATCAAGTATGAATTATGGTGCAGGTGTGATTGGCTATAATGATGGAGAGAATGCTGTGATTAGAAATTGCGTGGCCATGAACCAAAAGATAGATGTGACTTATGAATCTCAGTCAGCTCAAAGTGGTGGTTATGGACAGCGCATCATTGGAGGTTATAAGAATGGTGCTCCCGATCCAGAGTTGAACAACTATGCCCTGAAAACCATGCAACTATCTGTAAATGATATTCCCCAAAAAGTGTATGACGACATCATGAACGGCATGGCCAAGACCGAAGCACAACTGACGAAATCCTCTACTTATCAGAGTCTAGGCTGGGATATGTCGGTAGTTTGGGATTTAAAGACCGACAAGAGTTATCCATGGCTGCGTAATAATATGGCTGTTGTAGGTGTGGAAATTCCCACAATGCTTATAATCGGGGAGGGAAAGACTGAGACGCTGACTTCCACATTATATCCTTCGATATCATCGCTAAATAATAGCCTTGTATGGAAGAGTTCGAATACGGCAGTTGCCACAGTTACGAGTAGCGGCAAGGTGAAAGGTATTAAGACTGGAACTGCCACAATTACATGCACCTCAGTTGCTACAGGTGTGAGCGCCACTTGTATAGTAACTGTTGGTACTGTAAAACTTGATCAGACTGAGGTTGCTGTTAAGAAAGGCAAGAAATTAACACTGACACCTGTTTTCTATCCTTCTTCTTTGGAAGACAAGAGCGTGACCTGGAAGAGCTCGAACACCAAGGTTGCCACAGTGTCGAGCGATGGTGAAGTGTATGGAGTCAAGGCTGGTACGGCTACGATTACCTGCACCTCCAATGCAATTGGTGTGAGTACTACCTGTAAAGTGACCGTCAGCTATGTCAAATTTGAAGAGTCTGAATATATCGTTGAGAAGTACAAGACAATCACTCTGACCCCGACGGTCTATCCTTCAACACTGACAGACAAGAGCGTGACCTGGAAGAGCTCGAACACCAAGGTAGCCACAGTGTCGAGCGATGGTGAAGTGTATGGTGTCAAGGCTGGTACAGCCACCATTACATGCACGTCAAAGGCAACGGGCGTGAGCACCACTTGTAAGGTGACCGTCAGCTATGTCAAATTTGAAGAGTCTGAATATATCGTTGAGAAGTACAAGACAATCACTCTGACCCCGACGGTCTATCCTTCTTCTTTGACCGATAAGAGTGTGACCTGGAAGAGCTCGAACACCAAGGTAGCCACAGTGACTAGCAATGGCAAGGTAACAGGCGTCAAGGCTGGTACGGCCACGATCACCTGTACCTCCAAAGCAACTGGTGTGAGCACCACCTGTAAAGTGACGGTCGGCTATGTAAAGCTCGACCAGACCGAGGCAATCGTTGAGAAGACCAAGACGATGACCTTGAAAGCCACGGTCTATCCTTCTAAACTGGAAGACAAGAGTGTGACATGGACGAGTTCGAATACGGCTGTTGCTACTGTGACGAGCAAGGGCAAGGTAAAGGGTATCAAGGCTGGTAAGGCTACAATTACTTGTACATCCAATGCTACAGGTCTGAGCACCACCTGTAAAGTAACGGTTGGCTATGTGAAGCTCGACCAGACAGAGGTTAGTGTCAAGAAGGGCAAGACTTTGACGCTGACAGCTACGGTCTATCCGTCGTCATTGACAGACAAGAGTGTAACATGGGAGAGCTCAGACAAGAGCGTTGCCACTGTAACAAGTGCAGGCAAGGTAAAGGGCATCGCAGCTGGTACGGCTACCATCACATGTACCTCGAATGCTACTGGTTTGAGTACCACTTGCATTGTGACGGTTAAAGCAACCTCTGGCTCACGTTCGTTGGAGGGTGACGATGATGAGGCAACAGGTATTGAGAACCTCGATAAGGCTATAGAGCCCTTCGATGTCTATGACTTGCGTGGTCAAAAGGTGTGTCATCAAGTGACTTCACTCGATGGTCTGCCTGCAGGAGTTTACATCGTCAATGGCAGGAAGGTGCTGAAGAAGTAACTATTCATAAAATACTAAAGGCTTGCGATTCTGCAAGCCTTTAGTATTTTATTGTTTATTGTTAGAACTTTGCCATTTTGATGGCAACAACGGCGCACTCATCGCCTTTATTGCCGTGCTTACCGCCTGCACGATCCTTTGCCTGTTGCAGATCGTTAGTGGTCAACAGACCATAGATGACAGGAATATTGCTCGTAGCATTCATACGGGCTACACCCTCTGTAACACCCTGGCAGATATAATCGAAATGGGGCGTCTCGCCACGAATCACGCAACCCAGGATAATCACAGCATCGTAGCCGTCGTTGAGCGTCATCTGGTGAGCACCGTAGATCAGTTCAAAACTACCAGGTACAGTCTTTACGTGGATATTCTCAGGCAGGGCACCATGCTTCTCCAAGGTTGAAACACAACCCTCTAGCAAGGCTCCCGTAATCTCGGGATTCCACTCAGCCACCACGACACCGAAGATCATATTCGACGCATCGGGAACCTTCGAGAAGTCGTATTCGCTGAGGTTATGGAGTGCTGTGGCCATCTTACTTTGCAGAAGCGCGCTCGATATATTCGTCGATACGAGAAGACATCATGGAATTGAAGTACTTCTCCTTGACCTGCTGATAGAGCTTCAGAGCCTCGTCGGCCTTACCCTGACTCTCGAGGATCTCACCAGCCTGTACCAGATAGGTGGGCGACAGAGAGTTGTTGTCAGCCTTCTCAGCTGCCTTCTTCAGATGAGAAACAGCCTTGTCGAGCTGGTTCAGATGAGCATAGACATTGCCAAGCGCGCCCTCAGCCACGGGACTGATCATAGCGTCGTCGGCACCGTCGTACTTCTCGAGGTACTTAGCGGCATCTTCCCACTTGCCAAGCTGGGCATTGCAAAGACCGGCATAGAGGTTAGCCAGATTACCAGCATCAGTGCTGCTGTACTCGTCTGCGAGTTTTACGAAGCCTTTGAAACCAGCGCTGTCACCTGCCAAAGCCTGCTGGAAGAGACCTTGTGCGAAATACTCCTGACCCTTAGCAATGGCCGTACTGGCCTTCTGCTCGTTAGGCTCTGAGATATAAGTCTTGTAAAGTACTGCACCACCGATGATGACGACGATAGCCACCACGGCAGCAATGATGGCCTTCTTATACTTCAGGAAGAAAGCCTCACTCTTGTTCAGGGTCTCCTCCATTGTGGGAGCTACCTGCTGCTGTTGTTTGTTTGTTGCCATTATATTTTTTGTATTAATTTTCGAAAATCGCGTGCAAAGTTACAATAAAAAAATGAAATACAAAAAGAAAAACAAAAAAGTTTTGGTTTTCTACTCTCTTATTCGTACCTTTGTGCCCATGATTCTCGAAAAGCTGTCGCTCATCAACTACAAGAACATTCCTTCAGCCACGCTGGAACTGTCGCCAAAGATCAACTGTCTGATAGGCCAGAACGGTGTGGGTAAGACGAATGTGCTCGATGCCATTTACTTCCTCTCATTCTGTCGTTCTGCCAATAACCCCATTGATTCTCAGGTGATTCGTCATGGCCAGGAGTTCTTGGTCATTGAGGGTACGTATTCAGAGGATCTGAGCATCTATTGCGGCATGAAACGGGGTACGAAAAAGCACTTCAAACGCAACAAGAAGGAGTATAAACGACTCTCAGAACACATCGGACTGATACCGTTGGTGATGGTTTCGCCCTCCGACACATTACTCATAGAGGGTGGTAGCGAGGAGCGCAGACGACTGATGGATCTGGTGATATCACAGTACAATCGCAACTATATCGAGTCGCTCAATCGCTACAACAAAGCCCTGCAACAGCGAAACACAATGCTGAAACAGGAAGAGGAGCCCGACCCTGAGGTGATGGCACTCTGGGAAGAACAGATGGCTATCGAAGGAGAACGAATCTACGAACAACGCGAGACTTTCGTCAAGGATCTGGTACCCATTTTCCAACACTACTACGAGCAGATCTCAGGCAATAGGGAACAGGTGGCCATCGAATACGTATCGCATTGTCAGAGAGGTCCCTTGTTGGAGGTCATTCAGCGCGATCGACAGAAGGATCGCATCATGGGGTTCTCACTCCACGGGGTGCACAAAGACGACCTGATATTCTCGTTGGGTGGTCATCCCATGAAACGCGAGGGTAGCCAGGGGCAACACAAGACCTTCGTGATATCGTTGAAATTGGCACAGTTCGACTTCCTGCGTCGTACCAACAACCACACAACACCTTTATTGTTGCTCGACGACATTTTCGACAAACTGGATGCTGAGCGCGTAGAACAGATCGTCAGACTGGTTGCTGGCGATGAGTTCGGACAGATATTTATCACTGATACCAATCGTGAGCATTTGGATAGTATCTTGAGTAGGTCGTCACACGACTATAAAATATTCCACGTGGAAAACGGAGAGATCAATGTTTAAGAGAGACGTACAACAACTTAAAGACCTGATTATGCGAAACTTGCGTGTTCAGGGACTGGAGACACCATTACTGCAGAAAAGACTCATCGACGAATGGCCTGAAGTGATGGGCGAGATGATTGCCGGTTATACCCAAAACCTCTATATACGCAACCAGACCTTGTTTGTACACATGACGAATCCTGCATTGAGGGCTGACCTCTCCATGCAGCGAAAAGAGATTGTAAGAAAACTGAATGAAAAGGTAGGTAGTCAAGTGATTACCGACATCGTTTTCCGTTAAACCACGATATCCACCACAACATCGTGCGCCTCAGAGGGTACCTGCTCCACCTTCTGGAAATCGAAACAAACACCTATTTTCTTAATATCAGAAACCGACTGGAGAAAACGATCATAATAGCCTTTGCCCCTGCCCAAGCGATGGCCTTGAGCATCGAACGCGACACCTGGAACCAGCACAACATCGATCAGGGCTAAATCCGTGAAAAGCGCTCCCACTGGTTCCATAATATGAAACGCCCCTTCCTGCAAATCGTCGCGACCTGTATAGCATCGCAATTCCATTGTCTCATCATCAATAACCTTTGGCAGTAACACCATTTTCCCCTCTGCAACCAAATCGTCAAGAAACTGATGGGTGAAGACTTCATCAGGCAGAGAATAGTAGGCCATGATGACATAAGCCTCTGTCAAGTACGAGCGCAGACGCTCAAGAACAGGAAGCGACAGCTCCTCCAGTTGTGCTGGGGTAAACTGTCGTTTCTGTTGTCTGATTAGTTGTCGCAGTTCATCCTTACGCATGGGCGATACAAGATCTGGGCATCACACGACTGCGAACGTCGAAAAGCATAGCCACTTTACCTGTTGCTCCCTCCTGATTCTTCTCAACCCTCGGGAAGGCCTCGTTGTTGCGGAACAAGCGGAGTGTCTCGATGATAGCAGGATCATCGCGGTTCAGATATTCCGTCCAAGCTTGCTCATTGAGGATGTTATAGATAATACGGCTATTGACAAAGCGCTCTAGCAACTTGTACGACTTCTGAATCATCAGGTTACGACGCTTTAGTCCGTTCTTGTCGGCAAACACCACAAACTTCTCCACGGTATTCTGTCCTTTGAGGTAATGCTCCATCTCCCACACGTCAGAGAAACTGCTTAGTTTGGCTCGATTCTCATCAGTGTAATTATAGGCAAACTGAAGAATCAGACCAGTCAATGAAGCCTCTTTATAGTAAGAAGTCATGCCAATAGTATCCTCTGGGATAAAGATATCAGGCGTGATGCCACCACCTCCATAGACCGTCCGTCCGTTGCTGGTGTGATAAGCAGGGCCTGTATGCTTGATGCTGTCTTGTGAGAAGAATTCTCCATGTTGATAACGCTGCATCCAGTCGCCCTCATAGTCCTCACCATCAGCATAAGGCTTCTGGATACAACGACCTGAAGGGGTGTAATAGCGGGCAATGGTAAGACGGATCATCGAGTGGTCAGTAAACTCCATCGGCTTCTGTACCAGTCCCTTACCAAACGAGCGACGACCTACAATCGTACCACGATCATTATCCTGAATGGCGCCAGCAAGAATCTCGGAGGCAGAGGCAGAACCCTCATCGACGAGAATCACAAGCGGAATACGCTGATATGAGCCACGCCCGTCAGCACGATATTCCTGACGAGGATAGCGACGACCCTCTGTATAGACGATGAGTTGCCCTTTCGACAGGAACTCGTTGGCAATCTGCACTGCAGACTCCAGATAACCACCCGTATTGCTGCGCAGATCAATGACCAGATTGGAGAAGCCCTTCTGAGAGAGTTTGGCAAGGGCAATAAGCAATTCGGGATAGGTGTTCTCACCGAAGTTACGAATCTTGATATAACCACTCTCATCGTCAAGCATATAACTGGCAGTGACACTCTTTGTGGGAATCTCGCCACGCGTCACAGTGATATGCTGTATGTTCTTCTCGCCATAGCGGAGCACACCCAGTTTCACTTTGGTATCCTTCGGACCCTTCAGACGATGCATCGCCTCTTCGTTGGTCACTTTCTTACCCACAAAGACGGAATCATCGACCTCTACTATCTTATCACCCGCCAACACACCAGCGCGTTCTGCAGGACCATTACTGATGACGTTCTGCACACGGATAGTATCCTGACGGATCACAAACTCGATACCAATACCTGAGAAGGAACCTCTCAGATCGTCGTTGGCAATTTCACCCTCACGAGCCGTGATATACACGGAATGAGGATCGAGCTCACTCAGAATCTGAGGCATTGCCTTCTCCACCAGATCGTTGATGTTCACTGTATCGACATACTGGTCGTCGATAATGTGGAGCAGGTTGTTAAGTTTGTTACCGCTGGTGTTGATGATGCTCAGACGATTGCCGGAAAAGTGATTGGCATAGAAGGAGCCTATCAGGATACCAATCACGACGGAGATGGCCATCCATAGCGGTGTAAAACGATAATTCTTACCTTTACTCATATTGTTTCTGTGTTAGAATTAACATCCATATAGACCACCTCGATACCGGCACGCTCTAAGAGATCGATACCATCGGTAAGACGATACTTCTCACCATAGACCACACGCTTGATACCTGCTTGTATGATCAGTTTGGCGCACTCGATACAGGGCGAGGCTGTGATATAGATAGTAGCACCATCGCTATTGTTGTTCGAACGTGCCAGTTTGGTAATGGCATTGGCCTCAGCATGGAGCACGTAAGGTTTGGTGACGTTGTTGTCATCTTCACAGACGTTCTCAAAACCACTGGGCGTACCATTATAGCCATCGCTGATAATCATCTTGTCCTTAACCACCAGAGCACCCACCTGACGGCGCTGGCAGTAGGAGTTCTCTGCCCAGATCCGTGCCATCCTCAGATAGCGCGCGTCTAACTTCTGTTGTTTAACGTTTGATTCCATTTCTCTTCAATAATGCGTCAATGGTGGGCTCACCACCCTTGAATCGTTTATATAGTACCATCGGATTCTCTGTACCACCTTTCGAGAGGATATTGTCCCGGAAACTCTGGGCCGTCTTCTGATTGAAGATACCATGCTTTTTGAAGACGGCAAAGGCATCGGCATCGAGCACCTCAGCCCACTTATAACTATAATAGCCTGCCGCATAGCCACCCGCCATGATGTGCGAGAACTGGACGGTCATACAGGTATCAGGCAACTGTTTTAAAATCATGGCCTTCTCCCAAGCTTTCTTCTCAAAAGGGATGATATCATCTGTAAACTCATCCTTTTTCGTATAGTAAGCCATATCGAGCAGTCCGAAACTCACCTGACGCATACAAGCGTAGGCCACATTGAAGTTACGGCTCTTCACGATACGATCGATGAGTTCATCAGGCAAAGGCTCACCAGTCTCATAGTGGAAGGCAAACGTGCGCAGGAACTCCTTCTCGATGGAGTAGTTCTCCATGAACTGCGAGGGCAATTCGACAAAGTCCCACCAGACATTGGTACCTGAAAGACTCTCGAAACGGGTGTTGGCAAACATACCGTGCAACGAATGACCAAACTCATGGAGGAAGGTCTCTACCTCGCCTAATGTCAGGAGAGCTGGTTTCTCGGCAGTCGGTTTCGTGAGGTTCATCACCACACTCACATGCGGACGCACATTCTTCGAATTCTCTAAACTAAAAGGCTTCTTAGTGTTGATACGCTCCATCCACTGACCTTGATATTCCGTCATCCATGCCCCACCCTGCTTACCTTGACGAGGATGGAAGTCGGCATAGAAAACTGCCAGGAATGAGCCGTCTTTATCAAACACCTCGTAGGCTTTCACGTCAGGATGATACACGGGGATATCCTTGTTCTCCTTAAAAGTGATGCCATAAAGGCGGTTTGCGAGTCCGAATACTCCATCAATCACCTTCGAAAGTTCGAAGTATGGGCGAAGCATCTCGGCATCGATATTGTATTTCTCCAATTGCAGTTTATGAGAATAGAAGGAAAAGTCCCAAGGTTCCAACTTAAAGCTCTTTCCCTCCAACTTCTGAGCCATCTTTTCTATGGCCTTGACCTCTTTCTGAGCCGTAGGCTTATAGGCAGCAATGAGATCGTTCAACAACTTATAGACGTTGCGTATATTCCCTGCCATACGGTGCTTCAGCACATAGTCGGCATAGGTCTTGTAGCCTAACAACTGAGCCATCTCACGACGCAGGTTGATGAGTCGCTTACAAATCTCGATATTGTTCTCCGTATTGTCGTGAATACACTCTGTATTCTTCGCCATATACATCTGCTTACGGAGTTCACGCTGGGTGCTATAGGTCATAAAGGGTGAAAAGCTTGGAAAATCAAGTGTAAACACCCAGCCCTCCTTCTCTTGCTCCTTGGCAGCCAATGCTGCTGCCTCACGGGCTGTCTCTGGCAGACCATCGAGTTGTGCCTCGTCGGTGATATGCAGGGTAAAGGCCTTGTTCTCCTTCAAAAGGTTCTGAGAGAATTGCAAGCCTAACATCGAAGCCTCCTCCGTCAGTTGGCGCAAACGTTCCTTTCCTGCTGCATCGAGCAGGGCACCACTGCGCACAAAGCCATCGTAACAGTTGTCTAACAGCATCTTCTCCTCGGGTGTCAACTTGCGATGGTGGCGATGCACATATTTGATGCGCTCAAAGAGTTTTTCATTGAGACGGATATCGTTGGCATGTTTCGTCAAGATTGGACTCATCTTCTGTGCCAATGCATCCATCTCGTCATTGGTCTCTGCCGACAGCAGGTTGAAAAACACAGACGACACCCTACCCAACAGATCGTAATAGCCCTTATTGTCCTTCTCGTCATCTACACTGATAATCGTATTATCGAAGGTGGGCTTCTCCGGGTTATTGATAATCTTCTCTATCTGCTCGTCATCGCGCCTGATACCTTCCATCATGGCTTCTTCATAGTCCTCCAGACGAATACGGTCAAAGGGGGCTACGTCGTGGGGTGTGTTATATGGCTCGAAGAACGGATTCTTTCTCTCTTGTTGTTCGTTCGTCATAACTGATATACTAACTCATTTGGTATGCAAAAATACAAAAAAATGCGACATGCACACTCATCTGGTATGTTATTTTATATTATTTTACATCAACAGGCGCTCCAACTGGGGGATATCCACCCTTCCACGGTGCAATTCGAGCAGTCCTTCCGCCTGCAGACGGTTCAAGACACGCGAGACGTTCAGACGACTGTCGTTCATCTCTTCTGCCAATCGTTCCATCAGGATATAGAAGGTCTTCTGACCTGCTGGATAGATACAATGCTGCGCAAAGAAACGGATCACGCGATCCCTCAATGTCAACGGACAACGTCGCCACGTCTGGTGAATATGCTTTTGAGTCTGGGTGGCAAACTGATTAACAAGGTTCAAACGGAACACCAGGAA
>Ga0310696_10002152_pt1 | contig 26689 bp, 29 predicted proteins | sample AusTroGonzalo_MG_4_FD_203885 | JGI IMG/M metagenome (GOLD analysis project Ga0310696, IMG submission 203885) | Bovine rumen microbial communities from tropical cattle in Woodstock, Queensland, Australia - Gonzalo_02 (v2) (version 2) | ecosystem: Host-associated > Mammals > Digestive system >...
CCCGCTCCTTGGCCATCGCTCCATCTTCGCCTTCTTCCCGCAGAACGGACACGGCTTCAGCTCCTCTTCACTTTCCATCGCCCGCACCCCCTTCCCCCATGTCCTGGTTCAAGTACGAGAACAAGTCTCGCAGCTCCTGTGCATTCTTCAGCTGCCCCTCCAGCAATTTTATCTTTCCCTTGTCCATCGCCGGCGTGGCCGATATGCTGAGCTTGTATCCGTGTATTGCCATTCCCAGGTGGAACGTCGTTTCCGCCAGCAGCTCCCTCATCCTCCGCGGCGTCTTCTCCCCTACGGCATACCGCGCTATCGTCTTCATCGCGTCCGACAATTTGCACGACATCCTGTTGAATCTTCTCTCCTCGTCAAGCGTCATACAGCACCTTCTTCCTTCAGAACGTCACGGTCGCCGTGAGCGTCGCGGCCGCGATCCAGTAGATGAACCTGCGCACTTCGCCGTGCGCGGCGTACACGCCCGCCGCCGCCACGTCCAGCGCGATCAGCACCGTTGGAAACACCTTCGTCACTTCGCGCCTCCCTCTGCGAGCGCTCTGTCGAGCGGTCTCTCACCGGCGATCTCGCCCGCCACCGCCACCAGCACCACGTCAAGCTCCTCCTTCGGCGTGTTGTACTTCCCCTCCATCTTCTCCGCTTTCCTCCTCGCCCTCCAGTAAATTGCGATCAGCCGCTCCACCGTTGACGCCGCCACCTTCTCTGCTTCGCGTAGCCTGTTGTACCTTTCCACGACCTCCCTCGGAGATACGAGCTCCCCGGTCTCGGCGTTCACGAACTGCGGCCCCCCCGCGCCATGTACGTATTTTATCGTTGGATATTCTTTCATGCGCTCGCCGCCTCTCTCTTTCTGATTACCGACGGCGACTCCGGTAACGCCACGCCGTGCCCGCCGATGCACGCATAGCGAGGATCCACGCCTCTCGCCGCCGATCTGTTTGCCGATCTGCACCGCTCGCAGTAGCTGTGCAGCACGTATGCGTTCGCCGAGGCCGATATTGTGCCCATCTTCGGCCTCTTCCATTGTTCGAACGCGCGGCCGCACCGACGGCACTTCCTCACGATCTTTTCGTTCTCGCTCATAGCGGCAGCTCCTCCTGGAACATCGGCGGCCTTCCGTTCTCGACCGCCCACTCCGCGTCCTTTAGCGCCGCGTCGAACGACGCCTCGCGCCACTTGCTCTCCTCGAGCTTCTTCTGCTCGCGCGTCTTGAAGTACTCCTTCTGCACCGCGCGCATCTCGCGCCCCTTTTTGAGCGCGTCCAGCACGATCTTTTCAACTTCCGGCTTCATTTTCCCTCGACCTCCACACTCTCCGTCTCTTCGTCCACTCGCGCCGCGTACCAGTCGGCGTATATTGTCGCGAGTACCTGCTGGCCGTGCCAAATCAGCGCGTTGTCGAATTCCTTTTCCGTATACTCTCTCCCCACTCCGTACATTCCCATGTGGTACGTGATCGCCACGATCTCCTCACGCAGCAGCTCGATCCCGATCTCCGCCGCGATCGCTGCCGAGCAGGCGCCGTGCCCTGGATAGACCGGCTGTATGTACTCCCACTCCGGCTTACCCTCCACTTCGCCCTTCAACTTGTAGCACCTGCACTTCACCAGGTCGTGCAGCATGCCCACCATATACGGCGACGCTTCGCGCGGCCACCAGATGCCCAGGCACTTCGTCAGATCCACCAGCCTCCGCGTCACGTTCACGCTGTGCTGCGCGAGCCCTCTGTACCCGCTCAAGTGATGCCCCTTGCTCGCCGGCTGCCCGAAGAATCCCATCTCGTTCAGCTTCCAAATCTGCATCTCCGTCAATCCCGCCTTCGACAGATACTCCATCGCCTCTTTCATTTCAGCACCACCTTTTCTCCAATCAAGAGCACATACCTTGCTTTCTGGAACTCCCCGAGCTCTTTATGTTCCACTGGCCATTTCTCGCCACGATATTTGAATATTACTCCTTCGCCTCGTCCAGCAATACATGCCATTCTTGGCGAGAATCTTCCATATCCACACTGAAACTCTATTACCGGGAGCTTGCCTTCATGCATTTTTTGCACCCAGTTTTGGATCCGCGTATTCCAGTACGGCTTCGCCTCTCGAAACTCCACATGTTTTATGCCTGATTCTATCATCCTAAACCAATGGCTTTTCATTCCTAGATGCAGTACTGCACATTCGCTGCGTTTTACCTCTCTCATTCCTCTCCGCCTTTCTTTCCTGTTGCGACACTTTCTTTTATTGATTCTAATTCGCGCGTCCATATTCTTTCTAGGCTATCCGCCCATGCCTTGATTTCTTCGCTTATCGGCCAGCTCTTGTTGAGCTTCTCGCTTCTTTTCATTGCAGCGATGATTTCTTCTACCTTCATCCTTCACCACCTTTCCGTATTCAGCGATTCCACCAGGTACAGTCTTCCGTCTACCCTCCTGCAATCGAACTGCTGGCCGAATTTCATCATCCTCGAATCTCTCACCTTGCACAATTCGAACTTTCCATTCGCCAGCACCCACACGTTCACCATCTGGCTGTTCGGATGCCTTCCCTGCAGCTCCACCGTCACGATCCCGTCATCTGGCTCGATCCGTTTCAGTTCCTTCCCCGCCGACCATGCCGGCCATTCTTCCTCGCCTACACCTGCCCTCCAGCGGATCCACTTCGCACTCATTCCCGCGTGCATCCCCACGACGTTCCAGCACTCCCCTCGCTCTGTCTTTCTTACTTCCGCCAACTCTCTCCTTCTCAATCCAAGCACGCGGCACACATCCGTGTCGTCGTAGATCTCCGGATTCCAGCCCAGCAGTTTCGTCGGCTGCGCCGCCGGGGTCTTTTTTTCTGCGCACTGCGCGGCCTCTGCGCACGTTTCGCTTTCCGCACTGAACAACAGCCCTTCCTTATCCGGCGAGCTTGCAGGGGCTTTTTTCTCGCCCTTTTGCTCAATGCCGATCTTCGACTTCAGCTTCTCCATCATTCTTCGTGCCATCGTCTATGCCTCCTTGCGAATCAATTTTACTTTTCCCCCGGCGCTTTGGGTGGGGTGGGGGTCCCCCCCGCCCCCATGGGGGGCTCTGCTTCGGTCGCCCTGTGGGCTTCGGGCGTCTCGGCAGCGGATTCCGCCTCTTTTTTGTCACCGTTTTTGGCAACGCCTTTCATATTTCCTAGCATTTCTGCATTACTCGCGCTCTGTTGAACAGAATCGGCGGCGGATTCGCATGGCGTTTTCAGCGGCTCGGCTGGCATCATCGCGGCGTCCGGCGTGGTCGGCTCGTCGGATGATTCACAGCCTGGCCGCGCGGAATTTTTTTGTCGCCAGAACCCATCGTCTGACTGCTCGTAGACTTCAATGATCTCATCTGCGTCTTTATCTTCCCTACTTGAATTTGTTGGATTTTCCTCTTGTTTCTCTCCGTTTCCCTTCTCATCGTTGCCTGTCATTGCCTTCAAGGCGTTTGTGAGTCCTACTATGCCGGCTTTCTTCACGGCGTCCGGATCATCGAGCAGCTTCTGGAGTTCTGTGACGGTTCTAAGCGCTACGCTCATAGACTTTGCCCTGATACGTGCCTTTACTGATGAAAAACCCCGCGCGGCGCATTCGGTCTCAATGAGCGCATGCATTGTCTGCGGTGAGATTTGAAGGATATCGCAGATACATTCCGCTGAACGGTTTTTCTCGAAAAAGGCCCGCGCGGCCAGCGCGTACTTGCCCGGGTAGAGCATGCGCAATTTCTCGCCCGTGAACTCCTTGTCGCGGATGTTCGCGCCGATGTCAATCGTGTCTCGCTCCGATCTTGACACAATCTCAAGCTCGAAGCCCGGCAACGCTTGCTCTGTGTTCTCTACATGCACGCGGCAAGCTCCTCTTCGCGCTCCAGCCACGTCGAAATCGAACAGCGGCGAATCTTCCGCCGTTTGCCCGGAAGAAACGGCAGGCCTCTCTTGCCGCCTGTCTGCGCGTATCTGTCCATTGCCCTCGCGATCTCGCGTTCGCTGATGCGTAGGATCTTACTAACTTCCAGCACGCTCAAGATCTCGTTCTGGTCGCCCGTAAAATCGCGGCGCCTTTCTTTCGTTTCCGTTTCCTCTGCCATCTTGACCTCCTACTGGATGATTCTTTCCAGAACTCTCGACGCGATATGCGCAAAAGGAAATGCAAGTCCTACACCTACCGTCAGCACCAGGACGGGCCGCAGGAATCCTTGCCATACAACCTTGCACGTCGTTCCGACCACTTCACTCGTGCAATCCACCGTGCGGCGCCACGCGTGGTAGATTCGATGTTCGCTGACCTTGTAGTTCCTGCGCATGGCTATACCCTTTCCAGTATTCCTATAGCCTTCAGGCCGTTGCGAACCAGCACCGATTCCGATACGCCGTTCTTTGTTGCGATCTCCTCAATCTTCTTGGCTTCGCTCGGCGTTACCCTGAACGACTTGCAGACTGTCGTTTCCCGCTTCTCGATTACTACTTCTTCCGGCATTACGCTCTCCTTTCTACTTCCAGCATCCATTCACGAGACGCTTCAACGCAATCTCAAAAGTGCCCGGCCCCATTTCGTTTTCAATGAGTTCGATAAGCCGCTTCTTGTTTCTGTCGCGATCTTTATCCGTCGCCCAGTCCGCATCCAGCGACTGCGCGAACTCCATGAACGCTTCTTCCAGATCCGTGCTCATCTGCTTTGTCCTTTCTCTTTCGCTTGCCTTTCTCGCTCTTTTTTTGTACCCTGTAAGCGGTTCTGTCGCACAGAGACGCGGACAGTTTACAACAAACGATGTACGGAGTCAATGCAAATGTTGAAAAAATTTTCTGATATTGTATCGCGCATTCGTGCGGTGCAGGGAGAGCTCTCTACTGTTGAGTTCGCTCGCCGACTTGAAATGACGCAACAAACAGTAGACCTCTACCTAAAACTGGCTCGTAAGCCATCGCTGGAATTTGTCCTTAAAGTCTGTTCAACATTTGATGTATCTGCCGACGAGATTTTGGGCCTAAAACCGTTTACAACGAATGTTGATATGTCGAGTCGCACGATCCTCGCGCGGCTTGCCGACCTGAAAAGAAATGCTGACCAGACAGAAAAATCTCTTAACAACCTTCTTGTCTCTCTTGCAAAGTTGCATGAGAGCATTTGACAATACATGAAAGGAACTACCGATGCAAATCATCCTAGACGATAATGAGAGAACTCTAACACTTGAAGGCCAATCTTGGTGGGCAAGTTATTCTGCTGTCAACACTCCTCTTGGTTTGCTCAAGTGTGTCTATCAGCTCTCCGAAAAGAGCAATCGCATTACTCTTTCTGACATCAGAAAGCTAATCGCACTTTGCAGCGCGAAGTTTGGATATGACGTCTCAAATTTCAATGCTGCTCCTCCAGAAGGCTAATTTGTCTTCAGCGCTTTTTGTGGTTCATCTGGCACGAAAGCTGCATGATTTTTCTACTCCAATCGGATTAGTTTCTAATCGGAAAGGATTTACTTTCTTATGAAATTTTTCGACCACATTTCTGACGGCTGGACCTTTGTCGGTCTTCTTGGATTGTTTTTGTTTGGTGTTTTCGCTTGTATTCATGGATGTCGTCAAGAGCAGATACAGGCAAAATGGCCTTCTACCCAAGGTTTTATCACCTCCTGGCATGAAAAAGATGTCACTATTCCTAAAAAGAATTTCAAACGTAACGTTCATGAGACTCATCTCGAGCTTTTGTATGAATATCAAGTTGGTGACATTTTTTTTACGGGCCGCGCCTATCGTAATTGTTCTGCTTCCTCTGCTTGGCATCCTGGTGGTTCACGTCAGATGATTAATTCTGATTCAGATAGAATTCCTGTGCGCGTTTATTACGATCCGCTCCATCCTCGCACGAGCGTTTTAGAACGCGCTAAGTTCACCTTTGACTGGTATCTTTGGCCTTTCTTTATTTGTACTGCTTTAGGTATCTGCATTTATGCCTATGACCTTTTCTTTAAAAAGCCAAAATGAATCCTCTTTATCTCATTCTGTGCGACAGAACGGAATATCTCTTATTTATTGAGATTCCTTTACTTTGCTGCCACTCTCGTTCCCAAATTTGGCAACTTCTTCCAAAATAAAATGGGCGCGAAATTTCTTTCGCGCCCATCGTGCACGGGGTCAGGCCGTGCTTCTGGAAGTTTATCAAATACGCTTTCTTACCGCAACCCTAAATCAGATCCTCTGCTCGCACCGCCTCCGGCGCCATGTCCGCCACGTCCGCATAGTAGTAGCTCAGCGTCCGGATGTCGTCGCCGCTCAACGCGCTTGCACGTTCCGCGCCGAATCGCTTGTATTCCGCGTCGATACGCAACTTGCGCAGTTCGTATGTTGCCTTTTCTATCGTCTTGAATTCCGGCACGGCTTCGCGTAGCATCCTATTCAAGCGCGCGAACGTCCACGCTCCTGCCGGCACGAGCTTCCCGTCCTTGCTGTCGATCGCACGCCGCGCCTCCTCGATCCGCGCCCACACGTCCGCGTGTATCGGCCACACCACGTTCCGCCCGCTGCTCGATGCCGTCTTGTGCGGCGTGTACGTGAGGTACATCGTCCCCTTCCTGTTCACGAAACACGTCCCTTCCGCCGCCACCACGTCTCCGTTGCGCATCGCGAACTGCAGCATCATCGTCGCCGCGAGCCAATAGCGCTTGTCCTCGAGCTCCCACAGCTTCGCGTACCATTCCTTCACGGCTTCCCGCGTCTCGTCCTTCGGCCTCTGGTATCTTCCCGGCTTGTGGTTCTTGATCGTCGGGATCTTGATCTTCTCCACCTGATACCCTTCGCGCTCGTAGTAGCGCAGCGCCCACGTCGCCGTGATCGACTGCACGCCGCTCACGTACGTCCACGCGCTCACTCGCTCCTTGCCCTGGCCGATCAGCTTGACGAAATAATCCTCCAGCACGTCCGGCGTCAGATCCGTGTAGGGGCTATCCCATCCGACGCTGCATCCTTCGACCGCGTACCTGAAATGCTTGAGCGCGTTCTGGACCGTCCGCTCCTGGGGCGATCCTCCGTTCTTCACGCGCTCCTGCGCGGCCGCCACCTCGTACATGTTCGCGAGCTGTCGGCACGTCGGCACGCGCTTCTCGTCCGATCCCGTCCCCGCTTCGCTCTGGCGCTTCAGCACCCAGTTCGCGTATTCGCGTTTGAGTTCCTTCGTCGGACGTTCCCGTCCATCGAGAGCGTCCGCGCCCTGCAGCGTGGCCTTGCGCATCTGTCTCTCGCCATCGACCATGACGCGAAAGAACACCCTGCCGTCGCAGAGATAAATGCCCTTTGCGAGCTTCTTCTGTACTCTTGCCATGTTGACACCTGACCTGTCTCGTTGACAATTCTGTTGCCACTTTCTGTCAAATTCAAGTTGAGTTAAACCGAATTAGTCCGAAAGTTTGTCATCAGTTTACCACAGTTTTCAGGCGTAGTCAATGGGCTTTTCAACTAAAAACAAACAAAAACAGAGGATGGATTGCGCTTTCGCGCTTTCCACCTCTGCTCTGTAGTTTGCTCTATCCAGTTGAGCTACAGTCGCAATAATGCCTTTGTTTTATGCATTTCGTTGGCAATTTGCTGACAAATCCTCGCTTCCAGCTTGTTGCCAAAATGCTCAAAACGCCTATATTTTACCATATCCTGCCTGTCGTGGCAAGCCGCGTGCGATCCTTCAGTCCAGATCGCCGTCCCAGCCTTCGGCCTCCACCTGGCGCAAGGCCCTGCGGTACAGCTCCTCGTCCCTTGACATTTTTTGCAACGCCTTTCCTATCGGGTCGAACTCCATTCCCATCTTCTCTGCTACCTTTTGCACCTTGCGAAACGCCATTCCTTCTATGATCTCTGCGTCTTCCTCCGGCAATCCCAGCGCTTGCACGCGCGCCGCCAGCATCTCACTGTAGTCCCAGTCGATTCCGTTCTTTCTGACCGCTTCCACCACTTCACGCGCCACCTGGTCCGCTGCCGCACGCATCGGCGCATTCTCATTTCGCTGGTATTCCTGCAGCCTTCTGGCGATCTTCTCGTTTCCCCCGTTCTGCATCGTGACCAGGCCGCTCGCCGCTGCCGACAGGAACGGTATCGAGTGCAGCGCGTGGAATATCGTCTTGCCGCCGATCGGCATGCAGCCGGCGTCACCTTCCTCCGCCGTGCTGAGCGCCCACTGTCCCTGGTCCTCGTAGGCGCCTTCGTCCTCGTCCCATGTCGTCGCCGGCATGACCACCTGGCCGCCAAGGTCGTTCCACAGCTGCTTGCCTACCTTCGACGCCATGTTCCCCGGATCCGCGAACCTTGATTCGAAGTCCGCTTGGCTGTAGACCGTCCGCTGCGTGAACGAGTTGTACGGATTCCAGCCTACGATCGGTCCGATCGCGTCCTGGAACAGCGACATGAGCAGTCCCCGTCTCGTCAGGTCCGGCACCAGTCCACTGTTCAGAACCGTGTTCTGCAGCGCCTGCGATCCCGTGTAGGTCAGATCTGTCGGCAACGCGAATCCCGCCTCCTGGGCTCTCTCCGATCCCAGCAGGCCGTTTGCCAACAGATCCACCGTCGGCATGAGCAACCTGTCCTCGTCGCCTCGTGGCATCGAGATCGCGAGCGTGCTCCACTTGCCGTACAGTCCCACCGGCACGATGTCGTAGTTGCGCAGCCGATAGTCGCTCACGTTTCCGAGGCCGTGCGCCATGCGCTTTCCGAATCGCTCGAACGCGTCCACCCTCTTCTTCTTTTCCTCGTCGTCTCCTGCCGACTCGCGCAGCAGTTCCGCCAGCACCTTGTAGCCACCGCCCATCCACAGCACGCTCGTCGCCAGCCTGCCCGCGATCCGTCCTGCCGCCTTCGTCCACCATGACTTCGGATCGTAGCGCATCGACTCCACGGTGCGCCATGCCCCCTTTATGCCCACGTTCATGAACGGCCCGCACGCGAACTCAATGTAGTTCATCGCTCGTCCCCGGTTCTCGTAGCGCGGGCTCCCGCTCATCGTCGCCACCTGGTACGTGATCTCGTCCGCCGACCTCGGCGCCTTTTCCCCCTTCGCCACCGCCAACTGCGACTCGTGCTCCGCCGCGAGCAGCGCGATCAGCTTCACGCGCGCCTCCTCGAAGTCGTTGAACCTCTTCACCGTCTCGGCGCGCCGCTGCATGAACCTCTTCACCTTCTTCAGCCCCGACATCTTCGTGCCGTCGAAGTTCGTCTCCATGCCCATCGTGCGGAACAGCTCGTCCAGGTCCGTCTTGCCGCTTTCGCCCATGATCTGCTTCCGGACGCCCGCGAAGATCGGCAGCTTCATCGCCGCCTTGCACTTCTCGATGTCCGAGAACAGACGCTCCGCCTCGGCCGTCTTTCCCTGCTCCGCGAGCCTGTTCGCCTCCTCGAACCTCCTGCGCAGCAGCTGCGGATCCTGCATCATCTTCGCGATCCGCGTCGCCTCGGCCTCATAGTAGATGTTCGTCTTGCTCCCGTAGAGCAGGTTCATCAGCCCGTTGCGCGCGAACCTGTCCGGCAAATGCGACGCCGCCCGCTCCAGCAGGAACGTCGCCAGGCGCGCGATCGGACGCAGCCCCACCGCGTTCGCCGCGCCCATCAGGCGTCCTTCGCCCATCCACGCGATGTTGTTGCTGTTGCTCGCCCGGTTGCGCCAGATGTTGCGCAGCGCGAACCTCGGGCTGTACTGCGTGAGGATCGCGCTCGCCCACCGGTTCAACTTCACGAGCTTGCTCACGCCCTTCGCGTCGTGCTCGAATCCCTCCGCAACGACCTTCGGCATGACGAGCGTCATGCGCCTGCCGTCCTTCAGGAACGTCACGCTCCCGTAGCGCTCGCTTCCCCGCAGCTTTCCGCCGCCGCCCCGGTCCTCCATGACCGCAAACCCCTCGAGCTCGAGCGCCTTCGCCGTCTCCGCGAGCTGGCACGCCCAGTGGTTGCGCTGCGCGAACTCGACGATCCGCAGGTCGTTCTCGAGCGTCGCCGCGAGCGGGTCCTTCACTGCCTTGAGACTACCGACGAGCGGCTTCAGGAACGTGCTTCCCGCCGTGCCGCTTCCCTTCGCCACGTGCATGTCCATTAGCGCCTCGATCTCGGCGATCACGTCACTCTCCCCCGGATGGCGCGCCGTCCAGTCCCTGCGCGCCTCCTCGTAGGCCGCCACCTCCTCGGCTGTCCACGTCCGCTCGCTCCGCACGTAGCTCGCGTTCATCCGCCAGTACCCGACGAGCTCCTTGCCGAACGCCTCCACGACGAAATCGTTGTCCAGGATGTGCTGCTCGCGGAGCGCCTGGAACCGCTTCGCGGACGTCTCCAGCTTCGCCCAGCCGTCCGCCCCCAGGCGACGCTGCATCTCGCCGAGCACCTTGTCCGCCTCGCGCTGGTCCATGCCCAGCGCCGCCGCCTTGCCTTTCTGGTGCAGGCCGTCCCGCACGCTCTTCGCGTACAGATACCGCCGCAAGTCGCCCAGGTCCACGCCGTCCTTCGCCACCTCGCCCATGATCCGCTCCGCGAACTCGAGCGCGTACAGCCTTCCGGTCGCGCCGCCGCGCTGCTTGTGGAGGAGCGCCACGCGCATCTTCTCCAGCTCTCGCTTCGCGCCCCCGGCCAGCGCGTCGTACTCCGCCTCGCCGATCTTCCCCGACTTCTTCAGCCGCTTCAGCTCCGCCAGACGCTCCTTCACCGCGTCCGTCACCCACATCACCGCCGGACCCTCCGCCGAATGCAGCTCCAGCATCAGACGCGCGCGCGTCCGCTTCTTCCAGTTTCCGATCGGCTTCTGCAGCTCGCCCAGCAGCTCCTTGTACGCCTGCTGCTCGTTCACGTTCCACTGCCGCTCGATGTCACGCATCACGCGCTCGTGCGGACCCTCCGCGTCGCGCGTCCGACGGAGCGCGTTCCACGCCTCGGACAGCTTCTCGTTCCCGGCGATCGCCTCCACCATCTTCGCGTACACCTTTGGCGCGTGCGCCTCGAGCCCCACGGGATCCGCGAGGAACATGCCGAACATCTCCGCCCACAGCTCGCTCTCCGCCACCGTGTCGCTCTTCGTGGCCGTCGGGTCCCGCCGCACGGGATCCTGCTCGCGCCACCACTTCGCCGCCTCGCGCGCCTCCTGCCCCAGTTCGCCCTTCGGATCCCCCAGCTCCTTCGCGATCCCCATGCCCAGCGCGCGCAGGTCCTTCAGGCTCTGCGGCGCGCCGGCCGTCGCCGGCAGCTCGCACGCGAGACGCCCGATCTCCTTGGCGAGGATGTTCACCGCCGTGCGTCCGCCGCCGCTCAGCTTGCCCGTGATGCGCGCGTCCGCCAGCTTCGCCATCTCCTCCGCGAGCGCCTGGTTGCTCATCTCCTCCATCGCGCGCACCTCCTCCGGCGCGTTGTGGAGACGCCACGCCGCGTCCTCGTGCAGGAACATGCCGTCCTTCTTCAGCCCGGCCTTCACGGCCTCCATGTCGCTCCTGTCCACGATTCCGAACGCCGCCGCGTTGAGGCGCAGCCTCCCCTTCCTGTCGCGCGTCGCGAGGTGCGGCATCTTCTCCAGCACCTTCGGCATGTGCGCGCTCGCCGCGAGCGCGCGGTAGAGCCGCAGCGCCTCGCTGTAGGCGAGCGTCATGCTGCCGTCCGGCGACGGCCCGGCCTGTCCCTCGCGCTCCAGGTAGAGGTTCGCGCCCGCGTCGAACCCGGCTTCCGTTCGCTCGCTCTTCCCGGCCGCCACACGCTGCCCGCCCGCGCGCACCGCCTTCAGCACCTCGTCGTACACCTCGTCGCGCACCTTGCGCGAGTAGCGGATGTCGCCCTTCCAGTCGTTGAATCGCTTCGAGAGAGGGATCAGGTTGCCGTTGTCGTCATAAGTCGGCCCGAGCAGCTTGCGGTTGAACGCTGTGTTCTTGTAAACACTGCCCCTGCCATCGTCGAATCCCCATTCCGCGATGTCGTTGCCGTCCCACCAGACATCCTCCACTGAGACTTCCTGCTCGATGACGCGGAACTTTTCACCCCAACCGTGGATGCGGGCGTTCTCCTCCGCGTATGCACGGCTCGGTGTGATCCAGTCGCCGTTCCTGAACTGCCTTTCCTTCACTTCGCCCGGAACTGAGCGGTACATGGTAATCGTCTTCGCGCCGCTGTCGAGAACTTGTCGGATGTTGCGTATCGCCTCCTTCCGCTTCGGGTCGGCGTTTCTCTCCGAGCGCGGATCGAAGACGATGAATCCGAGGTTGTTTATGTCGATGCCGTCGCGGTAGTCGCCGAGCGTCGCCGTGTCCTCCATCTCGCCGTTCCTCGTGGCCTCGATGCGCGCCTCTTTCGTCTCGAAGTATGCGTTCCGGCTTGGTGCCGCGCCGTTGAATGCTGATGTTCCCTGATATCTGGAATCCGGCGAATATCCCGCCCGCTCGTAGGCTTCACGCTCCATGCGCCGAGCCATCTCCATGTCGCCGCGCTTCACCGCGTCCTCGTATGCTGCGTCCTCTTCTGGCGTGACTGCGTTCTTGCCCTCACCGCTTTTTATCGACGGGCGAATTTCGCCGTTGCCTTCGGCGCCCCGATTTGCTACACTATCTGCGTCGCCGGTGAGTAGGCCGCCCCTGTACTGCGCCGCTCCGACAACCTCCGCCAGGGGCTTTCGCGGAGGTAATGTTTTTTTCTTGCCTCCTCCAAGTACTGTTACTTCCGTGAGGTCTGCGTATATATTTCCCTTCTCGTCTAGTCTTGTGATTATGCGAATGATTTTCCCATCGACGCCACGCCCATAAAACTCTATTCCATATCTTCCATCTCTCGCGTCCTCTTGAACTTCACACCTCTCCGCCTTCAGGATGTTTTCGATGCGCCAGATGTTCTGCGCCTTTGTTGCGTTGTACAACCGCTCTGCATATTCTTTGCCTTCCAGCTTCTGTCCGCTCGATGTGACGGCATGGATTGCGTACTCCGCCCACGCCTCCTCGTTTGACAGTCCCCGCGCGCGTGCCCGCTCGTCCGGCACGAAGTATACGCACCTTCCATCCGATAGCATCACCGTCTTCTGCGCGAATCTCTTGTAGAACTTCACCGCGCCCTTTACCAGCCGCGCCCTGTCTTCCGCATTCTTGAATCTGTACTCGCCTTCTGGCAATCCATCCTCGATCTTCTTCTCGATCGCGTTTTTCACTCCGTCCGCGCTCGTTCCTTCCACCCATCCTCCGACCTTGCTTTTCGCCAGCTCAGTCATCTTCTTCTTGCTGAAGCGGATGATCTGCCGGTCTTCTGGCACGTCTTCTGTCGCCCACGGCGGCGTGGCCGCGCGCTCCTCCGGCGACATGGCCTCACGCCTCGCGGCATTGCGGGCCTCGACCTCGCCGGCAAATCGGCTATAGCCATCCTCCTCGCCGCTTCCGCCCCTTGCAAATCCCTCGATTTGCTGCACCGCGTGCTGCACCTCGTGGACGAGCTTGCCGAATACGCTCCACATCCTCCTGTCGTTCGCCATGTCGCGGATCCGCGTCTCGTTGGTTCTGTTTATTCCCTTTGCCTGCCGGTCGATCCACCACCTCGCGTACTCTCGCTCTTGCTCGAACGTGCCATGGTTGATGCCAAACGCGTCCATTTTCTCATGAGCGTTTTGCAGATACTCGTCTGACGACAGAATCTTCTCGTAATGATCTCGAAGGTCTCTTTCCCGTTTCGGAAAATCCTTCAATGCTACAAGCCCGGCGTCGAGAATGACGATCTCGTTTTTCGCCCTGTCATACCATCCACCCGATTCGCCCGAATTCACTTCTTCAGGCGAAAAGACGATCTTCGTGTCCTTCAGCTGCGGATACGCCTTGAACAGCTCCGGCGCATCCATGATTTCGCCGAGCGTCGTTATGTTTCTGCCTTCACTTCCTCCGATGAGTGCGCGATAAAGCGCTCGCTCCTCCTTCATCTTGATCTGCGGGATCTCCACGCGCCACTGGCCGTCCTTACCGCGCCACCACCCCGTCTTGCGCCAGATCTCTTCGCGGCTCGCCCCTTCCTTCTCCATCCGCTCGGCGTCAGCGTTTTTGCCGATGCCCATCCTTTCCGCACCCTTCCTCCCTGCTATCGACGGGCGCGATCCTTCGCCTTGCGGCCGCGCGGCAGCGCGGCCCTCCCCGAGCCGGCGTCCTTCCACCATCTGCTTGGCCAGCCATTCGATGGCCTCTTCCGGCTCCATTCGGTCGAGCTTCTTCAGGTCGATGCGGTTGCCGCCCACCTTCGCCGCCATGCCCTTCCACGCCGCCTTGAGCGCGTCCAGCACCTTGCGCCACCACGTGCGCACCTCCGGCTTCTTCGCGAGCAGCGCCTTGAACCTCTCGCCCAGCGCCTTCTCGAACCGGCCCGCGCCGATCTCGTCCATGAGCGCGTCGCCCCGGAACTCCCCGTACGCCTCCTTGATCGCCGCCTTGACCTCCAGCGGCGCCCGCGCCGCGTAGCGTTTCATCTTCAGCAGCAGGTCCGGGCTGTTCGCCTCCGCCCAGTGGTACACCGCGTGCCAGCCGATTTCGTGCGCGAGCGTCCCGGCGTCCGCGCCCTCGAACAGCACGACCTCGCCTTTGCCTCTGTGGTAGTATCCCTGCACCTGGCCCTGCGCGTCCTTGATCGGCTTCGTCTCGCCCGCCTCGCGCAGCGCGGCCTCGGCCTCCTCCGGCGTGCCCGTCCGCACGCGGATCCCGCTATCCTTGCCGAACAGTCCGTCCACCAGGCGCTGGCCGGCCTCGACAAGCCCCTCCTGCGGCGCGGCCGGAGTCCGCGCCCTACCTGCCTGCGCCTGCACGCGCTTCGCGAGCAGCAGGGCCTCGGCGGCATCCGCGGCCGAAACGTCCGCGAACATGATGTCCACGTCGCCGGCCATCTCCTTCAGCCGCGCCAGGAACTGCACCGCGCTCTCGCGGTTCTCCGGTCGCATCATCTGCTCGCCCGTCAATCCCTCCACGAGCAGCACGTCGCGCCCGTCCTCCGATCGCGTGCGCGTGGCCTTCGCATCCGGGAACCGCGCGCAGCCCACCTTGCCGTCCTTGCCCACCTTCGGCTCCGCCGCGCGGTCCTGGGCTTCCGGCTCCGACGTTGCTCCAGTATTTTCGGCCGCCGCCTCCTGGGCCTGCGCACTGCCCTCGGCCTTGGCCTCCGCCACGCTCTTGATCGTGCCGTCCGGCATCTCCACCATCTCAGAGTCGGCATCCACCGCCACGCGGCCCACCGCGCGCTCCCGCGCCGCTCGGATCGCCTCGGCCGCCTCGCGGTCCGTGTAGTCCGGCTTCCTCGTCGCGAGCTCAGCAATCGCCTCCATCGCCGCGCTTGCCTCCTCCGGCGGCAACTTGCCCGCGATCATGTCAAGCGCCGTCGCCTGCGCCCTCTCCGCCGCCTCGCCTAGCGCGCGCTTGCCCAGCTTGCCTGCGCACTCGCCCGCCCAGGCCGGACCCACCGTGCCCTCCGCGGCCGCCGCGCGCAGCGCCTCCGATCCCTCGTTCGCCACCGCGATCGCGTCCAGCACCGGACGCTCCGGCACGATGCCGTAGCGGTCGCAGTCCTCCACGCTGCGCAGTTCCAGCGCCTCCACGCCGCGCGCGATCTCCTCGCGCGTGCCGCGGCCCTCCCGCATGTTCTCCACCGTGTCCAGCGTCTCTGCCTGCTCGCGCGTCCAGCCCTGGTCCTCGCGGATCACGTGCGCCGCGATCTCCTCCACGCCCGCCTTCGACGCTGCCGCCGCCCGGCTCCTGCCCGTGATCAGCACGCGCGTCCCGTCGTTCGCCACCCACACGATCACCGGCGGCGCCTTCGCCTGGTCCCATTCGCCGTCGAGCACCGTCCCCTTCTTGTAGCTCGTCTCCGTCACCTGCAGCCCGTCCAGTCGCACGCCCTCCGTCGGCAGCTCGCCGCGCTCCAGCGCCTCCAGGAGCAGCGCGGCGTTCTCGGCCCTTCCGCCCGTGTTCGGCTGCGTGCCGTCCTCGGCCGGCTCCTTCTCCGACATTCCCTCTCGCCGCGCCCTGAATCCCTGAATCTCTCCTGTTTTCGCATCCAGGATCGTACCGTCCGCCACTGTTATCGTTGCACGTCCGTCTTTGCCCATCTGCCACACGCTTCCGTCGTCAAACTGCACCGCTCCGGACGCCAGCACGCGCTTCACATTCTCCACTCCCTCCACCCCCGTCTCGAGCCACCGCGCGTCGATCTCCCGCGCTCGCACCGCCAGTCGAGCTTGCCTGTCCATGATCGGCGCGTACGTCTTCCTGTTCTTCTCCACCTGGAACGACATCGCACCCCATCCCTTCGCCCTGTCCATCTTCCATTTCAGCCATTCCCCCGACTTACCCATCGCGTTCACGACATGGAACGCGCTTCCCACCATGAATTCACTGCCGACCGTTTTTACCACTTCCTGCCAGCTCTTCGCATTCCACTCCTTTTCCGTACCCGCCGTTGCCGCAGCTTCCATTCCTTCTTTTGTCCCCGCTACCATCGCCATCATGGCTCCGCTTCTCATTGCCTCCTTCGAGAACCTTTTCATCACCTCCAGCTTCGTCAACGCCTCAAACGGCTTAGGCATCGCCGTGTTCATCTTCTTGAACGGCCCCAGCACGCCGAACAGCGCCGCCTCCACGCCGCCCTTCGTCGCCGCTGCGATTTCCTGGCGCCACCCCCCCGGCCCCTTCGGGTCCTCCGCCATCTCCGCGTAGCCCTTCCCTCCCATTCCTGCCGCCACCACTGCCTGTCCTATCGCCGGCGCGCTCTTCGTCGCCCCTGCTACCTTAGCCACCCCTCCCGCAGCCTTCGCCGCCGTCCCCATGCCCATCATTCCAAATACCGCTTTTGTAAAGCTGCCCACCGCACTCCCTACGCTTTCCATCCCTTCCACACCTTCATACATCCCACGCTTTGCGAATAGATCCGGCGTCAATTTCTCTATCAACTCATCCGCTTGATCGTTCCACTCTCTGTAGAACCCGCTCCTTATATGCGTTTCATCCCCTGATACCGCCTCTCCCGCCCTTGCCATTCCTCTCAACACTCCCAATACGGTGTCCACACCTCCTTTAACCATTCCTCCATACACATATTCCGCCGCCGTACCTATCCCAGAAAGAAGATTTAAACCCATGTACGCCAACGGACCATGCTCTCCCGTTGGATCCTCCCACGGATTTGCCTCCATTACTGCATCATACAACGCCTTCTTTTTCTCTGCCCTTTCCTCTTCCATTGGCGTCTTCATCGCCTTCAGTTCTATACCTTCCTCATTTGCCGCCCTTGCGAGCTCCAAGCCCTCTTTTTCATCCTTCACCCTATAGCGCTTTCCATTTGAACCCTCGAAGTACATCATCTTTTCTGGATATTTCATATTTTGCTCCTTTCAATCTTTCCCTTCTTTTCCGCCGGCCCACCCGCCCCCTTGCCTTGCCTTACTGCGTCCCTTCTCTCCGCTCCATGCGCTTCGCACCACGACTTTCCGCTTGCGTTTTAATATTCCCAGTTGCTCGTCGGCCGTGGCGTTCCCACGCTCTTTCCCGAGCTTTTCCTCATCTTAATCACTTTCTCCAATGCCTCCTCGTATGTCATCGTCGGCTTACCTGTTTGCTTGTTCTTAGAGTTCCTCACCATTTCCTGCGCCGCCTTCGTTATTGCCACCGCCGAATTCTCGTCTAGCTTCCGCTCTTGCATCAGCCTCTCTGTCATCAGCCGTCGCTCCAGCGCCTCTGCCCTCACCCGCTCCGCTTCAACTGCCCCCTCCTTGCCTATCCTTGCCACATCGACGTTCGTATCCCCCTGTTCCTTCGCCACTTCGAGGTTATTCTTGCCCCTGATCGTCTCCACGTCCGTGTCGCGCTTGGCTTTGATGCCCTCTATCTCTTTGTTGATCCCTGCGATCTTCTCCGCGTTCGCCGCCTGCACTTCTGCCGTTCGGATCGCCGCGTCGCGGTTCGCCTTCGCCGCCTCCATGCCCTGCTCCCTCATCCCCAAGCGCTTCTGCTCCGCCTCGAACCTTTTCGTGCCCAGCTCCTCTCCGAGTTTCTTCTGCTCGAACTCCCGCTGCGCCTGCAGCTCGAACCCGCGCTTGATCGCCGCGTTCTGGCGCCCGCTTCCGTTCGGTCCCGCCGCCGCCACCTCCGCGCGGCTCAGCCCGCCGTGCGTCTCCCTGAATCGCTGGTCCCACATCTGGCGTTCCTGCGCCTCCTCGAAGCGCCTCCGCTCGTTCCAGTCCATGCCCGCCGTCGAGCCGGCCGCGCGCGCCCGGTCGCGCAGCGCGCGCTGCTCCTCGATCTCTCTGACTTCCTCTTCGGTCAACATCCTTGCCATTTTCTTTTCCTTTCTTTTTGTGGTTAAGTTCTTTTTTCTGCGGGCGCAACAAGTTGCGCCCCTCCCCTTGCCAGAGCGAGGGCGCCCTTGCTACCATCCTTCCAGGCTCGTGATTGGCCGGAGCTTGATCACGAGGTAGATTTTCTTGATTTCGCATGCCAGCCACACGTACTTCTCCACTTTTCCCTCGTTATCCTCCCTCAAGCCGAATTCCGGCACCGCGTTCGCCGCCTCGATCTCCGCCGGCGTCGGCATTCCCTCCGTCGCCGCCGCGCACTCCGCCATCATCTCCGGCACATCCACCTCGACCTCGTACGCGAGCGCGTTTTCCCTCACTCCCTTCCAGCTCGCCTCGCCCAGATCCATCAGCACCGTCGCTTTCGTTTCCTCTGATACGCTATTCGTCGCCACGACTTCCCAGCCAGCCTCCTCCAAGCCTCTCGACCAGAATCTTCTTTCCCAACCTTCCTCTCTCCTTCCTCCTTCCTCGTACACCACCCCGTATGCGCGCACCGCCTCCACCACCTTCGGCGTTCCTTCCCCGCGCATCCAGTCGTTCGTGCTTCTCACGGTGAACTGCGCCTCGATCCTCACCTTTCCCGTCGGCCTTTCTTCCCAACTCTCCGTTCCCTGTCCCCACGATGATGTTATCCACTCTTCTTCTTCCGAATCCCATCTCATATACCTATTCACTTGGTTTACTCCCCCCGCCTCCATGTGCCATCCCGCCCCCGCGACTGCATTCGTCACCGTCTCACTTCCCTGGTATTCCTGTTCTCCGTTCAATTTCGCTTCCCACTGGCTCTCCGCCACTTCCAGCCAGTTCGTGTTCCCCGCCGTGTTGCAGGGCTTCACCACCACGTTCATCCCCCTCAGCATCCTGAATGCGTTCGTGACCGCTTCCCTCGTCACGAGGCCTCTCCACCTCGGAGCCAAGATTCTCCTCTTCGCGTTCGTTGTCGCCCCTCCGCTCGCCTTGTATAGTATCCTCTCGAGCGTCTCCTGCGCCATCAGGTTTTCAATCCACGCGTTCGTGACGGCCGTCGTGCGCATCGTTGCGTTCGTCCAGTACGCCGTCGTCGCCACGCCGTTCGTTTCCGTTCTTCCGCCGATGAGCATCCCCTCGGGCAATGCGCTGCTCACCGGCATCCTGTTTTCGCCGAGCGCGATCCGCTCCGCCCAGGCTTCGTTTATCCATGCCACGTCTTCATAACGGATCAGCCTGTAGTCTGGGATTTCCCCCATCACGCGCCCTACGATGTTCGTCGAGCTCGGGACCGTGTAGTAGTAGTGGTTTGTGGTTGTGAGCGTTGTCGAAGCGGCGAGAGCGCCGCTTCCCCGAATTGCCAGTGCCGCAACGACGGCGGCTCTCCACATTACCTTCACCATCTTCCACCTCACGAGTAGAGCGGGATGAACGGCATTCCGCGGTAGTCCTTCGTGATCGCACCATTCACCACCGTGAACAGCTTGATCGCCGTCTGGTTCACGTTGCTCGTCAGATTTCCCCTTGTGACCGTGCTTTCCTCCAGCTGGTTGTGGTTAACCCTGAGCCACCACGTTCCGTCCGTGTTTCCCTCAACCTCAACATCCTCCAGTTCTACTATCGTCTGACCAGCCTGGAAGTTGCAATGCGTGATCTTCGTCCCCTCGAACCTGAACGCGCCATAATCCGCGCCTCCCAGCGGCGTGATCGGCAGGCCCACGTCGGCTCCTTCTCCGCCGGCCGTTACGGCATTGAGCCCGGCCATCTCGGCGCGCAGCGTCGCTATTTCGCTTCTCAGCGTTGCAACCATCGCCATCGTTTCCGCGTCCATCAGGCGTTCCCTCCCTGGCTCTGCTGGCTGGCTTGCGACTCGCTCAGTGGGCCCTGCTCCTTGCCCGGCTGTATGTGCGTGTAGACCACCATGATCCCGCCTCTCATGCCGCTCACCAGGCCTAGCTCCGGGTAGTCCTTGGGCGCGCTCTGCGACAGCTGTTTCGCGAGCCACGCGGCCCCGCCTCCCCAGAACATGCTGTATGTGGCGGTGTAGTCCCTGTAGTACGTCTTGCCGTCTCGCTTCTGGTAGTACTTCCTCACCGTCCTCGTCTTGTTGTGGTCCGTTCCGCCCTCTCCTTCGCTCCCACCCGAATTCGCCACGTCGCTCACGAGCCTGCGCATGTGCAGCACGCCGTCCAGCAGGCCGAACTCGTTGATCGAGATCGACGGGCTGCACGTCTCCCATCCCGTGAAGTCCGGCACCTCCTCGTGGTTCCTGAACACGACGATCTTGTTTTCGTACACCACCGTGCGGCTTGCCGTACGCTGCGTGTCCGTCCACGTCTTCTGCTCGATCGCCGGCTTGGCCGTGCGCTTCACGACCGTCATGTTCTTCGCCCCCATGCCGTTCGGCTGTGCGGACGCGTCGTAGACCGTGCCCTTCTGCGGCCTGAACTCTGCCTTGTCCTGCGTGTTGAGCTTCTGCGTGCGCTCTTCGTCCACGAGCATGTTGCCGCTCTTCGCCGTCTCGGACATCTCCTCGTGCCTCACGCGGCGCACCGTCCCGTCCTTCAGCCCGAATTCATTCGGCTGGACGGTTACCTCGACCTCCTCGTTCACGGCCGGGCTCTCTGGCGCGATCTCCGTCTGGTTGCGGAGCGCCTTGACTTCGAGCGACCTTCCCAGCGATCCGCCTTGCGCCTCTGCCTCGGCCGGCTTGCCCGTGCGCGTCTCGTCCGTGACCTCCCACGCGCCGCGATCGGTGAGGCGCACGCGGCGCGTGGCGATCTGGCCGGCGGCCGGCTGCTGCACCTCTGCCGCCTGCGGCTGGCTGCCCATGCCCTCCGTGCGGCTGTGGGAGTGCACGAGCGCGTTCTGCTCGCACGCCTCGCCCGTGCGTCCGACGGGCTCCACGCTCGCCTTGACGATCGTCTGGTCCACGCGGCCGCCCTCGGTCTTCTCGTTGCGGACGCTCTCGCCGATGCCGAGTCCCGCGGCGCTGGCCTCCGCCGCCTGCGCCCGGTTGACCGTGGTCACCTGCACGCCGTCGATGAACTTGCGCGTCTCGACAACCGCGCCCGGCACGCTCTGCTCCTCGCGCGTGCGCGTCTCCACGTCCCATCCGTTCTCGTCGTTGCGCTGTGCCGTCTTCTCCGTGATCACGCCACCGCCCGCCGCCGTGACGTGCTCGAAACCGGGATCCGTCTCGACCGCCTCGGTCTCGGCGTGCTCGTGCAGGAACAGCGTCTTGCGGCACGTCTTTCGGAACCATCCGAGGATCCGCGCGAAATTCGTGATCGTCTGGTTCCAGAGGCCGCCGTCGGTGCGCTCGTTGCGCACCGACATGGCCGACCCCAGTTCGGCCTTCGTTGCCTGGTTGCGGTTGACCTCGGTCGTGCGCGTGCCGCGCGCGAGGCGCGTCGTCTCCGTGACGGCGCCCGCCACCGGCTTCTCCTCGACCGTCTCGTTCACCACGTCGGTGGTGCAGTCCTCGTTCTTGCGGAGCTGTCGGCGCACCATCTTTCCGCCGCCGACGCTCGCCTCCTTGCCTGTGCCCGCAACCTGCTCCTGCTTCACGCCCAGGTGCTGCTCTTCCTTGCGGTCCTCGAAGACCGTCTTGGCCGTCCCGTACTCGGCGATGTCCTGGCGCACCGTCTCGCGGCGCTCGACCACGCAGTTCCATAGGCCCGTTTCGTCGTCGCGCGTGACGCCCTGCAGCCGGTATTGCACGCCGCTCGAACTTTCCGGCAGCGTCGGCAGGCTTCCCACCTTCCAGTGGAATTCGTGCGTCACCTTCCACTTGCAGCCGTCCTCCATCACGTACGGCCCGTCGCCGCCCTGCGCGCCTTCCTTGTAGACGGCGTGGCAGATCCTCGTGCGCTTGAGCTTCGTCGCCTCCTTAACGTCGCCGTCGCGCGTCTCGTACCAGACGGCGGTCGTCTTCCAGCCGCTCGCGTCCATGGGCTTGTTGTGCACGGTGAACGACTCGCGCCATCCCTCGCCCTTTAGGAACTCGACGAGCGGCTCGAGCAGCGACGTGTCCAGGTTCGCCTCCTCGTAGTAGCGCACCATGACGCTCTCGTGGAAGGCGTAGCGCCAACCGCGCCGCTCCTGGAGCTGCCAGTAGTGGCTGCGGCACCATTCGGCGCACGTGCTTTCCAATTGCTCGTCCATTGGCCCGTCCTTTCTCTTTCAACAGCAAGCGTACTACAGCAAGGCTGCTCTACCTCTTGAACCTTCCTCTCCTCATCGAGCTGTCGCCGTTGCCCTCGGCGAATCGCGCCTGGAGCTCCGCGAACTCCGATTCCGCGGCGGCCTTGGTCTGGTAGCGGCCCTGGTCCTCGGAGAGCAGGTTCGCCGCCGCGAGCTCCGTCAGGTACGCCTCGAACTCGTCGCGCACGCGCACGCGCCGCCACGCGGCGTTCACGCCCGGCTCTTCGCCCCCCGGCGCGATCTCCGCGAGCGCGACGTAGCACTCCCGGTCCGCCGACACGAAGCACCCCGCGCCGCGCGTGTAGGCGCGGTCTCCCGCCCATTCCGTGAAGCTGATGCGCGGCGCCTTGGGCGTGAAGCGCACGAACACGCCCGGCGGCGCGGGCGTGGGCAGCAGCATGCCGTCCGCGAACCACCCGCATCCCTGCACCGACGCCGCGCGCGGGTTGTACTTCGGGTCCGCCTCGAACGCGAATTCGTCCAGCACCACGCCCGCCGGGTCGATCTCCGTGGGCTCCCACGGCTGGTCGAACGCGACGAACGCGCTCACCTCCTCCATCTTCAATTCCTTCCAGCCGTCCTCGGTGCGCCGCCAGTAGCGCCCCCCGTGCCAGCACTCCTGGCCCGTCGCATACGTCGCCTCGGCCGCCGCCAGGTCGCTCTCCGGCGGCCTGTACCTTCGGAACTCCACGCGCCTCAGCGCGGGGAACTTCTCGGCGTGGATCCGCCGCAGTCCCTCGTTGACGGCGGTCGCGGCCATCACGCGCCAGCGGAGCGGCACGCCCATGAACGTCGTCTCGTAGCCCGCCATCGCGCAGGCGCCTTCCAGAATGTTCCCCAGTTGGATCTCCATTTACTGCTCCTTCCTCCATCCCCCATGCTCCCAGCGGTACCAACCTTTTCCCGGTATGTACCTCTTCGTCACCTTGCCCTGGCGGCAGCGGTGGCCGTTCACGCTGTCCGTCCCCTCCGGGCGTCCGTCGAGCGCCTGCCACGGGTACTTGCGCTCCAGGAATCGCCAGTAGTCCGCGCCCTCCTCGGTGAGGATCTCCTTGCCCATCGTCCGTACGGCGTTCAGGACCGCGTGGCGGCTCTTCGCGCCCACGCGGCCCTCGCGACGCCCTTCCATGCCCAGCTCGCGCCGCTTCCGGATCAGCGCCTTCGAGGCGTCGATCTCCATCTTTTTCTCGCGCTTCATGCGGGCGTTTTCGGCCACCCATTCCGGCGACACGGTGCTTCTGGATTTGACTAGCATTGTCTTCCCCTACTTCTCGATCAGCAGCTGCACCTTGCCCTTGGCGAACCCCGTCCCTTCTCCCACGAGGAAGTCGCCCGGGAAGATCACGGCATTGAGCGCGTTCGTCGCGTAGCCGCTCACAGACGCGCTCCACAGATCGTTCGTGAACGCCTTCCGCTCCACGCTCCGCGTCACCTCCTGGTGCACGTCCACCGTGTCCACCACCCGGTACGTCACGTTCGAGCTGAGCGTGCGCGCCACCGACTGCGACGTGTACAGCAGCACGTTCGTCGGCCAGCCCGCCACCGTCGGCTTTCCTCCCCACGCTTCTGCTACCATATTGCTCACGATTCCCGTCTGCACTAGCGGCACGGCGTTCGTAAGCGCCGTAACCGTCGTGACCGTGTGTGTCAGGTTCGAGAACCCCGTCTCCGCCGACCACACCGTGCCCGTCACTACCGTCGCCACGTTTGTCAACAACGTCACGCCCGTCACGCTCCCCGTCACCACAGAATAGGCGTTTGTCGTCCATGCGCGCCACAGCGTCTCCGTGGCCGTGTACTGCACGTTGCTCGACGCTGGCCTGTAAGTGAAGTTCGTCACTGTTGCCGTTGTTACACTTTCGACCTCAAACGGCGTGACGCGCTTCACCTCCATCTGCCCGGCCTGCGCCGTCATTGCCTGCACTGCCAGCACGCGTCCCGCGTCGAGCGGCGCCGTCTCGCCCTTGCGCACCTCCACGCCCACGATCGCCGCGCCTGCGGCCATTCCCATTGCCGCGACCGCGAGTGCCAGAATTGCCCGCTTCTTCATTTTCGCGCCCTCCTACTTCAGCGAGCAGTCCGTGCAGTTTCCTGCCGCGTCGCATTCCACGCACACTGTCCCATCCGTCACTTTGAGCGTGTTCGTGCCCGTGTCACTGCTCACACTCGCCTTACTCGCGTCGCCTCCCTTCTCCACGAAATACTCGTACACCTTCTTCGCTGACGAGAGCACTGTTGACGCCTGCGCGCCTCCTCCTGCTATCTTAACATATGCTTCACCGATCGCGGTAGCGAGCTTCGTCCCTCCGTCGAATGACGCGGAAATCAACGCCGTCAGGTTTGTCGCATCTGCACCACCCTCGTACTTGTTGATTTCGAGCGACACGTCCTTGCCTGCCTTTGCTGCCAGCGATTCGAACTTCTGCCAGTTCCAATGCTGCAGATAGTCAAGTTCCCATCCTCCGTCGAGGATGACTGGATTGCCCGCCACATCCTTGACAACCGTGACCGTTCCGTCCGCGTTCTGGATCGTTGCGAGACTCTCGGCGTGCCGCTCCACCTCGATGGACTTGCAGCCCGTGAACCCGATCGCTACCGCCGCAATCGCGGCAAGAATTATCATCTTTTTCATTTCACTTCTCCTTTTCTGTAATGCGACCCGCCGAATAGGCGGAGCGCGTAGTATTCAGTACCGGCTATCCACCCGGACACGCCGAAATGCCTCAAGAGCGCGTAGTAGCACTTGTCCGCCTCCTTGCGGCTGATGCCGATGTGCCAGCCGTTGCGGTAGAGCCAGTCGTGTAGGAGCGCGGCGTACACGCGCGGCGCCTGCAATGGATGCCCGCAGACACGCCACAGCAGTCTGGGGATGGAGGCACCGTCCGTGGTCGTGCCTGCGGGTATCACGATGTCAAAGTAATCCTCCACGCGGTAGAGCGACCACGGCTCCATGAGAACCGCTTCCTTCTCTCCGAGCGTGCTGATCGGCAGCCTGATGATCGGCGCCGCGCAGTTTGCCCATTCGGTCTTCACTTTGCACCTTCCTTTTGCCTGTCAATCGGCACGACCTCGTCCGTGACATAATCGCCTTTCAACCACGCGCTTACCTGATCAGCGAGGTTCGTGCTTGCCGGTTTCGGTTGCTCCCAGTGCACGATGCGGATGTCGTTCGTGCTGCCAAGGTAATCCGCAACAGTTTTGGAAACTTCCACTGCGAGCTGCTTGTACTCCGCCCAGTTCAGATGGAATTCCGGATAGTCCATGACGGCGAACCTTGCGCCGAAAAACGCATCCTCGTGTATCACAAACCCGTGCCTGTCGTTCGCTTCCAGACGGATTTTCATGTCCGGGTAACGCAGATCTCGTGGCGGGCCGGAGCGCGAGAAGTCGCCGCACGCCACGATTGCGGCCGCAGCCGCGATTATTACTATTGATCGCTTCATCATGTCAGCCTCCGCTGCGCCAGAAACACAACAGCTTCGCCGCGCTTTCGCTACCGCACAGAAGGGCCACGAGCAGAAGAATGCCAATTCCGCAGAGGATGAGCCCCTGCCGCTTGACCCGCATGCCGGTCTTGCACTGGCAATCGACGACGGCAATCATGGCGCTCACCATCGCGTCATTCAGCGCTTCCGGCGTCTTCGCGCTCTTCAACTGTGCCTTTACCATGTCTCGCGTTACCTCATCCATCAATCCCACCTCCATCTTTGAATGCCGCGCCGCTGCATCTCGAACATGTCAAGATCGCGGATGTTCCGCAATGCTTCATCCGTCAGACAGTACGGAAAGACCTTCATGCCGTAGAAGTCGCGCGGCAAGTCAATCGCAGAGAAGAACGCCAATGAAAGCCGCACGCGCGCATTCTTCTCAAAATGCGAAACGTCCACCGTTTCCGTCTGCCACGTTGACGGGAATATCTCGCTCGCCCATGTGAAAAATGCCATGCGCCCTTGCATCGTGCCGTTGTCAATCCGTGCCTGTACCGCAACCATCGTCCATTCATTCGTGATTGCCGGGACGTTCGGCCCGCCGGGCACTCCGCCAGTATAGAAATCCTGTACGCTGCTTTGGCACATGATGCCGTAAAACTTCACAAGCGGATTCACGGCGAATCCAAACTTCACCGGCGTAGCGCCGCCAGTCGGCCCGGTAACGCTCCAGGAGTAATCCGCCGCCGTTCCAAGGATGTTGAACGCCTGTTTGACGCCATTAGACCC
>Ga0310696_10002153_pt1 | contig 26678 bp, 42 predicted proteins | sample AusTroGonzalo_MG_4_FD_203885 | JGI IMG/M metagenome (GOLD analysis project Ga0310696, IMG submission 203885) | Bovine rumen microbial communities from tropical cattle in Woodstock, Queensland, Australia - Gonzalo_02 (v2) (version 2) | ecosystem: Host-associated > Mammals > Digestive system >...
AACGGCTACACAACTTGGAGCGTTGAGGTTTCTTTGAAAAAGGGAAAGCCTGCAGTCGTTGTAATCCCAGACAACATCACAACAACTGATGTTGCAATATGGGCAGATATTGGAAAGTTTTTGGAAAACTTTGAATACATCAAAGACTTTGTTGAATACACAGTAGGAGCCTAAATGAAACTTGCGCTCACACCACAGGAAGTGGAATATCTTAATGCTTTTCTTGACGATGGTAAATCTTGGGGTCGGCCGCTATGTCACCCACATCGAACTTTACTTGAAAAGTGGTTGAAAGTTTTGGACAAAGTTGAAGAAACTGACTCCTATATTTATTTAAGTGCAGATGAAAGTACTATCGGAGACAATAATGAATCCTGATGCTTGGGACGATTTCGATTACAGAGATTGGGCTCACGAGTTCTATCACTGGAGAGATAAAGAAACAGGTATGTCTCTTCGAGACGAAGAACAACTTTATGATGAATATTACGGACACGACGAACAGGAAGATCCTGAATTCATAAAGAAGGAATATTCAGCTCGTGACCTTGAATACAATATTCAGAGAGAAAATGCAAAAGTTTCTTATCATTATGAAGAAAGAATTAAAAAGCTTTATGAAACAATTTCAAAGATGAAAGAAACTGAAATTGCAATGGCAGCGAAAATTGCAAAAGTTCAGAAGATGGAAGAACTTCTTGACCGCTACGCTTTGCACTCTGAAATTGATTACGATAAAGAAACTTATGAGTTTATCAATTACGACGAGAGAAATTAAGGGTGACACTCATATAAGTCTTTGGCGGCGACCTGACCAATATCAATATATGTTGCGTTTAATGACAACTCTTGAAAAACGAAGTAGTATTAAAGAAGCTCGAGAAAATAAATGTCGTGTTCATATTGACTTTTATATGGACAAAAAGGTTAATATAAAATTAAGGAAGCTTCGTAAGATGCTTCAGGAGGAACAATGACTAATGACGAAAAGCTTAGAGCAAACTTCGAAAAGTTTTATGAAATGCAAAAAGGCAATCCTACAGCGATGAAGGAGCTGCTTTGGTTGTTTTATTTGCAAGGACATATTGATACAACTCCTATGGGAGATGAAATTGATATTGAAACAGTAAAGACCGACCTTGAAACACAGGCATTTATCGACTTCATTGAAAGTTGTATTGAACACCCACAGGAAAATCAGAACATTCCTTCAGATTGGGTTCAGGTAACTTATCCTTGTACTTTCAAAGATAAGCAACAGTGTGTTGCTTGGCCTGACAGATGTGAAGATGTCGGCGGTGACGGAGAAACTTGCGGAACAACATTTATCAATCTTTCAAGATTGTGTGGTTGTGAAACTGCAGGTACTTTGCCAAAGAACACAGGTTTGGTTTTGACAAAAGAGGAAGCAGCAAAGCTTGCTGAAATCCTCGGGAAAATTGAGGTATGAAATTCATAAGAGAAGCTAAAAGAGTTGTTTCTCAATTTTTTGAAACAGAATATTGGTATCGTTGGCGCAATAAGAAACATTATTTTATTGATGGGTACGGTAAAACTCGAAAAGAAACATTATGGAATGGCTTCAACCTTGCAGATACTTGGGACGGCGAAAGTTCAATGTTCAAGTACTTCGATATGAAGCTTACACATATGCTTTACAACTTGCGTCGTTGGCACGATGAGTCAACTTCTTATATTGACGGCGGTGCAGCTGCAGCTTATGGTACTGAAGAAGACAAAAGAAAGATTCTTTTTAATGCAGTGTGTCAATTGAGAGATGTGTGTACTCACAGCAGAAAAGAAATTGATTTTATGGACGAGTCTTGGTATCAGGACTGTTCTAAATATGTTTACGATAAGGAAGCTCTTAAGAAAGGCGCACACCTTGATGTTGCAGGAATGACCTTATGTTGGGCTGATGATTGTAGTCCATACGAACTTGTGTTTGTATCTGAGTTTGATGGTTATGATCTTGGTGGTGGAAGAGACTTATGGTACATTACAAAAAGAGGCCGTGAGTCATTTGACTACGACAGTGATGATGCAATCATTAGAACTTTAAGAAGCATTCCTAAGTTTGGAAAAGTTGTAAACGATTTCAAATATTATCAGTTCCGACCTATTGCGTCGCCAACAGAAAGAATAATCAAAGAAGTTGTTTCTGATTACTCTTTTGATAAGTTTGCAATATCGCAGCACACTTTCAATATCAAGCCTACAGAGTACAGAGATTACTCTAAAGATTTGATTGCAAACATCAGAGGCAACAGACCAAAGTTGCATTCAATTTGGCAGTTCAGAAAAATGCTTCGTGATTATCAGAAGTATGCAATCAAACTTATGGACGATGAACATCTTTACGATGAAGCTTTGGAACTTGAAGATGTCGAAAGATTTAAAAAGTTTGATGAGATAACTCAGAAAGAAGTTTATGACAAAATGTTTGAAAAATTAAAAGAGATTGCTCGGTTCTTTGCGGACCACAATCAAGAATGGTATGATTAAAATACGGAGGTTTATAAATGCGTGATTTAGCTTCAATTTGCACAATCGAGAAAGTTTGGCCACTTGACGGCAAGGACAAAGTTCAAGGTGCTTCAATGGTTGAAAACTCTTATGAGGCAATGGTATCAAAAGATATTCAGCCTGGGCAGCTTGTTGCATTTATTCAGGAAGGTTCAATTCTTCCAGTAAAAGACAATTGGGAATGGCTCCGTAAGCGTTGTTTCAAAGAGTCAGTAAACGGCTTTGTTATTAAGCCAATGAAGTTTGCTTCAATCAAGTCTTGGGGTTTGATTGTTCCACTTGCTGAACTCGGTCTTGACGAAAAAGTTTGGAAAAAGTTTAAGGCAGGCGACGACATTACTGATGTCCTTGAAATCCGTAAGTATGAGCCTGAGGAAGATGCATCACCAACAAAAGGTGAGTCAAAGAAAGCTTATCCTAAGTGGGTTAAGTTCTGTCTTTCACATTCACTTACTCGTTGGATTGGTCGTATTTGGCAGAAGAATCATCAGAACTCTGCAGGCGGCTTCCCTTCAAGTTTGATTTCAAAATCAGATGAAACAACAATTCAGAATATGAAGGGTACTCTTACAAAGTATGCTGACGAATTGGTTTATACAACTGCAAAGATGGAAGGCCAGTCATTCACTGTTGTTCCTGTTTTCAAAGGAAAGAAGCTTGTAGGCGCTTATCCTTGTTCTCGTAATAATGCTTACACAGTTCCTGACAATTCAATCTTCTGGGAAATGATGCGTAAGAAGGACATCATCAACAAGATGAAGCAGATTTACAAAAAGACTGGTAATGCTTACATTTTCCAAGGTGAACAGGTTGGTCCAACAATTCAGCAGAACATTTACAACTTTGCTGAAAATGATTGGTATGTTTTCACTGTAAAGGATTATAACACAGGTAAGCAGCTTCCACCTGAAGAGGCTATCAAAGTTGCAACTGCTGACTTCGGTCTCCACTTTGTTCCTGTTATTCAGTCAAATGTTAAACTTAAGGATATTATGCCTGATGTAAACGCTGCAGTTGCTTACGCAGAAAAGGCTGCTTGGAAAATGGTTTCAGGTTGTCAGAATCTTCTTTACGAAGTTCAGCCAAAGGACAAGATTTGGGTTGATTACTTGCAGCACGAAGGTGTTGTAGTTCGTACAATGAATTACGACAAGGACAGCAACATCGGTTGTTCTTTCAAGGTTAAGAACTCTGACTATGCTGATAAGGGTCTTGGTGAAATTGCAAAACTTGCCCGTAAGTAAAAAAGTATAAAAATCTATAAAGGATTTCAAAAGTTATAAAGGATAGGCTTCGGTCTATCCTTTTTGTGTTAATATTATTGAAAGAGGTTTTTATGGATATAAAAATTAAAAACAAAGATGGTGTCACAACAGTTGTATTTGAAAACTCAAACAGAGAGTTCAAGTTTGCTGATGCTGATACAAAAGATGAAATTTCAACAAAAGAAAAGATGTCCTTTATGGACGTAATTAAATCACTTTATATGGCAGGCAAGAAAGACGATTGCTTGTTTGTGGAGAAGGAATAATATGGCAAAATCAAAAGAAGATTGGGACGAAGAGCAGGAAGAAAAAGAACAGGCTTGGTCTGACGAAGAACTTGCAAAAGTTCCAAAGTCTCCTAAAAGATTTGAAGTTTGGGTGGAAGACCGCTATGTAATTACTGAAGTTGAGCCTGGGCTTAAACAGAAAGTTAAAGATAATAATTGGTGCTGCCTCTCAGGAAATGGCGAACGCTGTATGTGTAAGGATTTTTATACACGCGATGCTGAAGGTCCTTGTAAGTGTGGTATTTACAAAAAGACTCTCCGCGATGAAAAGTCATTTTTGAAAATGAGAAAAGCAACTTTCAAAAGAGGTGAATAATGCCTGAAGGTAGACGTATTATTAAAGAAGAGCCTATCGAAGAAAAGCCAAAACCTTTATATGAAAGAGCTGATGACGGTCTTGATTTTGATGATACTGCAATAACATCAAACACTGAAATTGGCGGTGCGATGTCAGAAGCAGAAAACCAATTCATTGAGTTTGTATCAAAGCAAGTTGCAAAGATGGACCAAAAGCTTCTCTTTGATGGCAACACATCGCCTCCTCTTCCATTGATTGACCGCGCCATTATGCAGCACGAACACGTAATGCTTGCGCTTACTGCTTTGTATGAACAGGCAAGATGGAAGTGGAACTCAGCAAAACAGGCTTTTGCTGAATGGGAAGCTGTAAAGTTTTTGGAAGTTCGAAAAGATGTAAACAAAGCAAGTGAGTCCGCAGCAAAGTGGTATAAGAAAGAAGAGATTGACAAGATGGTTATTGTCAGATACAGAAAAGAATATGCTGCTTTGCAGGCTCAGATTCAATTGGCTGATGCCAAAGTTTCTTTGTTCCGCCGTCTTATCGAAAGTTGGAATCAGTATGCTTTCCAACTTGGTCAGTTGTCAAGAAACGGAATTGCAGAAAAGAACTCTTCTGATATGACTGACAAGTATGAAGATCCAGACGACCCAACATCACTTGCACAACAGGCGATGAATGAAATGAGAAGGTAAGCTTCAAATTTGTGTTAATATACTAATTGGTTATAAGGAATGGTTGAAAAACATTCTTTATATCCAATTGCAACTATGCGCCGCAAGGCGATAGAATATATTTTATAAGGAAGGGATGCACAATGGGTGATCTCAATGAAATTTTTGAAAATGCTTTTGCAATGCCGATGCAGCTTGTAAGAGCAATGCAGGAAGGCAATCTTCCTGAAGGGTCTCGTGTTTATCGCAGAGACATATTAGACGCTAACGGAAAAAAGATTGGCGAGAAAGTAATTCGCACTTATTCCGAAGGTCGTAACCGTCCATCAAAAGAAGACGTTCGCGCTTCTTATCCTCCAGTAAACATTTACACTGACAATGAAGGCCACAAGGTTTTCGAGTTTGCGTGTGCAGGGTATGATCCAAAAAACATTACTTTTGAAATCAACAAAGAGGACCCTGATTACATTGACCTTGTTCTCTCAAGTGGTTTGAAGGCTGAAGAGTCTGATGACGACAAGAAAAAGAAGAAGGACAAAGAAGAGTCGGAACCTGAAGTTGAAAGCAGAGCTTATGACGTTGAAGGATTCAAAGTCAAAGATGCTCGTGTGCCTTTCAAAGTTGACAATTCAAGATTCAACATTGAAGAGCCAACTGTTGAGTTCTCAAACGGTGTTGTTCGTATAATCTTTGAGCCAAAGAAAGTAAAGTTTGCTCCTAAGATTAGATAACAAATTTGGAGGTTCGGTAAAGGAGTTGCGGAGTGCAACTCCTTTTGTGTTAATATTGATATTGGAGGTCCATATATGGAATTAAATCAAGAGCTTATTGATGAAATGATACAAAAGCATCTTGGGGAGAAAGACAATCCTCTCACAGGAAAAACTTTTGCTGAAATTCAGGAAATGGCAGAAAAAGAGTTGGCCGATGAAGATTGTTGAAATTTTCCGTTTTGATTTTTCAGAAAAGAAAGAATCTGAAAAGAAGTTAAATAAATTGTTTGAAAAGTACGACTTTCCAAACTTACAGGTTGATTTGCAGAACGATTATGATGGCTTGTGGCAGGTTGTAAATAAAAGATCCCGCCGTGTTTTGTTTGAAGCTTTTCATTCTGCTTTTGTTATTTTCCATAAAGAAGATGACGAGATAAAGGTTTCTTTTACTTATGAGGTTAATGTTGACCCAAGTAAATGTATCACATTTTGCGATAAGATAAAGAAGGAAGAAGATGAATTACAAACAGATTAAAGACTTCCTCAGTACTGTTAAGTATCACAAATATTGGACAGCAGGCGACGTTAAAGAAGGTCTTGAAGAACACGAAGACATCTCTATGGACCAAAACTTCCATCTTATCGAAAAGATGGGCTCAAGAAAAGAGTTTGTTGTAAAAGACAGTGATATTGATTTTCTTAAAGCTCTTATGCCTGAAAGATTCATCACAAAAGATTCAATCAACTTCTTTTATAAAGGTTTGTTCTGGACACTTTCTTTGAAAGACCATATTTGTAAACCTAGTGAAGAAGAACCTGACGATGTTCAAGTTTTCGATATTCAAAGAAGTGGCCTTGATATGTTTGCTGCTCGTGTCGGTATGGCAGTAAAACAAATGGAGATGGCCGTAAGAGATTACGAAAACGATTGCAATTATTATTCTTGGCACTATGGAGTCGTTCAGAAAGTTGATTGTTCTGATAAGTATGACCATTCATATTCTTTGACAAAAGAAGAGACTAAGAAAGTCGATGAATGGACTGCAAAGCATATGAAAAAGCATCACAAGGATTGGTATAAACAATATCACGGTGCCTCTCCTGTATGGCCGTTTGAAATTAGATTTGGTTCTTGTTCTCTTGGCACTTGGGCTGATTGCGATTGTACTATTTGTAAAAAGGAATATGACATTGCACTTCACGAGTTTGAGGACTCTAAGGCAGCTGAGAAAATTAAAAAGGATATGTCTTATCAGATAAGAGGGATTGGTTAATGTGGTTAGGTAAAGACGACGACAATGATGATTATGAAAGCTATGTTGCATCTCATTCAAATAAAGAAACAAAAGCTGTTCGTGATTTCGTTTCGTTAGAGCATTACAATCTCGATGAAGATGATGAGTTAATTGATATAAACGGCGACCCTTGTAGTTGGGATGAAATTACTGAATTATTCAAAGCTTACAAAATAAAAAAGTGTATGTGTCCTACAAGAGTTGCTGATAAGCTTCTTGATATTTGGCCGGAAATATTTGACGGCGTTGAATTAGATTTGAGGTAATAAATGATTGAAAGAGTTTTAGTTATTGAGAAACACAGTTGTGGAGTTTATGTTCGTGCTGATGTTTTGAAACGTTTTGGATTTGATGATGCAACATTATCAAAGCTAATTGATAACGGAGATGAATATGAACACGAAGGAAAAAAGTACTGCTTCGACATCCCAGACGAAAGAGCCTACAGTTGATGAGAAAAAGTTGAGTGCCTATTCTTTAGCGCTTTGTAAAGAAATCAAAAAAGTATTTCCTTACATCAGTAATGCTAAAGTTGCAAAAGGTTTAGCAAAGGCACTCACTGATTATTTGACTGCATATAAAAAACTTGGAGGAAAATTGTAATGAGTAAACTCTCAGAAAAATGTAAAGAATTGAAAGCAGGTGAAGTAAAGATTTCAAAAATGCAGTGGGAGAATATTAAGGCAAAATGTGCACAGGCAATTCTTGACCTTGAATTTGATGTTATCTCTTATGATGACACTTTTGCTGTTTTGGCAATCAAGCCAGAAATTTATGAACATCTTATTTTCAATGTAAGAATTAACATTAAGTCAAGAACAACTCCTTATGAAATCTGGGCATCAACAGACCTTCATACACACGAGGAACTTGCTGCAGGAAAATCAGAAAGTGCCGTTTATGCTGCACAGTCTAATTTGAGCACAAAAGACGAAGAGGTTGATATTGGTGAACTTAAGTATTATCTTGAGCAGACTTGCAAAGATAGCAAAAAAGTTGAAACACCAAAGACTCCTGTAAAGCCTGCTGTTTCAAAATTAAATGAGGAAATTGATAAAGGATTTAAAAATGACCGAAGAGCCCCACTTGGAGGTGAGACTCTCGAAAACGATATTGCCTTTAATGATTATCTTCACAAGAAATTTAATGGTTTAGTGTAAAGCCATTGATTTCATCAAATCATAACATTTCTTCTTTTCGCCTTCATAGGTCCTTTCCAATTCTTTGGTTGGGTCCCAGGCGTGAAGAGGTACATATACGTTATCGTGTTCATCAAGCAAAGAAACATTTGCCGCGATACAATCAGTCAAGTCTTTTGCAAAATATCCAACTTTACTAAAGTTCCAACTTGTTTCATTATAAACTGACCCTGGGAGACAATATTCATCAGTGTAAACATTATCTCCATTCATATGATCTATCTTCATTGTACCTGAAGTCTTTCTCTTTACCATTTGCAAAGACAACAAGTTATTCTTTACCATAATTGACTTACCGCAGTAATATCTTTTGTGAATGACATAGTCAACTAATGACAAGTAAGGTGAATTGTTTTTATCAACTGAAATATATTCAACTTCAAGTCCTGCTCTTTCAAGCGCCTGCATCATAGCTTTTGATTGGAAAGAGTCGAATGAAACGTGGCGAATATTCATATTGCCAAGACGTATCAAATCCAAAATAAAGAACTTGAAAGCATCAAGGTTGATTGCACCCGTCTTAGGAATTACAGGAACAACTAAGTCAGTGACATAAACTTTCAATGGGTTGCCTTGAGAGTCCAAACGTACTGGGTCTCTTTCAACGTGGCTTATTGAGATACCCGCAGTATCGCCCGACACAGCCAAGTCGATTGATGCAACACGAGGTAAGGCAGGTTCATAATAAAAATGGTACTTACCAAGAATCTTATGGAAGAACTTATCTTTGACTTGGTTCCAAATCAAATGTTCAGGTTCATCTTCTGCCTTAGCAATAATTGTTGAATAAATGTTTTTAAGATTATTATCGAAAGTATGATCTATCCAATCTTTGTTGTAAATCAAACGGTCAGCAGCGCCTGAAGGAATACCGCACTGGTCTCTTAAGAAGTTGATTGGAGACTCTTCAGCGTTGTCTTTCATTGACTTAACACCTGATGCTGTAATTTGCAAAGTAGGTGCCCATTCAATATCTACAGGCTGATAAGTTTCAAGCTCTGCTGCAGTTTCAACAACTTTAGGAGGTTGTCCGTCACCGCCCTTAAATACTGGGAAGGCGTGAACAAAGTCCTTTTTCAAGTTCATAGGTTGCTTCCAATCTGTTCGAGGTGTTTCCCAAGCTTGTGGGAATTCATCTGGGAAGAACTTCCATCTTTCACCTGAAATAATCAAGTTCTCTTTGTTCTTCTTTGTTTTGTTATCCCAAATCCAAGCATCGATTGGAGACTCCAAAGAGTTAGGCTGAGAGTCGATTATGAAGCGTCCGTAGTAATTACCTTTCATACGAGAGTCAATTCTTTTACGAAGCTTTGTAAAGAATGTATAAATCTTTTCATCAGACCAACCGTTTTCAGAGAACATTGTCAACTCAGAGATAACTGCTGAAATAATGTTCTGTCCCAAGATTGAGCCAGCACCGTTGATAATTTTATAGTTTACACCATTTTGAAATGAAAGACAAGAAGTAGGAGAAGAAGTCGTCCAGTGCAAACATTCTGCAACCTCTTCTGCTGATGCCTCAGTCAAGTCTTGGTGTGTACGAACTCTTTTGAAGTAAGGTGAACATTCAAGAATCTGAACGAAAGGCTCAAGCAACAATTCTGAAGCTTTCTTCTGATTCCAACCACCCATACATTGTGTAAAGATTGATGAAGGTGCCATACCAAAGAAACGATATGGGTGCCACATCAAAGCGTAGTGAATTGAAATATACAACTGAGCAAGTGTTGAGAATGTTGATTTACCTGCACCAATATGTTGTGTAAGTACCAATGTTCTGTAAGGTTTAAGTGGGTCGAAGAAGTCTGCAAAAACATCTTTTACCCAAGGGTGCAAAGAGTTAGCTTGGTCACCAATATATTTTTCTGAAATAAATTCTTCAGGTGTAGGCGGCTTTGCCTTGAAATTCAACATCCAAGCATTGTGCATCAAATCAACTTTTGCTGTGCCTGACATTTGATTTGTTTTTATAAGCCATTCAATTGCTGCTTTGATTGCAGGAAAGTTGAGTGTTGTGAACTCTTTCCTTTCCCTTGCTTTTGCATCTCCCGCAACAACTGCAGTAATAATATCACCAATGCTTGCTAACGCTTCAGTATATTCTGAGTCCAAAGAACAACCGTTTTCGTGGAGTTGTTTATTCAAAATAGGAACTTCATTTATTGGGTGTTCTTTTTTGTATTTATCTTCCTCTTCAGTCTGTTCAACTTGAATAGACCACGGATTTGCAGCTTGTCCATCAGGTACATCTTCTCCGTTCAAAAATGCTTTCTTTTGAGCTGCTGTAAGTTTTGGTTCTTCAGGTTCTTCGTAAGCTTTGTCTTTCTTATCAAAAAACTCTTCGCCAAGTTTGAGTAAATCTGACATACATCCCCCTTATGATTTACAATCCGCCTCTCATAACAGAGAGTGCAAGGTTAGATGCCTGCTTTTCCCATTTTTCGATTACTTTTTGCTCGAGTGTATCGGCTCTTGAATTATACAATGAAAAGTCGATTGCACCTGGGACATCAGATTTTACCAATGCTCTTAACATACCTAAGTTGCGAAGAATTGCTGCTTTTCCGAGATTACGGAAATCAGTTCTGATTGAGAACTTTATATCATCAAAGTCATAAGAACAACAAAGCCATTTAACATTTACTGAGCCGCCTACTGTTGAATATCCAATGCAGTACTTCTTTCCGTTCTCTTTAATTGTACGGACGTGCTCTCTTCTGAAATAGTTTACATAACCTTGTTGTGCTGCTCTCATATTCATATTTGCATCTGCTTGTTGCAATCCAACAAACCCAGGGACTGGCTTACGATATGAAACACCACGGCCGAAACTTCCGCCTGTCATCATACCGCCACCGTACATCATTTGTTCACGATACAAAGAGAATGCACCGCGGAACTCAGAACCGCCACCTGCACCTAATACATAATATGGTACTGCAGCATAAGCGTTAGGAGGGAACTCTTTTTTGAACTCTGCACCTCCGCCCATCTGTCCGACAACTTCTTCTTTTATAATTGGGAAAAATCCAAAGTAAGTATCAAAAACTGGTTTTAAGCAATATTTTTTAATTGCATTTGCAGTGTATTCAAGTTCATCAATTCTCAAGAAAGGTACACCTACTTCGGTAAGCATAATACCTAATTGCTCATCATCTATAACAACACCGCCGTCATCGTTACCTGAAATATCCAAGTCTTCGTTTACTGGGACATCTGCAAGTGCATCGACGTCTTCTTTCTTTAATAATAATTTGAAAAATGGGGACTGTACACCTTGAAAAGAGCCAATGAAACAAGTATCAATATCTTCAATTTCATACTGGTCCCAATCAATACAAGGCCATACATCATTGTCCACTTCGTAATCAGTTAAACAATATATAAGAGCGCCATTAAGAGGCTTTCCTTCTGAGCAAGATACTTGAAAAATGTTATCTTTGATATAACGACGAGTCATCTTGGATGCAATCATTGTTCCTTGCAAAACCCAAGTATCACGAATAATGTCGTTTCTGTTTCCGACTAAAGATAACAAATAATCTACATTACTAACCATAAAAAATTAGTAACTTGTGACATTTGTAATCTTTGCTTTAACCCATTCGTCGTGTTTTGTGTGGCATACGCAGGTGAAATCATCTTTGAAAACTTCAGTAGGCATTTTATAAATTTTAATTTCGTTTATGCAGCCTTCAAGATAAATACCTGACCTATTTGTGATAAGCTTATTTTGCTCATATAACGATATTAGTTTTAGATAACCTGCAACAGCAGGTGGGACATACATCTCGTCTATGTCTTGAGATAGTAAAAATGGGTAAAAGACATTATTGACTTCGTATATTTTGTTTTTTACTGATTTGCCTTTTGTGCTTGCATCAATTTCCCAATCGTAATCTTTACCTCTTACCTCAAGTTTAAGTTGGATTGCTTTTTCAGTATAATCGTTTTGTTGTGATTGCATTGTTTTTATTAAGTTTGCCATAGGTGCACTCATAACCACTGAGGAAGCGCCACCACGAGAAGTGTTTGCTGCTAACATTGAAGACATTGCATTTATTGTATCTGCAAGTGTATCATTTGAGCCCAATCTTAACCCTCATATAAACGATTTCTTATTTCGAGCATAACATAATCAATAAGCTTTTCGATTTTGTAATTCTTTGCCCATTTGTCCAAAAACATTTTCTTTGCGTGTCTGTTTTTAGGATGTCTCATACAAAGTACAATATACAAACGAACAATGTTTCTTATATACTCTCTGTTTTCGCAATCAAGTGTATCGTCAAGTTCTTCGAGGATTTCATCAATAATCTCATAAGAGCTTCTTTGACAAATTGCATCTTCAGGAGAATACACAGGACCTTCAGCGGCAATTAAGTCTTCAAGAGTTGCCTTACCGTCATCGGAAATTTCCAAGGATAATGAAATAGGTTCTCCGCCCTTCTTTTTTGGATTTTTGTCTTTGTAAAGAACTTCAACAATTTTCCATTTCATCATACCTGCGAAAGAAGTACCAACTTCGAAATCAGGTCTTGTCAAATATTGAGACATAAAGGCAAGTGTTGCTGATGTTGTTCTATCATCAACAATCTCAGGGTCTTTATAACCTTCTGCTTTCTTTTGAATTCTTTGAAGAATTAAAGACTTCATATAAGACCAACAAATACCAAACATTTTCTGCCAAATAGCTTGGTCTCTTGTTTTCAAGTATTCTGCCTGCAATGTTAAAAGTTCTTGTTCTGTCTCAGGTTTGTTTTCAAACTCACCATAAAATACGCCTTCAAATCTATCTGGGTCATACTCAAAACTTGCGTCTTCGTTTAAGTAATGTTTAATATCAAAATCTACCATAAATGTATATTAACACAAAAAAGGAGTCGGCTTTAACCGACTCCCTTATATTTAAATCTTCAAGAGATTAAAGGTCTGTGTCAGCAACAACTTTTGAAGTTACGAGCTTGAAGTCTCCAACTTCGAATGTCACACCTACACCGTGCTCCTGATCTTCAGCGAATGGAGAAACAAGAACTTTTGCAGTTGAGCCATCAACAAGCTTGCTTAAATAATCTGCAATCAAAATTGATGCAAGGCGGAATGAGAAGTCTCCAACTGTTCCTGTTGTTCCGATTGACTCTACGGGAAGGTCAGTATCAACTTCTGCACACATATTGTTGTAGCGCATATTCAAAGCATTCTCTGCGGCAACATAATAGAATTCGATTGTCTTCCAACGCCACTGTGAAGCAGGGAATACACCATCGAACATCTGCATCTTTGTAAGCAAAGTTTTAATGTCAACATCAAATGCAAGAGATGTTGCTGGGTCTGGAGCAATCTGTGCAAGAACTGATGCTTCAGGATATTCACACAATGTCTGAGGAGCAGCAATTACGGCTCTGAAGTTGATGTTTGGTACATCAATATAAATGTACTGTTCACAATCAGAATATGTGATGTTGAAGTTTCCTGAAAGCTTGTGAATTGCAGAAAGCAATCCAAAGATCGACTGTGGGATGAAAACTTTGTCGCCTTTTGTCAATGTATCAGCAACTTTCTTGTCGATAATTGAGAATGCTTGGTCACAATAAAGGATGTGATTGTTTTCAAGGCTCAAACCTGATACACGGTCTGTACCAATCATTGAAATAAACTTACCAACTGTTTCGAGGAATGAAACAACCTCATTTGTGATAAGAGCAAATGATGGGTCAGTTGCAACAAACTTTTCTGCTTTCTTTGTATCAATTGCAGCAAAAGCTTCATCGAATTCTGCGTCATCAAGTACATCAAAAAGATTTACAGAAATCTTTGATTTACCTGCAGAAACTGAAATCTTATTTGCGCCAACATCAGCTGTGACTTCATCGTTTCCTGAAGCAGCAGCAACTTTTTCCATCGCCTGAATCATCTGATTCACATCAACATTAAAATATCCCTTTTCAGCAGGATCTTTAGATACGGCTGTTACGTTTACGGAAAATGTTACGGCATTTCCGCTGCCGTAAATTGAACAAGACAAGCTGTCGTTGTCAACTTTGAACATAAAGTGAGATGCTTTAATTGAAACATCAGAGATTACCTGTGATGTCTTTACCAAAGTATTCAACTTTGAAAGTTCAGCTTTAGAAATTGTAAATTTCATCTTAACCTCTTGAAAATATTATTTTATTTTATATTAACCGCGCCTCGGCATTTGCAACGGAATATTATTTATTTTTGAGCAATCTTCTGAAACTGAAACACCCTTAAAAGCGTCCATTTGACCGTTTCCCAATCCTATAAGTAAAAGGCCTTCAATTGTATCATAAAACAATTCGCCTCGGGATAACGGACCATCTTTTTCAATACGCTTTCCTATGTCTCCGTGGGCAATAATCAGCTTAAACATATAATTAAATTAACAAAAGTTCAAAACTGCGAATTTTTGAACTATAATGGAGGGAATAAAAAAAGAGAAAAAAAAGATTAAATTTATTTAAACTTCTATCGACTTCTTTTTATATTATTATTGTAATAACAAATCAACAAGGAGTATGATTATGGAAAAGGTAGTTGCATCGAAAATTCACGAAGAAATCAACGAAGCAGTAAATGAAGTACTTAAGAAGTATGGTTTCACTCTTGCACCAAGCAGTATGCGTTATGGTGATTATGACTTGTCAATGACCCTTAAGGCAAAGGCAGTCAATGAAAACGGAAAGAAGGAAATCAACCCACGCATTCAGATGTGGGCAAAGAATGACCTTGCTTCGAATGACGCAAGATGGAACGATGTTCCTAAGGAAGATATTTTCAGCAAGAAGTGGTTTGTTTCAGGACTTGGCTACTGTACAATTGAAGATTACAATACTCGCCGCCGCAAGTATCCGTTTGATGTAAGAGCTGAGGACGGAAAGGGTTGGAGAGTAACAGCTCGTTCAATTAAGTTTGAACACTAAGAATAAATCAGTCGGTTAGAGAGCGGGCTTCGGTCCGCTCTTTGGTTAATATAAATATCAAAAGGAGACTCTTGTGGGATACAACGGTTATCTAATAGGCTACATTTTTGGCTGCGGTTCAATGGTTTTGGTAAAGGCTTTTGAAGGAACAGGTTGGCTGCAAATTGCTGCTCTTGTTGTTTGGTGTACAATCGGTGCAAGCGTAAACTCTTGGTGTAAGAAACATTATGCATAAGAAAATCAAATATCGAAAACTTGTAAGAGATAAAATTCCCAATAAGCTTGTAAAAGATGATGATGTACTTCGTTATTCTTTGAAGCCTATTGATATGTTTGAACTCCCAAGTGTTTTTGCAGATAAAGTTATTGAAGAGGCAGATGAAGTTGCAAAAGCTTTAGTTGATTATACTACTGAAGCGCATAGCTTTACTGCTGTTTGGGAAAAAGAAGAAGAACTGAAATCAAAACTTGTTGAAGAAATTGGCGACTTACTTGATGTTGTTGATGCTGTTCGTAAGAAGTACGATATTAAAAAAGAAGATATAAAAGCAGCCCGCAAAGAAAAGAACAAAAAGAATGGCGGCTTCACAAAAGAATATTTCCTTGATTGGGTTGAAAGGAAGGTACAATGGAAATTGAAATGAAAGCAAAAATCTCTGATGAGATTGCAAAACTTTGCATAGACGATAAAGTTGATTTTTACCATATCACAAGAGGCAGCGGTTGGGAAGGCCTTTTCAAAAAGGATGTTTTTTATTCATTCAACGGCGACGCTCCTCTTAAACCTAAAAACATTGTTCGTGAAAGAACTGAAGCAAAGATTACAGAAGGTGAGTTCCTTGATATTATTCACGGCGGTTATATTCAAATTGGCGAAATGAAAAACTTCATTACAGTCAAAAGAAAGAACACTGATTGCAACGGTGTTGAAATGAATGAAGAATACGAAGGCGAAGTATCAGAAGATGCTGCTTGTGCTTTCCGTCACGCAATGGCCGCTGCAAATTTTAAGCCTTATTTCAGCAAAAACAAAAACTCAGTTTCCTTTTATGTTCAAGGCGACAAAATGAAACACGAGCTTCATTGTGAAATTGTCAATGTAAGTGGCGCAGGCCCATTCCTTGAAATTGAAACAATCGTTTCTGACGATGCAGATGATAATGAAAAGCATCAAGCACAGTCTGAAATTGAACAATATTTTTGGTGTCTCGGTATCAAAGAATTTGATAAAAGAGATTGGCCTACAATTATAAAAGAGGATGCCTAATGACAGAAACAAAATCACTTACTTCATTTTTTGATGAAAGCGTTTGGAGTACCTCAAAAATGATTAAGCTCGATGACATTCGTAGTTGGGCAAAAGGACATCATCTTAAAGAAGATGCGCAGCTTACTGATAAAGAATGGGACGAGATAATGGTCCGCGCCATTCCACAAATATATGAATGTATTGATAAAGAAGTTGTCAGTAAAGAACTTGTTGAAGCATTCCCTTTTGAAGTTTACCGTGACCTTGGGACTAAAGATGTTTTAATCAACTATCGTCCTGTAGCAATTAACAACAATTGGAACTTTTTATTCAGAGCACACTGTGATGTCGGCGCGGTAATTGAAACTTTGGAAAATTTTGAAATCACTATTGAAAACTTTTACAAGTACAATAAGTTGGATGAAAACACCAAAACACTTTTATCAAATTATGCAACAGAACACAGTCTTCCTATTATTATGAAGAACAAAGAATGGATGAGACATTACAATATTTGTCTTGCAATGGACGTAATTAAAAAAGACGAAGAAGCAGAATCTGAAGAAGAAAAGAAAGAACCTGAAAAGCCAAGAATTGACCCAAACTTGAAAATGAAAGTTGAAAGTGTTATGGACATTGTTGGTATTGCTGCGGAATTCGATTGGGAAGGCGTGTTCGACCTTGAGAGAAAGCAAGGCTACTTTGATGATGTTGATTGTACTGACCTTGAAGAAAAGAGAGATGCACTCGCAGATTTCCGCGATAAGTCTTTACAGGATATAATTCATTTTGTTCTTACTTGTGAAAGAGAAGGACATAAAGAACGCTTTGAAGAATTTTGGCATTCTTTAAGAGTTGAGTATTATGACGGAAAAGTGATGCTCCGTTATCAGCCAATAGTATATGATAACTATGATTGATTTGATTAGAGGACTTGTGTGTATTCTTCTTGCAGGCTGCATAGTATCAGCTTTGCTTGTTGTTATAATTGTTATTGGTTGGCTGATACAAGATTATCAAGCAGAAAAGAGGAGACCTAATGGAAACAAAGTTGACAACAAACGCAAAAGGGAATGAGTATGTTGAGTACAAATTGGAAGAAGACCCATTCTTCTTTTGTAAGTATGGGTATATCTTTTCAGCGCCTGAACATAATCTTTATTTGAAATGTTGTGACCTCGATATGGAAAACCCTTGTAAAGGTTGCCCTAAATTTGAAAAGAAAAGTTAATATTTATTTAGGCCTATTACTGACAGCTTGTACTGTCAAAAGGAGATGAATATGAGTAAATGGACAGGAAAGTCAGATTTCTGTGATTGGTGTGAAATGCACAACAACCCAAAAGAAATCGTTGAAAAAGCAAAAGTGTATATGGGAGACGCAAGAGTCGCAATCACTAATGAACGCGACTTAATACCATATTACACACATCTTACTGCGTCAATTGCAACAAATCCACAAGGGCAGTCAATTCATCTTGCAAGACATAGTTGGATTGATGATGAAGAAAAACAGTTCCTCTCAACAAAAGTTATCGAAGCAATTCAGTGGGCTCGCAAAGCTAAAAAGAATAAAGAAAAGTTTGATTTCAATTTTTGCAAAAAGCAGAAAAATTATTGGGGTGATAATGATGCAATTTGGAAAGCCATTATTGCTCGTATCAATGAAAAGCCCGAAGTAATGAAGTTCCATATTGATAAGGACTTCCGCAAAGCTTGTTGGTTTTTCGAAGAATATGTTATCCCACATTTCTTTTATGGCATTCACGATGCTATGCATACTCGTTATCGTGAGCAGTTTGTAAAGTACTGTTCTGAAAACGGTTATTGTGCTTTCTCAATCAATTTTGAGACAGGTGAATGGGGCTATCAAAATCAAGGTGAATGGCATCCTGTTATTCGTGATATGTGTTTTGCTATTGCCGATTACCACAAAATGGAGAAGGAATTCAAATGACAGAAAGCGAAGTAAGACTATTAGATGTTTATGAAATTGATTGGTGTTTTAATTGTGCAGTTCAAGGCTGTAAAACTGATAAGCAGAAAATGTTTGCTTGGATTGTTGTCAACCTTGCCCGCTCAATGGACCTTGGTAATTTCTTATTAAGTAATGGGCATCTTGAGTTCAGATTTAATACAATTGATTTTGAAGAGAATGAAGCAATCAAAAAGTTCTTGCACAATAAAAAGTATTGGGGCTTTTTGAAGGAAATCTGTTATAATCATATTATAACACATCATCATCTTGACAATCGAGAACAGGTAATTGCAGCAAACAATCCAAAAATTACTTTCTTGAATGAATGTAAAAACATTGTATGCTTGGAGTATAAATTATGAATTATTGGCAGAAAGAAAAACTAAAGAAGATTTTCAAATGCATCGCTGATGCGTATCTTGAAATTGATAAAGCAACAGACGACCGCGAAGCAGATATTGAGTTTGTGTTCGGTACACCTGCAAATCCTACTTGGGCTGAAGAAGACCATATTCATTTGAAAAGCGGTCTTGTTGTAAATCTTGAACTTACGGAAAGCGGAGCATTTGTTTTCGCACCTGAACATTGGCGTAATGTTTTCGGTGAACAGATTTATGGAGTTTATTCACCAAAGTATTGGGATGAAAAGAAAAGAAACAAGCTTCGTGACTCAATTAAGTTTGAATGGTTTGAAGGCAAGTTTCAGTGGACTTGTAAGGTAGGTTTTGGCAATTCTTATTATGTTGATGATGTAGGACGCTATCCTCACGAAGTTGCAAGAGAAGTTCTTTATTGGGTGATTGAACACTTCAAGGTTGGAAACGTTCGACAGAAAACATTTGCACTTAAAATAAGAAGACAACAAAGAGAGTTTGGCCTTGACTTGGAGAAATCTTATTATCAGACAAAACCATTGAAAGAACCGAGTGATGACGAGAAGGCAACTGATTATGTTGCCGAAGCAACTTATGCAATGATTGATGAGGGAACAGAATGCACATCGGAGGAATAGTCGAAGACGACATCGTTGATTGCGATTGCGGCGTTGCAGTATCTTTGTTTACTGCAGGCTGTCCGCATAAATGCAAAGGTTGTCATAATGCAAACTTATGGGATTACAATTTTGGAGAAGATGAGAATATTGTCGACATCATTGACAGACTTGTGTATCTTATAGGAAAGAATGATATTGAACGCAACTTTTCAGTTTTGGGAGGAGAGCCTCTTTGTCCTGAAAACTTAAAGGATGTTTCAACAATCATCAGAGCAGTAAGAGAAAAATACCCGAACATCAGAATATATGTTTGGACAGGTTATGAATATGAAGACCTGCCGCTTGATAGCGCTGAAATGAAAACTATCTTGCACGACATTGATGTTCTTATTGATGGACCTTATATTGAAGACTTGAGAGATACAAGACTTAAACTTCGTGGCTCTTCAAATCAACATATAAGACTTAAGATAAATGACTTTGCCATTGAGGAAGATAATGACACTATACAGTAAAGATGAGCCTTTTATCGTAGGCGTTGACTTTGATGGAACAGTCACAACAAAACCTGAAGGAGGTATGGATTTTCCTCCACCTCAGCAGGGCTTTGTTGATTTTTATAATCACATTCACGAACACAATTATGCTGAACCTGACAATCAGATTTTAATTGTTATTCATACCGCAAGAGACTTGGACAATATCGACAACTGGACTTATGTAAAAGATTATCTTTGTCGTTATCAGCTTAATGAAGTGTTCTTGCCAAAAAGAGATGGACTTTCAATTAAAAACAATCTTAATAAGAAAAAGTCTTTCCCAGTTCATTACACAATAAACAGTAAAATACCTTGCAGCTGTTATGTTGATGATTTGAATATTGGAGTACCAAAGATTGATGAAAGCAATCTTGATTGGCCACAAATTGAAAAGCTTATATTTGAGAAGATTGAGAACTTAAAAAATTATTGGGCAAGCAAAGAAGTTAAATAGACAACTTCAAGTTTCTGCTATTATTATCGTACTTGTTATAAGTTTGCAATAATTTTACGATAGGTCTGAAGAGCATACTAAAGTCGTACTTTCTTTTCATCAATTTGAGATAAATAACTCCGCCAAATCTTGAAGAGAAGTCGACAGCATCTTCAGGTGTTCTTCCGTTTGCAATCATTAAGTCGTGTGTCACTTTGATTATATGTGCAACTTCAATCAATCTTATAGGTGCATTGTCAAGTACATACGCAACTTCTCTCAAAGTTCGACTGTTGTACATATCACGATCTTCTTCTAATAAACATCTTTCTTTATTTGTTTTAATCTTTGTTGTCAGCTTACTTACCAAAACTTTCTTATGAAGCCAATAATCTTTGAAATAAGTTATGATACAATTGTTAATCATAATAGGTACGAATAAGCAGCAAACTCTTAACACTGTTTTATGATGGTCAGCAATAAAAGACTCAGGTGTAATCAAGAAGTCTTCAATTAAATAGCAACATATAAACAAGATGTCAATTACTGAAAGTGTTGTATATACTTTTCCGTAAAGTTTGCGGTCTTTGAATTCGTAAAGCTTTGTAAATACCAACATCGTCAAACTTAATGAATACGCAAATATTTGAGTTATGCATTTTGTTATAGTGCTAACATCTTGAAACCAAAACATTGTACCAAAGATTGCTTCAAGAGTCATAAGAGTATATACGATACACATCAAGAAGTTCTTTCTGTTTGTTGATACTGTCTTATCTTTTATCAACAACATATAAGTTCTAAGGAAGAGAACATATATAATACAAACAGCTGATGTCGTATTCATTATAGGACCATACAAAGCTGGGAAAGAATGAGCAGCAACTATATCTACGATTATAAAAATAATCAAACTAATCAATTCACTCATATATTACCTCTTTTATAAATAATACGTTATAGAAAAGAATTGCAATCTGAACTATTTTTATTGTCATCAAAACAGGCACAACAATTATAGGATTCCAACACATAGCAAAGTTGAAGGCAAGAAGTATTTGTTGTGCCATTTCAAGGAAAATAAACAATATGTATAAAGGCTTTTTGTCTTTTGTTGAGTTGACACCAAAGATACACATATCAATCCAAATAAATGCAAGAGCAGCAGATGAAAAGTAGTGGAATGAATCGATTATTGGGTAAAGGCCGACCATAAGGGCAATGATAATAAGAACTGCAGTTGAACTTATTGAGAAGGAAGCAGTGACGCGACCTCTTCTTTGCAAGTTTTTGTATAACGATTTGCTTTTTGTATTAAATGATTCTTTGAAGTAATATTTTTCAAGGAACCCAAAGGCACCGATGCAAACTAAGTCTTTGATTAAACCGAAGAATTTATCAATAGGTGCATAAGTATATAGGTATCTAAAAGTACCATAGAAAACCAAGAAAAATAAATAAAACCAAAATCCGCCTGTCTTAAGATAATATTTTCTATTGAAGATTGCCTTAATCAAAAGAAGAGTCAAGACAATCATTTCAATAAAAAATAACGTCTGTTCCATATTAAACTCCCACAACGTTATTCGGAGGCATAATCAAGTCTTCATCAATCAATGTCTCCGGAAATCCCTCACTTCCTGATGTTTTGTCAAAATGTATTTTGAGGACATTCTTAATCTTATCGTCAAGAACGTCGTTGTTATTGTGTACTTCTTTTAAGCATTTCACAGCTTCATCGTATGCATATTCAAGCGAGTTTACCAACATCTTTTTGAAGTAATCTTTTTGTTCTTTCAAACAGTCGATTAAGATGTTTGATGTAAAGCCTGAGTTTTCACTTGAGTAATTGATTAAGTTTTGAAGCTCAATCCAAAGATTGTGATATGCAGTATCAATGAAGTTTCTATTGTTGTTTACAATTTCCTCTTTAGTTTTTTCAGCAAGACGGTCAGCAATACATATCTGTCTAAAAGGAGCAATTACTTTTTCACGGAAGCAGTAATACAACAAAGCTCTTGCGATTTCAACATTTGTACCACCTTTTGAGATGTACCCTTCAATTATAAATGTTTGTATAACATCAGAGTTGTCCTTAATCTTGTTCATTTGATTGTCAAACAACTCTTGTCGTTTCTTACTGTTTTCATAACCAGTATCAACTGAATACTGTATGATTGTTGAAAGAGTCGAGTAAAATTTTTCAAAGTGTATAGCTTCAGATTCGGTAGGATGTGGAGTATCATCTCCTCTACCTTTTAATTTGAATCCCTTATCTCCTGCCTTAACTTCGAAGTCAGCTTTCTTTACGAAAAAGATTATAAGCTTATAAACCCCGAAACATATAAGTCCGACTGCGACGAGAAGAATAAGCATTGTAAAAATAAACAGACCTGGGTGACTTCCTGCAAAATCTGTTATAACCTTTATATTTGTGCCGTCCATTGTAATTTCCTATTTTATTTAGTCTGTGAAAAGTCACTAGGTTTTTGTTAATATTTTTATCAAGAATTGCGACTAATTTAACCTAGTTAAGGAGCATTTTCAAAATGGACACGTCGTTAAAAAGTGGCATAACACTTAATGAAGACGCATACATAGTTTTAGCAGACTTACATTTAGATAAAACACCTATTGATGAAACAAAAGAGATAATCGAAAACCTTAAAGCTCATAGGAATTATTCAATTGTATTATTAGGAGATACTTTTCAAATCAACCGCGCCGACGCAATTGAACATAATAAAGACTTGATGTCGGAAATCAATAAACATAATCCTATTTACATTTGCGGCGATACTGACCCATATTTTGGGTACGATTATGCAGTCTTCAAAGAACGAATTTTATGTCACGGAAATCAGTTTAATTACCTTACAAGGTTTAAGTTGATAAACAAAGTTGTAAGCTTATTCAAGCACAAATTTGTGAATATAAAAAGAGATATTCCTCAGTATATCAAAACTATACTCGGTCACAATCATTATGTTGTTGGACACTTCTGTAAAGATTGCAATATTTGTGGCTCAAGATGTCTTGCCGCAAGAACATTATATATGATGGACTCTGAAAAAATTGTTGAACTTTAGGAAAACTCTCTTTATATTATATTTGTAAAGGAGTTCGTAATGTACAAGATATGTAAAACTTGTGGACGAAAGATTGAAGTTCCCGTTACGACAGATCAGTTCAAAGAGCTAGAAAATTGGAGACAAAGCCCACGTCGATTGACGGAGATTGCGCCGCAGTTAAATGCAGGACAAAGGGAATTGTTTATAAGCGGTATCTGCCCAGATTGTTGGGATGTTTTGATTGGCGACGATGCTGAGGCAGGCGACGAATGAAATACACATACTGTAAATATTGTTGGAAAGGGTTTGGTAAAGTTGGAGACAAATGTCCGCTTTGCCGCAGGACCCTTAAGTAGAGGTTAAAATGTCAAAGAATTACAAATTTCTCGCAAATGAAAAAGAACTTGAATGGTTCTTCAATAACGTTATAACAAAGCCTGAAGAAGGTGAATCTTATCTTATGTGTCTTGCTTCAAGGGCAAAGAAAGTCCCGATGGAAGAAAGAGCCCGTATTCACCTCGGTCGTGGTGAAATGATGAGGGAGCAGGTTATTGTACCAAGAGGTAAGGAAAGACTTTGGGAATTCAATCAGTTCAAGTCATACTTCAAAAGATACGAATGTCCTTATGAAGGTATGGTGACTGAAACAGGTGACCCTTACCCAGTCAATTCACTTGTACTTTACTTTTATGTAAATCCTTCAAGTGAAGACAATGTTGCAATGGACCAGATGGAGCATACTTTCAAGATTCTTATTGACCTTGTAAATGCTTGCCGCAAGTTCCACAAATCAGGTATTACTGAACAGCTTCGTAAGCTCGGTGGTCTTGATGTTCATAAGAAAACTTGCCGCGCCACAAATCTTTCACAGCATCTTTGGACACAGTTTGATTTTGACTTTTCAGACGAAGTAAAGAAAGATGAAAGAAAGATTGAAGTTGTAAAGAATATTCTCCGTGAGGTTGGTAATCGACTTTACAGTAAAGGTAGAGTTGTTGTTATCAGAACAAGCGGTGGTTTCCACGTTCTTGTACACAAAGAGGGTATGAGATATTGGGCTGACAATGTTCGTAAGGTTGATACTTACAAGGATCCAATCAATTCTTTCCTCTGCACTGTTGTCGATGAGCTTAAGAAATCACCAGTAAACGTTCTTTCAACTTGGGCTGACGAATGGGTAAAAACAGACCAGTCTTTCCTTCCGTGCCCAGGTACTTATCAGTACGGTACTTTTGAAGTTGAGGTTGTGAACAAAGAAGACTTTAGTTAATATACTTTTATGACAGCTAAGGTAATCTTTGACGACAAAAACAAAACAAGAGATGAAATCGAAGATGAGATGCGTTTAGCAATTGAGATTCAAGCTCAAGATGGACGCGTCTTAGTCGATAAAGTCCACGTTAAAGATGTAATAACACTTTATTTCGAGGACGCAGAATGAAAGACGAAGTTGCAGTAAATCACCCAAAACATTACGAAAAGGGTGACGGACACATTGAGTGTATTGACTTACTTGCTATTATTTGCAAAGGTTATAAAGACATTTATGCAAACGAAGTAGGTCAGTCAAAATACTTGTATCGTACAGGTTCAAAAGGTGAGTCTGATCTTTCAAAGAAAGAGAAGGCTGCACAGGATGTCAAAAAGTGTATTTGGTACTTGGAAGACATCGGCAAAAGAGTTGCTTGCATCTTAAAGGCAAATCCTGATAAAGACTTTGAGGACATTGTTTATTACAACAGACGCAAGTACATCGACCCATTTGAGGTTGACCTTATTAAGAAAGAGTTTTCTTACGATAAGCCTTCAGCAATTAAAGATTTGATTGCAGATGCTATCGGGCATATTTACTGTCTTCAGAGTATGACAGATATACGAAATACTGTTTCAACTTTGGAAAAAGTTGTTAATATTATTTTATCAGAAAGCTTTACTTTTGAATAAAGCTTACTAAATTAACATACAATTGGCAACGGATGTTCCTATTACTTCAGCTACTTGTGTGTCGTAAGGCACACGTCCATTTATACATCCCGCCGTTTTTTCATAAGTGGTTCCTATTACAGAACTACGGACTTAGCTTACCGGAAGAGCGCCTCGTTGAGGAAGTACAGGTTCGAATCCTGTAGCCCGTGCCATTACCACTCGAGAAGATACATTGGAGGTTCAAAATGAAATTATTCTCTTCTACTCTTATCGGAGCACTCAACAAGTCTGTTTGGGTTGCAGCAGATCCTAAAATGTTTAAGAAAGTTAATGAACTTGCAATCAAGGCAGGTTATTTGGTGCACCCAAATGCTTGTTCTGAAAGTGTTATCAAGTTCTTAAAAGAACAGGTTTACAACCCTAACGCAACTTTCTTCAAGTCTTGGTCCGATATTGCAAAGCGTTCAGAAACAGAGCTCTGTCTTGCTCAGGCACTTCACTATATGTCAACTTATGGCGTATCACTTTTGTTCGGTGAAGATGTTGTTGAAGGAAATGGTTTTGTTCCAAACAAAGACCCAGCTATTATGGCTTTCGGCGACTTGAAACTTATCAACGCTGCTCAGCCAAAAGAAATCTTCGCTGACCTTTACGGAATGCTCAAGAGCGGAATTGCAATGTCAAACGCAATGGTAAAAGACACTGTTGAGTTTATCAAGGATTACAATTTTGAAGCATCAGTAAAACTTGATGAAGTTGCAAACCGTGAAGCTCAGGCTTTGCTTTCAGTTGCTATGGGTAAGTTGCCTACAGATGAATTCGCAATGCTTCGTATCATTGCTTATTACATTACAGGTTCAACTTTGCTTATCAAGAACGAGAGAACAATTCAGGCTCTTAAGTACGGAAGCACAATCCCTGAAGTTCAGACTTTGCTCAACAACTTGACAGAAGAGCAGATGAAAAACCTTTCAAAGATTTTCTTGCGCTACAAGCCATTGTTCCTTGCTATGAAGTCAGGTGCTCCTGCAACTATCAACCGTATTCGTCGTCTTGCAGTTAAAAACCACAAGCCATTGAAAGTTGGTCTTTGGGAGCGTATCCTTGTTGAACAGAATGAAGATGATTTGTCTGAAGCTTTCGAGAAGATTGAAGAACTTAACAACTATCGTAAGATACAGTTGATGGAAGCAATCTTGTATCGTAAGCAGCACCCAGAAAATCAGTTTTATCATATCCGCAACGGTAAGACATTTATCCGTGCAGATTATCAGCCAGCTTACAATG
>Ga0310696_10002154_pt1 | contig 26673 bp, 20 predicted proteins | sample AusTroGonzalo_MG_4_FD_203885 | JGI IMG/M metagenome (GOLD analysis project Ga0310696, IMG submission 203885) | Bovine rumen microbial communities from tropical cattle in Woodstock, Queensland, Australia - Gonzalo_02 (v2) (version 2) | ecosystem: Host-associated > Mammals > Digestive system >...
ACTGGTCGTTCTGCGCAAGGCGCTCCGCCTTCAAAGTGAGCGGCCGACCACCAACGCTCAGCTCCATAGTCAGGGGGCCGTCTTTCCAACGCTTCGCGTTTCCGATAAGGCAATGCCAACGCACAGGAGAATCCGCGGCAAAAGCCACCTGATAATCCTGCTCCGGTTCAAGACAGAACACCTCGATGCGCGATCCAGTAGACTTATGGAACTGCAAGCGGGCACGAATGACCTTGGTCTCGTTGAACACCAGCAGAGCCTCCTTGGGCAGGAAGTCGCCAATACAGCCGAACCGCGACTCGCTGATTGTTCCGTCTTTCAACACCAGCAACTTCGAGGCGTCACGCTCGGACAAGGGATACTTGGCGATGCGCTCGTCAGGCAACGGATAGTCGTAGGCTTCAATGGCTATGTCCTTCACCTCACTCATTGTGGAAATTTTCCGCAAATATAGGGATTTATTTCTATTTTTGCAGGCAGAAAGAAAAAAAGCCATGAGCGTCCTGCAGCAGATAGCCTTCGACCGAGCCTTTTTCCTGAAGTTTTTGAAATTCGGGGCTGTAGGCTTGTCGGGCGTGTTCGTCAATTTCGGTGTCACATATATCTGCAAGGAATGGCTCAAGTGGAACAAATACCTGAGCAACATCCTTGGCTTCATTGTGGCAGCTTCCACCAACTACCTGCTCAACCGCATCTGGACCTTCGAGAGCAACAACCCGCAGATTGGGGTGGAGTATGTGAAGTATTTCGTCATCGCCCTGGTGGGTTTGGGCATCGACACTTTCACCGTATGGCTACTCAACAGTAAATTCAAATGGAACTTCTATCTCAGCAAGATCTTCGCCGTGGGTGCCTCCACACTTTGGAATTTCTTCGGCAACCTGATGTTCACCTTTGCGGGATAAACCCATTCATCTCCTCATAGTCCGGCAGATGATCCATAGGCTGGAGCACTGCGCCTTCAGTGTGGTAACAGTATGTGACGGTGCCATTACTGAGCAACAGATACTTGGACCTGAGTGCCGAATGATAGCGCAGCGCCTGCTCGAGCACAGTAGCATTGAGGTTTACCGTTGAAGCCTTGCATTCTACAATCATCAGAGGTCGGCCCTCAGCGTCGAAGACCACTGCATCGGCGCGTTTATCCAAACCGTTCACTTTGAGCGAATACTCTACCGCCAGACGGCCTGCCGGCACCTTGAGGTGCTCCACCAAGAGATACAGCACCCGCTGACGCACTTCCTCCTCGGGAGTCAATGCGACATAACGGTGGCGCAGTGGGTCAAACACATACGTCCTCCCTTCGCGCTCCTCGGTTTTAAACCATCGCCCTGCCATAATCCTCAGTCTTAGGACTGCAAAGATAAGGGAAAAGTTGTACTTTTGCATCAAAAATAACGCACTATGAAGAAACACCTTCTCCCCTTTCTGGCTTTTGGCCTTGTTCTCTGCGCCTGCGAACCTGTGCATGACTCGATTGTCGGCACCTGGACCGTCGAGAAGGTAAAGGTACAGTTCGACGAGAGCCGCACCACACCTGAGCTAGTGAAACAGGTGGGCGAGATGGAACGGGAGAACACATTCAGCATCAGCGCCGACTCCGTTTTGGTGTTCAAAGGGATAGACGAAACTTCAAGGGGCAGATTCAACTTGGTCGGTGACAGCACCATACTTGTTGACGGGAAAGTTTTCGGCATTTGGATGAATGGACAGATTATAACAAAAACGACCTCGCCCTTGGGCGAAGTCGTTATATATTATAATAAGGAGTGAGCTAATCCTCTACAAACTTCAAACTATAAGCAATTGACTCCAGCTGCAGCATGGCGTTGCGCTTGAGCTGATTAGGCTCGTAATAGAAACCTTCGACGGTGACGAGCTTGCCGCGACGAGTGTCGGCGAAGGTGTAGGAGACAAAAGGTCCTCCCATAAAGACGTTGTGCATTTTCCACATGCCACGCATCTCCTTGGTGTAGCCTGCGGGATAGTAGGGGACGGTAGTCACCATAGGCGGTTCAATGTTAACCTCAGTGCCCATATACGAACCCTCAGTGGGGCCAGGGATATATTGGCTCATCATCAGGTCGCGCATAGCCAGAAGGCTCTTTGTCTCAAACTGAAGGGTGTCTTGGTAGTCGGTCTGATAGATGACGATGTCGGAGCTCGAGACTTCCAGCTCCTTGCGTAGCCACATGAAGTCGGGCTCGATTTTGGCAATATAGAATCCTTTCGGCACCGTTAGCGTGAAGCCGAACTTCTTGGAGATAGCCTCGCCGATAGCCTCGTCCTTGGAAGGACGAAGCACCGTAAGCACGCGGTCGCGCTCCACCTTATCGAACCACTGCTGGTAGATATCCTTCTGCTGCTCGAAAAGCTCCACCCAAGCGTAGGCATCGGGAGCGGTAATCTTCACATAGCGTTGCGGAGCAGCCCATACGTCCTCAGCAGTGGTGGCCACAGCCTTGTCAAGGCTGCGGTCGATCTCCACCTCGATGATACTCTTGTGTTTCCTGAACATATCGGAAAAGGCATCCGTATTGAGGTGGGCCAACACGTTGTGTGCCTCAGGCTGGGGCAGTCCATACTGGTCTCTTTGGAAGAAGCTGCGCAACGAGTCGCCGATGATGCCTTCCCACTGTTGGTTGGTCGGGGTGACCACCAGAATCTCAGCCGTGCCGCCCACCGAACGGTCGCGACCCCGGTTCTTCGACTCCTCAGAGCATGAGGTTATCATGACGACGAACGCGAGGAGGATGGTTAATTTGATGTAGCTTTTCATAATATTGTTTTTTTATTTCTTGATCTTCAGCTTTTGTCCGACCAAGATATTGTTGCCTTTTATATTGTTCCACTTCCTGAGATCAGCGGTGGTGCAACCGTATTTGGTCGCAATGGAGCTGAGCGACTCCCCTTTCTTGACAGTGTGGGTCTTCACCGTTGTACCCGACGACTTCGACGTTGTGTTCGACGTTGTGGAGGCCTTGCCACTACCGTTATTCTTAGTGCTCTTGGTGCTCTGGACTTGGGCCATAGGTGCACCCGAGCGGTAGATGGTGAGGCGCTGGCCCACATGGAGGGTCTGACGCTTCAGGTGATTCCACTTCTTGATGTTGGCCACGGTGACGTGGTATTTCCTTGCGATGCCGCCGAGGCTCTCGCCTTTTTTCACCACATGCACGAAACTGTCGCTCACCTCCTCAACCTTCTCCTCTATGACCTCGCGGGCCTTCTCCGACTTGCTCACGTATGAGTAGATGCTGTCCTCAAGTTGGGTGAAACGCAGGGTGTACTTGGTAGGCATGCGCAATGCACAAGGCAACTCCTGCGTACCCGGGACGATGCGTTTGGTATATTGCGGGTTGAAGAACTCAAGGTCAACCATAGGCACGCCGATGCATTCGTTGATTTGGTCGAAGCCCACACGGCTGCGCACCATGACGGTGTCAGTGCCGTGCATCAGCAGACCGGGGTTCATAGGATAAAGGTTGTGCTCTGGTGCATAGTTCATTACATAGACGACGGCGACGAACGCTGGCACGTAGCCACGTGTCTCGGCAGGCAGGTAAGGCCAAACGGCCCAATAGTTCTTCACGCCACCAGCACGGATAATCGCCTTGTTGACCGTACCTGGACCCGAGTTGTAAGCGGCCAGCACGAGAAACCAGTCTTCATAGCGTGCATAGAGACTCTGCAGGTATTGGCAGGCAGCCTCGGTCTCCTTCTCGGGGTCGTAGCGTTCATCGACGAGCGTACTCACCTTCAGGCCGTATTCGGCACCCGTACCTCGCATGAACTGCCACAAGCCCTTGGCTCCCGCCTTCGAGCCCGCCGTGGGGTTGAGGGCCGACTCCACCATAGCCAGGTACTTGAGCTCCAAAGGCAGGTTGTATTTGGAAAGGTACTCCTCAAACATCGGGAAGTAGACGTAGGAAAGACCCAACATACGGCTCGACTGCTGGCGACGGCGATTGGCATACAGCTCGATAAACGACTTGACATGAGTGTTGAACGTCAAGGGGATGGTGGTCTCGAAGGCCAGGGCCTGGATGCGCTGCATGTATACGCTATCGTCGTAGGTCGGCACCTCGTCTTCCCTGAAACCGTATTTGTTCCACACATCCTTGTCGACTTCAAGATATATGTCTTTTGTAGTGGTGAGGTTACTCACCAAGTCAAGCATCTCCATCACAGTCGATTCCTCCACCACCGCCTTGCCCGAGTTGAGATCGTTGACGCGCTGGTCGTCAATCCCTAGGCTGTCGGGGTTGACCGCTGAAGGCTGATATACCTGGGCTAGCAACTGGACAAAGGGGATAAGAAGCAGTGTCAAGAGAAGTTGGATTCGTTTCATCGGGTCGGTTTTATATCGGTGAGACTCTATATTTTATATGTGAACGCAAAAATAGTAAAAAATTGTCTACAAAAGGAGAAAAAAGTTCATGAGACGGTCAATTCGGCTACGGTCATACCCGCCACTTGTATCAGGTCTTGCGGGTTGAGTTTGAACTGCAGGCCACGTACACCCGCACTAACGTAGATGTAGTCAAACAGCTCGCTCGTCTCATGGATGAAAGTGGGAAACTGCTTCTTCATGCCTATAGGCGAACATCCGCCTCGGATATAGCCCGTCAAGGGCAGCAGTTCTTTCATGGGGATGAGGTCGCAGCTCTTGTTACCAGTAGCCTTAGCGGTCTTTTTCAGGTCGAGCTCGTCGTTGCCTGGGATGACACAGACAAAATGCCCAATCTTGTCACCCTTCAGCACTAGAGTTTTAAACACTTGATCGATATCTTCGCCCAGTTGGTCAGCGATATGCTGTGCTCCCAAATCATTTTCGTCAACCTCATAGGAAACCAGCTCATAGGCCACCTTCTTCTGGTCTAGAATCCGGCAAGCGTTGGTTTTGTTGATTTTAGCCATAGCATAAAAACCGGCGGAGCAGGTTCGCTCCGCCGGTTCTAATTCGATTACTGGTTCAACATTATTTGCCGAAGCCTCTTAAGATTCTAAGGACACGGCTACCCTTGCCTTCACCTTCGCCGCCTTCACCGCCGTCGTCACCTTCGTGGGGCATATACAAGGCCATCAGGTAGTTCTCGTCAACGTACTGTGTCCCGACGATCAGGGTGCAGTCAGCCACATCCAAGGCGTTGATATAGATCTTTAAACCGTCTTCCTCGCCATAAAACATGTATCTCTCACCGAGGAATGCATTCAGATCGTTTTCCAGATCGGTGGAAATAATCACGGCATAGTAGGACACGAGACCTTCCTCGTCAAACACCACCATTAACATAGCGTTGTCCGCATAGCTACCATAGAGAGCCGCTTCTTCGTCTTCTTCGTCCGGTGTTCCGAATCTTTCGACGATATCGTCCCTCGTTTCGCCAAACTCAACCTCCGGCTCGGCATAGAGGTCAATCGTTGGCTCAATCGTCACTTCGAAGACCTGCGAGTCGCCCTCGGTCTCCAGCATGATGCTCGTGCTGCCCACGAAACCTGCGGTCACCAGACCGTCTTCCGACACCATTGCATAATACTCGTCCTCGCTCGTGTATGTGATGGGATTTTCGCATTCGGCTTCAATCTGGAAGGTCTCGCCGTAGTGTAATGTGGCTTCGGTGGTGATCAGGTTAATCAGAGCCTCTTCAATCGGCTCCGGCTCCGGATCTGGCTCCGGATCATCAGGGATATCCAACCAACCTTCGCAACCTACGAAGGAAAAGGCCAACAGGGCCAACAATGCTAATGACAGTTTTTTCATTCTTTTTTCCTTTCTATTTTTTAGTTTGATATAAATTAAGTTTACTGTTTTCTGTTTTCCTCCACCCATTTGCGCGCGTTCACGAAGGCCTCCATCCATGGGCTGACCTCATCGTTCCTGCGGTTTTCGGGATAATAAGCCCACTGCCAAGGCAGGAAGGCACGTTCAAGGTGGGGCATCATGGCGAGATGCCTGCCGTCGTTGGAGCAGACCGCCGCTGTCGACCAGTCGCTGCCATTGGGGTTACCAGGATATTCGTCCTGACCGTAGTGCATAACAATCTTATATTGGTCGCGGTAGCAGGGGAAGTAGAAACGGCCCTCGCCGTGGGCGATCCACACGCCGAGGCGGCGGCCCGACAGCGACTTGAGCATGACGCTCTCGTTTTGGGCGATCTCCACGTTGAGGAAGCTCGACTCGAACTTGTGCGAGTCGTTGTGCCTCATCACAGGATGTTCCTCGTGATCGGGATAGAGCAGGCCGAGCTCCATCATCAGCTGGCAGCCGTTGCACACGCCGAGGCTCAAAGTGTCCTCGCGAGTATAGAAGTCATCGAGAGCCTTCTTGGCCTTCTTGTTGTAGAGGAAGGCTCCCGCCCAGCCCTTGGCCGAGCCCAGCACGTCGGAGTTGGAGAAGCCGCCCACGAAGGCAATCATATTGACGTCCTTCAGTGTCTCACGGCCCGTGGCAAGGTCAGTCATCGTGACATCCCTCACGTCAAATCCGGCCAGATAGAGGGCGTAGGCCATCTCACGGTCACACTGGCAACCCTTCTCGCGGATAATGGCTGCATTGATACCCGTAGGCTTGCGGCGGTGCAGGTCGATGCCCAGGCTGGTGGCCGTACCGGTGAAGTTGCGGCCGAAGCTGTAGTGCAGATATTGTTTCTTATAGTTCATGAAGCGCTCCATCGCTTTACGCGGACCGCTCTGCTTGCGGTCGAGCAGGTACGACGACTTGTACCAGGTGTCGCGCAGCGTATCGATATCGAAAATATAAGTGTGCTCGGCGTGCATGATGTTGATCTGCCGCTTGGCCATCGGCTTGCCGATCATCTTGAAGGCGATACCCAGCTCGCGAAGCATGCGGTTCGCGATGCCGTCGTTGGAAACTTGGATGACCACCGAGGGCTTCTCGCAAAACAGCACGGCCATTAGGTCGTCCTTATCGAAGGCGCTCAGATCGAGGTTCATGCCGTAAGTGGTGTTAGCGAAGTTCATCTCCAGCAGAGTGGTGATGAGACCACCCGCCGAAACATCGTGACCCGCCAAGATGAGATTGCTCTCGATAAGCTTCTGTATGGCATCGAAGCACTTCTTGAAATAGTTGACGCTCTTCACGTCAGGCACAGCCTGACCGATGGCGCCTATGCTCTGTGCGAAACTGCTTCCGCCCAGTTCAAAACCATCCTTCGAGAAGTCAATGTAGAGCAGCTCTGTATTCTCGTCGGTCTTCATCACGGGTCGTACCACCTTACGGATGTTCGACACCTCGCCTGCAGCCGATATAATTACCGTACCAGGAGCCACCACCTTCCCACCATCGGGGTATTTCTGCGTCATCGAAAGGCTATCCTTGCCCGTCGGCACGTTGATGCCCAAGGCGACGCAGTAGTCGCTCAATGCTTTCACTGCCTCATACAGTCGGGCCGTCTCGCCCTCCTGCTTGGCCGGCCACATCCAGTTGGCACTCAGCGAGACGCCAGCGAGGTTACCCTCGATCGGTGCCCAAAGGATGTTGGTCAATGCCTCGGAGACCGAGAGGCGCGAGGCAACGGCCGGGTCGATAAGGCCCGCTATCGGGGCGTGACCCAATGCTGTGGCAATGCCGCGCTTGCCGTTGTAATCAAGGGCGCTGATGCCCAAGTTGGCCAGAGGCAGTTGCACCTCGCCCACACACTGTTGCTGGGCTACACGACCCGTCACCGAGCGGTCTACCTTGTTGGTGAGCCAGTCCTTGCAGGCCACGGCTTCCATCTGCAGCACGTTGCTGAGGTATTTGTGTATATCGCGTTTGGTATAGCTGATTTTCCTGTATTGGTGCGACTTAGTCTTGTCGATGAGCACCGTCTTGGGCGCGCTACCGAAGAAATCGGAAATAGCCAGATCGATGGGAGCCTTACTTTTCTTGCGAACAAAACGCAGACGTTCATCGCCCGTCACCTCGCCCACTTCGTAGTAAGGAGCGCGCTCACGCTCGGCGGTCTCCTTGATGATGTCCTTATCCTTCTTGTTGACCAGCAGACCCATACGCTCCTGCGACTCATTACCAATAATCTCCTTGTCCGATAGTGTCGGGTCGCCCACTGGCAGGTTGTCGACGTAAACCACACCACCAGCGTCCTCGATAAGTTCGGAGAGGCAGTTCAGATGACCGCCCGCACCGTGGTCATGGATGCTACGAATGGGATTGTGGTCGCTCTCAGCCATAGCACGGATAACATTGCTGACACGCTTCTGCATCTCGGGGTTGGCTCTTTGAACGGCATTCAGCTCAATGGCATTGCTGTATTGGCCCGTGTCCACACTCGACACAGCACCGCCGCCCATACCGATGCGGTAGTTGTCGCCGCCCAACACGATGATGACGTCTCCCTCCTCGGGTTCCAGCTTTTTGGCATCTTTCACTTTAGCAAAGCCGATGCCGCCCGCCAGCATGATCACTTTGTCGTAGCCCAGCGTCTCCTTCTCACTATGCTCGAAGGTCAGCAGGCTACCATTGATGAGGGGCTGGCCGAACTTGTTGCCGAAGTCTGAGGCACCGTTGGAGGCTTTGATGAGAATCTCCTCAGGTGTTTGATAAAGCCACTTGCGGGGCTCGATATCCTTCTCCCAGTCACGACCTTGCTCTGTGCGGGGATAGGATGTCATGTAAACCGCCGTTCCGGCCAAGGGCAGGCTACCCTGACCGCCAGCCAGTCGGTCGCGAATCTCGCCGCCGCTGCCAGTGGCAGCGCCGTTGAAGGGCTCCACTGTGGTAGGGAAGTTGTGTGTCTCCGCTTTCAGCGAGATCACCGTGTCTATAGGTTTGATCTGGAAAGCCGAGGGCTTGTTGGGCTCAGCAGGGGCGAACTGCTCCACCTTGGGACCGAGGATGAAAGCCACATTGTCCTTGTAGGCCGACACCAGTCGGTTGGGGTTCATCTTCGAAGTCCTCTTTATGAGGGCGAAGAGCGTGTTGGGCATGGGTTTGCCATCGATGACGAAAGTGCCGTTGAAGATCTTGTGGCGGCAGTGTTCCGAATTGACCTGGGCAAAGCCATATACCTCGCTGTCGGTGAGTTTGCGTCCAATCTTTGCAGATATGCCTTTCAGATACTCAACCTCATCCGCGCTTAGGGCCAGGCCTTCCTGCTCATTGTAGGCCTCAATGTTGTCAATGTATTGCAGCGGCTCGGGCTTGCGGTCGACGGTGAACACCTTCTGGTCGAGGTTCTCGTAACGGTTTTGCAGCATCGGGTCGTAGGGAGCCTTCTTCGACTCCACTCGGAAGAACTCCTCGATGCGGACGATGCCCTTGATGCCCATGTTCTGGGTGATCTCGACGGCGTTGGTGCTCCACGGCGTGATCATCTCGCGACGCGGACCGACGAAATGGCCCTTCACCGTGTCTTTTTCGATTTTTTCGGCATCACCGAAAAGCCATGAAAGTTTGGAAACGGTTTCCCCTGAAAGTTCGGATTTGGAATCAACAACGATAACACGTTGATTATCAGGTTGGAAAAAAGAAATCATATGCGCAAGGTTTTATGCATAAAACGATGGTGCAAAGATAGGAGATTTTTATCTAAAATGACCTAAAACTATACAAAAATTCCGAACACAAAACTGCGTTCGGAATTGTTTTGTAGTAAACAAGTCAAACCTCTTACTTCACCAAAACCTTTTTCACCACATCACCTGCCTTCACGAAATAGAATCCACCTGAAAGACCTTCCAGGCTGATGGTTTCTTTCCTGGTCACGAACAGCGTTCTTACGACGCGGCCCATTTCATCGACAATGGTCACGGGACCTTCAGCTTCGATGGTGAGGGTTTCCGAAGCGGGATTGGGATAAACGTCCACTTTGACCATCTGGGATTCTCCGATGCCTACATTGCCGCAATCGTCATAGAGTTGGATACCTTGCCATTCCTCTGAGGCCTCGAAGGCTTCGATGCAATTGCAGGGCACCACGATATGCACATGGTCGTTGATGTCGGCAAAAGCGTCATCCCAAAGGAAGAAAGGTTCGGTGTCGTGAATGAAAATGTAATCGAGTTCCTCACAATAGCTGAAGGCATTCGAGTTGATTTGCTGCATGCCGGCAGGGATCTCGAGATACTCCAAAAGAGGGCAGCTGGCAAACGAATGGAAACCGATGTTCACGATGGTATTGGGCAAGGTGACGCTAGTGAGGTTGGTGCAACCGTAGAAAGCCTCGCTGCCGATGTAGGTCACTCTGTAGGATTCCCCGTTGATGGTCTCTGATTCGGGAATGACCACATCACCCGAATAGGTGTTCTCGTAGTCGTCATTCACCACGATGAGGATGGTTTCGCCACAGCCGCCACCAGGAAGTTGTTGCGTGACTTTGCGGTAATAGATGCCATTGACATAATAATCCCAGGCAAATGCATTCTGGCAGAGCATCATGAGTGCCAAGGTCAGAACTGAAAAGATAAATGTACGTTTCATACTTGTAATCATTTAGTTGTTCAAATAATAGGTCTAACAATTATATTTATTTAGGTGCAGAAAAACGAAAAACATAACAAAAGCAAGAAAAAAAAGTTGAATTATGGAAAAAATGCAAAGTCGTGTTATTATTCAAAGCACCTTTGCACCTAAACCAGCAAAAGACCAACAAAAAAAATGGAGTCTTCCGAATCATACGGAGCCAACATGAGCAACTCCGGAACAAGCCAGGCCGACTTTAACGCCCTTGTGCTGCGACACAAGGCTATGATTTGGCATATCTGTTCCGATTACAATATCGGAAAAGCCTGGAAGACAGAAGACTGCATGCAGGAAGTGCTGATCAGCCTATGGAAAAGCTTCGGTACCTTTGAGGGGCGCAGCTCGGAAAAGACATGGGTATGGCGCGTGGCGACCAACACCATGTTGATGTTGCGACGCAAAGATGTCAGAACGCTTCAAACGGAGCCCCTAGAAACGGTCGATACAGAGGAAAAGAACGAAGAGCCGAGCAACGAGAGTTACCAGCAGCTGCAACAACTCATCGACGCATTGCCGGAAGAAAGCGGCACGACCATCCGCGCGTTCTTGGATGGCTTCTCCTACAAGGAAATCGCTGACATGACCGGCAGTTCGGTGGGTGCCGTAGCCATGCGCATCACTCGCATCAAACGGAAACTCAAACAGATGTATGAAAAAGAAAACAACACAATATTATAATGGACACAAACAACAATAATACGATGGACCCAAAACGATACGACGACTTCCAAACCATTTGGAAACGCCGCAAGCAAGACTGGCAAGAGCAGGCCGAGAAAACACTTCCCGACGATGCCGCACTGTTGCACCTTGTCGAACTTGCCCAACAACAAGCCCAACAACATGAGGCTGTGGACATCCCCATCACTCGACGTCGCAAACACTGGATACCTTACGCAGCAGCAGCCAGCCTTGTCGTCGGCGTGGCCGCCATCGGTTTGACCCGCCAAGGCCAACCCGAAAACGGACTTCCCGTAACCGAGGAAGTGACCGTGGAAGACCAAACCGTCCACTTCGTCTGCAACAACGGCTGCTCGGTGCAGGACATCATGCTTATGGCCAACAAAGTCATCAAATAACAAAACACAAAACGATGAAAAGCCTCGTTCCATATCTCGTTTTGCTCCTTGCAATGCTGATGTCAGCCTGCAAGGAAACGACGGAAACACACGAGAAGACCTGCGAAAAAGCAGCGCTGGAGATCTATTGCAAGTATGCCGACAATGCCAACCTCACCGTGGCTTATCTCGGCGACTTGTCCGTCAACGGGAAGAGCATCGATGCCTTGATGCTGCAAGCCGACAATGAAACGGATTGGGAAACACTGAAACAGGATTTCGGCTTCATGACTTATGACGCCGTCGACTTAAACTGTCCCAACGACGACAATCCTATGATGGTGGGGGTCGGCCTCGAAACCGATTTTTTAGACGATGCCATCCTCGACACTTTGACTGACATCAGCCAGATACCTGAAGAAGACATCGAGAAATACACCCTCATTGTCGCCGAGAAGATTCGTGAGATCATGAACAGCTTCCAAACTCCCGACTCGTTGCTGCCTAGTACCGCCATCATCATCGGCCAAGGCGCGGTTGAGCATGAAGCCACGGACAACTCCTACGACGACTACCTTCTGACCGTTTCACGCGCCATCGTCGTCGGGTTGATAGAGGAGAAAATCCAAGAAAACTCGACTGCGGGGAATGGTGAAATTTCTTCGACAATGTCAAGAACAGAAGACTCAATGACCTATGATTTTTTGCAACAGCAAAAAGAGCAAGGCGACCGCATCATGGACGATGCCCTAAGTCACGGCCACATCGGATACATCACGGCTGCCGACTACGACAACCACACCTTGTGGCTCTTCTTCTACGACGACCAAGAGGAATGCAACACCATCATCACCCACATTAGTGAAGATATGATCATCAATAAATAACCATTCATTAAACTTTATTCATATGAAAAAAAATGTACTCTTCTTTCTGATCTGCGTTTTTGCAACGATCAGCATGGCACAGGCACAAAACCGTAGCGAAATCCAATTGAAAGCCATGGAAATGAACAATGTTGTGATTGTTCAGGACCAGCTGCCTTCCGAGGGTTCTTGGTTTTCCTATGTCGGTGATTATTCATCACCTAGTCTTATCGGTATCGGCATGCCCTTCAATTGGGGTTACATGTTCCCCGCAGAGCTGATGAGCGAATACAAGGGTTGCTCATTCACGGAATTCGCTTTCTTGGATGCTGGTGAGGAACAATTTGCCACCACCTACACCGTCAACTTCTACCTTGGCGGAGATAGTGCTCCTGGCACCTTGGTTTCCACCCAACAGTTTGACATTTCCGGCACGGTCGGTGACGTCGTCACCTTCAGGCTCGACACCCCTGTCGAAATAGACGGCACAGAAAACATTTGGTTGACTTTCTATAACGACGGTTCCATCCAATATCCCGCTCCGGCCGTCGCCGATGTAGGCAACCCCAACAGCCGTTGGCTTGGCATCGATGGATATGGCTGGATGGACATGGCTTCTGTTAGCAGCGAGCCCTACAGTTGGCTGGCTTGGGTTTATGTTTACGGTTTCGATTGGATTGGCGAAAACAACGAGTCCCTTGCCGTATATCCCAACCCCACTACAGGCAATGTGAATGTCGCTGCACCAGGATTGAGCCACATCACTGTGATGAATACACTCGGCCAGATAATTTACGATAGCGACGTCGATGGAAACATGACAGTCCTTGACATGAGCCAATATCAAACGGGTATCTATATGGCACGCGTCACAACTGAAAACGGAGAAAGCGTGAAACTCATTTCGAAACAATAAAGTTGAGCTTTTTAAGTTTACATATTTGAAATAGGATTACGGGGCTACGAACGTAGCCTCGTAGTCTCGTGATAAAAACACGAAGTTTAATCCAGAACAATTACACACCATGAAGAAACTTTACATTCTCCTTGCTTTCCTGCTATTTGGCGCAGGCCTTCGCGCCCAGCAGACCAACCTCACCGAGGCCGTCGACTTCACCGTCACCGACTGCCACGGACAGACCTACAACCTCTTTGAAATCCTTGACCGCGGCCAGGCAGTCTTCATCGACTTCTTCTTCTATTCCTGCGGACAATGCCAGGTGATCTCGCCCTATATCACGGGTTCCTATACCCAGATGGGTTGCAACTTGCACGATGTGTTCTACATTGAAATTTCCTACATAGACAGCGACGCCGTCTGCCAACAATGGGCCAATCAATATGGTGTTGAATTTCCCACCGTCGGTAAGGATGGCGGCGGCAACGAGGTCTTCAATCTCTATGGCATCTATGCCTGTCCCACGCTTGTCCTCATCATGCCCGACCGCAGCATCCCCATCCAAGGATTGTTGCAACTCTATCCCATGTCGGTGCAAGATGTCGTCAACGCCATGCAGCAGAACGGTTTACAGCCTCACGATTGCACGGGCACACTCACCGTCAATCCACAAACAATGCACATTTACAACGATGGTGAGACTTACGAACCCGGCCTGCTGACCATTTCCAACATGACCGCTGACGATGTGACTGTCAACGCCTTCACTGCCGACCCCATCTTTGCATTACGCTGCATGTATAATGGTCAAGATGTCACCGAAGGCATGTCGGTAGCCGCAGGGCAGTCCGCCACTGTGGAAGTCTATGTCGACGTTCCCGTGAAAGAGTCTTATGAAGGGAAAATGTATATCAACACCTCGGCAGGCAACTTCGAAGTCAATATCATCTACGAAACCACCCTTGGCATAGGCGAAAGCAACGCGACACTGACCCTAGCGCCCAATCCCGCCAACGAGAGCGTCACCATTCAAGGCGAGAACCTTGGCGTAGTAAGCCTTTACAACGCATTGGGCCAAAAGGTCGACACCTTCGTTTCCGAGGAATCGCGAATGGTCATCCCGACCACCAAATACCAAAACGGCATCTACTTCGTCAAGACCAGCAGCGGAGAAACGCGACGCTTGGTGATTGCACACGAATAAGCCTTTAGGGCATCTTTATGATGAAAAAAAACCGCCACATTTGTGACGGTTTTTCTTTTTTAATACCCTTCATCGGATTGTTGTTCCTCTCCTCCTCCGCCGCCTTCGTCATCATAGCCGTCGGGACGGCCGCGCTTCATGTTCTGCTGGTTGATGCGGTAGTTGAAGTTGAGCGAGAACGAACGGCGGTTCCAAGTGCTGGTGCTGTATTGCCAGAAACCGTCGCCCCACGACTCGCCACCCCAGCTGCGGCTGTTGAAGAGGTCGCGCACGTTGAAGGTGAGGGTGCCGTTGCCGTTGAGGATTTCCTTGCTCACGGCCAAGTCCATCCACCAATTGCCCTTATGCGTGCCGAGCGGCTCTTTGTGCGGGCCCATGATGTGCGCCGTCAGTTGCAGGTCGAACCAGTTGCTGACCTTGAACTTCGAGACCACACGACCGAAGAGCATCCAGGTGGCGTCGTCGTAGACTTTGTCGTCGATCACGCCGTTGAACTGTGAGTGGAAGAAGTTAACGTTGCCGTTGAGGTTCCACCACGCGGTCATTTGACCCTGGGCCACCATCTCGGTGCCAAAGTCATCGGCCTTGCCGAAGTTGATGGGCATGCTGTAGAACACACCGTCGTCCTCGTAGGTATAGTGGCGGATCATATTGGTTCCGTGACGGTAGTATGCTGTAAAGTTGAAGCTGGCCTTGTCCCAGAAGTGAATGTAGCCCAGCTCGTAACTGTCCATATAGGTGGGCGTCAGGGTCGGGTTGCCCATGCGGATATTGCGGTTGTCGTTATAGGAACGGAAGGGGCTCATCTGCCAGAAGCCCGGACGACGGATACGACGGGTGTAGCTCACCTGGAACTGATTGAACTCATTGACGGAGTAATTAAGATGGGCGCTGGGGAAGAAGTCGATGTATGGCTTGCCGCCGTTGATGGAGTCGGTGCCGTCGTGGGCATAGCCTTTCAGGTTGGTCATGATGTCGGTCATCTCAGCACGCAAACCCACTTGTCCCGACCAGCGACCCCAGTCGTTGCCCAAGCTTGTGTAAAGTGCCGCCACCTGCTCGCTGTAAGCATAGTCGTAGCAGTAGTCGGTCAAGGGGTGATACTGACCAGTACTGTCCTGCTCGGTCACCTCAGAGAGGCTATTGATCTGTCTGTTGGTGTACTTGCCTCCAATTTCCCACTGGGCTTTGGTGAGGAAGGGATGTACATAGTCAACGCTGGCCTGCAGGTTGCGCATGCGCTGGTCGTTGCCAGTCTTCTGATACACTTCCTTGAGCAGCTGCTGCATCTCTTGGTCGGGGTATAGCTTCTCTGTGATATCGGAACCCGAGTTCTCAGCGTTAGTGAAGAAGCGCAGGTTGGCCTTCAGGCTACGGCCCTTGCGCTCAAAGGTCTTGTCGTAATCGAGTGTAGCCTCGTACATGGGCTCATATTCGGCATAGTCCTCGGCACGTTCGTCGTAAGTGGAGGTACCCGACAGGGGGTATTCGTCAAAGTATTTCACCACGGGATGGGTCTCAAGGCGTCCGTAGCGGTAGACAAAGGCGGCGCTGAGAATGTCGTTATCGGTGAGGTAATAGTCAGCCCCCACCCTGACGTTGTGGCCTATGCGGCGCATACGGCGCTCAGTGGTCTGGTCGGTGAGCTGGGTGAAGAGGGTGTCGCCGTCAACCATCTCGTAGCGTTTGGTCTGGTTGACGCCGCCGCCCACATTGTTGCGGTTGTTGTAGCTGTAGCTGCCGAAGAAGTTCCAACGACGGAGGCGGTAATTGGCCGAGAGACTGGCACCATATTGCCAAGGATAGCCAGTGCTCAGGTTGACAGCACCATTGAAGCCCTGACGCTTATCCTTCTTCAGAATGATGTTGATGATGCCTGCCGAGCCTTCAGCGTCGTAGCGTACCGAGGGATTGGTGATGACCTCCACCCTTTCAATCATATCGGCTTGCAGGGTGCGCAGGGCATCCTGTGTGCTCATCCCCGAGAGGCCCGACTCCTTGCCGTCGATGAGGATGCGCACGCCATCGTCACCACGCAGGCTGACGTTGCCCTCCACGTCGACGGAGACGGCGGGGATGTTTTCCAGCACCTCAATGGCGTTGCCGGCGGTGTTGCCCACATCCTTACCCACATTGAAGACGTGCTTGTCGAGGGTCATCTCGTAGGTGCTCTTCTCAGCCACCACGTTCACCTCATTGAGCATCCGGCTGTCGGGCGAAAGGTTGATCCTGCCCACATCGACAGTGCTTTTCGTGCCGTCAAGGTTGACGGCCTTGTGGGTAGTGATGAATCCCATGTATTGGACCTCAAGCTCATAGCGGCCTTTTTCAAGTTCCATTGTAAAATGTCCCGTAGGGTCGGTGACACAGCCCGCCACGAAGGTTTTGTCGGGCAAAGTGCAGGCCCGCACGGTGGCGTATTCCATAGGATGTCCCGTTGAATTGTCGTAAACACGGCCTTTAATGGTGATAGCGGCGAAGGAAATTTGGGCGCTGAACAACAGTGCCAAAAGAATAAGGATAGTCTTTTTCATAGTATAGTTTCTGCTCGTTTTAAGCTGCAAAAATAGCGTTTTTCAGGCAATTGACGATTGGACTTGTAAGTTTTTCTGGATTGCTTCGTGCCACGCAAATCGAAGATTCGACATAGTCAATGACGTGAAGCGATCACATAGGGTCAACATCGATTTGGACTTGAACAGATTTGAAGTCGGCATCCTGTTGGAAGAGGTGGATTTGCCCAGCGATAAGCTCTTTAACTTTCTGGGTGTTGAAGTCGCGGCGGAATTTCACCATCATTTGTTTGATATATAGATTCTTGACCCTAGATACTACAGGATATTCCGGGCCAAGCAGGTCCTGTTTGAAGATGGGGCGCAGCATCGCGGCCAGCTCGGCAGCAGCGGGGTTGAGTTTCTGATAATCTTTATGCTTCAGGCGGATGAGGATGAGGCGGTAGAAGGGCGGATAACCGAATTGGCGGCGGATGACCATCTGCTTGTCATAGAGCCCACGAAAGTCGTTGCGCAACACGTCCTGCAACACAGGGTGCGCCGGCTCATAGGTCTGGATGATGACTTTGCCCTGCTTGCCCTTACGGCCTGCGCGACCCGCCACCTGTGCCATCAACTGGAAACTGCGCTCGTGGGCGCGAAAGTCGGGGAAAGACAGCATATTGTCGGCATTGAGGATGCCCACCACCTTCACCGAGTCGAAGTCGAGGCCCTTGGTGACCATCTGGGTGCCCACAAGGATATTGGTCTCCTTGTCTTGGAAACGTTCGAGGATGCTCTGGTAGTCGTTTTTCGATCGGGTAGTGTCCAGATCGAGGCGGGCGACCTTGGCTTCGGGCATCACGAGGCTCAGATCCTCCTCAATCTTCTCGGTACCGAAACCGTGCATTCGGATATTGGTGCTATGACAGACGGGACACTCGGTGGGCACCGAGGCTGTGTAGCCGCAATAATGGCAGCGCAACACGTTCTGGCTCTTGTGATATATGAGGCTCACATCGCAATTGATGCACTGCGGGACATGATGGCACTCGTCGCACTCCAGCCTCAGTGAGAAACCGCGACGGTTCTGAAACAAGATGGTCTGGTTGTGCTCAGTAAGGGTCTCTTTCATGGCATCCAGCAGGGTACTGCCAAAGTCGGCCTTCATGGTCTTGCGCCGCTGCTCCACGCGCATGTCGCTGAGGATGATTTCGGGCATCTGCACGCCACCGAAGCGTTCGGTGATTTCCACCAGGTGATAACGTCCGTTCAGAGCGTTGTAGTAACTCTCATAAGAAGGCGTAGCCGAACCCAAAAGGATATTGGCCTTGTGCATCGCTGCCAACACAATGGCGGCGTCACGAGCGTTATAGCGCGGCGCTGGGTCAATCTGCTTGAAGCTGCTATCGTGCTCCTCGTCGACGATGATGAGTCCGATGTCGGAATAAGGCAAAAAGATAGCTGAGCGCGAACCGATGATGATCTGGTGCTTGGGCGACTGGGTCTGCCCGAAGTCGCGCACCTGCTCCCACACCTCTACCCGCTCATTACTGCCGTAACGCGAATGATAAACGCCAAGTTTGTCGCCAAAGTATTCCTTCAAGCGATTGATGATCTGTGCGGTAAGGGCAATCTCGGGCAGCAGATAGAGCACCTGCTTGCCTTGGGCAACGACTTCATTGATGAGTTTGATGTAGATTTCGGTCTTCCCCGAGGAGGTCACGCCATGAAGCAGGACGGGCTTGCCGTCAGCAAATCCAGCCTTGATACCGTTATAGGCCTTCTGTTGAGCCTCGGTGAGTTGTATGCTGTCCACATCGGTCTGCACCTTGAATTCCTTCAGTCTACTAACCTTACGTTCGTATACCTCAAAGATGCCTTTCTCCACCATAGCTTTCATTATCGAGGTGTTGGCGTTGGCCTTTTGCAGCAGAGTCTTTAGCATGATGTCGTTATCGACATCGCCGCCCAGAGTGATAAAGGCCAGCAGAACCTCCAATTGCTTGTAGGCACGCTTGGTGAGGTTATCCATCAGTTCATGAATGCTCGCTTCATCGCGGTATTCGGCCGACAGCCTCACAAAACGTTCATACTTGGCTTTGTATTTCTCGTTCAGTTCCTCCTCCATCACCAAGATACCTTTCTCCATCATACTGTGAATCAGCGGCATCACCTTCTTAAAACCGATAATCTTGCTCACCTCGCTGACGGCAATCTTGGGTTTGACCTGGAGGGCTTCAACGATGAGATATTCGAAGTCGTTCAGGGCCATGGAGTCGACGACATAATCAGGCGAAAGGGCCACCGTCGTCTCACTGCTCAGCTTCAATGCGGATGGTAATGCAGCTTGCATCACCTCGCCTTTATGGCACATATAATAGGTCGTCACCCAATCCCAAAACTTCAGCTGTTTCTCGTTCACAATCGGCTGGTCGTCAAGCAGATCAGTCAAGAACTTGACTTCTACCGAGGGCACTTGCTCGGAGAGGCTTACAATTAGTCCCGACATGATTTTGGTTTTGCCGAACTGCACCACGGCCCTTTGTCCTACACGCACTTGGTCGTTCAATGCGTAGGGCACGCGATAGGTGAAGGTACCCGGTACCGGAATCGGCAACAGCACCTCAGCAAACAATGTGATTCTATCAGTGGGAATTGACTGTGGCATAGCCTATCAGCTCGTCGTAGCCTTTGAGGGTGTTGTGGAAATAGAAGTACAGTTTGTATACGTTGTTGGTTTCCCAGTGGTTGCCAGCGGTGAGGTCGGTCTTGATTTCGTATGTGCTACGGTCGAGTGTGACAAACATAAAGTTGTAGTAGCCTTGCTTGAGCACCATCGAGCAGGTGTAGCCGTGCAGGCGGTAGTCGTACGTCATCTTGTTGCTCTCGTTGAAACACCAGTCATTGAGGGCACCCATGATGTAGAGGTCCTCGTGGGTCAGCGGAGCCTCACTCTTGTAGAAGAAGTTGACGCGACAGTAGTCGGCCTCGGTCGAATTGTCGAGGTTGTCGTTTTCCACATAGATGAACTTCTCGCCGTGGATGTCCTCGTATGAGGTGTAGGCCAACCTTGCCCGCGACTCACATGTGGCGATGTCGATTTCAAAGCTTTCGTCGGTCTGGCGGATGTGGGCCAGGTTCTCCGACTGGAAATAGAAGTTGCTGGTGTTGAAGCGGCGGTATTGGTTGCCTGCCTCAAACACGGTTTGGGGATGATGCTCGAAGGAGATGTAGTCAGGATAGATATAAGTAGGCTTCAGACCTACGGCTGCATTGTCCCAGCGTCCGTTTTGGCGAATAGTCAGGTAGCTGTATTGCTGTGTGTTGCCTGTCAAATAGTTATTCAAGTTCACCTTGACGTTCAGCTGCTGGTGCGTGTTAGTGAGGTTGAGGTCGTCGGGATAACGCGGCACGGTGACGCCAACATGGGCTTTTTCGTCGATCACCATGAAACGGCGGGTAAAATAAAGGTCGTTCATATCGTCGCCAAAAACGACGAGCAGATAGTTGCCAGAGATAAGGGGCGTCATATCCTCGGTGGGAAATTTGAGCTGATAGTTGGCGTATTCGATCAAAGTGTTGCGCGAGAAGGCATAGTCGTCCAGACGGTCCGACTCGAAGCCCGTGGCGTATTGGATGCGCTGTATGTCAGTGGGCTGCCATTCATGGTCGCAATGAATGAAGGTATAGTTGAGCACCTCGCCTTGTCCGTCTATAACATCGAAGGAGAGGGTCAGACGACCCATCATGTCGTCAAGAGGGATAATAGGGTCATTCAGCTGGTTGTCATCGGCATAGAGCAACACGGTCTGTACCTCAGGCCTGTAGTTGAGGTTGCCGCAAGGCAAGTTGAAATCATGGGCAAATGCTCCTGTCGCAACACATAATGCCAATAATAAGGTGATTCGTTTCATCGCGTTGGTATTTGCCGCAAAGGTAACAAAAAAAAGCCGTTTTAAACGGCTTTTTTGTTACAGGTTCTCTACAATGCGTTTCTGAACCGCTCGGAACTCCTCATCGCTCATGTGAACGTGTTCCTTCTTGAAGTCCATATCGCCCTCTTGCGTGATGGGAATGAGATGGATGTGCGCATGTGGCACCTCCAGACCAATGACGGCAACACCGATGCGCTTGCAGGGCACAGCCTTCTCGATGGCCTTGGCCACTTTCTTGGCGAAGACCATCATGGCGCCGAGTTCCTCATCATCGAGATGAAAAATGTAGTCATCCTCATGCTTGGGCACCACCAGGGTATGACCTGCGGACACGGGGTTGATATCCATGAAAGCGAAGAAACGCTCGTCTTCGGCAATCTTATAGCAAGGGATTTCGCCTTGGATAATTCTTGAGAATATGGTAGCCATAACGCTTCGGTTTTAACGGGTGATTTCCATGACTTCGAACTGCACCTTTCCGGCAGGCACCTGAATCTCTGCAATCTCGCCCACCTGTTTGCCCAGCAGGCCTTGGCCTATAGGCGAGTTGATGGAGAGCTTGCCTTCCTTGAAATTGGCCTCCTTTTCAGGCACGATGGCGTAAGTCATCATCATACCGGACTTGGTGTTCTTGATTTTCACTGTCGAATAGAGCAACACTTTCGAGTTGTCCATCTTCGATTCGTCGAGGATGCGTGCGTTGAAGATAAGGTCCTGGAGCTCGGCTATTTTTGCTTCGAGCAGGCCCTGGGCCTCTTTTGCGGCATCGTATTCGGCGTTTTCAGAGAGATCGCCTTTGTCGCGAGCCTCCTGGATGGCCTGCACGATGCGCGGACGTTCGCGAAGTATCAGGTCGTCGAGTTCGTCCTTAAGCTTTTGTAACCCTTCTGGGGTAAAGTATTTGATTTCAGACATGACTGTGGTTTTACTCAAAAAAAGTGTCAAAAAAGGAGACCCTTACCGATGTAAGGGTCTTCCTTTGGTTTGCGACTGCAAAAATACGAATTATTTCTAAACTGGTATCAGTTTTAGAAAATAATTCTCAAGCCGACACTGTGGGTGCCACCGTAGGTGTAGGTGTCTCTGTAGGAATAGTCAACTGCAAAACGCATGGCATCTTCCTTCTTCGAGACCGGCACATCGATGGACAGACCAGCGCTGAGGCCGCGGTTGATGTTCATGCAGCCATCATCGTAAAGGATGCCTTCCTTTGACCAAATGCCGTTTTCATAGGTGTAACCGGCACGGAGCATAAACATCTCTTTCCAGCCATACTCCATACCGACGATGAATTGGTCGTTGGTGAAGGAGTTGGAGACAAAGTTACCTGCAATGGTGAGTCTGTTGGTTTCGGCAAACAGGAAGTCGTAGCCGGCTGCAATGCTCAGTTGGGTGGGCAATTCGAAGTCGTCGGCACGCTGCACCATAGTGAACTGCTGGTTGCTGGCGTTGTCCATGAACACCTTCAGCGAGAGACCGTCACCCGAGAACTTCATGGTGGGTCCAATGTTCTTCAGCGTGATGCCGAAATGGATGTTATCGAAAGGACCAGTGACATACTGGATACCGGCATCCAAGGCCACACCGACACCATCCATATCCTTGATGGACTCGCTGATGATCTTCAGGTTGAAACCGCCGCTGATGCTATTGGAGAAAGCCTTAGCAAACGACAGGTTGATGTTCATCAGGTTGGGTTTGTAAGTACCCAAGGTGAAAGGATCGGGGTTGCCCACAGTCGTAATCGGGATTTCACCGATGCTGAACGACATGAACGACAGACCCAACACACTTGACTCACCCACGCGGGCCAGGAAGCCGAACGAGGAAATGCGGGTGTCGTTGCCTACGCCCTGCAACCACCAGGTATGGCTGAAGTCAACATCCAAGGTGCGGCAGGCGGTGATGCCAGCCACATTGCCGTAGATGGCGTCGACGCCATGAACGAACGACATGCCTGCATTGCCCCAGCCCGAGGTTGCAGCCCATGGGTTAATCAATAGCTCGGAAGCGCCAGCTTGGCCTGAACGGTCCTTATTTCCTGCAAATGCTTGAGGAGCACTTAATCCCATAAGGATTACGAAGCTCAAGACGATATATCTAAATGATTTCTTCATGATGAAAAGTTTTTACGGTTAGCAATTACATTTGATTAGAATGTGTTCAGGTCAACTTGACGCATGGCACCGAAGAACTTGATGGTACGCTCGCCACCGCTGGTCAAATCCTTGATATGAATCAAGTAGAAGCCGGAAGCAACAGGCGTATTGGCAAAGTTCGTGAGGTCCCAATCGATACTCGGTTCTTCATTGTCCTTGCGGAACTGGCGCACCTTCGTGCCGCTCAAGGTATAGATGGAAACGATACACTTGTTAGGCAGGTTGGTGATCTTCACCTTGTTGGTCAGTGCATTGCCTTCGTATGAGTTGTAGGCATAGTAAGGATTAGGCACCACCGTGATGAGGTTCAGGTCTTCAACGGTCTTGGCTTCATCATTCAAGATCGGATCCCAACCATCAATCGAGAAGGTGTACTTAGGATTCATGTTGTTGATGTCCAAGTCGGGATTCTCTTCCTGGAGCGGGTAACCGTAGCCAGGAGCATAAGGCTTGGCAATACGGATACGGATGCGGCATTCGTTGCCTTCAGGCAGCCATTCCATACCTTCGATACCCATCGGCATACCAACCCACATGACCATTCTATATAAGAATCTGTTCGCGGTGTTACCGTTAGAGACGTTCATCTTCTGGATGGCGTTGAACGAGTTGAACAGCAGTCGACCGGCATCGTAACCATAGTTCTTCACTTGCTTCCAAGGAGCAGAGCTCACCATGGGGATGGAGTCCATACGCCAGATGTAGACGAAATGCTTGCCACCGAACACGGGCTCGTTGTCAGTGCCACGGAAGATGGCCGGGTCGTACTCTTCCAATGATCCGGAAACGTCTTCAGCAGTGGCCTTCTGAACCTTGGCAGGATTGAAGATCATATCACGACCGCCAAGGTCTTCCAGATAGGAGTCTTCACCGAAAGCGACATTCAGGCGGATACCGTTTTCAACATCGATGACATATCCGGGGAACCAACCCATACCTTGCGGAGCAATGTAGTTGGCATCCTCTTCGTTGTCACTCACATACTGGGCATCATCAGCCATAGTCCAAAGGTTAAACGGAATATTTTCTTGGGTTTCTTCGTCCTTAATCATGTAAGGATTACCATCCTTGTCAACTGAAGCATGCTTACGCAGGAAGAAGCGGGTGACACCGTTTTCGGTAAAGTTCTTATCCAAACCCATCTCGATGACGGGGCAGCGGGTCCACTTGCTTCTGTCAGCCGTAAACACGATATCAACGCTAGTGGTCTTCGGGAAATCGGAATCAGTAAGTGAACCAGTGGCAGCCGGACCAGGATCCAAATTATCGGTCTTCTTCCAAAGAGTGGTGAGCAGGTAAGGAGCCCATGAACGGCCAGCGATCTTCTCCCAGTTCTCGTTCGGGTCCCAAGGCTTGCTTGAGCCGGTACCACCATATTGTTGCGATGACATTTCGTAGTCGTTGTAGGCAGAGTTCTCCATGTGGACATACGTACCCGAACGGATCCAGTTCAAGAAGGAACCTGGCACATCAACGTCGCGGATGAAGCTCATCCATTGATTGTCGGGATCATCGTATTCAACGCTCGAGGCGACAACGCCATTGTTGGTGGCAACAACGGTCTCGTAGTCATGCCACAAAGTACCGTCACTATCTTTTCTATAGAACTGACCTACCCAAATACGACCGAATTGGTAGACTTGGGTAACGCTGACGGAGATACCCAGATCGATGAACAACTGTTCATTGTCATAAATCGTAGTGGTGTCGCTGTGGTAAATGGTATCCATATCGATATCTCTCAGATACCATGTGTTGACCATACGGGCAGCCGAGTCACCTCTAATGTCGGGATTGTTGGTGATGTTGTGCGTGTACTTTTCGAACATCTCGTTAAACACCAGCTCGTAACTATGGGATTTCACATTCAGCGGGTCAATAATCTTCACACCGATGGGACCATGACCAGGCTCGTAGGTGGGATGATAGGAAGCGGGATAGTTGGGGTTACCAAAGCGGCAAGTCGTATCGTTGGCCAATTTGGGATGACCCTCAGCATCGAACATGATTTCATTCACCGTTTCGGGGCTCAGTTCGAGATCGGTATAGCCATTACCGGCACCCACAACACGGGTGATAGCTGGGCTGTCGCCGTATTGGGCTTGCATCACGGTACCGTTGATAATCTTGTGAGGAACGGCGGTATACACCTGGATGTTCTTTCTGCCTTCAAGGTAGGGCTTCTTTTGGCCTTGCAAGCCAAGAGCGTCATCCTGATTGTAGGTCAGATAGTTGTTGTAGGCGTAAGCCACAGCCATATAATAATAAGGTGTGTGGTTGATCAGGTTCGGGTTGTCGCTTGTCGAGAACTCGTCCTCAGTGACCACAAAGCTGTGGGTGATACCGGCATCGCCACCGTTCACCTTCAGGCTCGGCACATTGGCTTGCAACGACTCGTCAAATTCGTAGTTAAGCAGACGGCCCACATTGTTGCGCACGTCGCATTGGAACACCAAACGAGCCTTGTCGTTGTTGTTCAGTTCGTCGGCACCAACTTCAGCATTAGCCAGCTGATACACCTTGTAACCTTCGAAGCGATAGTATCTGTCGTAAACATAAGTGGAGTCTTTGTATTCCTCTTCAACTTGATAAACGCTGTCACCAAGAATATAGTTGCCGAGTGAATCCAAGATGGGATTACCCTGGTTATCCACTAAGACACTGATATGCCAAGTGGTATCCTTTTTCACCAGCTCATTCTCAGTTCTACCAGTCGGGATTTCGGGGTCAAGTTCGATATACTTCTCCTTGTAGTTGTTGGAGAGCGTACCATTCGACAGATAGATGATGAGCTTCTGGTCGAGCTCGCGGATGGTCAGGTCGGGAGCGCTGGGACCGTCGATAACCTTAAAGCAGTTGTCGAACAAGGCTTGGCACTTGTCGTCGACCACACGCAGCAACTCAACTGATGCCCAGGCGCCGCCTGAAGTGGCACGGGCCCACGGCACACCAAAGGTGATGTAGTTGACAGCACCGGGTTCCAAGGTGAAAGGGCCTGCCGACTGCATGAAACGACGGTCATTAGGTGCATTGCCGCACTGTTCTTCAGTCCAATACTTACCGCCGGTATTGAAGCTACCGTTAGGCATATTGCCACCAGTGCCCCAGTTCCACGGGTCGGAATCGCCAGGGAACATGAAGTCGCATTCAGGACCAACAACGTCGCTGCTCGAGAAGGCATCGCCACCATAACGCATCTTAGCACCGTTCTTCCATATACCACGCAGATAGTTGTAGTATTGGGGAGCCGTGCTCGGGTCACCGTTATCGGCAGAACTGTTGTTGTGATACACGAAACGGCGCATACCGAAACGTTCGTCGTCGATGATACCGTTGCCGAAGTTCACACCGTTGATGCTGAAGTCAACCATTTGGTCTCCATAGACTGTGTCGATGGTGAAGATGGAGTCGCCAGTGACAGGATCAACTTGGACAAAATTCTGGACATAAGTAGTTTCATATTTCGGGTTATCGATTCCGTCAGGATCCATATAAGGTCCCTGGAAGAAGTCGATACCCAACGCCGGAGGCTGAGCACCGTAAGCTTCGGGTTCACCGCTACCGTCGACATAGGA
>Ga0310696_10002155_pt1 | contig 26668 bp, 17 predicted proteins | sample AusTroGonzalo_MG_4_FD_203885 | JGI IMG/M metagenome (GOLD analysis project Ga0310696, IMG submission 203885) | Bovine rumen microbial communities from tropical cattle in Woodstock, Queensland, Australia - Gonzalo_02 (v2) (version 2) | ecosystem: Host-associated > Mammals > Digestive system >...
GGGCACACCGTAGCAGATTGACGGCGGTTTGCGCGGCTTGCGACCCGAAGGCGTACTCGTGTACGCCGAGCGGTCGCACAGGCGCGCAAACCGCCCAATATGCTCAGGGCGCACGGTTGCCCCGACCGAGGCCGCAGGGTTGGAAGGCCGGGACGGGGCGGGCGGTACAGGTGGAGGAAGGTCGCAGCGGAGTGAAAAAAGGCGATTGCCTCTACATAAAAATCACGTTGCACCCATGTTCGTGAAATTGTGAAAAGCAAACTTTCACGTTCTTTCTTTTAATCGCGATTCGTCTGTAAAATGCAAAAATGTCGTTTTGCAGACGAATAGTACGTGCGTTGTGCAAAATGGTTCGTCTATGTTTTGACAACTCCATGATTTACAGACGGATTAATCTGCGTCATGTTTTCCTTCAGTTTGACAGCAGTTCAGGTTGCGTATCAAAAAGTACAAGTCGCGGCAAATTGTTATATTGATTTCATGCACTAAAATAGGATATAATACGCGTCAGACAAAAAACACAAGAGGTTTGATATGTATCATAGAGTAGAATTTGGAGTGCTATCGGCATTTGTCGCCCTTGCTGTTTGCGCAGGCGCGGCGGAGTACGATGTCGCCGCGTACGTGTGGCCTGCATACCAGAACGAGCCTCGCTGGGCCGAACTGGGGATATTCAAGGACGGCAAGGGCGAGTGGCAGAATGTCTACGAGGCAAGGCCGAAGTGGGAAGGGCACAACCAGCCGCTTGTTCCGCTCTGGGGCTACGAGGATGAATCCGACCCGAAGGTTGTCGAGAAGAAGATCGACGCGGCCGTTTCGCACGGCGTCAACGTCTTCGTCTACGACTGGTACTGGTACGGCGGGCGGCCGTTCCTCGAGGACGCGCTCGACAAGGGCTTTCTCGGCGCATCCAACAACGGCAAGATGAAGTTCTTCATCATGTACGCGAACCACCACGTCACGCGGCTGTGGGACAACAAGGTCGCGGACAAGAATACGAAACATCCCGTCTGGCGCGCGTGGGTCGATGCGGAAGAGTTCGGGAAGATCTCGCGCCGCTGGATCGAGATGTACTTTTCGCGCCCGAACTACTACCGCATCGAGGGGAAGCCCGTGCTGATGATATATGAACTCAAGACTTTTATTGATGGCGTAGGAGGACGTGAGGCGGCGAAACGTTCGCTCGATGTTTTACGCAGGGAGTGTGAACGCGCGGGTCTTGGCGGTGTGTATATTATGGTCTGCGACTTTGCAATCACGCGAAAGGACCTTGACGGACTGGGCGTAGACGGTGCGACAATCTACAATCTCGTCCATTGGAACATGATCAAGGAACACGAGGAATATGGCGAATGGGCGGAGAAGGCGCAGCGGCGTTTCCTGACAGCCAAGGAGGAGCTTGGAGTGCGAGACTATTTCGCCCATGCATCGGTCGGGTGGGACACGAATGCCCGATATCCTGCGAATTCGGTTCAACCGACAGCGACGAATGCGACGCCGCAGAAGTTCGAGGTCGTGCTGCGTCGAGCCAAGGACTGGGCAGACTGCCATTCGCGTCCGGGCGCTTCCAAGTTGATTACCGTCAACAGCTGGAACGAATGGACCGAGGGTTCGTATCTTGAACCAGATACAAAACTGGGCTTTGGGTATCTCGAGACAATCCGCAAGGTGTTCTGCCCTAAATCCGAGACCCGCTGATTTTGGACTAAAACGAAAGGAGCTACGACATGAGAATTATTGGCAAAGCCGCGTCCGTTGCGATATGCGCAGGCGCACTGTTCGCCCCAGGCGCCTTGTCGGCGGCGACATATACATGGGAGCCGATTGACGGAAAATGGGACACGACGACGGGAAACTGGAACGACGGAACCGCAAGCGGCATTGCGTGGGTGGATGATGCCGCAAATCCGAACAACGCCGTCTTCGGCTCCTCCGCATCCAAAAAAAACGTCACCATCGGATCGACGAGATATGTCAACGACTTGACGGTCGGTTCGAATTACTCATTCAATGGTCCTGATCCTGTTTTCGTGGCCGGCACGCTGACGCTGACGGATTCGGACAGCAACTTCAATTCCCCGCTTGCCTCCGGGCGGGCGGACGGTTCGCTTCACATCGCGGCCGCGACGGACTGGAAGATTGGCTATTTCACCGGAGCCAACACGCAGTCCGCCACCTATCTTGAAGGCCTCGTTTACTTCGCGCCTGGCAGCGATGCCGCTTTCGGACCTGTGCCGGAGACTCCGACGGACAACATCTTCGTGTCGGGCACGAATACCATCTACGGCAATGTTGCTGTCGCCATACACAGCAATCGCACGATCAGGATAGGATCGGGCTCTGGGCTTTTGACAGGCGCTACGGCTGCATTGACCTACTGCAATCTGATTGTCGCGGAGCCTGATGAAGGATCTAGGTGGAGTTCCGACACGTTTGTCACAATCCGAAACGACTGGACAAGTCTCGTCACGTTTGATCCGGGTGCCGCGCGCACGAACGCCTTCGGACGGCTTCGCACATACGGAAGGCTTAAACTTGCGAGCGGTGTGACTGCCGTGACTGGGCCGGAGAGCGTCACTGGCGGGAGCGCCGTTCTTTATATCAAGGGCGACAACAGTTCGTTTGGCACGACGCGTGGCAACCTTCTGATCGACGGAGGCGAGCTCTATGCGCCGCAAAGTAGTCGATTCGTGGATATTCGCGAGTACGGTCAGGTAACGGTGACGAACAGCGGTAAGGTGTACATGCCGAATGTCGAGTGGCTTAACGGTCTCTACAGTCCGGGACGCTTGACGATTGCTGACGGTGGTGATGTTACGCTTGACACGTTGCGGATCAGCCAGTCTGGTTCGGCGCAATCCGAGATACACCTTAACGAAGGCGGAATTTTGCGGGCCAACTCAATATATATTGAGCAATCAGAGGCTCAGAAAGTTCTCTTCCGCTTCAACGGTGGCGCTGTTCAGGCCCGAAATGCAAACATTGCGTTCATTACCAATCCAACAACGTCGCGCTACGGCAAGGCTCGATTCGCCGTTGGCGAGAAGGGCGCGGTGTTCGACACGAGCAATGGACAGGCTTTCAGCTGGTCGCGTCCACTTGTGAGCGATGCAGAAGTGGATGGCGGGGTGCGCAAGTTCGGCGCCGGGACGCTTGTGTTCACGACGACCAACGCCTACAATGGCGCAACTTCCATTGAAAGCGGCACGCTTCAGGTGCGCAAAGACAAAGGCATACCGTCCGGCACGACTCTGCGTCTCTCTGGCACCGGCGTCCTTGACTGCTACACCGGCGATTCGGAGACAATAGCGCGCGCGACGACGAACTATCTTGCCCGCGTGGAGGGAAGCGGCAGTATCACGCATTCGGGGAATCTCCACGTTTCCGGAGCCATCGCGCCAAGCGCGGGCGGCACGATCAGGTTCGACAATGTCTGCGACCTGAGCGGCGACCTCGAGATTGCGGGCGAGGAAGACCTGTGCGGATGCGTCCGTTTTGATTCCGCCGGACAGGACATTTCGGGCCTGCGGTTGACAATCGTGGATGTCGCTGCGCTCGACAGGGACATGCAGTACAGGATTCTCGATGCGCCAGAGGGCTACACGGGCAAGTTCGACGAGAGTGCGCTTCTGCGCGGATGGAAAGTCAGGTACAAAGCCGACGGTGCGGAACTTCACCGCCCCAAGGGGCTTGCCGTCATTTTCAGATGAGAGCGACGGAAGTTATCCTGTCTGTGTTGCTTGCCGCCTCCGGCGCGACGGGGGTGACGCTTGACGCCCCGGGGCATGTCGTCGTGGAAGGGGGGGCGGCTGTCGCGAGCGGCGGCGTTCCCGGCGCGCGCTGGGCGATAGCGGACTGGCGCGGGCGGCCTTTGGGCTTATCCGGAGCATTCGGCGGAGACGGAAATGCGACGCTGCCGTCTTTGCCGACGGGATACTACGTCTTGGAGGCTGTCGTCTCTACAAACCGCCTTGCCACGCTTGCTGTCGTGACCGAGCCAAAGTGCCGTGCATTCGACCATGAATCATTCTACGGAGTGGATTCAGCCCAGAGTTGGCTCGCTGGCAATGGCATGTTTGAATGTCCGTGGAATGGGGGCGACACGTATCGCACGGTCAGCGATCTCATCCGTCTTGCAGGCGTTTCGCACGTCCGAGACCGACTGAGCTGGAGGGATGTCGAGCGCGAGCAGGGGCGGATGGGACTTGGGCGTTACATGGCGAACGCCAGCCTGCTGCGCGAGCGCGGCATTCTCGTTTCCGACATGTTTCACGACGCGCCAAAGTGGGCCGGACCGAGAAAGACTCCGTCCGACCTTGCGGTCATCTATGACTTCTGCTCGCGGATTGCCACGGCTTTCGGAGATTGTGTGGGCGACTGGGAGTTCTGGAACGAGGAAGACATTCACTTTGCCCCCGAGCCTGTCTGGGACTATGCTGCCGCGCTGAAGGCGGCCTATCTCGGATTCAAGGCTGCGCGACCTGACATGCCAGTCCTGCCGGGAGCGCTATGCCGCCCTGTAGACGGATTCTACGCCGAAGCACTCTTCGAGAACGACGCCGCCAAGTTTGGCGATGTGTTCAACTACCATCTTTATGACCCCCTCTCCTGTGTTCCGCGACGCATCGCCACTTTGCATGCGTTTCTTGGACGGCACGGCATGGGAGACCGCGCAATCTGGATCACGGAGGGCGGGACGAACCTTGAGGGACACTCCAAGCGCCCTGGCGTGAAAAAGGGGATGATGGCACATTCGCCAGAGCAGGAGCTGATCGTAGCGGAGCTATATCCCAAGTTGCAGGTGCTTCTCCAGATGGCGGGCGTCGCGCGCAACTACTTCTTTTCATTCTGCGCCAACAACGAGGCGAACGGCAGAAAAGACTGGGGCGTTATGCGCCGCGACGGCACCGTCAAGCCGGTGTATTCGGCCATTGCCACGATGACGCGCGAACTTGCCGTGGCGCAGATTGTTGGTGAAATGGAAGTCGGCGACGGACTGCGGGCGTATCTCTTCGAGCAGCCTGACGGTTCGCAGACCGTTGTGTTCTGGTCGACTTCGCAAGTCGACCTGGCTCCCGACGGGCCTGTGTCAGCGGTGCCCGACTTTGTGCGGACTCTGCGCCTTCGCGCCGCCGACGGGACGTATCGATTGACCGATACGTGCGGCATGCGCTCCGTTGCTGCGGCGGTGGACGGGATGCTTGTGCTCGAATCGTCGCGCTATCCGTCCTACTTGTCGGGACTTCGCGGGCTCAAGGCGGACATCCCCGCCAGGCCGTGCGGGAAGGCGATGCCGTACAGGCCGACGTTGGACGAGGACCTCTCGGTTGTTGTCCGCGCCGAGTTCGACGAAAGGGACTTCGAGATATCGAATCACAAAACGCGTGCCGTGATGAAGGGAGATTCAGGACGGGTGCGTGTCGTCGTCTGGAACCTCGGGGAAACATCCAAGACGGGAATCGTCCAGGTTGCGGGCGCAAGACTTCTCGGCCTTCCGTCCCTTCCGTTCGCCCTTGGCCCGCGAGGTTCCTTGCCCGCCGCATTCGACTGCACGCTTTCTCCGTCGGATGAAGATCCCGCCGAGGGGGCGCTCGTTCTTTCCGGTCTTTTCGACGGGCGGCGTTCAAGTTGCCTTCATGCGCCGTTTCTGCTGGAGAAGAGATACCTTGCGTCCCTTGTCCGCGTGCCAGTCGCCTGGCGCACTGCGGAGGACTGGAAACGCAATACGTCGGCACGGGAATGTCGTATTTCGTGGGACGAGAAGGAGAGGGCTGTTCGCTTCGACGTTTCCTGGGATGACCCGAAAGCGGACAGATGGCTTTACCCCGTACATGCGCTCAACCTGCCGCATGAAAGTCTGAAAGACGCATGCATGGTCGAATTTGAAGTGAAGTCCTCGCAGGACAAGGTCGAGAACGACTTCTCGTGCGCCAATCTGATGCTGTGCTATGGCGAAGGCGCAAGGCCTGACAGGTGTATCGCATATCCGCCTCCTATCGGCGGCTGGGAACGCAGGTTGGTGTCGATCGGGGGAAAGGACAACCTCGCGGACGTGAAGGCGATTCGCATTGGCGCGAATCCGAAGGGTACGAAGTGTACGCTCTGGATCCGCAATCTCGTGATACTCAGGAAGGCAAAATAGACATGAATAAAGCAATGGTGACATCATGTGCGGCAGTTGCGGCGATCTGCGCGTTCGCCGCAGAACCCGCTGCGACCGTGTTGGTCACGGTCGATCCGATGAAGGAGCTGGGTGCGGTCAAGCCCATGCACGCCGTGAACAACGGTCCGTCGGTGAAGAAGCCAGGCGGCGACCAGAAAAACGGCAACTTCAATGACTACAAGGCGTTGCGAATTCCGTTCGCCCGGACGCATGACTCGATAAACTGCGTCTCGGGCGGTGCGCACACGTGCGATATCAACGCCGTCTTCCCCGACTTTGACGCGGACGAGAACGACCCGAAGAACTACGACTTCGTATTCACCGACCACTACCTCGACAACATTCGCCGCGCCGGGACCGAGGTTTTCTTCCGCCTTGGTCAGTCGATTGAGCATGGCCCGAAGAAGTACGGCGTCTTGCCGCCGAAGGACTTTGCGAAGTGGGCTCGGGTATGCGAATATGTAATCCGCCACTACAACGAAGGCTGGGGCTGGGGGACGGACAAGGAGTGGACGACCAGGAACATTGCCTGGTCGAATCAGTTCAACATCGTCTATTGGGAGATATGGAACGAACCGGACCTCGACCCGTCAGACGGCGAGATGCCTATAAATCCGCGTTGCTGGGGCGGCACCGTGACAAATTTCTTCCGGCTGTATGAGACGGCGGCAAAGCACTTGAAGGGGAGGTTTCCCGATCTCAAAATTGGCGGACCTGCAATTTGCGGGCGATTCGACTGGGGCGAGAGGTTTCTTGCCTATTGTCGCGACAATGCCGTTCCGCTTGACTTCTTCTCGTGGCACACATATGCCAACGAGCCGCGGCAGATTGCCGGCAACGTGGATTTGGTCCGTAAGCTGATGGACAAGTACGGCTTTAGGAAGTCCGAGTCGATACTGAACGAATGGAACTACGTCAAGGGCTGGGTGGACGATTGGCCGTATTCGCTTGAAGTCGAATCGGGACGCTTCAACCAGAAGGGCGCGGCATTCGTAATGTCGACGATGGTCGACTGTCAGTCGAAGCCCGTGGATATGCTGATGTTCTACGATGCAAGGCTCAGCTCCGGCATGAACAACATGTTCTCGAGGCCGACATATCAACCGCTAAAGGGATACTATCCGTTCTATGCATGGTCAAAGCTTGCGGACTACGGGATGCAGGTCGCATGCACTGTCCGCGAAGGGCGTGGAAAGTCGTCAGACGCAAATACCGGGACGGTTTTCAAGAGCGAGACGGGGAAGCCCGTCGGGAGCTTCCGGGCGGTCGCGGCGAAGGGCACGGACGGCTCGGGCGCTGCAATTATAGTCCGCTATTCCGACGACAACAACGTGACCGACACGGCGGCGGTGACGATTTCCGTGCCTGGAGCTTCGCTCACAAAGGCTCGTTGCCACCTCACGGATGCCGTAAGGACATACACCGAAGTTCCGCTTGAACCCAATGGCGACGGCACGGCGGTCATCCGCTTGCAACCCAACTCTTTCGCTGTCGTCGAGTTCCCGGCGCCATGAGAACACATTATGGATGTAACAGCGATAATTTGTCTTGCGGCGATTTCGGTGGTTTCACCGGACGGGCGCAATGAAATCTCGTTCTCCGAAACCTCGCTGCGCTACGAAGTGCGGCGCGATGGAAAGATGCTTGTCGCTCCGACGCCGATAGGCCTTGTCGTGGACGGCAAGAGTCTTTCGGAAGGTGTGGCAGGGCCGAAAGTCGTTGTCCGCAAAACCGCAGCCGGGAAGGAACTTGTGGCATCGTCCGTCTACAAGAAGTGCCAGGTGGATGTCGCGCGCAACGAGACGTTTCTCGACTTCGGCGACTGGGGGCTCGCGCTTGCGGCGCACAACGATGGCGTCGCCTGGCGCTTCGAGATGAACAAACCCGGCGTCGTCGACGACGAAAAGGCAGCTGTCACAATCCCAAAGTCTGCCCGTTGCTGGTTCAATCGCACGGGGCGTTACTCGTTTGGTTGCGAAGAGACGATGCCGGAGTTTGCGGATGCGGCTCAACTCAAGACAGATGAAGCCAAGGCGTTCTATCTGCCGTTCGTGTATTCAGTCAATGGCAAGACCGTCGCCGTTTTGGATGTGGACGTTCACGACTATCCCGTCTGGAATTTCGGCGACGTTGCGCAAGCGGAAGAAGGAACCGTTCTTAAGTCGCTTTTCGCGAAGTATCCCAAGACGACTGTCCGTACCGTCAATGATGGCGACTGGAGCGTGCGCAAGACCGTGCCGGAAGGCGGACGGTGGGTCGAGGTCAAGGAAAGCGAGAACTTCATTGCGAAGTCTGCGGCCGGGCGCGTGCTCCCATGGCGCGTCTTTGTCCTCGCTGACAGCCCCTCCAAGCTCTGCGAGGCCGACATTTCCTATGCGCTCGCGACGCCTGCCGCGAAGGGTGATGATTTTTCATGGGTGAAACCCGGCAAAGTCGCGTGGGATTGGTGGAATGCATTTGACAACAAGGGCGACCCCGAGGGCTGTACAACCGAGACGTATGTGCGCTTCATTGACTTCGCCGCGGCAACCGGCGTTGAGTACGTCATCTTCGACGAGGGGTGGAGCGCGAAGCTTGACATCTGGAAGTTCAGTCCGTCGGTCAATGTGCCGTACCTGATCGACTATGCGAACAAGAAGGGCGTCGGCATTATTCTCTGGATGGCGTGGGCTCAGATTGTCGGCGAGGAGGAGAGGGTCGCAGCGCACTTTGAAAAACTTGGCGCGAAAGGCTTCAAGGTGGACTTTATGGATCGTGGCGATGCGGAGATCGCCGTGTTTCTGGATACGTTCGCGGCCACATGCGCACGGCACAAGATGCTGGTCGATTACCATGGTGCGTATCGCCCCGTCGGATTGCATCGCGCATACCCGAATGTCCTCAACTACGAAGGCATTCACGGGCTAGAGTGGATGAAGTTCTACAAGGGCGGGGACTTTATGGCCAACGATGTCCGCGCGTTCTTCCTGCGCATGACGGCAGGCCCGATGGACTATACTCCCGGCGCGATGGACAACTACCCGCTGGGCGACTATCGTGGGACAGGCAAGAATCCCGGCTCGATCGGCACGCGTTGCCACCAGATGGCGCTGATGGCACTCTACGAAGCGCCCTTGCAGATGCTTTGCGATGCGCCGACGAAGTACGAGAAGAACATGGAGTGCTTCTCGTTCATGGCCAAAGTTCCGACAGTGTGGGCGGAGACTGTTGCGCTTGGGGGCACGCCTGACACATTTGCCGCCGTTGCGCGCAAGGCGAAAGACGGCGCCTGGTATGCGGCGGCAATCTCCAATGCCGAGGCGCGGGATTTCGTACTGGACACGTCCTTCCTGTGTGACGGGAAATGGGTGGCGGAAATCTTCCGCGACGCGCCCGATGCAGACCTTGCGCCCAGACACTACGTGCATGAAACAAGGACTGTTCATGCAGGCGAGAAGGAGACCATCCATATGGCTTCGGGCGGCGGTTGCATTGTCAGGTTTGTGCAAAAGTAAGGGTCAGCCTCGCGTCGCGGTCGGCGCGATGCGGCTGTCGGCGGACTTTCCCGGCGGGCGGATTTGTGGTATAATGGTGCGCATGAACATCAAATACTTTACTCTGCTGGCGGCGGGGCTTGCCCTCGCCGGGTGCTGCACCTGCGACTTCGGCGTAGATCCCAAGGATCCTGTCGTCGGCAACTGGGGGCTCAAGCTCGGCTACGACAACATGAACGCCGGCCACATGATCGTCTCGCGCGACGCGGACGGCACGGCGCAGGCGCTCGTCCTCTGGCGCTGGGCTTCGCCCATTCCGATGCGGAACGTCGTCGTCGACGGCAACAAGATCGCCTTCGACCATCCGTGGGGCTTCAAGTTCGAGGGCGAGGTCGAGGGCAACGCGCTTGTCGCATCCGCAACCAAGAAGGACGGCAAGGCCGAGACGACCGTGGAGGGCTGGCGCAATCCCGTCATCAAGCCCGCCTCGACGAAGGACGCGAAGCTCGGCGAGCCGATCGACCTCCTTGCCGACGGGCTCGACGGCTGGAAGCTGATGGACGAGAAGGCCAAGAACGGCTGGTCGTTCAAGGACGGCGTTCTCTCCAACACGCTCGGCCTCAAGCCCGATGGCAAGTGGGCGGGCGGCGGCGCGAACCTCATGACGAAGCGTGCCGACTTCTACGACTTCAACCTCGAGTACGACGTGCGCGTTCCGAAGGGCTCCAACTCGGGCGTCTACCTTCGCGGCCGCTACGAGTGCCAGGTGCGTGACAGCTACGGCCATCCCGTCGACTCGCACAACATGGCCGCGTACTATGGGCGCGTCGTGCCCAAGGTTGCCGCCGAAAAGCCCGCTGGCGAGTGGCAGCACGTCTCCGTCACGCTCTACAGGCGCCACATGACAGTCGTCCTCAACGGCGTCGCGATCATCGAGGATGCGCCCGTCGTGGGCGTCACGGGCGGCGCGATCGACGCGAACGAGTTTGTTCCGGGTCCGATCTACCTCCAGGGAGACCACTCCGACGCGGACTACAGGAACATGGTCCTGCGTCCCGCGAAGTAAGGGGCTTTCGGTCCGTTTTTCATCAGACAACGGCCGTCCACGGACGGCCAACCACAAGGAGCCAGCAATGAAACAGGGATGGAGATGGTATGGTGACGCGGATGCGATCACCCTGAGGGAAATCCGCCAGGCGGGCGTCACGGACATCGTCGCGGCGCTCTACGAGAGGAAGCCGGGCGAAGTGTGGCCCGTCGCGGAGATCAAGGCCCGGCAGAAGAAGGTCAAGGACGCCGGGATGACGTGGAGCGTCGTCGAGTCCGTCCCGATCCACGAGGACATCAAGAAGCACACGGGCGACTACCTCAAGTACGTCGCGAACTACAAGCAGACGTTGAGGAACCTCGCGAAGTGCGGCATCAAGACTGTCTGCTACAACTTCATGCCCGTCCTCGACTGGACGCGCTCGAACCTCGAGTACGCCCTTCCCGACGGCTCCACCTGCCTCGAGTACAACGAGTACGAGCTCGCGGGCTTCGACATGTTCTACCTGAAGCGCCCCGGCGCCGAGAAGGAGTACGACAAGAAGACGCGCGACCGCGCCACGCGCCTCTGGAAGAAGCTTTCCCCGAAGGAGAAGAAGCGCGTCGCCGACTCGGTCCTCTGCGGTCTTCCGGGGACGGTCGACGACCTGAGCCCAGAGGAGTTCCTCGCCCAGCTCAAGACCTACGAGGGCATCGACGACAAGAAGCTCCGCGAGAACATGTACTGGTTCCTCAACGAGATTTCGCCTGTCCTAGAGGAAACGGGCGTCGACATGTGCATCCACCCCGACGACCCGCCGCACCCGATCTTCGGGCTTCCGCGCATCCTCTCGAACGCGAAGGACATCGCGGAGATGTACAGGAAGTGCCCCTCGAAGCACGTCGGCCTCACGCTCTGCACGGGATCGCTCGGAGGTGACCCTAAGAACGACGCCGTCGAGATCATGAAGAAGTTCGGCAAGCGCGTGTTCTTCTGCCACTTCCGCAACCTAGAGTACACCGACGACAAGATATTCCACGAGTCGCAGTGCCACCTCTGCGGGCAGACGAACATCCCGAAGCTCTTCGAGGAGTTCCTGAAGGAGGAGAAGCGCCGCGGCGAGAAGATCGTCGTCCGCCCGGACCACGGGCGCCTCATGGAGATCGACGACGAGCTTGCGAAGCTCAAGGGCAAGAAGTGCTACTGCGGCTACAGCTATGGCGGGCGTCTAATCGGACTGGCCGAGCTTCGCGGGCTTGAGATAGGCCTCAAGTACGCGAAGAAGGGGCTTTAGTGAGCGAGGAGACGGCCTGGTTCCGGCAGCGCGAGCAGTCTGCCGGTACGTTCAGGATACTCCTCATCTTCTGGATATACCGCACGTTCGGCAAGGCGGTCGCGAAGGCCCTGTTCTTCCCCGCCTTCCTTTTCATATACCCGTTCTGCGCGTCGGCGCGCTCGGCCCTCCGCGAGTTCTACTCCGTCGTCGGCGTGAAGGGCCGTCCGTTCAGGCATCTCCTGTCGTTCGCCCTCTCCGCGTTCGACAAGACGGACGCGTGCGCGCTGTGCAGGGACCCGCCGCGGTTTTCGGTGGAGGGCGACGACGGATGGATGAAGGGCGGGTGCTTCCTCCTTTCGACGCACCTCGGCTGCATCGAGGTGCTGCCGGCCATGAGGAAGGGCGTGGTCGAGTGCCGCGAGGAGGTCCGGGGCTTCTCACCCAGGGTGCACGCGTTCCAGCAGATGGGGCACGACCCGATGTTCACGCAGATGTTCGCGAAGAGCGTCGACCCGGCGCAGCTGACGCTTCACGCCGTAGAGGAGATCGGCGTCGAGACTGCGGTGGAGATGAAGGACGCGATATCGAGGGGGGAGGTGGTCCTCATGGCGGGCGACCGCCTTTCCGCTGGGTCGCCGGGGGGCGCGGGGTTGCGCGCGGGGCGGCGGCGAGAGCTGGTGCGCGAGTTCTTCGGGCGGCCGTGCCCCTGGCCGGGCGGAGTGTTCAGGTTCGCCAGGCTGATGGATTGCCCGGTCTACGCGATAGTCTGCGTAAAGACGGGCTGGAACGCGTATTCGGCCGTTGCGCGGCGGCTCGACCCGTCCGACCTGCCGACCTGCTACGTGCGTTTCCTGGAGGAGCAGACAAGGAAGCGGCCATACCAGTGGTACCAGTTCTACCGGTTCTTTGCACAGCTTCCGTGATTTGTGGTATAATAGTGGCGATGAAAGAAACGACGAAAGCAAGGATACGCATAACCGACACGACTCTGAGGGACGCGCACCAGTCCCTCTGGGCGACGCGCATGCGTACCGACGACATACTCAAGATAGCCGCCGAGATTGACGATGCGGGCTACTATTCCCTCGAGTGCTGGGGCGGCGCGACGTTCGACGTGTGCATGAGGTTCCTTCGCGAGAACCCCTGGGAGCGGTTGCGCCGCATCAAGAAGGCGTGCCCCAAGACTCCGCTCCAGATGCTCTTCCGCGGCCAGAACATCCTCGGCTACAAGCACTATCCCGACGACGTGGTCGACCGTTTCACGGCCCTCGCGTGCGAGAACGGGATGGACATCTTCCGCGTCTTCGACGCGCTCAACGACCCGCGCAACCTCGAGCAGGCCGTCAAGTGCGTCAGGAAGTACGGCGGCCACGCGCAGGGCACGATCTGCTACACGACGTCGCCCGTCCACACCGTCGAGGCGTACGTGAAGCTCGCCAAGGAGCAGGAGTCGATGGGCGTCGACTCTCTCTGCATCAAGGACATGGCGGGCATCCTCACCCCCGGCGCGGCGCGCGAGCTCGTCGGGGCGCTCGTCAAGGCTCTCCCGGGGATGCCGATACAGGTCCACTCCCACATGACCAGCGGCATGGCCGCCGCTATGTACATGGCTGCGGCCGAGGCCGGCGCGGGGTGCCTCGACTGCGCGATCTCGACGATGAGCTCGTTCTCGTCGCAGCCTCCGACGGAGTCTGTCGTGTCGATCCTCGAGAGCGAGGGCTTCGACACGGGGCTCGACCAGGCGAAGCTCGCGAAGATCAACTCTTATTTCCGGGAGCTCAAGGCCAGGCGCCAGCCGGCGTCGTCCTCGAAGGTGGAGCCCGTCGACGCCGGCGTTCTCGTCCACGCGATCCCCGGCGGCATGATCTCGAACCTTCGCTCGCAGCTTGCGCAGCAGGACGCGCTCGACAGGCTTCCGGAGGTATTGGAGGAGCTGCCGAGGACGCGCGCCGACATGGGATACCCGCCGCTCGTGACGCCAACATCGCAGATAGTCGGCGTGCAGTCCGTCCTGAACGTCCTTTCCGGCAAGCGCTACTCGATGGTGACCGACGAGACGAAGCGCTACGCGGCGGGCTACTACGGCCGCACGCCGGCGCCGATCGACCCGAAGCTCCGCAAGAAGCTCTGCGGCGGGCTCAAGCCGATCGACTGCCGTCCGGCGGACCTTCTCGAGCCCGGCCTCGCGGCCGCGGCGGACGAGCTTCCGGCGGGGACGATCCAGTCCGAGGAGGACATACTCTCCTACGCGCTCTTCCCAGAGGTTGCGCTCGGCTACTTCAAGTGGCGCAAGGAGGGCGGCCCGATTCCCGCCGACGAGGAGGAATCGAAGAGGGACGCGTGTAACGGCGGTGGGGCTGCGGAGAAGGGTTCCGCCGGCTCAGACGCCCAGAAACCCAAAGACGCGGGCGTTCCCTCCGGGACTCCGGTCCTGGCGCCCCTAAACGGGACGTTCTACAGGAGCGACGCGCCCGGCAAGCCGCCGATGGCGGCCGACGGCGCGTCGGTCAAGGCCGGCGACGCGGTGTGCGTCGTCGAGGCAATGAAGCTCTTCAACCCGATCAAGTCCGGCGCGTCAGGGAAGATAACCTTCCTTGTCGAGCACGGAAGGCCGGTTTCGAAGGGGCAGGCAGTTGCGGTAATTCAGTAACGAACGCGGGGGGGAACGCGAAAGCGCCCGCACGAGGAAGAAAGGAGTCGCCTGATGGCAACGGACAAAGCGAAGAACCCGAGGATCCTGATAGTCACCCCGGAGATCACGTATCTCCCGGAGGGCATGGGCAACCTCGCGGGCAAAATGTCGGCGAAGGCCGGCGGCATGGCCGACGTGTCGGCGTCGCTCACCGCCGCTCTCTACGAGCTCGGGGCGGACGTACACGTGGCGCTGCCCCACTACCGGCGCATGTTCCACGTCGAGACGGCGCAGCTCGTCAGCGAGGAGCTGCGCAAGTACAAGAGCCACCTCTCCGACGAGCGCATCCACCTCGCCGAGGACCGCTGCTTCTACTACCGCGACACGGTCTACGACCGCGGCGACGGCAACCTGAAGCTCGCGCTCGCGTTCCAGCGCGAGGTTATCAACAACATCATCCCGCACGTGCAGCCTGACCTCATCCACTGCAACGACTGGATGACGGGCCTCATCCCTGCGGCCGCGCGCCGCATGGGGATCCCCTGCCTCTTCACCGTCCACAACATCCACACCCAGAAGCTGACGCTCTCCTATGTCGAGGACATGGGCATCGACGCGGCGGAGTTCTGGAGCAACCTCTACTACAGCTACCCGCCGTACAGCTACGAGGAGTCCCGCAACGGCAACCCCGTGGACCTCCAGGCGTCCGGCTGCTTCGCCGCGCACTTCATCAACACGGTGTCGCCGACCTTCCTAGAGGAGATCGTCAACGGCTGGCACTCGTTCGTGCCGGACTCGATCCGCAACGAGATGAGGGCGAAGTACAACGCGGGGTGCGCGAGCGGAATCCTCAACGCGCCGGACCCGACGGACAACCCCGTGACGGACGACAAGATACCGTTCAAGTACGGCCCCGACAGCCACTGGGACGCGAAGCGCCAGAACAAGCTCGCGCTCCAGCACGCCCTTGGCCTCGAGGAGAACGCCGACGCGCCGCTCTTCTTCTGGCCGAGCCGCCTCGACCCCGTGCAGAAGGGCCCGCAGCTCCTCACTGACATCACCTACAAGTTCCTAGACAAGTACTACGACCAGGGCGCGCAGATCGCGATCATCGCGAACGGCACCTACCAGCAGCCTTTCTGGGACATACAGACCTTCCACGGGATTTCGAACCGCCTCGCCGTCCACAACTTCGACGGGCGCCTCTCGCAGCTCGGGTTCGCGGCGAGCGACTTCACGCTCATGCCGTCGCTCTTCGAGCCGTGCGGCCTGCCGCAGATGCAGGCCCCGATATACGGCTCGCTCGCGGTCGCCCACAACACGGGCGGACTCCACGACACCGTGGACCCGCTGGACTGGAACGCGTCGAAGGGCAACGGCTTCGTCTTCGACACGTACGACTCCGGCGGCCTCATGTGGGCCATGGACAAGGCCATGGAGTTCTTCATGCAGCCGCGCGAGGTCCGCGAGCGCGAGATCAGACGCATAATGGCCGAGTCGCTCCGCCGGTTCAGCCACAAGGAGTGCGCGCGCGAGTACATCAAGCTCTACGAGAAGATGCTCGACCGTCCCCTCGTGAAGACGGTCGGGTCGTGACGGCGCGGGTGCATGGGCACGGAGCTGTCTGACGAGCCGGAGCGGCAGAGCGCGTTCTCGCGCGTCTGCCATTCGATCCGGACCAGGTGTTCGCTCGCCACGGCGGCGTTCCTCCTGGTCGTACTCCTGGTCTTCTACATCGGAGGCAGGATCGTGCTCGTGCACCTCATGCGCGACGCGGAGGACCAGGTAAGGGACATAGGCCTCGACATATCCCGCATCGCCTACCGCAACGCCGAGAGGGCCAAGCGGTCCACCGAGCGCCACGCCTCGGCGGCGGTCGAGATGCTTTCGGCAGACGTCGCGCCGGAGTCCCTCTTCGACAAGTTCTACGAGTCGGGCCTCGCCCTCGTCGCCGTGTTCAAGGAGGACGGAACCCTGATGCGCGGCGCCATCAGGTCCGCCGCAGGCGACCAGATGCTCGACGCGGAGGACCTTGCGCCCTATTCCGACCGCATCGCGAACTGGGTGAAGGCGGAGCACGACACCCCGGCGTCGTCCGTCGGCATAGTCCAGCTCAAGGGCTCCCCGTTCTACATGGCCATGATGACGATGCCCGACGGGCGCGTGGCCATGCTCGGCACCGCGTTCAGCTCCAGCATATTCTCCGCCCAGGTCAACGACGGCTTCGCCGGGGTCGGGATAAAGATAACGGACCGCAAGAGCGTCGTCGAGCGCAGGCCCTCGAAGGGCTCCGCCCCCGGTGGCTCCCAGTTCGGCCTGACGCCGATGCTCTCCGAGGCGCTTAACTTCTACTCCGGCGGTTTCTGGAGGTTCGACCAGAACCCGTTCGAGGCGGTCTTCGCGGTCCGCGACATATCCGGCAACGCGATCACGATGATCTCCGTGTCCCTTCCCCAGACGCTGTCCAACGTGACCCGGTCCGCCCTCGGGAGGTTCACGTTCTTCATATCCATCGCCGGCATATTCATAGTGCTTCCCGTCTTCTGGTTCCAGGGGATCGTCCTGCTCAACCCGCTTTCGAAGATGACGGAGGCGATCCGCCGTCTCGGCGAGCACCACAGGGACACCGACTGCCCCCGCCTCGAATGGAATGGCAAGGACGAGTTCGCAATGCTGGCGCTGTCCGTCAACAGGATGCTGGAGACGATAACGGAGCGGACCGTCAAGATCGCCCAGGTGGAGTCGCGGCACAGGGCGCTCATCTACGGCCTGCCCGACGCGCTCGCCGTCTTCGACAGGCGCGGACGCCTCGTCGCCGTCAACAAGCAGCCGGAGGGGACGCCGCCGCTTCCGGGGATGGTGCCAGGAGAGGCGCCGAGCGCGGAGGCCTTCGGCGAAGACGGCGCCAAGGCCGTCGCGAATGCAGTCTCCGCCGTCTTCGAGACGTCGTCTGTGCAGACGGTGCGCCTCGAGTCGTGCCGCGGCGAGTCGAGGAACTTCGAGGTGCGCATCACGCGCATGGACGAGATGTTCGCGCTCGCGATAGTCCGCGACGTCACACGCGAAACGGCCGAGCACAAGCTGAGGCTGGCCGCCGAGGCCCGCGCCGTGGACGCCTCCAAGCGCGAGTCGCTGACGCTTCTCGCCGCAGGCATCGCCCACGACGTGAACAACGTCCTCTCCGTCATCCTCAACACGGTGGAGTCGGCCGCGGCGGAATCGGGTTCCGGGCTCGACGTCGTCGCGATTCGCGACGCGGTCATGCGCGGGTCGCGCATGACCAAGGAACTGATGGCGTTCGCCGGCGACAACAAGGTGTCCCTCGTCAGGGCCTCCCCGGACTTCTTCGTCAAGGACGTCCAGCCCCTGGTTTCGCACGTCGTCGGCGACAACGTCTCGATATCCTACTCCCTTGCGGAAGGCCTGCCGGACGTTGACGCGGACCCGAACCAGTTCTGGAAGATCCTCTTCAACATCGTCAAGAACGCCGGCGAGGCCATAGGCGACAGGCAGGGCCACATCACCATCTCCACGTCCGCCTTCGAGATGACGGACGAGGTGGCGGTGGAGTTCCTGTCGGAGCACCCGCTTCCACCGGGGAAGGGCGTCATCTTCGAGGTCGCGGACGACGGACCGGGCGTCAAGGCCGAGCTGCTTTCGCGCCTCTTCGACCCCTATGTCTCCTCGCGCGCCCTCGGCCGCGGACTCGGGCTCGCGACCGTCCGCTCCATAGTGGAGGCGCACGGCGGCGGCATACGCGTCCAGAGCGAGGTCGACAGGGGCACCAGGTTCGGCATATACCTGCCCGCGTCCTGGCGGGAGAGCGTGTCCCAGTCCGCCCTCGTCCAGCGCAAGCATGGCGACCTGCCGCAGGAGGTCCTGGTGGTGGACAACGACGAGTCGATCCTTAAGACCTGCTCCGTGCTGCTCAAGGCCATGAAGATGGGCGTGCACGTCGCGCGGAACAGGCAGGAGTCCCTGGGCATCCTCCGCAGGAAGGCCGACGACATCGGCGCAATACTGCTCGACGTGCACCTTGGCGGGATAGACACGGTGAGGCTGCTTGACGCGTTCAGGGTCGCCGCGCCGAAGACCGTCGTCGTCGTCTCGTCCGGCTCCAACGAGGAAGCCGTGGAGAAGCTGTTCGAGGGCCATCCCTACGACGCGTTCCTCGCCAAGCCCTACACGATATCCGAGCTCAAGGCCGCGCTTGCCGCCAGCCGGCGCGAAGCCTGAGGCCTCCGTCGCGATGATTTCGATCCCACGATCAGCGTTCGCCCTCGCCATGGCGGCGTGCGGACTCGTCGCCGCGGCACTTTTGCCGCGGGGACTCGACACCGACCTCTATTCCCTCGTTGGCGGCGACGGCGCGCTCGTGTCCCTCGGACGCAAGACGTCCGGCATGGTCCGCGTCCTCTGCGCAGACCCCGCCCGCGCCGCGAAATGCCGCGAGGCGTTCCGCTTCGACCCGCCGCTGGACCCCGCCGCGTTCATGGAGACCGTGCGCACGCACGGACGGGGGCTCCTCTCTGCGAAGTCGCGCGGACTCCTGGAGCGCGGCGAGCTGGACCGCCTCCGCAGGGGCGTAAAGCGCAGGGACTATTCCGGCGTCGGGCTCTTCCCGAAGTCCGACGACCCGAACTACTTCCTGTCGGACTTCGTCGCCGAGCTGACGGCTCTGCAGCCCGACGGACTCCCGGAGGGCGCGGAAATCCTCACCGGGACCTTTCGCGGCGACGCCGAGGGCGAGAAGGGGCTCCGCCGCCTCGTCGAGCTTGCGGAGGGTGACGGCGGGATATGGCTCTCCGGCGCGCCGTTCCATTCGCTAATGGCGACGGACTGCACAAAGTCCGAGGTCGGCGTGCTCGGCGCGCTTTCGTTCGCCGCGGTGCTGGCGTTCGGATGGTCGCTCTTCCGGTGCCTTGGCTTCGTCCTCCCGACTGCGCTCGCGCTCGCGTCCGGCTTCCTCGCCGGCACCGCCGCGGCGTGCCTCCTGCCCGGCAGGCCGCACGCTCTCACGTTCCTCTTCGGGACGACCCTGATCGGTCTCGGCGTCGACTATTGCTACCACGCGCTTGGAGAGGCACATGACGGACGCTTCGCGCGGAAGCTCGCGAGCGCGCTCGCGACGACCAGCCTCTCTTTCTCCCCGCTGCTCCTCTCGAGCGTTTGCGTGCTGCGCCAGATGGCGGCGTTCACCATTGCCGGACTCGTCGCGGTCTTTGCGTACGCCATGCTGTTCATCCGCCCGGTACGCGTCTTCGCCGATCCGCCGTCCGCGGCGGTTTTGCCGCGCCGCGGCCTCATGGCGGCGGCTGCGCTTTTGCTGGCGGTTGTCGCGACGGCGGCAGTCAGGGGCGTGCGATTCTCGAGCGATCCTGCGCTCTTCCACCGCCCGGAGCCGGTCATGGCGCGGGGCGAGGCGAAGTTCGCCGGGCTTGCGTCCGGCGGAGGGGGCTTTGTCGCGGTGCCGCTGGCGCGCTGGCAGGAGGAGAACGCCGCTCTCAAGGCGAAGGTCGAGGAGCCGCGGGGCGAGTTCCTCTCCGCCGCGGACCTCCCGCCGTGGCTCGTCGTCGAACTGGACGGCGAGGACTGCCTGTTCCTGCCGGAGTCCGCGGCGAGGTCCGTCGTCGGCGACGGCATCGGCACGCGCATCGACCTCCGCGCATCGCTCGGCGAGCTCTTCGGAAGGCTCGCCTCGGAGACGCACAGGCTCCTCGCGGCCGCGTTTGCGGTGTTTGCGGTTGCCATGGCCGCGCTCTTCGGATGGCGCGCGGCGGCGCTTGCGTGGCCCGTCTGCGCGGCGGTCTTCCTGGCGTTCGCGACGCTCGCCGCGCTTGGCGCGCCCGTCACATTCTTCCATTCACTCTGCTTCTTCATGCTCGTCGGGATGGGCGTGGACTATGCGATATTCCGGACGAGGATCGTGAAGTACGGGTTCCTCACGAGCTTCGTCGGTTTCGGGCTCCTTGCGTTCACGTCGTTTCCCGTGACCCGGTTCATGGGCCTTACGCTGGCGCTGGGCCTCCTGTACGCATACATCTTCTCGCGCTTCTGCCATTGCAGGCTTCGCGGACGCGACGGCGGTTGAAGGTGTCGGTTTTTGGTATAATATCCCAAATGCAGAATGGCGAGAATAGCGACGGGCGGAAGAGGAAATACCGCATCGTGATAGCCTACGACGGCACGGCGTACTCCGGGTGGCAGTACCAGGAGAACGCCGTCGGCGTCCAGCAGGTCGTCGAGGAGGCGCTTGCGTGGCTGGACGGCTCGCCTGTGCGTGTCTACGGCTCGTCGCGGACGGACGCGGGCGTGCACGCGAAGGGGTTCGTCGCGCATTTCCGCCTCGTGAAGCCGATTCCTGCGAAGAACCTGGTGCGCGCGATGAACGCGCGGCTGCCGGACGCGATACGGGTGCTGAAGGCGGCGTACGCGGACGAAGGCTTCGACGCGAGGCTTTCCGCGAAGGGGAAGGAGTACCGCTACCAGCTGTACCAGGCGGAGATACTTCCGCCGCATCTCGCGCCGTACTGGACGTTCTGCCACCGTCCGCTGGACCTGGAGGCGATGCGCAGGGCGGCGTCGTATTTCGTCGGCAGGCACGACTTCGTCTCGTTCGCGGCGAACCCGAACCGTGTCCTCGAGACCACGGTCCGCACGATTTTCTCGTTCGAGGTGAGGAAGGCCGGCCCGCGCCACACGTTCGTCGTCCGCGGCGACGGCTTTCTCTACAAGCAGGTGCGGTCCATGGTGGGGTTCCTCATCTCGGTTGGCAAGGGCAACGAGCGTCCTGAGGCCGTCAAGGAGCTGCTGGACGCCGCCGCGCCGCGCACGGCGCGCGTCGAGACCGCCCCGTCGCGCGGACTCTTTCTCTGGAAAGTATTCTACAAGGAGCTGAAATGCTGTACTACCTCTCGCAATGGCTGACCCGCTACTGGGGTCCGTTCCGTCTCTTCCAGTCCCACGCGCTGCTGCTCGCGGGCGGCACGTTCTTCGCCGCGCTGCTCACGGCGCTACTTCTTCCGCGCCTGTGGCACAGGCTGCCGCACGACCACGGCAAGGCGATACTGGGCAAGGACGGGATGAAGTCCGCCGGCAAGCCGACTGGCGCGGGGTTCATCGTGACGCTCACGGCGCTGCCCATAATAGTCCTCTTCGCGCCGCTTTCGTTCTGGGACGCGGCGGTCGTCGCGGCGCTATACGCGGCCATGCTCTTCGGATACCTGGACGACAAGTCCGCCGTTCCCTGGGGCGAGCTAAAGAAGGGCCTGCTGGACGCGGTCGTGTCCGTGTCGATCGCGTGCTTCATATTCCTCGGGCACTCCGAGGAGATCGGCGGCACGCACGTGATGGTGTCGTGGCTGCCCCTCGTCAAGGGCGGTACGATGTTCAACGACGTCAACGTGTGGCTCATCCCGGGCTGGCTGTACGTCCCGTTCGCCGCGTTCCTGCTGTGGTTCGTGATGAACGCGACGAACTGCTCTGACGGAGTGGACGGGCTCGCTGGCACGCTTACGGTTATAACGCTCGTGATGCTGGCGGTGATACTCTACATCGTCGTCGGCTACCGCACGGTGGCGCACTACTTCCTCATCCCCGTCTATGCGGAGGCCGCGAGGTGGGCGATCGTCGTCATGATAGTCGCCGGCGCCTTCGGGGGCTACCTCTGGTACAACGCCGAGCCGTCGAAGGTTCTCATGGGCGACGCGGGGAGCCGTTTCCTCGGGATTCTCGTCGCGACGGCCAGCCTGATGACGGGCAACCCGTTCCTCATCCTTGCGCTCTCGCCCGTCGTGCTGGTGAACGGGGGCGGCGGGCTCGGCAAGCTCGTCCTCCTCCGTGTCGCGAAGCGGCTGGGTTTCCAGATAGGCGACGACAGCGTGATCCGCAAGGTGCGATTCCCGTTGCACGACCACTGCAAGAAGAACCTCGGCTGGTCGAACGCCCAGGTACTCATGCGCTTCGTTCTGCTGCAGCTGGCGCTAGTGCCAATCCTCCTCATGATACTGATCAAGGTGAGGTAGGCAAGGGTAACTTGGCTGGAGTCTGGGGCCTGGGACAGCTAAGACCACTGGGACAGCTGAGACCACTGAGACCACTGGGACCACTGAGACCACTGGGACGAAGCCGATTCCCGGTCGCCTTTGAAGAGGCTTCCGCCTCAGTGATATCATTCGCACTTAGGGCATCTTAGAGCGGCTTTGCCTCAGTAATCTCGCCTTTAGGGCATCTTAGCGCGGCTTTGTCTCAGTAATCTCGCCCTTAGGACATCTTAGCGCGGCTTTGTCTCAGTAATCTCGCCATTAGGTCATCTTAGAGCGGCTTTGTCTCAGTAATCTCGCCCTTAGGGCATCTTAGCGCGGCTTTGTCTCAGTAATCTCGCCCTTAGGGCATCTTAGCGCGGCTTTGTCTCAGTGGTCTTAGTCGTCTTAGCTGTCCCAGTCCCCCAGCCAGCCCCAGCCTCCCAGTCCCCCAGCCAGCCCCAGCCTCCCAGTCCCAGCCCATAAGCCCACTCTGAGCCCCAAAAAATGAAGCCGGAGGAATACAAGGCGTTCCTCAAGGGCTTTGCCTCCGACGCGCGGGCAAAGGCGCGAACAAGGGTTGCCGCTCGCCGAGATGTGGAAAGAGGCGGCGGATGTCGATGACGGCATAACGTACAGCGGCTCGTAGAAAAGCCCCCTTGCCGAGCCAAAGTGGAGTTCTTGGCTCAAAATCCTCAAAATCTGAAATTCTCCTTGGACTGGCGCTCGCCGTTTGTGGTATAATATTCTGCAATGGCCAAGATAAAGCTAACGAAGACCGAGCTCAAGGCGCAGTCGGACGCTCTCAAGCGTTACCAGCGCTTTCTGCCCATGCTTCAGCTGAAGAAGCAGCAGTTGCAGAGCGAGATTGCCGGCATAACCGCCAAGGCGGAGGCCATTTCCGAACGCGAAAGGTCCGTCCGCGAGGAGCTGAAGCGCTGGGTCGGGCTTTTCGCCGCGGAAGAAGGTCTTGTGGACGGGCTCGTAAAGGTCAAGGATGTCAGGACCGGCTCGGCGAACATCGCGGGCGTGCCGATCCCGACGTTCGAGTCGATCGACACGGAGGTCCGCGAGATAGACATGTGGGCGACTCCGGCGTGGATCGACAGCGCCGTGGAGGTCACAACCCAGATACTCTCCCTGCAGTGCGAGCGCGCAATCTACGAAGAGCAGCGCCGCCTCGTCGCCGTCGAGCTCCAGCAGACCTCCCAGCGCGTCAACCTCTTCGAAAAAGTGAAGATTCCGCAGTGCAAAGAGGCGATTCGCGTGATCAAGATCGCGCTGGGCGACGAGCAGACCGCCGCCGTCACGCGCGGCAAGATCGCCAAGTCGCGCACTCCCGAAAGCGAGGTGGCTGCATGATCGTGAAGATGCAGCACCTCGATCTCGTCTGCGTGGCGGGCGACAGGGACGCGACGCTCAAGCGCCTCAGGGACGTCGGAGCCGTCCATCTGGACCTCTCCTCGGCGCAGGGCGCGGCCGTCGAGGCGGCCAAGGGCGACGCGGCGGACGCGGAGACCGCGGTCAGGATCGTCCTCAAGGCCCGCAAGGACACCGGCGAGCCTGCGCTCGTGGGATCGCTCTTTTCCGCGTCTGTCCCGGAGATTCTGGCCCTGCAGGCCAAGGCGGACGAGCTGAAGGGCGAGGCTGAGTCCATCGCGCGCGACATCGCGAAGTACGAGCCATACGGCGACTTCGACCCCGCTCTCGCGAAGAAGCTGCTTGACCTCGGCATCGACCTCGAGTCCGTCGCCGAGCTCCCCGACCCGCTTCCCGCGAAAAGGCTTTCCGAGATGCGCGCTGACCTGGCCCGCGCCGAGCGCGAGATCGCCGAGATTGAGAAGAGCCTTTCGCAGGTGGACGAGAATGTGATTGTCGCGGACTTCCCCGGGCTTGGGGACCGCATCGCGTTCGAGGCGGCCAGGGAGCTCATGTCGTCCCGCGGCGCCGTGGCATGCGTCTCCGGCTGGATTCCCGTGTCGCAGGTCGAAAACCTGAGGGCGCACGCGCGCGAAGCGGCGTGGGGCGTGCTGCTGCGCGACCCCGCCGAGGGCGAGATACCGCCGACGCTGGTCGAGCCGCCGAAGATGTTCCGTCCGATGAAGGCGCTTTTCGACGGGCTCGGCATCGCGCCGGCCTACACCGAGGCGGACGTCTCGGTTCCGTTCATGTGCTACTTCTCGCTCTTCTTCGCGATGCTCGTCGGCGACGGCGCGTATGGCGCGATCTTCCTCGCGGGCACGCTCGCGATGAGGAAGAAGCTGCCGAAGAGCTGGTTCACGCTGCTGGCAGTGTTCTCGTCCGCTACAGTCCTCTGGGGCCTGCTGTCGAACACCTGGTTCGGAGCCGGGATCCCCGCGTGCGCAAGCTGGCCGACGGTGAAGTGGCTTGCGGACCCGAGCTACCACAACATGATGCTCCTGTGCTTCACGATCGGCGTCTCGCACCTGATGCTTGCGCGCGTCTGGAACGGCATCTGCCGCTTTCCGGACTCTACTGCCGTCGCGGAGTTCGGCTGGGCGGGCGTGCTGCTCTTCATGTACCTCGTGACGAACTCGATCGTCGGCATCTTCTCCGGGATCCCGCAGTGGGGCTTCTGGGTGCTGGGCGCCTCGCTCGTCGCGGTGTTCGGGTTCTCCGTCAAGCCGTCCGAGCTCAAGACGCGCGGCGCGGAGCTTGGGATGCTCCCGCTCAACATCATGAGCGCGCTCGGCGACATCATCAGCTACGTGCGCCTCTTCGCCGTCGGTCTCGCGTCCGTCAAGGTCGCCGAGAACTTCAACTCGATGGCGACCGGGCTGGTCGCCGGGGCTGACGCGGTGTGGCTCAAGGCGCTCATGTCCGTCGCGATGGTGGCGATTCTCGTCGTCGGCCACGCGCTCAACCTCGCGATGGCGGGGCTCTCGATCCTCGTCCATGCGGTGCGACTCAACACCCTCGAGTTCTCGAACCACAAGGGCGTCAGCTGGTCGGGCTATGCGTTCCGGCCCTTCCGCCGCACAACCACTTAACCACACAACCACTTGACCATTTAACCAGAAGGAAGGAGCAGAAAAATGAGTGATGCAGCAATGATCGTGGCCGGCGCAATCGCCTGCCTGGGACTCGCCGGCGCCGGAAGCGCGTTCGGCACTGGATTCGCGGCCTCTGCGGCCGTCGGCGCGTGGAAGAAGTGCTACGCCGCCAACAAGCCGGCGCCGTTCCTGCTCCTGTCGTTCGTCGGAGCTCCCATTACGCAGACTCTGTACGGAATGATCCTCATGTTCATCATGCTCGGCAAGGTCGGCAAGGTTGCGGCAGGTTCCGGCGTGCCCGTGCTCGTCGCCGGCATCTTCGCGGGTCTCGCGATCGGGCTTTCCGCGCTCTTCCAGGGACGCGCCGGCGCAGCGGCGTGCGATGCCCAGGCAGAGACGAACCAGGGCTTCACGAACTACCTCGCCGCGCTCGGCATCGTCGAGACGGTCGCGATCTTCGCGATGGTGTTCGCCCTTATCGCGCTTGGCTCGATAGCGTAAATGACCATAAGGAGGCCCAAGGTCGCATGGTTCGCGGCGTTCACGGCGGTCTTCGCCGTCTTCGCCGCGTTCGTCTTCTGGGGCACGTGGTCGCCGTCCGTCGTGCCGGTGATGCCGGACTGTCCGACGTCGTACCCCGTGCACTGGTTCCGCGCCTGGCTTCGCGGCTGGCTCGAGAACGGCAAGTTCGCGCCTGCCGAGGCGATCAACTGGATCGGCAGCCCCTATCTCTGGACTGAGTTCCAGTACGCGTTCGCCGCCTTCATGTCCGCGCTCGGCCTCGCGTATTTCCTGCGCGGAAGGGGACTTCCCCGCGTCGCGGCTTACGGCGCGGGGCTTTTGCTTGCGTTCTCGGGCTACTGGTTCACGCTTTTTTCCGCCGGACACCTCGGCTGGTTCCAGTGGATGACCTACGGCGTATTCGTCTTCGGACTCATCGACCGCGCGCTTGAGAAGGGCAAGCCGCGCCACTGGCTTCTGCTCGGCGCGTGCCTTGCGTGGGGCTCGATGCGCCAGCCGGACCTGTGGCTGCTCTTCTCGGCTTTTTCGGCGGTGTATTTC
>Ga0310696_10002156_pt1 | contig 26658 bp, 19 predicted proteins | sample AusTroGonzalo_MG_4_FD_203885 | JGI IMG/M metagenome (GOLD analysis project Ga0310696, IMG submission 203885) | Bovine rumen microbial communities from tropical cattle in Woodstock, Queensland, Australia - Gonzalo_02 (v2) (version 2) | ecosystem: Host-associated > Mammals > Digestive system >...
CCATCACTCCCCAGACGGAAGTTATCGAGTATCTCTGCAAGGCAAAGAATCCGAATGACGACAAGTATCCGAAATTCACAGTTCTTCAGGCAGAAAGTGAAGTTTCGTCGATCAACATGGTTTACGGTGCGGCAGCTGCCGGCGGCAGAATCATGACAACGACATCTTCACCGGGATTCTCCCTTATGCAGGAAGGTATTTCCTACATCGCATGCGCAGACATTCCGTGCGTAATCGCAGACGTTCAGCGCGGCGGCCCCGGACTCGGAACGATCCAGCCCAGCCAGGGTGACTACTTCCAGGCTGTAAAAGGCGGCGGTCACGGTGACTACAAACTCATCACTTTCGCTCCGAACTCAGTTCAGGAAGTCGTTGACTACACGTTCAACGCTTTCGACCTTGCAACCAAATGGATGTGCCCTGTCCTCATTCTTTCCGACGGTGCAATCGGCCAGATGATGGAAAAAGTCGTTCTTCCGGAACCGATCCCTGCAAGAACCGCTGACGAAATGAGAGACGAAAAACCGTGGGCAACCAACGGCAAAGGCAACAGAAAACAGAGAAACATCATCACTTCTCTCAACATCCAGTCCGATGCAATGGAAAGAAGAAACAACGAGCTTCAGGAAAAATACAGAAAGATCGAAGCTGAAGAAGTCCGCTACGAAACATACAAAGCTGACGACGCAGAAATCATCATCACCGCTTACGGTCTTTCCAGCCGTGTCTGCAAGAAGGCAGTCGATATCGCACGCGAAGAAGGACTCAAGATCGGTCTTGTAAGACCTATCACTGTATGGCCTTTCCCGACCAAGATCATCGACGAATTCGCTGCGAAACCGAATGTAAAATTCTTCATCGACATAGAAATGAACGTCGGTCAGATGGTCGAGGACGTAAAACTTGTCGTCAACGGCCGCAAACCGGTTTACTTCTACGGCAGAACGGGCGGTATTCTTGCTACGGCAGAAGAGATCCTTGAACAAATCAAAGCTAAAATGTAGGGGGATGAAATGAAAGAAGGATACACACTTGTTTACAAAAGACCCGACACGCTTCTTAAAACAAGAATGCACTACTGCCCGGGTTGTTTCCACTCGATTCTTCACAAACTCATTATGGAAGTTGTTGAAGAAATGGGGATCCAGAACGATGTTATCGGTGTAAGCCCGGTCGGCTGCTCCGTTTTCGCTTACGACTATATGGACGTTGACTTCCAGGAAGCTGCTCACGGCAGAGCTTGCGCAGTCGCGACAGGTATCAAGAGAACACTTCCGAACAAGCCGGTTTTCACCTATCAGGGCGACGGCGACCTGGCAGCTATCGGTCTTGCTGAGACGATGCACGCTTGCAACCGCGGCGAAAAGTTCTCGATCTTCTTCGTAAACAACGCGATTTACGGTATGACAGGCGGTCAGATGGCTCCGACGACACTCGAAGGCCAGATCTCCACAACAAGCCCCTACGGCAGAGACCCGAAGAATGTCGGCTACCCGATGAAAATGGCTGAAATGGTAAGCCAGCTTCCGGGTGTCGCTTACTGCGAAAGAGTCTGCCTCAACAATCCGGTAAACGTCAGAAAGGCTAAAAAATCGATCCGCAGATGCTTCGAGATCCAGGCTATGAACCTTGGAACGACTTTCCTTGAAGTTGTTTCAAACTGCCCGACGAACTGGAGACTTTCACCGATCAAAACACTTGACTTCGTTGAAAACAACATGCTCAAGTACTATCCGCTCGGTGTCAAGAAAGATGTAACCGCAGAGAATAAATAAGGGAGGAATATATGTTAGCTGAAATGATTTTCGCAGGATTCGGCGGCCAGGGCGTACTTTCCATGGGAAAAAACCTTGCTTACGCTGCAATTGAAGACGGCAAAGAAGTAAGCTGGATGCCTTCTTACGGCCCGGAACAGAGAGGCGGCACGGCAAACTGCATGGTAAACATCAGCGACGAACCTATCGCAAGCCCGATCGTTCAGGCTTATGACGCAGCTGTTGTTTTCAACCAGCCCTCACTTGAAAAATTCGAGTCGAAAGTAAAACCCGGCGGCGTTCTTGTTTGGGAAAGCTCCACGATCAAAAAACAGCCGACCCGCACCGACATCACAGTCGTTGCAATTCCGGCAATCGAGATAGCTACAAACGAGCTCAAAAACACCCAGGTTATGAACATGATCGCTCTCGGGGCTCTTCTTAAACACCTTCCGGTCGTACAGATCGAGACCGTTATCAAAGCTCTCGAGCACACTCTTCCGGAAAGACACCACAAACTCATCCCGCTCAACGAGCAGGCAATGAGAATCGGCTGGGACAGAGCGTAGTCTCAAATTTTCTTCATGGTACCTCGGCGGCTCTTCGGAGCCGCTTTTTTTTGCTCAAAACCGAACTTCTGCAAGATTGCTTTCACAAATTCAAAAATTTTTGGATTTTATGAAAGATAGCTTTCGCAAACAGAAAAGTTGGTGATTTATGGGGCTTGAAACCGAATTATTAAAAAACACAGTAATTTAGCACACTTTTACAGAATCGCAAAATTTTTTTGCTCAAAACTGCACTTTTCGCAAAATTTTTTTCGTCAAAAACTGCACTTTTCGCAAAATTTTTTTCGTCAAAAACCGCACTTTCCGCAAAATTTATCCCAGATATTTAAGAAAAAACTCGAAATTTTTCTATTTTTTGTCAACTCGTTCCGTTTTCCGCCACTTATATGTAGCGTGAAGGTTCTTTGCAGACCGATCAATTAGTCAACAATATGTTGATTTTTCTGAATTTTGCAGGTATTTTCGGCTGCTCATTGAACGATACGGAGGGATTAAATGGATCAGATATCAAGACTCAAAACGGATTTCAAACGTGAAATACTAACATGTTTCCCTGAAAAAGCGCAGCAGGAAGGATCTGGAATACCATTGGGAACAATTCTGCACAATATCGGCCATGCGAAAGCTGATATCAAACGAGCTTTTCCGCAGTACGAAATTCCTGAAAGCGACCGCAAAAACGAGAACAATAAATTCGACTGGACGAAATTTTTCGCGGAACAGCTTCCTGAATTTACAGTAACTCACGAAAGATGGAAAGATGGAAAAAAAAACAGATGTTTTAAGATACAATTATAAATCAACAAACAACGACAAAGAGGAGGAAAAAACTATGACCGCTCAATCAATCAAACAAAAAGAACCAATAACCACTGTAGACAAGAAAAATCTGCCGAACAGGATCAAAACCCTGCTCAAATATTTGAACCAGAACCTTTACGGCAAGGAAGAAGCTGTCCGTCTCGCCCTTCTTTCCGCTGTTGCAGGCGAAAGCATTTTCTTTTTAGGGCTTCCAGGAACAGCAAAAAGTATGATAAGCCGCCGAATTGCAGCAGCATTTAGCGATTTTTACGAGGATGGTAAATTCAGTACGGAAAAGGGCGGATATTTTGAATATCTGATGAACGAGTTCTCGACTCCTGATGAAATATGCGGTCCTGTCGATCTTTCGGCTCTCAATGAGACGCCGAGCCGCTACACCCGTCAGACAAAAGGCTATCTTCCCAGTGCAAAAGTTGCCTTTCTTGACGAAATCTGGAAAAGCGGTCCTGCGATTCTGAACACTCTCCTCACCATTGTAAACGAAAAGAAATTCCACAACGGAAATAAAGTCGAAAATGTGCCTCTCGTATCCCTTGCAGCGGCTTCCAACGAACTTCCCGAGAAAAACCGCGGACTTGACGCTTTGTGGGACAGGTTCATAATTCGCGTGCTGGTAAATCCTGTTTCAAACGAGGAGGACTTCTTCAAAGTCGTTGATGAAGGAAATAAAGAGCTTGTATCCACCGCAGAGCTGACAGCTGTTCTCCTCAGCATTTCTGATGTGAAAAGCTGGCAGGATGAAATCGACAAAATCGAGCTCAGCAGCGAAGCGAAAAATGTAATCACAGCTATCAGAAAAGAACTCGTGCAGCGTAACAAAGACAAAAACCACCAAGGTGACGAAACCTATTATGTTTCCGACCGCCGCTGGAAAAAAATCGTTCATCTCCTTAAAACAAGCGCGTTTCTGAACGGGCGTGATTCTGTTGATCTTATGGACTGCTCACTCATTGAATACTGCATCTGGAATACCGACAAACAGCAAAGCGAAACGTCTGAAATTATTGAAAAAATCCTGGAACAGAACGGCATAAGTTTCAATCTTGACATTGATGATATCAAGGATCAGATCAAAGATTTTGATGACTATATAACCGAACAATTTTATATTAACGATGAAGACAAACAAGCACCATTAACAATGATGCCCGACGGCATCGAGGCTTATAAATTATCCCAAAGTATAAATTTATATATCCGTAATCACGGCTATGAAATTGTAAAATACATATCTTCATCAGGCACCTACTACGACGAACACCAGCAACGCATAGGCGTCAATGCATGCACCAATGTCAAGTTAGATGTTCCTTCCCAAAAATTAAATTGGATAGATTCTTATCGTAATCAACAATATGAACAAGCCGTGGAAAATACCATTATAAAAGGTCAAGGCTTAATAAAAAATCCCGATTTTACAAAATATCCTGAATTATTAAAGGGCCGTCAGGAAGAAGCTGCCAACCGGTATGAAAGCATCCTTAAAGACATCAAGAAGTCCTTAAAAGAACTCAATGATTTCGAATCCGCTCAAGCAGAACCGTTCAAACAAAATTACTTCGTTAAACAAGAGTACTGTAATGTGATTTTGTCGGCAGTGAAGAAGTCACAGGAAACTGTCGAAAACCTGCAAGTCGAGTTGGATAAAGAACGTGACCGTTATACAAAATAGGTACCAACCAATGGCAAAAGGCATTTCAGACAAATCACGGCATTATACCCTTGTGGCTTTGGAGGATCTTAAAGAAATCCTCGAAGAACATCCAAAGCTTCCACAAATAAGTGAAATGAGCAAAAAAGACATTCGTTCTTTAAAAGATCAGGTGCGCAGTTTTTTTGAAAGCGTGAAAAAAATTGCTTACAAAGGGTTTTCGTTTCTTAAAGACTGCAAGGATGTCAGAAATTTCGTAGCTCATACAACAGGCGATATTAAAGATGAAGACGTTTTTGAGTACTTCAAAACATTTTTCAGTTTTGCCGACAAAGCGAAATCGGAGCTGGAGCAAAATGTTCGGCGCAGTTATTCTGAGCGGAAAGAAATCCGCAAAATCGAGAAATTCGGCTCGACAGAATTCGGCAGCGAATTAGAACGCAAACATCTCACCCAGAGCATTGCGGATGAATGCGACACCTCTCTGAAAGATGAGGAAAAAATCAAGTTCAGTGAATTGCAGAGCCATCAGGAGGCAAAAAAGTTCCTGCAGCCGGAAAATCAGGAACAGAAAGAGCTGCTTGATTTTGCAAAAAATCACGAAGAACTTAATCAGCAGATTCAGGGAGAAATTCTCAACACGCTGCAAACTGCTTACGACGAAACGGAAATCACCGATCCGAAGAATCCGTTCTACGACGAAAATATTTTCATGTACAGCTTGAAAAATCTTTCCGATGAAAAGCTGCTGAAAAATATTCCTGAACTGCAAAAGCTGCTCTACAAAACAAAAACAGGGAAAGACAATTCGGCGAATTTCGATTTTTACAAAAAACAGTATGAAGAACTACTGAAACCGGAATCCGATGAAAATAAAAAGAAAAAATCGGAAACAAAAATCGATAAGCACCAGTTCGAAATTCTTGCCCGCAACCTGAAAAAGGACCTTCTGGAATCTCTGCAGGAACGCTATAATGCATGGCAACTTGAAGAAATCGACAAAAAACGGAAAGCCTACCTGAAAGAACTTTACAAAAAAATCGCACAGTTCAAGAAACTTGAAGAGCTTCTTTCACCTTTCATCAGGAATTTCGGACGTTTATGGGATCTTTCAAAAACAGATTTCAACGATTACGGTTTTGATATCCTGAAAATGAAAGAATTTGCCGAACTGCTTGAAAACGACAAATCCCTGCAGGAACTGACCGATCTGATCGGCAGACAGAACGGAGAGACCGAGCGTTATGAAAAAGAGCTGCGTGAAAAAACCGAGATAAAAACTGAATTCCATCCTAAACCGGCATATCGCGGGCAGATAAGCGGTCTGCGGCTGAGCGGAGAGATCTCTTCCGCACTGCCGAGCGAACTTGCCATGTCGAAAAACGACGCAACAAAACTCTATTTCGCCCAAAAATTCGCAGAAAACAAACTGCTTTCATACTCCTACGTCAACCGGCAGAAATTTTACCGCGAAGAGCGCGGAACAGAAGAAGTTGAAGTCCCCGTAAAAGAAAAGGAGCAGAAAGGGCCTGTCATCATCTGCGTCGACACAAGCGGCTCGATGAACGGAACGCCCGAACGCGTGGCAAAAACGATAACGTTTGCGCTTGCCAAGAAATGTCTCGATGAAGACAGAAAATGTTACCTCATTTCATTTTCGACCGGAATCGAGGTGCAGGATCTGTCGGAATTTGAAAAAGGCAACGGTCTGATTGAACTGGCGAAGTTTCTGCGGAAATCTTTCAACGGCGGAACCGATGCAGAACCTGCTTTGCAGCATTCTCTGACACTGTTGCAGAAAAACGACTGGAAAAACGCCGATGTTCTTGTTGTAAGCGACATGGTCATGGGAAATTTGTCGGAATCTGTTAGAACAAGCATCAAATCACAGCAGGCGAAAGAAACAAAGTTCTACTCTCTGCTTGTGGGCAATTCGGGCAATAAAAACGTTCTCGAAGTTTTTGATGAAAACTGGAGCTACGACATCAATTCGCGAGATGCAATGCATCATTTAGTCAGGCAGACTCACAAGCTGAATGAAATAAAAAACCGATAAACTTCAATCTTCTTTCAACAATTTTCTCTTTTTTGTCAACTCGCCGGATTTCCGCCGCTTACAGGCGGTGTGTTTGAAAGGAGGAATAGGATGATGGTTCCAACTTATTTCATGTCGCTATGATGCGGCTTTTAATGTGCTGAGACTCTAAGATGCAGATTTTATTGCCACAAAAAAAATGTCCCGATTCCTGCACTGATTTCCTGCCTACGCAGACAAAAATGACCGCGTTTTGATTCCACGCAATGGAATCTGGTTATTTTTTGTCCATTAAAGGAGGAAAAAATGGAAAAAACGAATTACGTTTTCAACTGGCATGTTACTTCGAAATGCAACTATCACTGCTGTTTCTGCTATGCAGAGTGGGAAAAGATGCCGGAAATCTGGGATGACCCGCAGAAAGTCGCTGCACTGCTGAAAAATCTTTCAGAGAGCAGACTTTTCGAAAAAGGCAGAACCCGCTTGAACATTGCGGGCGGCGAACCGGTTCTGAACATGAAAAAACTGGCACCGGTGATTGAAACTGCCTGGAGCAAAGGTTTTGTGCTCTCAATCATCACCAACGGATCTCACCTTGAAAATCTGATGCCCTTCATTGACAAATTCTCAATGGTCGGCATATCTGTGGATTCGGCATGTGATGAAACCAACATCAAAATCGGCCGCTGCACCGCTAAAGGAGAGGTTATGACTTTTTCAGAGCTTTGCAAAAAGGTTGAGGCACTCAGAGCTGCTAATCCGGGATTGATTATCAAAATAAACTCCGTGGTAAATGCCTTCAACTGGAACGAGAATCTTCTCGGGCAGCTTAAGTCTGTCGGCGCGCAGAAATACAAGATCCTGCGCCAGATGCCTTTCAACGGCGACAAAGGCATAAGCGATGATGAGTGGCGGCATTTCCTCGAACTCAACCGTTATCCCGAACTGAATGTCGTTACTGAAGACAACGAAGATATGATCCACAGCTACCTGATGATAGCCCCTGACGGCAGATTCTTCCAAAACGGCGGTGCGGAATATGCCTACAGCTCGCATTCACTCTGGGAAAAACCTGCCGACGAGCTGCTTTCCGAAATGAAATTCGACGAAGACAAGTTCAAAAGCAGATACATCTGCCCCGATTCGTCTGACGAAGAAAAAAATTCAAATTGTTAATGGAGGTGTTATGCTGAATCCGATGAAAATGAAGATGGAACACAAACACAACGGGGCGTAGGAGTAAAACATGAGTGAAGAAAACAAAACAAAATTCGGTAACATGCCGCTTGGCAGAATCAACGAAATGCTGGTTGATTTTATCGGGGAAGATGCGTTTTTAGACTACTGTGAAAAGCATCATAAAGACTGGGGGCTTGACTGGCAGTCAAGAAAAGCTTTCAAAAAACATCTTGACAGACTGTTTGAAGAAAAAGAGAGTTCCTATCGTGATGAGAATCCGCTTTACGACCAGTCGGTATACAGGATCGCGTATAAGATTTTGGACGATTTCTGCGAGCAGTATGGTTTATCACCCTACATTTTTAATATCATAGCAAAGATCGGTTGCAATCTTGTCGCTCAGCTTTGCCACTCAAGCGCTCCTATTTTTGAAAGATATTACATCCTCCTTTATGAAATTTGTCAAAATGCTTTGCCCACTCTTCTTGAGAAAGCCGTTGATGAAATCGGCAAAAACAGCGGCTTTTCGCATTTTGATGCAAGAACAAAATACGACAGGGTTTTTGATGATTTGGGCAGAAAATTCAAAGACAAAAACGGGAAAAAATCCAGTCTTGAAAAACTTTCTATCAAATTGTCAGACTGGTATTCAGGTAAAATCAATAAAAAAGTCTCCTTCGAACATTTCGAGACAATTATTTACAACTGTAAAAAGGGACAAAATCCAGCTAAATGGAAAGATATGAAAGCCATTCTCGACTTCTGTAAAAAGGAAGAGAAAGAAACAGAGATGTCGTACTTAATTGAAGCTTATCTGACAGCCAATGTGCAGAATTTTATAAAAGCGGAATTTCCGGATAGTACGCTGGAGAAAATAGAAGATTGCCTTAAAAAAATCAGCGATCTATTTGATAAATCCGTTGTCGTTGGGGAAAAAAACCTGCAAAATCTTTATGATTCGGCTGACAAACTGCTGTACGAAATGGAACCGACTATTTTTACAAATCTAAATCTGTCAGAAGACAAATATGAACCGATAAACTCGGCTCTTTGGAATATTCTTAAAAGGCATATTTACCTTCAGGATGAAAAGAGAGCGGAGGATTTGATCTCGAATATAAAAGAAATTGCTCCGGAAGCCTCTGGTTTTTATTGTAACTGGCTTCTCGCCTATATTGCGGTTGCAAAAGGCGAATTTGAGAGCGCACAAGATTCCTACAATAAAGCATTCAGCGACATTCACTTCGCAGGAAAATACGCCACGTCCTTTCTGAAACAGGCGTTTGTTCTTTCCGTTTATTTAGATGCAAATCCGTATGCCGTCCGAAACGCGATAGATCCAGATCCAGAAAAGCATTCCCAAACTCCATTGCCTAATGATGGAAAAAGGTTTGGAGAATACGCTTATGCCATTGGAGTTTTTGATAAACCAACAGAAGATGCTTTCCTGGAATATATATACCGGCAAGATAATTTTTCCACTGAGTTTCCAGAGGATATGTTTTTCCCCGGCAAAGGAATCGATTCCGACATAATAAAGGCTACAATTGAAGATTTAGTCCTTCACATGGAAAAGATTAAAGAAAAAATAGAAGAGGATTACAACAGGCTCTCCGCAACAAAAAAGGGAAGCATAAACACTCGTCTGACAATCTTTAATGGTGACGGGCAAAAACAGCTTTTGCTTTCCTTGGCTATACGCCTCTTTAGCATCTTGTCACATGGAAGGTTTTTTGATTTGGAGGAAAAAGTGCCTCCGCTTTCCTTGGCTATACGCCTCTTCAACTTTTCGTCAGATGAAAGGTTTCTTGATTTAATAGAAATGTGGCTTGGACTCTCCGACCCGGGAACAGCGATCAAAGAGTTAAAATTCGACATCATCTCTGATTTAGGCGAAACACCTCTTAATGCCGCAACTATGGCATACAAGGATTTTTGCGCAAAGAACAGTGACTCTGAATCTCGGGTAAAGGAAAAATTGAAGAAAATAGTGACCCACATTTTAGGTAAAACCGATAAAGACTACTTGGAAATTGCCACCAAAAGAAAAGGAATCCATCCTTTGCAGAATATCATAGACTCATGCGATATTGATTTAGTCAAAGAATTTGTCAAAGGCGGACTTGATATTGACAGCATTAGACTTACGCCCGACAAATTATCGCCGGTATATTACACAATTGATCGCATTGTCAAACTTCAAGATCCCACAGTAATGTTCGAGCATCATGAAAATACCAATTGGAAATATGCAGATGTACCTGGAATAACTGCAGAAGATAGAAGAAGGAACTTTTACAACAAAATGAACTCCCTCACTCCTAAAAAAAAGATAAAATATGTCATAAAAGATGAACTGGGCAATGACAGCACATATATGGAACAGATAGAAAAGCTGAAAGAAATATGTCTCTATCTTATAGATCAGACGAAAGATCAGGATGCATACAAATTCAGCAACAACCTTGGAACAGAATGGACAACTCTTACTTTTGCAGCCGAAACTGATGATGTCGATATTTGCCGCGCATTGCTTAATCACGGGGCAAACCCGAATATTTCTCTTAAAACAGGAGGAGAGGACAAAATCCCGAATACATTTCTGCACAGATGCATTCGGCATGACGCATGGCATGCGCTTGAAATGTTTTTGAGGGATTTTCAAGATGCGGCCACTAAAACAATCAAAGAATACAATAATTCAGACAAGTATGCTCCGTTTGCCTTTTTCTTTGAAAAAAACAAAGAAAAAAGGAAGGGGTTCAAGAAAAAATTTATTAAACTCTTCAAACAATGCGACGCCGATCTCTGTATTGACTCAAGCGATGAATCTAAAGAAAAATCCCAATAAATACCCCAAATTATTCAGTCGCTGCGATGCAGATTCCGATTTGCAAAACAAGCCACAACTCGTTTCACAAAAAAATTGTCCGGATTCTTGCACTGTTTTCCTGCAAAAAATGAATAAAAACTATCGCGGTTGGGTTCCATGCCACGGAACCTGTTTGTTTTTTTTCATTAAGAAGGAGAAAGAAAAGATGAAGGATGATTTCGGAAAAAACATTAGATGCGAAAGCGAGGGAAAGATCTGTTACACTAAAAAAGAAGCGGGAAGCGCTATCAACGGTGCAAAACATCACGGTAACAGAGCAAAAAAGATTCCCAAGAGAATGTATCCATGTAAAGAGTGCGGTCATTATCACCTTACCAGTAAATCCGCCTCCCATAAAAAAGACAAACTGCAGAAAAAATACCGCTACAAAAAAGAGAAACTTCGCGAACGTGAAAACAAATATGACTGGCGCGAAGAACGCTCTCTTCTTTACGTTGCATAACACAACAACCAAAACAGGAGGAAAAATGAAAAAATCTTTTGTGATTTTGCACCTTTGCGCCGTAATTATCGGCATGATGCTTTGCAGTTGTTCTTCAAAAGAAGAGGTTCAGAAACCGAAAAACGAAGGCATAATTCTGCTTCAAGATACGGAGAATGATCCCGATCCTGTTATACGGCACGAAAATCAGTCCAGTGTAAAAACCGATGCTGCACCGAATCTGATGTGGTCACAGCCCTCTCCCGGACCGATGTATTACGACACTATCGCAGAATACTGCTATGAGCTGCGCGAAGGCGGTTTTTCCGACTGGAGAGCACCGACAACCGAGGAACTGAAATCAATCATGAAGGAGTGTTTCGGTTTCAAGGAAGGAAGCGGCATATTCTACACCGAAAAAGAATCAGAGACATTGCGGACTGATGTCAACGGATTTTTTCTTTACGACGGCTGTTTCTGGTCTTTTAACGAAAAGGAAAATGACCAAAACTGGTTTAACGGTTACGGGATGGTCAGCGGAAAAAGCTGTCTTGCCGATCCTGACTGGCATCCGTGCCGTCCGTGCAAACGGGATCTCTGCCATGTTGCGTGCGTCAGGGAACAGAGCGGCACATCATGTACACCGCCGCAAAAGAACTTTGCGATGAAAGTTGGGTTTGCGAAGAAGAGGAAGACCGTGAGATTCCCTGCGGATACCTGCACCACGACTGCATGGACAACATTTTCGGGGTGCATGATGCCTATTCATACTGCGAATCTTCACGCTGCCGAAACAGACTGAATACTACGAGCTCGGAGAAGAAACAAAAAATCCCATTGTTTGGACTGATTTACCGCCAAAAAAGCAGCTCTTTACAAAAAATGAAAGAAAAAACTTGACATTCAAAACTTTCCGACTATCTTGTCGCGTGCCAGAGCGGGAATAACTCAGTGGTAGAGTGCTACCTTGCCAAGGTAGACGTCGCGGGTCCGAATCCCGTTTCCCGCTCCATTTTTTTATGTCCTTTTTCAATCGAAATTCTTTGGTCGGCACCTTAGCCAAGAGGTAAGGCAGAGGTCTGCAAAATCTCCATCTCCGGTTCGAATCCGGAAGGTGCCTCCATTTTCAATTTATCTCCGCCGGAGTGGCGGAATTGGTAGACGCAAGGGACTTAAAATCCCTCGGGATAACCTCCTGTACCGGTTCGAGCCCGGTCTCCGGCACCATTTTGTGATTACAAAGATTTCAAAACCGACGATTCGGAGTTGAAAATGATTGCATACTGCGGACTTGACTGCGAAAAATGCGACGCATTCATAGCTACAAAAAACAACGATCAGGCACTGCGCGAAAAAACAGCAAAACTCTGGAGCGAACTGAACCGGACCACGATTCTGCCGGAACATATCAACTGCACCGGCTGCCGTTCAGACGGAATAAAAACCGTTTACTGCGAAAAACTCTGCGCTATCCGTCAGTGTGCGATGGAAAAAGGCTTCGCGACCTGCGGAGACTGTGCCGAGAAGGAAAAATGCCCTACTCTCGGAATGATTACCGCAAACAATCCAGATGCTCTGAAGAATCTGAAAACTTAAAAATTTCCGGCCGAATCAGCATCGCGATATCATTTTGATCGAAGTTTTTCGCAAAAATCCCCCGCAAAACATCCCTATTTTTGTCAAAACTACGCTAAAAATTGCCAAAAATCTCTAATTTTCTAAAATAATTCGGTTTTTTGAAAACATTTCAACGAGGCCGACATGGAAAACAATAAAAATTTACCAAACAGAATAAAAATTCTGCTTGCTTATTTGAACGAGAATTTAAGCGGCAGCAATGAAGCTGTATCGCTTACTCTGCTTTCAGCCGTCGCCGGAGAAAACATCCTCATGCTGGGACCTTCCGGGCTGGACAAAATCGAGGTCGTCCACTGCATTGCAAGTGCATTCAGCGATTTTTACAAAAACGGACATAATCCTTGTTTTGAGTATTTTCTGAATGAATCTTCCGCTCCTGATGATTTGCGAATCGCGGACAAATCCATTGTCTTTCTCGACGATATCTGGGCGGCCAGCCCCTCCGTTTTGAACAGACTGCTTGAAATCCTCAAGGATTCATCGTTTTTTGTCGCAGCTGGTTCAAAAGAAGCAGACCCCTACAAAGCGGCAGAAGAAAAAAGATTCGATGCTCTGCGTGAATGTTTCGCCCTTCATGTCAATGTAAATGCGGCTTCAAGCGACGAAACTTTTTTCAAATTCGTCCAGAACGCGAATTGCCGGAAACCGGATGAAGCACAGTGCGCGGCATTGATCAGAAGCGACGATATGAAGAGCTGGCAGCCTAAAATAGACAAGATTGAACTGAGTACTGATGCAAAGAACCTGATTTCCGAAATAAGGAGAAAATGTTTTGATTATTATGTCAGTCTTTTCCGCTGGAAAAAAATTATCCGCATTCTCAAAACATGCGCCTTCCTGAACGGCAGGGACAAAATCGATCTCGCCGACTGCCTGCTTATCGACTACGCGATCCCGAACCGCATTGTCGAGGGAATACTGAAACAGAAAGTTATTGACGGCAAGCTGGACAGCAGGCAGCACATTCAATACAAGGAAAACATTTTCACGCAACAGAAATATCTAAAAATTCTAAGCAATTCCGTAGCAGATCTGAAATCAGGGAAGGAACACCTCACAGATTTATGATTCAAAGGCGATATTTCTTAGCCACGACACAGATATAATCTTTTTCCGCAATTTCATCGACCGCGATCTCGTCAAAACCTGCCGATTTCAAGGCTGCACTTATCTGAGCCGCGTTGTAGATCTTGAGTCCTTTGATCGTTTTTTCCCACTCGAAATTTGCGGGATTGAGCCCGGCGGCTTCGTTCACGATCATGAACGTTCCGTCCGGTTTGAGGCAGCGGAAAATCTCTTTGAAAGAATCCTCAAGCTGCCAGTAGTAGATAGTTTCAAACGCGGTGACGACATCAAATTTCTCGCTTTCGAACGGAAGTTCCCGCACATCGGCGCAGAAGACCTGGCATCTGCCGCTTTTGACATCGCTTTTGTTGGTCTTTTTCGTTTCGGCGACCGCGACTTTTGAAAAATCAACTCCGCAAACTCTGCCGCTTGTCATCGTAAGAAGGCGTTTTATATTCGCTCCGCCGCCACATCCGCAGTCCAAGCAGTCTGCATTTTCAGCCATTTTCAAATGCGGGAATCCCCAGTCTGCAAGGACTGCGTGCCGCTCTCCGTTGAGCTTTCTCACCATGATCTTTCCAAGCAGCCCTACAGGTTTTGCCGCCATATTTTTGAATTTTTTATAAAACCACATCAAGCCCCCCTACTTTGCTCCCTCATTTCACTATGGCAATACTGCCGGATTTTCAAGCAGATCTTCCATTTTGCAGCCCAGCACGAGTGAGATTTTGAAAAGTGTCTGCGCCTGAGCCTTGTCAATGTCGTTCACTTTTTGTTCATAAAGCTGGATCGAGTGCAGTTTTACGCCAGACATTTCTGCAAGTTCCGACTGTGAAATCCCTCTGTTTTCGCGGATGTTCTTTAAATTTGTACTGACGGAACGCTCCGCGATTTTCTTATCCATCACATCGATGAATGCTACAATATCCATTTCGTGGTAGACTTTATACATCTTTACGATTTCAGAAAGCGGAACTTTGCTGAAAACCGCTTTAAAAGTTTTGGCCGAATACCATTGATACTGCGCGACAGCCCAGCCGGCCCAATATTCCGGAGAACGGCTCTGAGAGAATACCGGCTCAGGAAGTTCTCGGCCCGGATCGACTTTTTCCACAATTGAGCGGACCAGTTCTATTCCCGATTTTCCGGCCACGACCGAAGGATTTCCGACGCCGAATTTCCCGCTTTCGCCCGATACAACAAAGAGATCAGCAAAATCATCAGGCTTTATTCCGCAGACATTTATCGCATAATCGAAAGCCACTGCAAGGCAGTTTGCAGCACAGTTCAGATAGAGTTCATCGTATGCGCGGATCGCCATTTTTCATTCCCTCTCGGATAATATCCATCACAAAAATACTTTTAGCCACCACAGCATGACGGAGTTCGTTTTTGTAAGCCTCACGCGCCTTTGCGTCACGCGCCGTATATTTCTGATAGTAGACTTCACACCTTACCGCTTCAGCACCGGCAAAAGTCAGCTGACTGAACGCCTTTTCCGAAACAAGAACATACTGAATGCCGAGTTTTCCCAAGTGCATCGCCTTTTCCAGACTTGCAAGCGGCAGAGTGTTGTTGATGAAGTCTCTTGCGAAAGAAAAATAGGAATCGTCCGCGCGGTAGCCGACAATCACATCGAAAGGAGCCGTATCAACTGAAAAATTGTTCACGATATACTCTTTTGCCGCAGCTGCGATCTCGTTTTCCAGCGAAAAAGTCCTGTTGCTCAGCAGAACGGCTATCCAATTCAGAACAGAGTAGCGCTCATCCTGCAAATCAAGCACTTTAAGGCCGCTTTTTTTCAGCCTGTATTTGTTGACAAAACCGTTGCTGTTTTCTCTGCACGCCCACTCTTTCGCAACTTCGATTTCCTTCGTGCAGTAGAATCCCTGTCCGTAATCGTTGTATTTTTTTCCTGCCGCGAGAGTCGGTTTCTCAATGATTTTCGTTGATCCGTGATATAGAATCATGCTCAAGCCTCCGATTTTGTATCATCACAATGATACGATTTTTTATATCATCACAATGATAGTTTTGTCAAGAGGGATTGAAATAACGACTAAAATCCACCCATTCCCACCGTTGCGGAAAACTTGATCTCGTTCTGCATCAGATTGTGCGAAACGCCGACCGCGATCGCCGGGAGCGCCAGTTTTTTCAGATACATTTTCAATCCGGTCGAATATCCGAAATTCATTACGAAACTTCCGTCGGAATCCTCTCCGGCAAACTGCTCCAAAAGCCCGTAAGCCGAAAACATCACGAATTTCGTGTTCAGAATACCTACTTCAAGACCAAAATCAGCTCCTCCCATCTTGGTGCCGTGGAATTTATCAGGCATTATCGTCGTTCCGACGACCATCTGTGTTGGTCTCAGCGGGATCGGAAGGTTGTTCGACAGGTAAAGCGCGTATTGGGTAAGCACTCTGAGGCGCGTAACCGGCAGCGGATACTGTATCGTAAACTTAAAACCGAGAGATTCCGCGCAGCTTCCCGAAGTCAGGACCGTCACCGCGCCGTCTATGCTGAAGGATTTCACCGACATAAACCATTCGTTGAGCGATGAAAAACTGATGTCCCAGCCGACTCCCGGCGTAATTGCGTGAAAAGACTTGACTTTTCCTTTGTATTCCGCGTATTTTTTCTTAACGCTTGCATTGGTGTAGCTGTAGCGCAGACCGGCGTTTATCTTCGAATGTGCCGTGATCTTATCGCTCACTGCGGCATAAACCGAACCGCCCATTGCGTTGTATTCGAATATTTTTTTGCCTGAAAGATTCTTCTCCTCGTTGTCGCGGTGGTTAAAAGAGGCTCCGACAGTAAAACCGGGGTGTCTGATGTCGCGCGAAGGTCGGCTGTAGGCCATAAGCGCGAGCTGGATATTTTTAGAAAAAACTCCGCCTATGACATAGTTATCCCTGATCCCGAAGGCGTTCATATCCATCACGAAAGCTCCGCCCATAAAGCCCGTCGAGCTTGAATACATGAAAAAAGGGACCGGAATGAATGACCATTTTTCCTTAACTTTTATAAAAAGCACGGTCGCGCCGTTTTCATCTTTCTGAAGCGACACTTCGGTTTCGGAAAAAAGCTCCAACTCCTCAAGAGTGACCTTGACTTCATGCAGGTCGATGCGGCTTTCGGGGGTCCCGACATACTTTCCGAGTACCGAGAGCATATAGGATTCTTTGGTCCTTCCCAGACCTTCGATCTTTATGGCCGACACAAGTGATCCACTTTTAACATCCTGATTTTCTTCAGCAAAAACGCTGAAACACGGAAGAAACGTAATAAGCAGAAAAAACAAAACCAGATAAAATGAAAGATGCGGCTTTGCCACCATCCGACTCCTTTTCAAACCACATCAAAACAGCGCAATCATGCACAAAGATTTAATAAAATCAAACTATAAAAACCAGTCTTTCACTGCGTGTCATAAGAAGATCCTTACTTTCAAAAATTTCAGCGTACTTTCCAAAGTCCGCTTTTTCTCGAACCTATACGTTCAATAATTCCTTTCGAAACGAGCTTGTCTATGTGGCGGTGGACTGTTATCGCAGATTTTTTGACACGTTCGGCAATCTTCGGAATTGTTATGCTGCTGTCATCTGAAATAATTTGCAGAATCATCTCGTCAAGAGCAGATAAATTTGGCGTTTCCGAAGGCTGTATCTTATCATTTATCTTATCATTTAAAGATTTTATCTTATCATTTTGTTCATTTATCTTATCACTTATCTTATCATTTTTCCCCCGTTTGAAGAGAAAAGTGAAACCGTATTCATCACTGAAATACTCATAATCCACCTTACTATCAGCACAAAGTCTGAACGTTCTGTCGAATCCCGTTCCGAATGCGTCTATCATCCCGTTTTTAAACAAAACCGTCGCAATAAGCGGATTTCTGATTTTGCTCCCTATTTTACCGGAAGCAAAATCAAGCGGGTTCGCATCATTCAGAATACCGCCCGGATTATAAATCCTGACTTTTGATTTTGTAATTGAGATCTCGTTGCTGTCGCCCTTCTGATACTGGCAGTGTGCAAAAGAGTTTATGACTATCTCACGCAGCGCCCCCAATGGGATTTCAGGCGTTTCCACACGCTTTGTCCCTATAATTTCGGAGAAATAGTGAATATTGTTCTGTATGTATTTCAAACCTTCAGCGATACATTCAAGAATGTTTCCGCGGAACTGTTTCAAATCCGTGAAAGAGACCCTTTCATCTGTCGGATATATCACCTCTTTCAAAAGCACGGGGCCGTCGTTTCCGAATAAAAAATATCCGGCATTATTAAGAAAACCCTCTTCATTTATCAAATTCAGTTTTCTCAACGCTTCCTCTGGGTTTCTATAAATATAGTTTAATCTGCCGGTATCGTTTGCGTCTCTTATATACTGAATCAGCAGTTCTTCGTTTACATGATCAATGCCGTAGGATGTCGCTTTTTCTTCCCACTTTGAATAGGTTTTGTCTTTCGATTCAAAATATTTCCGCAGAAGTTTGGAATCCATAAAAATATCGGCATCATGAACTCTCGTATAATAGCGTCCGTAGGCAGAATAAGGCGTATCGTCACCTGACACGAAAACTTTTATCACATTTTTTTCGTCAATAATTTCAGACGTTATCGAAATGAAAGGTGTCGGTTTCAAGTTATTTCTCACTTCGTGCGATATATCTGCAAGAGTTTTCTGCCCTATCTCATGACCGAAGACCGAACCGTCGTCTTTGATTCCGAAATAGACAATCCCGACATTGTGCTTGTTCAGCATCGCACAAAGAGAAATGACAGCCTCCCGCAACTGAGCTGTTGTTTTCTTGAACTCGAGAGTTTCCGATTCCTGCCGTTTCATACTTTCAACCCCTTTTCATTATTTATCTTATCATTTATCTTGTCAAATATCTTATCATTTATCTTATCATCCATGTATTCATAAATACCGTTATGTCAAGAAAACAAGCAGAAATAAAAGATGATTTTAAATCAAAAAATTAGAACATTTTTATCATATTAAAATTCCCTGTACCCTTCATTCGAAAGAATGTTTTTCTAACACTCATTATTTAAAAGACGCAAGCAGCATGTCTTTTTCTCAAAAAGTCCTTAAAAATCAATGCCTTGTTTGCTTTTCCTTTCTGTTGAAGCTACAATTGTCTGTTTTTTTTGATCACCATATTTGGGAGAACACGATGGTAGAAAGAATTCATGCTTTATGGGATGATAATCCTGTAGATATTACTCCAGAAGCTAACTTTATTTGGAGTATTGCAAATAAACTCCGCGGATCTTACATGCCTGATAAATACGGCGATGTTATTATTCCTATGACTATTGTCCGCCGTTTTGAGTGTGTCCTTGAATCAACCAAAAATGAGGTCGTCGCCAAATATAAAAAGAATCCGAATTATCCTGAAAAAGCAATGCAGCGGATTTCAGGGTATCAGTTTTACAACACCAGTGAATTTTCATTGAAGGAATTGTGCAATGATCCTGACCATATTGCAGCAAATTTTGAGGAATACATCAACGGTTTCTCGCCAAATGTACAGGTTATTTTCAAAGAGCTTGAAATGAGCAATCATATCAAAAAAATGAATAAAGACGGTTGCCTTTACTCTGTAGTGAAAGCGTTCTCGGAATTGAATCTTTCTATCGAAAAATTTGATGCTATCAAGATGGGATATATTTTTGAAAATCTTATCGGACGCTTTTACCAGAATGTTGAAGCCGGTCAATATTATACTGGTCGAGACATTATAAAAATGCTGGTAGCTGTGCTTACAGCTGAAGGTTGCGATGATATTTTCGATGACGGTCGCGTTATAACAATCTGTGACCAGGCGTGCGGTACAGGCGGAATGCTTTCCACGGCATACAACTACATTCGGCATTTCAATCCGACAGCTGATGTCAGACTGTTCGGACAGGAATTTATGCCTCAGACACATGCCATAGGACTTGCAGAAATGTTGATAAAGGGGCAGAACGCGGAAAACTTTCTTCATGCAGACACCTTGAAAAACGACTGTTTTCCTGATGTGAAAATGAGGTTTATGATTGAAAATCCGCCCTTCGGAACCCCGTGGAAGGGTGAAGATGCCAAGTCAGGCCAAGAAGAAGCTGTCAAAAATGAATTTTCCAAAGGATTCCGCGGTCGTTGGGGTGCTGGACTCCCATCTGGTGATGATTCGCAATTATTGTTTATGCAGTCAGCTGTAGCAAAGATGGACGACAACCTTGGCAGGGCTGCTATTATCGAGAACGGATCGCCAATGTTTACAGGGGGAACAGCCTCAGGAGAGTCTCAGACTCGCCGCTGGCTTTTGGAACAAGACTTAATTGAAGCAATTATAGCTATGCCGACGGATTTATTTTACAACACCGGTATTGCAACTTATGCGTGGATACTCTCCAAGAACAAATCTCCGGAGCGCAAAGGCAAGATTCAGCTGATTGATGCGACACAGATTTATCATAAATTGCGCAAACCTTTGGGCAATAAGAAAAATGAGTTTTTACCGGAAGACAGAGCCAAAATTACAAAATTGTATGCCGATTTTGAAGAAAACGAGGTTTGTAAAATTTACCCGAACACGGAATTCATTTATCGCGAATACACGGTCATGCAGCCCTTACAACGGAGCTATTCGATCACAGAAGACAGCATTCAAAACATGTTGCAATCAGGAGCTCTAAAATCCTTATGGGATGATGCAAAAGTCACAGAGCTTGAAGAAAAGGGAACCACAGCCAATGCTAAAGAGAAAAAAACACTCGAGGGCTTCAATGCAACAAAACCTTTGCATGACGCCATTTTGGCAAAATTGAGGAACGCTGTGTCTGATAAGAAATGGCTGAATCCCGATACCTTCACTCCTGTTTTGAAAGAAGTTTTAGCGGATCTGAATATTGAAAAAAAACTGTTTGACAAACTATTCGACAAGATCTTGGACGGTTTATCGGTAATGGACAAAGAAGCTGAAATCCAGACGGTTTCCAAAGGAAAAAATAAAGGCGAAGTCTTGTATGATAAAACCACAAAAGACTCAGAAATCGTCAAATGGGATGAGACTATCGATGATTATATGGCTCGCGAAGTTCTTCCTCATGTTCCCGATGCAAAGTGGTTTTGGGAAGAGAACCTTGGAGCAACGAAACCTGTCGTCAAAACCGGAGCAGAAATACCGTTCACAAGATATTTTTACAAGTATCAGCAACCTGAGCCAAGCGATATTTTGGCTGAGAAATTTAATGCTTTGGAACGTAGTGTTGATGAGCGCATCCGCAAATTGTTCGGCAAATAATGGTGGCAGATATGAGAGAAATGAAAGATAGCGGAATTTCATGGATTGGCGAAATACCAAAGGATTGGGTACTATGCCCTTTTCCGATATATTTTGAGAGCATTATTGATTACAGAGGAAAAACACCTGAAAAAGTTGATGAAGGAATTTTTCTTGTGACTGCGAGAAACATTAAAGATGGAAAATTAAACTATGAATCATCTCAGGAATACGTTAGCGAAGCTGATTATAGCGAAATCATGCATAGAGGATTACCTAATTTAGGAGATGTCCTGTTTACAACTGAAGCACCTTTAGGGGAAGTGGCAAATGTCGACAGAACCGATATTGCTTTAGCACAACGAGTAATTAAATTTTCTGGAAAAGAAGGAATATTAGACAATTACTTCTTAAAATACTGGATTTATAATCCTGCATTCCAGGATGATTTAAAATCTTTTGGAACAGGTTCGACAGCTCAGGGAATTAAAGCATCAAAGTTAAACCAATTAAAATTAATACTACCATCATTTAATGAACAACGCCGTATCGTCTCTTTTCTCGACTCCAAATGTGCTGAAATTGATGCTCTTACTGCTGATATTCAGTCTGAAATCGAGACGTTGGAAGAATGTAAGCGGTCAAGGATTTTTGAAACTGTTGAGCATGGATTAGGGCATAAAGTGTTTGTTGATACAGATTCTGATGTGTGGCAAACCATTCCAGAAGGTTGGAAACTTGTTGATATAAAATATCTTTTTGAGATTGTGAAAAGAATAGCAGGAAAGGAAGGGTACGATATTATCGCCATTACCCAGCAAGGGTTGCAATACAAAGATGTTTCTTCTAATGCGGGACAACTTGCATCGGATTATAGTGGATATCAGTTTGTGTATCCGGGTGATTTTGCCATGAATCACATGGATCTTATAACAGGATGGGTTGATTTATCGGACAAATTTGGTGTAACGAGTCCTGATTACAGAGTCTTTCGTTTGAGATATCCAGATAGGTTTGATAGAAAATATTACAAACACATTATGCAGTGTTGCTATATGTGTCGCATTTTCTATTCTTTTGGTCGCGGAGTTTCGAACCTTGGCAGGTGGCGTTTGCAGACATCCACATTTAATGATTTTAAGGTTCCAGTTCCTCCTTATGAAGAGCAAGTAATTATTGGTAAATATCTAGATGAAAAAGTTTCAGAAATTGACGCTATCATCACTCAAAAACGAGAGCAGTTCACTGTTCTCGCGGATTATAAAAAATCTTTGATTTATGAATACGTAACCGGAAAAAAGGAGGTTCCTGTAGCATGAGCATGAACGAGATACTTACTGAAAAACAGTATCAGCATGAAATAATGGAGTATCTAAAATCAGAGAACGGCTACCGCATCCGTCAAAGTAGCAAATTCGACCGCAATTACGCGATGGACCGTGAAATGCTGTTCGAGTTCCTGAATAAATCCCAGCCGGATGTCATGGCGGAACTATCCAAAATTTTTAAAGCAGATACCGAAAACACGATCGCTTCTGTGATTAATGAAAGCGCAACTGCGAGCAAAAGTTCGCTGGTTGATATCCTGAAAAACGGCATTGAAATTGGCAACCGCCATCTTGATCTGATGTATACAAAGCCGGCCACGACTCTCAATAAAACGCTTAACCATCAGTATGATGCCAATATTTTTTCAGTTATGGAAGAAGTTTACGCAACTGACAAAGAACGGATTGACCTTGTTATTTTCTTAAATGGTCTCGCTATTATTTCGTTTGAGCTGAAATGTAATCCTTCCGGACAGTCATACCATGATGCCATTTATCAGTATCGCACAGAAAGGGATCCTAAATCACGTCTCTTCCGCTTTAAATCTGGCTGCATAGTCAATTTTGCCATGGATTTAAATGAGGTCTACATGGCCACAAAACTGGACGGGAATGCGACAACTTTTCTGCCGTTTAATATGGGTAGCGGTAAAGGTGTAAACGCAGGCGCAGGCAACCCGGTTTTCCCCGACAGATACAGTGTTTCCTATATGTGGGAAGACATTCTCACAAAGGACACTCTTCTGGATCTTATCAGCAAGTTCATATTTATTGAGCGCAAAGAAGAAACAGATAAAGTTACAGGAAAAAAGAAGACTTCCGAGACACTGATTTTCCCACGATATCACCAGCTTGATTTAATTCGTAAACTATTGGCATCTGTCAAAGAACACAAAACCGAACTGAATTATTTGATAGAGCATTCAGCAGGTTCCGGAAAAACAAACAGCATCGCGTGGCTGACCTATCGTTTAGCATCTCTTCATGATGCGAATAATAAAATTATTTTTGACAACATTATCATTGTTACTGACCGCAAAGTTGTAGACAGACAGCTTCAAGGAGCCATCCTTGGAATGGATCATCAAGCTGGTTTTATCCGTGCAATGGACGATCAATGCACCTCAGCAACTCTCAAGGAAGAATTGGAGAAAAACACAAAAATAATTGCAACAACAATACAAAAATTTCCCTATATCGTGGATGTAGTAGCCAATCTTAAAGACAAACATTTTGCTGTTATCATTGACGAAGCACATTCCTCTACTGCCGGTAAAGATATGCAAGCAGTAACACAAACACTTGGTGCCGGTGAAAAGCAGTATGAAGATGCAGACGATATGATAAACGATCAGATTGAAAAATCCGGCAAACAGTCAAATGTCAGCATGTTTGCTTTCACAGCGACACCTAAGAACAAAACTTTGCGTCTTTTCGGACACTTAAATTCTCACGGACAATATGAAGCATTTCACCTTTACTCTATGAAACAGGCAATCGAAGAAGGATATATTCTTGATGTGCTCCAAAACTTTACAGAGTATGAGACTATTTACAAAATCAATAAAGAAATAGAAGACGATCCAGAGATGAAGACAGACGATGCAAAAAGACAGATTGCCCGCTTCATTGAACTGCATGACACGAATATTGCACAACGAGTTGAAGTTATCGTGGAACACTTCCGCAAATTTGTTATGAACAGCTGTCTCTGTGGTATGGAAAAAGCTATGGTTATTACCAACTCACGTCAATCTGCTGTTAAATATTACAAAGCTTTCAAAAACTATATCTCGAAGAAAGGATATTCCGGAATTGACGCTCTTGTGGCTTTTTCAGGCAAAGTAACTCTTGACGGCGATGATACAGAATACACAGAGCCCTTAATGAATAATTGCAGGGAAGAGCAGACTCCGATACTCTTCGACGGTGAAGATTACAATGTTCTTATCGTTGCCAACAAGTATCAGACAGGATTCGACCAGAAAAAACTCTGCGCGATGTATGTAATGAAAAAACTGGACGGAGTAAACGCTGTACAGACATACAGCAGACTTAACCGAATAATGCCGCCTTATGACAAAAAGACTTTCATCCTTGATTTTGTTAATAAATACAGCGATGTGCAAAATTCATTTGCACCGTTTTATACCACGACGCTACTCAGCGGCAATATAAATCCAAAACAGATATATGACTTGGAAACAAACATTGATGCTTTCATGATTTTGGACCCGCTGGATATTCAAAAATTCAATGATTTATTATTCAAAAAAAGAGAAAAAACGATCTCTGACACAGAACAAAAAACTTTGAACTTTTATCTTCAAAAGGCAGGAAACGCTGCAAAACAGTACGATATTGAAAAACAGCGTGAAATCAAAGTCAGCTTGCGCGGTTTCGTCAGATTTTATGAATTTTTGTTGCAGGCAACTTGTTTTAAAGACCCCGATATTCATAAAAAGTATATTTTCATAACATATCTGCTTTCTTATCTTGATATATCCAATGGCGGCAGAGGATTTGATTTGACAGGAAAAATCAAGGCCGATAATTTTTTCCAGAATAAAGGTCAAACCCATAGTAATGAAAAAATTGTATCAAAACCTGTTGTAAAACTTCCTATATCGGACGGATTTAACCTTACTGAAGCCAAAAAAGAACGGCTCAGCGAAATCATCAAGGAAATAAATTCCCGCATGGGAACAAAGTTTGACGACGAGGTAGCCGTTAAATCAATGCTTCAGATTAAAGATTTGCTTATGAAATCTGATAAACTGAAAACCTCTGCACGAAACAACAGCGAAACAGATTTTGAATTTTCATTTTATGACGACATAGACGATGCTTTAATCAAGGGTTTGGAACAAAATCAGGATTTCTTCACGTTGCTGCTTAACAACGAAGAAATTAAGCGTTCAGTCCTCGGAATATTTGCAAGTGAAATTTATACGAGCCTGAGAAACTTTGCGAACTGACTTTTAACATCAAAAACAAACATCAAGTTTCTGATGTTCTTTGCAACCCACACATCAAATGTACGTGTATGATGTGCTATTCCCTCTCCGTTTGATCGTCCGTATTTTTATGGAAAGGATTAAATCCTGTTCGTATATCGATCAAATCCCGTTGTTCAACAACATCTGGTTTGACTTTAGAAATAAATATAGTCTGAATTCCAATCTCATTTGCAACTTTTATAAGACTTGGATAGATCTCTTCAAAAGACTCTGGTTCCATTGGTTGATCCGGGGAATCCATAATTAAAATTGGCAAGCAAATAAAATTCTTAAAGTTCTTATGTAAATACTCAAGCATACACAAATAAACTAATAGCTGGAGATGATTGTGCCTTGCCATACTTCCAGGCGTAAATGCCACATCTGCTTTTCCTTCTTTATGATAAGCAACTAGTACTTGGCTAAATGGGTCGAACTTAAGAAAAAAATCAACCTGATTTCTATCATCATTCAAATATTGGACATTTTTTACTGCACTATCAAGATACATTTCTGTCAATCTTTTATTAAAATCGTTTACAGCTTTTTGACTATAGTTATTTTTCAAATCCTTTATTTCTTTTTTGGCTTTTAGAACTTGTTCTTCCAGCACTTTTATTTTATTGATATCACCCCCAGAATTAATGATAGCAAAACAATTTTCAACAAGTGCCAATTTTTTCAAAGTTTGGTCATAATTTAATTCGGATGCCTCATTCTTAAGATTTCTTATTTCTCTATCAATTTTCTTCTTTTCAGACATTATTTTTTGAATAGACTTTTCGTAATCCGCCAATGACAAAATAATCTTATCATTCTTAATTTCCTTTATCATTCTGGTTATAATGTTAACCTCTTCCTCATATTTAGGATTTTCTGCTATAATCCCACCCAACATAGACAAAAGTTTTGCCGTCCTATCTTTACGAGGTGCAGCAATATTTGATTGTTTACTCAAATATCTATAAACTTTTATTTCTTCAGCCAGCGAATGAGAGGCTCTTAAAAGATATGCT
>Ga0310696_10002158_pt1 | contig 26657 bp, 15 predicted proteins | sample AusTroGonzalo_MG_4_FD_203885 | JGI IMG/M metagenome (GOLD analysis project Ga0310696, IMG submission 203885) | Bovine rumen microbial communities from tropical cattle in Woodstock, Queensland, Australia - Gonzalo_02 (v2) (version 2) | ecosystem: Host-associated > Mammals > Digestive system >...
CAGGATGAGCAACCGGAAGGTGAAGCTGGTAGCGCAGCATTTCAACACGACGGCGTATGAGATCATGGAAAAGGTATATCCGGGATACAGCCTGGAATACTGCCAGGTGGCATACAGCGACGTGGTGGACGGAGTATACATTCGCTGCGTAATGCGGAGGATCCAATGAGCGAGCGGAACAGGATCAGCACGACGGCGGACACGGGGAACATATGCTGCCCGTTCTTTATTGCGCACGGCAGGCGGGAGATCGTCTGCGAAGGACTGATTGAGGGATGCAAGATGTGCCACAGCTTTGGGACACAGGATGAAAAGGCGTGGCACCAGGCGAATTACTGCGAAAAGAGCTATAAGCGCTGCGAGATGTATTGCAGCATCCAACACTGGAAATGGCCGGAGGAGGAATGAAAGCATGAAAAAGAAAGAAGTAAAGCAGTTTGTTTACGGAATAAGGGTTGAGATCATAAATGAAATAGGTGAATTGAAGAGGATGGAAGAAAACACAGTGAAGATGTTTGTAAATGATGAAGCGAGTTTTGAATATGGTTACAGACGGGGATTGACAGAAGCAGCCATGATCATGCTGGATAGAATTTACGATAAATTTCCTGAGGAAAAAGAAGAATAAAAAAGCACAAACTGTCTGCGACTAACAAAACGCCCTCCTTTCGATACGATTAAGACAGAACATCGAAGGGAGGGCTTTTTTATATGGGCCGGACGCCGGCGAAAGCGGGGACCGGAAAAAAGAAAACAATCAAGCAGCCGTCAAGTAAAACGGTGAAGTCAGTCAAGCAGCCGTCAAGTAAAAAAGTCAGCCAGCGAAAAAAAGCAAAGCAGCTGACGACAGCGGAGTGGCGGAAGATCCGGATTGAGTACGTAAAAGGCAAGACGACATACCAGAAGCTGGCGGAAAAATACGAAATCAGCGCAAGCAATATCCGGAAGCGCGCAGCTAATGAAGGCTGGCGAAAACGAAAGAGCAAACTTGATACAGACGTTGAACAAAAAGTGCTTGAGCGCGTGTGCGACGCGCGCGCGAAGGAATTTGAGCTGATTGCCCGGGTGAACGACCGGATGGGCGACGTGCTGGACAACCTGATCACGTTTGTGCAGAGCCAGCCGCCGAACCGGTATGACGATCTGCGCGGCGTGGAAAGCCTGACGAAAGCAATTGCCCAGGTGGTGCAGACAAAACGGGACCTGTACAACGTGCCGACAGAGATTGACCGGGCGAAGATTGAAGCGCTGCGGGACAAGCAGAAGCTGGAGCGCGAGAAGTTCGCGGAGGAACAGGCGGAGAAGGCAGCGGCAAAGACGGCAGCGGAGAACACGATGATCCGCATAGTGATCGAAGGCGACGACGGAGAGGAACTGGCGCTGGATGAGTGAAGCAGTAAAACTCAATCACATAGACGAAACCGGAAAAATGCGAGTGATTGAGTTCAAACCGAACCGGAAACAGCTGAGATTCATGCTGGCCAAATGCAAATATGTTGCGTTTGGCGGAGCGCGGGGCGGAGGGAAAAGCTGGGGGATCAGGGCAAAAGCGATACTGCTGGCAAACAGATGGCCCGGGATCAAGATCCTGATCGTCCGGCGGACGCTGGTGGAGCTGAGGAACAACCACATTGAGCCGCTGAAGCAGCTGCTGAAAGGACTGGCAAAGTACAACCAGCAGGAACGAAAGTTCATATTCCCAAACGGCAGCACAATCACGTTTGAGTTTTACGACAGCGACAAGGACGAGATGAAGTACCAGGGCGTGGAATATGACGTGATCTTCATTGACGAAGCGACACAGTTCCAGGAGAGCTGGCTGCGGATTATTGCCAGCTGCTGCCGCGGTGTGAATGATTTCCCGAAGCGGATCTATTACACATGCAACCCGGGCGGGCCGAGTCATCAATATATCAAGCGCCTGTTTGTGGACAGGGATTTCCGGGAAGGGGAGAACGCGGAGGACTATACATTTATTCAGTCGCTGGTGATGGACAACAAAGCGCTGATGGAAGCAAGCCCGGAATACATTACCTTTCTGAAGAACCTGCCGCCGAAGCTGCGGAAAGCCTGGCTATACGGGGACTGGAATATCTTTGAAGGGATGTACTTTGAAGACTTCCGGAACGATCCGGAGCATTATGCGGACCGGAAATGGACGCACGTAATAGAGCCGTTTACCCCGAGGGCGCACTGGAAGATCTACCGGAGCTTTGACTGGGGATATGCCAGGCCGTTCAGCTGCGGCTGGTGGACAGAGGATGAGGACGGCACGGTGTACCGGATAGACGAGCTGTACGGCGTGGAGTATTCAAACGGTGAACCGATACCGGACCAGGGCGTGAAGTGGGATCCGGACAGGGTATTCAGCGAGATTGCAAAGCATGAACAGGAACACCCGTACCTGAAGGGCAGGCAGATAATCGGCGTGGCTGATCCCGCGATCTGGGACGCGGAAAGCGGAATCAGCTTTGCGGAAACGGCAGGAAAGCACGGCATCTTCTTTCAGCCGGCGGACAATGCGCGGATCCCGGGATGGATGCAGATCCATTACAGGCTGGCCTTTGACGACGCGGGATATCCGCGGATGTACGTGTTTAAAACGTGCCGCAACTTTATCCGGACGATCACGACGCTGGAGTATGACAAGCACAAGACGGAGGATCTTGATACCAGCGGGGAAGACCATGCCGCAGACGAGTGCCGGTATTTTTGCCAGCTGAGAAAGGTAAAGCCGCTGCTGCCGGAAGAGAAGCAGCAGCCGGCGTGGAACGCAGACCCGCTGGACCAGTTTGTAAGGAGGATGGACAGGCGATGATAGAGATCTACATGAATACCAGCAGGATGAAGCTGCAGATTAAAGGGCACGCGACGGCGGAGGAACACGACGACCACAGCCTGATCTGCAGCGCGGTGAGCGCGATTGCACAGGGGCTGGTGTACTGCGTGAGCAAGATGGACAACGCGGAGGGCGCGCTGCGCAGCATCCAGTATCGGGATGAACCGGGGGACTATTTCCTGCTGATCATACCGGAGCAGTGGGCGGAAACGATGATACGGCACAGATTCCGGAATTACGGCGACGGGCTGGAGATGATGGCGAAGTGCCACCCGGAAAGCGTGACAATGATATGGGACGGCGAAAGAATACTGCCGGATAAGGAGGGAACAAAATGAGCGAAATCAGACGGAAAAGGCAGCTGCAGGATCCGCAGATGGCCCGCATGATGGGCAGGCCGGAGATGCAGCCGGAACAGGGAACGACAGGCGGACTGATGCCGCAGGGTATGCCGCAGGGTATGCCGGCAGGCGGGATGCCTGAGATGCCGATGCGGGAGCAGCGCGCCATCAGGACCGGGGAGGAAGAGGAAGCATACAACCTGGGCGCAAAGATGGGCGCGCGGGCGCTGGCTGCGCAGGCTGGCGGAGGGATGGATCCGCAGCAGCCGCAGGGGATGATTGACGAGAACCGCCTGATTGAAGCGGAGAAGATCCTGATGAAATACAAGGCGGGCAAGGCCAGCGTGGACCGGCGGATTATCAATGCGCAGGACTGGTGGAAGATCCGCAACTGGCAGCAGATTGAAAACGCCAGGGGAACGAAGGGCGCGACGATCATAAAGAGCGCGACGGCGTGGCTGTGGTCCTGTGTGGTTGGCAAACATGCGGAAGCGATGGACGCATACCCGGAGCCGGTAATCCTGCCGCGGATGGAAGAGGACAAGCCGGAAGCGCAGATGCTGAGCGAGATTATCCCAGTGGTGCTGACAATGAACGGGTTTGAAGACGAATACAGCAAGGCGATGTGGCAGAAGTTCCAGGAAGGAACGGGCGCGTATCACATTGGCTGGGACAAAACGAAGCTGGGCGGCATCGGGGATATCAGCATCCGGAACATCAATTTGCTGAACCTGTACTGGGAGCCGGGCGTGGAGGATATCCAGGACAGCCAGAACGTGTTCTATGTGCAGATTGTGGACAGCCAGCAGCTGGAGGAACAGTATCCGCAGCTGGCGGGCAGGCTGAAGAACGCGTACCTGAAGCCGGCGGAGTACCGAAAGGACGACAGCGTGAGCGTGGACGGGAAGAGCGTGCTGGTGGACTGGTACTATCACAAGTGGAACGGGCCGAAGAAGGTGCTGCATTACTGCCAGTTTGTAAACCATATTGTGCTGTACAGCACGGAGAACAACGGCGAGATAGAAGGGCTGTATGCGGACGGTGACTATCCGTTTGTGCTGGATCCGCTGTATCCGGTGCATGGAAGCCCGGCGGGATACGGGCTGATTGATATCTGCCGGGATGCGCAGACGGACATTGACACACTGAACCAGGCGATGGTGCAGAACGCGGTGGTGACAAGCACGCCCAGGTGGTTTATCCAGACAGACGGACAGATTAACGAAGACGAATACGCGGACTGGAGCAGGCCGTTTGTGCATACCGGCGGAGGACTGGGCGAGCAGAGCCTGCGGCAGATTCAGACGACCGGCATACAGGGCAATGCGCTGGAGATGCTGAGCAGGAAGATTGACGAGCTGAAATTTGTGAGCGGAAATACAGACGTGCAGAACGGCGGGACGCCGGCGGGCGTGACCGCGGCCAGCGCGATTGCAGCGCTGCAGGAGCAGAGCGGACGCGGCAGCAAGGACTCAAGCCGCAGCAGCTACAGGGCGGCGAACAAGATCTATACGCTGGTGATTGAACGGATCAGGCAGTTCTATGAGATTCCGCGCTGGTTCCGGATCCTGGGCGCAAACGGGCAGGAGAAGTTTGTGCAGTACAGCAATGCCAGGCTGCAGGACCAGCAGATTGCAGGCGGCAACGGTCTGGAGCCGGGATTCCGGAAGCCTGTATTCGACATTGACGTGCGGAGCGAGCGGGAAACAGCGTATACAAAGCTGAGCCAGAACGAGCTGATGATCCAGATGTACAGCCTGGGCGCGTTCAATCCGCAGAACACGGACGCGATCCTGCAGATGATGGAGGGCATGGACTTCCGCGGCAAGGACGAGATGATGAACCGGATCCGGCAGCAGGGGACGATCATGGACGCGCTGGTGCAGGTGGGGCAGATTGCGCTGCAGCTGAGCGCGAAGTATGAACCGGAAACGGCGGAGCAGCTGGCCCCGGTGCTGCAGGGGATTGCGGCGGACGCGACGGCAAGCGGCATCGCGGAGGAAAAGACGCAGAGCATCCAGCAGACGGACAGCATTACCGGAAAAGGCAACCAGGAAACGGCCAACGTGAAGAAAGCCCGGGCGACGGTGCAGAACGCGACAAGGCCGATGGAATAAATGCGACTAACAAACAGCAGGGCTGTGTGTTATACACAAGGTAACGGATCGCCCACGAACGGGCAGAAAGGGGCCGAAATGGCATATATCAAGTTAAACCTCCGGATGTTCGGTGACGGAGCGGGCGCCAGCGCAGCGCCGGCAGGCGGAACCGGAGAAGGGGGAGAAGCGGCTGTAGTTCAACCGGGACAGCTGGACGACGGCACCGTGGTTGACAACCGTCTCGCCGCGCGGATGGAAGCACAGGCAAAGAAACGCAGGGCACGGGGAGAAGAACCTGTTATGCAGGCGGCGCAGCAAGCCGCAAATATCCAGCAGGAAACGGAACCCGAACCGGCGGAAAAGAGCCTGGACGACGAATGGGTTGAAGCGAAAAAGGGAAGGTTTAAGGAACAGTATGCCCGGGATGTTCAGGCGGCGGTGCAGGACCGGTTTAAGAACCAGGCGGATGCAAACGAAGTGCTGAACAAAATGCAGCCGATGCTGAACGTGCTGATGCAGAAAGCCGGCGTGGACAGCGTGGACGAGCTGCAGGAGCTGATCCTCGACGACGACAGTCTGTACGAAGATGAAGCCAACGAGATGGGCATGACTGTGGAAGGTTACAAGACCTACAAACAGATGCAGGACGAGAACCAGCGGCTGAAGGCGCAGGAAGCGGCGGACCAGGAACAGATGTTCCTGCGGCAGCATTTCCAGAACCTTGCAGCGCAGGCGGAGGAAATGAAAAAGATCTATCCGGATTTCGACCTGCGGACGGAAATGGAAAATGAAACCTTCCGGCGGCTGGTAGCCCCGAACAGCGGGCTGAAAGTGAGTGACGCGTTCTTTGCGATCCACCATGACCAGCTGCAGCCCCAGGCAATGGCTTACGGATTCCAGCGGGCGCAGCAGCAGATGAGCCAGACGCTGCAGGCGAACCGCGCACGCCCCGTGGAGGGCGCGATGAAAACCGGACAGCCGGCCAACGTAGCGCTTGACCCGAAAGCAATGACACGTGAAGAACGACAAAGACTAATCGAAAGAGCGCGACGGGGAGAAAAGATTGTGATCTGACGCTTTTCGTCGCGTGAAAGAAAAGGAGCGAAACGAGATGAAAGAATTTTTCCTGAACCTGCGGATGTTCAATGACGCGGGAACACTGGTCAATGCGACCGGTAATTATGTGAACGCTTATACGGGGTCCACCACTTCCTTCAGCGGAACGGATGACCTGACCCCGACCATGAAAACCTTTTATGACACCGAGTTGTTAGAGAACCATCGTGACCAGCTGATCTTTGCGCAGCTGGGCCGGAAGCAGGGCCTGCCGGCACGCCGGGGCCGCACGATTGAGTGGCGTAAATGGAACACCCTGCCGCTGTGCAGCGCGCTGACTGAGGGCGTGATTCCCTCCGGCGAGAAGCTGGGCATGACCAGCATCAACGTGGCGCTGGCGCAGTACGGCGAATACGTGGCCGTGACTGACCTGCTTGAGCTGCACGCGCTGGACGACGTGATTGCGGGCGCGGTTGAAGAGCTGGGCGCTGCGGGCGGCAAGACCCATGACTTGCTGGTACGGAACGTGCTGAAGGGAAGCGCAAACATCCTGTTTGCGGATGCTTACAATTCTTCCGGTGTGAAGCAGACCAGGCCCACCAGCAAGGCGACCCTGATCTATGCCATCAACACCAGCGGCTATACCTGCAACCTGACCGCGGACATGGTAAACCAGGCCGTGACGAACCTGAAGGTTGGCGGCGCGCCGACTTTCCAGGGCGGCAAATACGTAGCCGTGGTCCATCCCCATATTGCCTACGACCTGCGCAATGACAAGGACTGGATTGAAGCACACAAGTATGCTTCTCCGGAGCAGATCTTCAACGGCGAAATCGGCGAGCTGCACGGCGTGCGCTTCATCGAAAGCAACCTTGCCCCGATCATCAAGAGTACCAACGACAGCGACGCTGTGGCGACCTACAAGACCATGTTCTTTGGCAAGGACGCTTTCGGGGTCGTCGATCCCGAGGGATCCGGCATGGAAACCATCGTGAAGACCAAGGAACAGGTTGGCGGACCGCTGAACCAGTTCAGCACCATCGGCACGAAGTTCGAAATTGCTGCGAAGATCCTCTATCCGGAGCGCATGGTTACCGTTTGGAGCGGCAGCACCTACAGCAGCACTGATACCGAAAACTAACAGAAGGAGGACACAGCCATGAAGAATTTTGAGCTGAACCTCCGGATGTTTGACGGGCACAGTGTAACGGTGTACGGAGATGCCGGCGTTACATCCATCAGCGCCAGCCCCAACAGCAGCGTGGCGAAGGACACGGAAGTGACCCTGACCGTGACGCTGGAGAGCGGCTATGAAGTGGATGAATACGAATGTGTGGCCGGCGGCGTGACGGTAAACGCCAGCACGAAGAAGTTTGCCATGGGCGAAGCGGACGCGGTGATTTACCTGAAGACCAAGGCCGATAACAAGTACCTGGTGACGGAAGAGTGCATGGCCAACGTGAACGACACGAAGGTGATTCTGCACAAGAACGTCAAGGTACAGCTGACACCCAACGGCGTGGTGAAGGGCGTGACCGTTGAAAGCGGCGGCGCTAGCATTACGCTGACCGACGCCATCCAGAACCTGATTGATCAGGGCATCCTGGTCAAGATCTGATGAAGGGCTGAACAGGGACAGCTTTTCATACTTCATTACCTCCGAAGGCCGGGCTGCAGTGGCATGGCTGCAGCCCGTGCCGGCGGAGGAACAAACGGATCGCCCACGGACGGGCAGAAAGGAAGCAATATGGCAACGAAAAGCAAGGCAGCTGCCGAGAAGGAAAACAATCAGGAGATCGAAGCGCAGGAAGCGCCCGTGACGGAAGCGGCGGAACCGGCGAGCGAATGGGACGAAGAGATTACCATGATCGTTCCACGCAAGCCCAAGGGAGAAGACAACTTCTACTATGTATGCGTGAATGACCGGCGTTTCCAGATTCCGGCCAACGGCGAGATGCAGACGCTGCTCAAGCCCATCGCGCTGGTGCTGCAGGACAGCCTGAAAGCGGAAGCGGCCGCGGACGACTTTGCGGACCATATCCCGAACAAGAGCGTTTAATGATCACCGGGAAGCACCCGGCATAAAGACGGGGATTCCCCGTCTTTATTTGCTATAAGGAGGAAGAAGATGAACATACAGGAAGTGCTGGACCTGGCTGACCAGCTGAAACCGAACATGATGACGCGGCAGGTGAAGATTGCTTTCCTGCAGGAGCTGGACCAGAAGATCTACAAGGAAATCCTGCTGAAGCATGAGCATACGGAAGAAGAGGAAGTGCTGCCGGAATACGACACGGACACGGACGGCGGAACTGAGCTGCTGGTACCGGATCCTTACGGCATGGTGTACGTATACTGGCTGAACCAGAAGATAGATTTACTGAACCAGGAAACAGAAAAATACAACAATGACCGGGCGCTGTATGAGAACGCATATAACGAGATGCAGGACTGGTGGAACAGGGAGCGGATGCCCCTGATGCGCAACCGGCAGATCTGGATATAAAGGCGGAGGAACACAACCATGAGAAATATGCCGCAGCTGACACCGGAAACAAAGAGCATCAGCATGACCAGCGCGTTCCGGGGATACAACCATAACGATATCATAGCCGACGGCGAAATGTATGATATGCAGAACCTGAGCGGGAACGGATACCCGCTTTTGACGCTGCGGCCGAAGCGCGGGATCACCAGCTATGACGCGGAGGGAAACACACCCGTGCCGCTGACCGGGATACACGGGCGGGACCAGCTGGTTTTTGTGCGGGGCGCAAAAGTGTACTGGAATTACATGGAAGTGACCGGGCTGACGGTGAGCGACGACGCGGGCATGTGCCCGAAGAAGATTGTTTCTTTCGGCGCGTATGTGTGCATATGGCCGGACAAAGTGTACTTCAACACGGCGGACCTGACGGATTACGGCAGCATGGAATGGAGCTGGAGCGAGAGCGGCAGCAATATCAGCCTGTCCATGTGCCGGGGCGACGGAACCAACTATGACATGACGGGCATAACCATCAGCCAGGATCCGCCGGCGAATCCCGGGAACGGCGACCTGTGGATGGACCAGAGCGGGGACAACGACGTGCTGCGGCAGTACAACGTGACAACGATGGACTGGGTGGAAGTGGCAACGACGTATGTGAAGATCAGCAGCACGAACATCGGGGCCGGGCTGAAGGAATACGACGTGATTGACATAGCCGGAATGGACGCGGCAAGCGGCGTGACGGCGCGCGTGGCGGAGCAGATTACGGCGCTGAACGGCAGCAAAATTGTATTTTTTGCGGGCAATGACTATATCGTGGTAGCGGGGCTTTTGAGCCAGACGCAGGCGGCGCTGAAGAACCAGACGGTGACGGCGGGCATTACGCTGCCGGCGCTGGACTTTGTATGTGAAAGCAATAACCGGCTGTGGGGCTGCAAGTACGGTCTGGTGGACAACGTGGTGGTGAACGAGATCTATGCCAGCAAGCTGGGCGACTTCCGGAACTGGAGCTGCTTTATGGGCCTGAGTACGGACAGCTACACAGCCAGCGTGGGCACGGACGGACCTTTCACCGGCGCGATTACGCAGCGGGGATACCCGGTATTCTTTAAGGAAAACTGTATTCACAGGGTGAGCGGAAATACCCCCAGCAGCTTTACCATCCAGACGACCGTGGCCCGGGGCGTGCAGAAGGGATGCTGGCGGAGCCTGCAGGTGGTGAGCGAGAACATCTATTACAAGGCCCGGAACGCGGTGATGGTTTACGACGGGAACATGCCCAGCGAAGTAAGCACGCAGCTGGGCGAGATCCTGTACAGCGACGCCCGGGCCGGCGTGCTGGGGAACAAGTATTACATCAGCATGAAGGACGGCAACAACAACTGGCGGCTGTTCAACTATGACACGAAATACGGGACCTGGTACAAGGAAGACAATACAAAGGCGCTGGGTTTCGGCAGCGTGGACGACGAGCTTTTCTATATAGACGAAACGGCCAATACGCTGGTAAGCGTGCGCGGAACCAGCGGCACGGCGGAGGAAGACTTTGACTGGGCAGCGGAATTCGGGCTGACCGGCGTCAACTATGCGGCCGGCAGCAGCTATGACAGCCCGGCGCGGATCCGGAACGCGAAGTACCTGAGCATGTTTAAGATCCGGATGTACCTGGATCCGGACGCGTATATGCGGCTGTGGATCAAGTATAACGACGACGCCATGTATACGTTTATGGGCGAGCGGCACGGGAACCAGATGAGGACGTTTATCCTGCCGGTGATACCGAAGCGCTGCGACCATCTGCGCTTCAAGATCACGGGGCACGGGGACATGAAGATCTATGACGTGAGCCGGATCATGGAGGTGGGCGGAGATGGCTAACGTGTTCTTTGACAATCCGCCGATGCTGACCGGGAAAGAGGACAACCAGCTGCAGCAGGTGTACCGGTACCTGAGCGCCATGAGCGACAAGCTGAACATGGCGCTGATGGATATCACGATTGAGCAGATGGCCCCGCAGACGCGGCAGACGATCAGCAGCACGCAGGAGAAGCAGGCGCAGGATTATACGACGCTGAAGAGCATGATCATCAAAACCGCGGAGGTTGTGCGGCATGAGATGGACGAGATCAGCACACACCTGGAGGACAACTATCAGGCGCTGAGCAGCCAGTTCGGGGAGTATGAAAGGAACCTGGGCAGCACGATCACGGCGACGGCGGAGGGCATCCTGCAGGAGTACCAGTTTCAGGAGCGGATTACCGGGCTGGAGGACGACACGGAAAGCTTTCAGCGGCGGATTAACCAGTATATCTTCAGCGGACTGGTGGACGAAATAAACGGGAAGTACGGCATTGCGATCGGCGAGAACGTGACAGCCTATGACGAACAGGGGAACCCGTACCTGAACACGGACCGGAAGACGGCGACGTTCACGATGGACGAGCTGGCTTTCTGGCACGGGACCACAAAGATGGCATACTTCACGGACAACGTTTTCCATATATCACAGGGCGAAGTGACCAAGAGCATGAAGATGGGCAACCATACCTGGCAGATTATGACGGACGGCAGCATGGGACTGATCGGCGGCTGACGGGCGGAGGAACGACATGGCGACAAGAACGGGCAGCGTAGGTACAAACGGGCAGTATACGAATTTCAAAAATCCCGTATCCATCGGGGTAACGATGCAGGCGGGCGAATACCCGACCAAGATCACGCTGAACCTGCAGAGCGGCGCAGCGAGATGGTACAACAACTTCAGCGAAGCGCTGGGCGTGGAGCTGTATATTGTTGACGGCGCGGGATGGGGCAACTATAAACTGCTGGAATCCTTCAGCATACCGGCGCTGAGTACCGACGTTTCACACAAGGAATGGACGCTGAGCGCGGCGAACGGCAAAAAGTTCATCGGCAAGACACTGTACCTGCAGATGTACAACACCAGGCCGGGACAGGGATATGATACCTGCGACTATACCAGGCTGCAGAACAGAGCAACGGTAACCGTTGAAACGGCATACGACAACTTCAGCATTACCTGCGGAACAAACGGATACGGCACACTGACAGCCAGCGCCGGCAGCGCGCAGAGCGGCACGACGGTAACCCTGACGGCGACGCCCAACAGCGGCTATTACCTGACCGGATACAGCTCAAGCCCTGCGGTGACGATCACGAACAACAGCTTTGTGATGCCATCCAGCGCGGTGACGATCACGGCCAACTTTGCCAGGCTTTCCTATACGATCACGAAGGCTGTAAGCCCGAGCGGCAGCGGTACGCTGAGCAGCAGCGTGAACAGCGCGGGTATCGGCGACACGATCACACTGACGCCTGTGGCGGCGACAGGCTACCAGTTCAGCAGCTACAGCACCAGCCCGGCGCTGACGATCACAAACAACAAGTTTACGATGCCGGCGAGCAACGTCACGGTAACGGCAAACTTTACGAAGATTACATACAGCATATCCAAGGCGACAAGCCCGAGCGGGGCCGGCACGGTGACGACAAGCGTGAACAGCGCGGTGATGGGCACCAGCGTAACGGTGAGCCAGACGCCCGGGACCGGATACTACTTCAACGGCTGGACAACGAACCCGAGCGTGACCATATCCTCCGGATCCTTCACGATGCCGGCGAGCAATATCACGGTCACGGCGAATTACCTGAAGCGCAGCACGGCGAGCCTGAACAAGACGACGCTGACCGGCGGCGATACAGCGACGCTGACGATCAGCGCGGACAAGAGCAGCTATACGCACAAGTACAAGCTGAGCTTCGGGACGAACATGGAAACCAGCCTGACGAACGTGGCAGCGGGCGTGAGCAGCGTAAGCATCAGCATCCCGGCGAGCTGGAGCAACTATATCCCGAACGCGGCGACAAAGGGCAGCGGAACCTGCATTGTCTATACGTATAACGGCAGCACGGAAATCGGCAGCTATACGATCACAGGGCTGACATACGCGGTAGCCGCCAGCGCGGTCCCGACAATCGGCACGGTGACAAAGAGCATTGCAAGGACCATCGGCGGCACGACATACGCGAACATCGGCAACTATTACGTGCAGAACAAGTGCGGCGTGAGGATACAGACGAGCGCCAGCGGCGTGCTGAGCAGCACGATATCCAGCATTTCCATATCCCTGGCCGGATACAGCGGCAACAACTACAACAAGACGGTTTCCAGCAGCAGCATTGACTTTACGACGGGCCTGCTGACCGTATCAGGAACCTGTACGATCACAATCACGGCGACGGACAGCCGCGGACGGACGGCGACGAGAACGGAAACCATCAGCGTTTCCGCATATAACAGCCCCAGCGGGACGCTGGCAGTAAGACGGGTGAACAGCGGCGGCACGGACGACGACATGGGCGAATACGGCAAGTTCACGGTGACGAAGAGCTATACGGCCATCGGCAGCAACAGCCTGACGCGGCAGCTGACGGCACAGGGCAGCACGGTGACGCTGAGCGCAGACAGCGGGGATATCCTGCCGGGGAGCCGGAAGACATTCAGCATCCAGCAGGAGTACAGCATTACGCTGACGCTGACGGACGCGTTTGAAACGGTAACGATCACGTCGAAGCTGCGAAGCGCGAAGTTTCTGATATACGTCAATGCCGGCGGCAACAAGCTGGGCTTTATGAAAGCGGCCGGAAAAACCATCCCGAGCGGGAAGGACAGCACCATAGAATTCAGCGCGAACAGCCAGATCTATATCGGGGACAGTACGCTGGAAGATTATATACGAACCATCGTGAACAATATGTAAGGAGGACAGGGGAAAATGGCGAACAAGGCAAGAAATATGCAGGACTGGATGACAGAGCAGCAGAAAAAAGCGGCGGAAGCACAGCAAAGGCTCAACACATCACAGACAAACGGCGCGCTGGCAGGGATCCAGACGTTTACAAAGGGAACCACCGGAAACAATAACGTAAACACGAACATTCCGAATGTGAGCGTGCAGGTGCAAAACCCTATGGCGGCGCTGAAGCAGGTGGCAGCGCAGACAACCACCAGCACGCCGGCGGCGGAAGCGGAAAAGAACGAGCCGGTCGGAAGGCTTCCGGAACGGCAGGCGCAGAGTGAATACGCCATGGGACCGGAAGCGCAGGCCTATCAGAAGCAGATGCAGCTGGCCCAGGAAGGAAAGCCTGCGTATCAGGAAAGCGCGCAGCTGCTGCAGGCGCAGGAAGAGCTGAGAAACGCGCAGGGCAACAAACCGAACTATGCCCCCAGCGAAAGCGTGATTGCGGCGCAGGCGGCGCTGGACAACATCAGCAACAACAAACCGCAGGGATACACAAGCAAGTATAGCGACCAGTTGGACGCGATCCTGCAGCAGATACAGAACCCGGGACAATTCAAATATGACTTTAACGGGGACGAACTTTTCAAAATGTACGCGGACCAGTATACGCAGCGGGGCAAGCAGGCGAGCCTGAACGCGATGGGACAGGCGGCAGCGCTGACCGGCGGATACGGCAACAGCTATGCGCAGCAGGTAGCCCAGCAGGCGTATGACCAGAATCTGACGGAGCTGTTTGACAGGGGCATGGATCTGCGGGACCGGGCGTATGAGCAGTGGCTGAACGAGCAGAACAACAAGTATAACCAGTACAATCTGCTGCAGAACGCGGACGAAAGCGACTATAACCGGTACAGGGATACGGTGAGTGACTGGCTGAATGAGCGCAACTATGCGACGGACCGGTATGACACGGAGCGCAACTTTGATTACAGCACGTTCCGGGATCTGATGAGTGACTGGGAGAACAACCGGAATTACTATACCGATATCTATAACAATGAGCGGAACATTGACCTGAACAATTACCGGAACGCGGTGAGCGACTGGCAGAATAACCGCGATTATTATACGGATCTGTACAACACAGAGCGGAACCTGGACTACAGCAAGTGGCAGGATGCACGCGACTTTGCGGAAAAGCAGTACCAGTTTGACGCGAATATGCAGGAGAATATCCGGCAGTTTGATGAAAGCCTGGAATGGGACAAGCTCAGTGCTGAGCAGAAGATGGCGGCAAGCTATGTGGAAAGCATCCTTGCAGCCGGACATATGCCCAGCGTGGAGCTGCTGCAGGCGGCTGGCCTGAGCATGGCGGACGCGCAGAAGCTGATGGCACAGGTAGCGCCGACGGTAAACGTATCCGTGGGGACGAGCGGACAGAAGAAGGACACAAAGAATTCCACGGACAAAGTTACGGGAAATGAAGACGGAAAAGTGTACTACAGCGACATGGGCGGAGCTTACTATGAAAAACAGGCAGACGGAACATACAAAAAAGTACCGAGCAGCCAGGTGAAAGACACGGACTATGTGGACAGCTCAAACGCGGCGGGTATTTCCATGAAAAACCTGGGCGCGATTACATTTAACGCGGCGGCGAATGAAGCGGCAAAGAAGAAAAAGGGCGGCTGATCCGGATCCTGATCTGATTATCATAAACGGAGGATGAAATTATGGCGTCCAGAAAAAAGAAAAACAGTAATGTCCAGAGTACACAGCAGCAGGGCAGCACGAACAGCAGTGCCATAGGTTCAAACAAGAAGAGCCAGTATATGACTAAAGCTGAATATGAACAGTCACAGAAGCAGAACAGCTTTGCCAATAAAATCAATAACCTTGCAACGAACCTGATTAATGCAAACGAGCGGGTTCAGGAAGAATACAGGAAATGGCAGAATTCTCCGGAGTATGTGAGCGCGATGAAGGACGCGGTGGTGGAGAACACCAGGCAGCGTGCCGGCGCGCACAGGCAGGCAATGGCCAATTACCAGAAATGGCAGCAGGAACAGCAGCAGAAGTGGCAGAATTCTCCGGAATACGTCAACGCGGTGAAGGACGCGATTGTCGAAAACAGCAGGCAGCGCGCCGGATATCAGCGGATGCAGGTGGGCAACATCAACAGGAGATATGAGCAGGAATGGCAGAATTACCTGAATTCTCCGGAATATGTTGACTATATGAAAAACGCGACGCTGGAGAACAACAAACAGCGTTACGCGAACATGAGGCAGGCGCAGGCGGCTGCGTATGAAAAATGGAAACGGTCACCGGAGCTGGCAGAAACCGTAAGGGATATGATGCCTGAAGTATCCAGGCAGCAAGCCGGACGGCAGCGTTCCCTGATGGGACTGTACGACTGGATGAACCGGTCAACGGATCCGTCGGAAAGATATAACGCGCTGAGCAAGGAACAGAGGGGTACATGGCTCAGACCCGCAAACAACAGGGACTTCAATGACATAGTCAGTATGCGGAACGTGGACCAGTATGTGAGCCAGAACCCGTTTGACCTGGAAGCGGAACAGCAGAAGCTGGAAGAATATAAGGGACTGAAGGAACAGGCAAACGAGCAGAAGCGCTACCGGACGGACGAGCTGAACCGGACCAGGCCAAAGAAGACAGAGGAAGAGCTGCAGCAGGAACGGCTGGAGCTGGTTGAGATTGAAAACCAACTTGGCAGATATGAGAATCTGGACAACTTTGGACTGACATATAACAACGGAGATGAAGAAGTAACACTGAAAAAACGTCCGGATGATTATGACGACCGGACAAGAGATGAATATGATATCTATCTGTATGATGCGCTTCACGGGAAAGGAAGCTATGACCAGCGGATGTATGATATCAATACACAAGCGGAAACGGACGCGTTCATGGAAGAAATGGACGACCTGTGGGACCGGCTGGAAAACGGCACGCTGCATGAGCTGACGGCATCGTCACCGCTTGCGGCCCGGAAGGCGGAAATCCTGTGGGATACACAGAGATACGACGCGGGTATAGAAGAGCAGGATATTCTGGGAAGGTATTACCAAGACCAGATTGATGAACAGGAAGCGCGGATCCGGTTTGTGCAGGGATACGAAGACCTGATGAGCGAGCAGGGCGCGGTGACAATGGGAAGCTATGTGCCGGAAAATGACCGCGGCCGGGATGATCCGTATTCCGACGTATACTATTATGAACATGGCGTGCTGACAGACGACCCGCACAGGATTTATTCCTTTATCAACAAAGGAAAAGAATATCACGGCTGGTATGCCGGCAAGGAAGACAAGGATAAACCGGTCACATCTGAATACAGTTATGCTGCGCTGATGAACAAGGAAGAGAAGGAAATCTTCAACGACTATTACAACAGCGGGCAATATGACGAAGCAAAAGCGTTCCTGCACGGGCTGATGCCTTACCTGCAGGACCGGTACGGTGCCTATGAAAAAATCTATACGGCGGAAACAGCCAGGTCCTATCCGTTCCTGAGCAGCCTTGCGATACAGGGAATGAATTTTGCGGACACCTATATGGCAATCCCGCGGACTGTGGCCGGCTGGCTGGGCGACAAAAGCGTGGACAACCCAAACAGCGCATGGTATGCGCCGGCAAAACAGGCTGAAAGGCTGCAGACAGAAGTATCCAATAAAATCATAGAAGATGTCGGGGAAAGATACGGAAAGATTGCGGCAAACGCATACCAGAGCGGCATGAGCGTGGTCCGGAACATGATCAACGCGAAGATGGCCATGGCATCCGGGCTGACAGATAAAGCCGCGGAGGTTTACGGACTTGCGCGGTTCGGACTGCAGATCTATCAGGAAAGCACGTATAAATATCTGGCGGAAACGCACGACTACAACACGTCCGTGGGGCTGGGCATCCTGGACGCGGCACTGGAAACCGCGGAGGAAATGCTGCCGTATGAAACGATGCTGAACAACACCGGACGCTGGTATATCGACGTATTCTTTAACGGACTGTCTGAAGCGGCGGAGGAATATACCGGTGCGACAGTGGGCGAGAAAATCAAAGGATGGGTCCGTGGCCGGGACGAAGTGGTCAAACGCGGCGACGAGATCTATATGGCCGGAGGATATTACAAGGACGGCAAATGGGTAGAGATTGACAAGGCGGATAAACAGCGGGCGATCTATGAAGCGGACGCGCAGGCCGTAAGGGAATACCGGGAGAACGTGGTAAGCCAGGCTATGGGCGGATTCCTGGGCGGAAGCGTGGGAGCAGCGTTCAACGCGCAGAAATACCAGCAGGCGACAAAGCAGCAGGGACAGCAGATACAGGGCGCAGAGAACAACTATAAAGGGAAAAGCGGCGCGGACCAGCTGGTGGAGCTGGGGCTGCAGATGAAACCAGGGACGGAAGCCAGGGCACTGGCAACGGAAATCCAGGAACAGCAGCAGAAGGGAAAGAAACCGAGCAACTACAAGGTGGGCAAGCTGTATCAGGAAATCTATATGGAAGTGGGCGAGCAGCGCAGCGCGGTGATCAAGGAAACGGCGCAGCGGCAGGTCCGTGACCAGCTGATTCAGAAGGGCATGACCACAGATATGGCGGACCGGTTTGCTGGCATCATCAGCGAGAATATCCTGACGGGCGAGAAGCTGAGCAAAGAGGACATGCAGATTCTGGCGGAGGATGAGCGCGCCATTGACCTGTGGAAAGAATACAATACCGGAGCCGGCGAAGAAGTAACAAACAACTGGAAGAGCCTGATCACATCCATTGAAGAGAACACAAGCGAACAGGACGCAACCATCAGCCGGCTGGAGAACATGACGCGGAGCAAGGTAGCCGGAACAAGCGCAGCGGACGCGGAAGTGAACCGCGCGATCCGGAACACGAACAGCAGCACGGAAGCCGTTGACTACATGGCGAAGTACAGCAGCAACATCTTCAGCGAGGAATACGCGCAGCAGGCAAAGGAGATCCTGGACAGCGACGAGCAGGCGAAGAACAGCAAGACGTTTGTGGACGACGCGATGCGGATCCGCCTGGCGGCAATGACGCAGAACGAGCAGATTCCGGACACGAACATGAGCAGTGAATCCGCGCAGAAGCTGTATGACGCGGCGCGGGCTGAATTCATGGAGAACGAAAAGCTGCGGCTGAATGACCAGACGAAGGTGACGCCGGGCAAAGGAACCGCAACCTTTGAGGGAACGCAGTACGGGACCAGCGCGTGGCAGGAGAAAATCAGCCAGTTCAACAGAAACACCCGGAACCAGATGGGCGCGGTGGCGGAGATTGCGCGGAGGTTTGGCAACCAGGTTGAGTTTATCAACGAAAAAGACCGGAAGATGGTCAACGGCTGGGAGATCGGCGAAAACGGCCAGATTGTGATCAATGTGGCGTCCACAGAATGGCGGGACCACAGCATGATGGCGACGCTGGCCCATGAGATGACCCACTGGCTGGAGCACAACAGCTGGGAGGGATACAACGAGCTGCGCGGGTTTATCATCAGCAACCTGCGGAAGAACGGCATGAACGTGGAAGCCGCGCTGATGAACACGATCCGGAACCAGGAACGGGTCCGGACGGAGGAAAAGGCCAGGACAGGGAAACAGAGTACCATTACCACCCTGAACATCAACGACGCGATGGCGGAGCTGGTAGCGAAGAGCTCAGAGGGTATTCTGACGAGCAACGAAATCAAGAACCAGCTGGCGAAGGAGAACCCGGGGCTGTATGAAAACGTGCGGAAAGCCGTGAGGAATATTGTTGCGCGGGTAAACGAAGCGCTGAAGGGTATTGACGACAGCCTGAGCGAAGAAGCAAAGCTGCTGCGGAACCAGACGGAAGAGATTGCGAAGCGCTGGCTGAGCGCGCGGGAGGAAGCGCTGGGAAAAGAAGAAGAAGGAACAGAAACAGCGGAAACAAAACAATTAAGTGTAACGGAAAGAAAACAAACAATAGACCTGGCAGAAGCGCTGAAGAATCCGGAACTGTTTAACGATTATTTCACATATGCAAATCTCATTAAAAAAGATCCTATTGTGCTGACAGACCTTAGCAAAAATGCCATTAACACAAGAAGCATGGATAAGAACGCAGCAAGAAAAGCTGTACTCAATGCTGGTGTCAATAATGCTGCAACAGTCGGACAGACAAAAAACGGAATGTTCTATGTACATGTGGGAGATACAGGTACAGACGTCAGGATCAACAAAAACGGATTAAGACATACATATGAAGAAAACAATAATTTTGAACTGGTAGTAGAACATATAGGTGAAATGATCAATCAATCTGTATTGATCAACACATCAAGTGGAAGAGAACAGGGACAGATAGGATCATATACACTTCTCGGAGCAGGATATAAGAGCGACGGGAGAATTGTATATGCAGCTTTCAGAATTAACAGATATACAAACCAAATGGAAGACATTGATGTCCTTGATTCAATTAAAAGAGGAGCAGGCGCCAAATTGGCCAGCAAATCGGCAAATAGCCTATTACTAACTGCTCCAACAGTCAGTATAGCAAAAGCGCTGAATGACGTCAAGGATTCATTTGCGCATCTATTACCGATTGACGTGCTGAACAAACTAAATGTTGAAAGAAGAGAAAACAAAGACAGTAAATATCTTCAGCACTCCGTGGCGCAGGCGGCGGAACGGGAAGCGCTGCAGGGGCAGGCGGCAAAGCATATCCAGATGAACAACCAGGCGCGGGACCTGATTCTGCAGAAGTACGGCATCGGCGAGAATGACATTATGTTCGGCATTGAATTCACCGATACCGGACGGGTGGATTATGCGGCGCATGACGACGCGGAAACAAAGCTGATCCGGAAAATCAGCAAGGCGGACCTGAGGACGCTGTATGAGCTGCAGCAGGATACGGAGAAATGGCAGCGGGTATGGGATGAAGATGCGGAGCTGATGACGGAGGACTACTGGGAAAACGCGGAGGATGTAGAGGATGCAAAGCGGAATTTCGGGCAGATATATGACACCGGATACGGAAAACCGATTGAACGGTTTGCGACGCAGGTAATCCGAAACGGCAAGTTTACAGCGCTGAACCGGGAGTATTACTACAGCAAGTGGGATGACGCGGAGCTTGACAAGGCATATGCTGACGCGGTGGAACAGGGAGATCTGAAAAAGGCGGAAGGGATGCTGATTGAAAAGCTGGCGCGGAGCCAGGGCATTGTCGCGTTCCGGGCGCCGCACGGATATGCCGGACAGCACAGGGAGATTGCGAAAAGCATCAAGGAAAAGTACGGTGACGCAATCGCAGCGGCCGTGGAAAGCATGGCACCGTATGTGCCGGACAACGCGGTGCTGATCCCGATGCCGCCGAGCAGCGGAAAAGTAATACAGCGCGAAGAATTTGAAACAGATACGCTTGTGCTTTCCAGGGCGCTGAGCGAAGCGACAGGCAGGCCGGTGCTGATTGCGCTGGAAAGCGACGCAAGGCAGAGCAGGTTTAAGGCAAAGCAGGCCGGAGAAAAAGGACCTGTGGCGGAAGAAATGGGCTTCCGAAAAATAAATGACACATTCGGAAATGAAATACCCGTATTCGTTGACAACGTTGTCGGAAAAGGAGAAACAGCAAAGGCTGCAGCACAGGCAATGGGCGGCGGCATCACGCTGGCCTATGCGAAGAGCACGCGGGGAACACCGGTGCGCGGGCTGAAGAACCTGACGGTGACCTATGACGAGAACAACAACCTGATCCCGCTGAGCAAGCGGCTGGATCCGGACAATCCGGATGTGAAGTATTCCGTGGAGCAGGCGGCGGAAGGGGAAGCGCTGAACGTGGAGCAGGGCGACAGCCCCGTGGATCTGATTGACGAGAACGGCAATCCCGTGCTGACGCTGCTGCCCGGGAACACCGTGGCGCAAACGGAATTCAGCCTGAGCAGCTACACAGAGCTGCATGAGCGCAGCAAGATGATCAAGGCGCTGAAGAAAGCCGGATATACAGAGGAACAGATTGACAAATGGATCCGCGACCTGGACAGCATCGCGGTGCGGATAGCGGCGGACCGGATGCGTTACGACTATGTGGCGGACCGGAGCAAGAAATTCCTGAAGGACAACGGCGACGTATACAAGAAGACGCTGGACGCCAGCACCATGTGCAAAAAGACGCGGCTGTATAACGGCACGTTTAACCTGGTGCAGCACATGATGCCCAACACGATCCTGATGCCGGAGGACCTGATTGACCTGTATAACATCATGAAGGACATGGACCTGGAAACCCCGTGCGGATTCTGCTATGTGCAGAGCCGGCGGCGGCATCTGGGGACATATACAGAGGAATGGCTGGCGGAATACAAGGGCGAATATATTCCGAAAGTGGACGAAGTGACAACCAGCGACGGGCTGGAAAAGCTGAAGAAGGACCACCCGCAGACGTACATGGACTTTGTGGCCGCGATGAACAACAAGGGCGTAAACAACCCGAAACTGGTGCAGCAGCGGACGGACTACCGCGGGGATATCCGCAGCATGAGAAAGGACACGATCAATTACCTGAAGCGCATCGGCGGGCTGCGCATCCAGAGCTTCAGCGACTTTGAAGTGGTCCATATGCTGGACATGATGCAGGCCGTTATGGACATGAAGGCCGTGGGACTGACCGCGCAGGCATACACAAAGGTGCCGGAATTCGCGTGGATATTCGGGCCAACGGGCATCAAAATCAACCTGAGCCTGAAAGGACAGGGCGTGGGCGTGGACCATCACGGCAACCTGATCATGGACAACGACGAAGGCATTGACTTTGACGAAGCCATGCGGCTGCGGCAGGCGTATCCGGAAAACGTGGGCACGATCATCGTGGGCATCAACGACGACCATATCATTACGTGCATGGGCGACAACCGGATTGACTTCATTATTCCGTTCCACAAGAGCGGCTGGAGCGAGAACGAGCTGAAGAAGATGCGCGGGCTTGACGCATACAAGGACTATACAGCCAGCCAGAACGAATATGACATTATCGGACGGAACGAGGACGGAAGCCTGAAAATCAAAAAAGCGGACGGCAACCTTGACCCGCTGAGCTACTGGGACTTCAGCAAAAACGGCGAATACAACGCCCGGAAGTACCTGGAAATGTGCAAAGCGGAGAAGATTGTTCCGAAGTTCAGCCAGTTCCTGGTGGACAACGGGGACGGAAGCTTCAGCCTGCCGGAAGGCACGGACCAGCGTAGCACGAATATCCGGACGGGATACTGGAAGACGCTGATTGACTTTAGGATGTACGACAACGACGGGAAAGGCGCGCCGCAGCGGCTGGTACAGCCCACGTTCAACATGGACGCGGCAAACCGGATCCTGAACAACTATGACGGAAGCCACTGGGAGCTGCCGGAAAGCTGGGAAGCCGCGGAGGAATATGTGCGCCGGTACAAGGCAGCGCATCCGCTGGACGATGTAAGGACGCAGTACTCCGTGGCGCAGGCGCCGGACATGGACGTGAAGCGCTTTATGATGGGCCTGAACGAATTCCATATGAACACGGAGCAGGAGCGCGTGATGCTGAAGCAGTTCAAGGAGCTGAACGGGCAGATTGACGCGCTGCGGTTTAAGATTGACGACCGGGGGAAGCGGATCCGGGCGCTGGAAGCGAAGAACAACAAAAGCGCATTTGACCGGAGCGAGCTGCTGAGGCTGAAGAACATCCAGCAGAACGACCAGTACCGTATGGACCGGCTGACGCAGGAGATGGTCCGCGTAACCAGCGACAAGGGATACGCGAAGCGGATGTATCAGCAGAGCAGCATGATGAATGACCTGGTGACGGGCAGATCCGCGGAGGATCTGAAGGAAACCGTAACGGCGATGATCAGCGAGCTGGACAACGTGACAAAGGAGATGGCGGAGCGGGCGGAACGGCTGAAGAGCCTGGGCGACGCGGAAGCAGTGCTGCGGATCCGGCAGCAGTTTAACCAGAAGGGGATGCACCAGATCGCGCTGAAGCTGAAGAAGGACATGGCCAGCGACCTGGAAACGGACATTATCGAAAACCGGCTGGCACTGATCGCGCTGAAGATGAAGCAGGGCGAATTCGACATTGAAAACACGCAGGAGCTGGCGGACATGATCGTCGGCAAGATCCGGCAGCAGTACGACAGCTATATCATCAACGAGCTGAAGGGCAGCACGATTGTGCTCAGCCCGCTGCAGATGAAGGAGCTGAAAGGACAGCACCGGACGCTGAAGGACGTAAGGATGGAGCTGGCCGGCACGGGGATCCGTATCAGCGACAGGGGAAGCGCGACGCTGGACAGCAAATGGGAAGACACCTATTGCAAGCTGATTCCTTCCCTGAAACCGGACGAAAACGTGGGCAACCAGCTGGACGCGCTGCTGAACGTAATCCGGAGCGAAAAGAACGCGACGGGCCGGACATACGGAAGCGACGAGGACGCCATGGCCGTAAGCACGGCAATACTGGAAGCAGCCCGGGACCTGATTCCGGAGATTGTGACGGACGAGAAGAGCCTGAAGGTGATCAAGGACACGCTGAAGTTTGTGCAGGAGCTGAGCGGCGAAGCGAAGAGCAGCGCACAGGCGATGGAGGAAATCAACAGCCTGATCGGCCGGCTGAAGAAAACCGGAGCCAGCGCAAGCAAGAGCGCGAACAAGCTGACCGGGGACATTCAGGACGCCATCAAATACTTCAACGACCTGGCGGAGCAGAGCGAAGCGGCGAAGTGGAAGCGGGAGCGGATCCTGCTAATTGAACAGCTGAAGAGCGAGAACACGCAGAAGATCCTGGAGGAGCAGGAGAAGTGGAAGAAGCGCATAGAGCGGGACAAGAACGTGCGTGAGATGATGGACAGCAATATGCAGCTGCGCAAGAAGATCACGACAAATTACGGGCGGATCCGGAAGCTGCTGATTGCGGAAACGGACCAGAAAAACATACCGGAACACATGAAGAGCCTGGCCAGGTATATGCTGGGGCTGATTACGGAAAACGACCTGGCGAACCGGAAGATTACCGGATTCAGCGCGAAGGATCTGAGGGAAACCAAACGCGTGCTGGACATTATGAACCAGCAGGACGGGATCTTCAGCATTGACGACCTGCGGATGATTGACGACGAGGAAGCGCAGGCGGCAGTGGCGGAAGCGCTGGCGGACCTGGAGGACGGCATCGGATTTTACAACGCCAGCACCGGAAAAGACGTGATCACAAACCTGCAGGCTTTCCGGAACAGCCTGGACCGCATCAACGAAGCGGTGATTACCATTACCAACGTGATCAACGCGGAGCGGACGCTGAGCTTCTGGGAGCGGCGGATGGAAGTTTCCGACGTGGCGACGATTATCAGTAACGACATGAGCCGCAGCCGCTTCAAGGGCGAGCTGGAAGGGCGCGGAAGCAAGGCGATCAAAGCCGCAAAGAGCATGATTGTTTCCGGAAACACGACGCCGGTATACTTCTTCAAGAACCTGCTAAACCGCGGCATGGATCTGCTTTGGAAAGACACGGAGCAGAGCGAGAACCGGAACGGTCTGGAAACGCAGAAAGCGAAGGACTACCTGGACAGCCTGGCAAAGAAAACCAACTACAAGGAATGGGCGGACAAAACCTATACCGTAACGCTGGGCGGACGGAAGACAGAGCTGAGCATTGAAAACATGATGGAGCTGTACGCCATCTGGAAGCGTGAGCAGAAAACCAATCCGGAGATGAGCCAGCACCTGACCAAAGGCGGCGTCTATTTCGAAACAGAGGAAGAGCAGAAGGGCCGGCTGCGGCATGAGCGGAAGCAGCAGCGCGCGATCCGCGTAACGGACGAAGAGATTGCAGCCATGGCCGCGCAGATGACCGACCAGCAGAAGGAATACATGGAGGGCATGGTAAGCTTCCTGAGCAACGAAATGAGCGCGCTGGGCAACGAAGCCAGTATGCGGATGTACGGCATTAAGAAGTACAAAGAAAGTTACTACTTCCCGATGAAGGTTTGGGACGGCGTGAAGAGCGTAAGGAGCGACCGGGGCATATCCGGAACGGATGAGAACCGGGCGGCGCACAAGAGCTGGAGCAAACGCAGGCAGCACATGGCGAAGAACGCGCTGGTGATCGGCAACTTTACAAACGACGCGGTGAAGCACATCGTGGAAATGATCAACTACAACACAATGGCGCCGGCGATTGAAAACATGAACAAGGTGCTGAACTACCAGTTTACGGAAGGAGAAACCGAAGCAGACGCGACAAAGCGGAACGTGCGCGTAATGTTTACGGAAGCCTACGGCAAGGAAGCGCTGAGATACCTGAAAACATTCCTGCAGGACCTGAACGGCGGCGTGACGCAGGACCAGCGCAAGACGCTGCGGGACCGGCTGATCAGCATCTTCAAGAAGAACGCGGTGGCCGGAAGCCTGAGCGTGGCGCTGCAGCAGCCGCTGAGCTATATCCGGGCGGCAATGATGATCAATCCCGTGTACCTGGCGGGCGCGCTGAATCCAATCTACTGGAAGGGCAGCTACCGGGAAATGATGGACTACAGCGGCGTGGCCGTGATCAAGAACATGGGCAGGTTTGACATGAACTTTGGCCAGAGCGCGAAAGACTATATCACACCGGAAACAAAGAGCGGCGCATATGAAAAGGTATCCGACCTGCTGACAAAGGCGCCGGAGCTGATGGACCGGATGACCTGGACGCGGATGTGGTCCGCGGTCAAGATGGAACAGCACGCGAAGCACAAAGGCATGGACGTGAAGAGCGACGCCTTCCTGCAGCTGGTGGCTGACCGGTTTAATGAAGTGATGCGGCGGACGCAGGTATACGACAGCATCCTGGTGAAGAGCAGCAATATGCGCAGCACGAACCCGCTGATGAAAATCGCCACAAGCTTTATGGCAGAGCCGACGCTGAGCATAAACGTGCTGGCGGATGCGATAAGGCCGGCTAACCTGAAGCAAAAGGGCGGAATTGAAAACCTGGCGAAAGCCGGCGCGACGTTCATCCTGAGCGCGGTATGCCAGGCGGCGGTAAAAGCGGCGATGG
>Ga0310696_10002160_pt1 | contig 26654 bp, 28 predicted proteins | sample AusTroGonzalo_MG_4_FD_203885 | JGI IMG/M metagenome (GOLD analysis project Ga0310696, IMG submission 203885) | Bovine rumen microbial communities from tropical cattle in Woodstock, Queensland, Australia - Gonzalo_02 (v2) (version 2) | ecosystem: Host-associated > Mammals > Digestive system >...
TCGAAGCTTCTGCCTCTTAAAACGTCTCTAAATGCAACATAATGTTTTCTTTGGATTACAACCATGTTTTCTCCTCTCTATCCAATGGCAAGCCGATCTTTTAAGCTTGCATCTGTCTGCAAATATAAACTTGGTATTCCGCACCATGCGAGGATCTGATCGTTATCGATCTCAATCCATTTCTTAAACCATGTGTCCCAAGAGTGCCATTTATTTGAATACCATGCATAATAGCCATAGATGTATGTATCATTCCATAGCTTTATGCCCCAATAAACGTCCGAGTGTTCAGGCTTCTCTTCTTCGAAGTAATGGTAATCGTCCCACCATCCTTCTTTATCCAGATATTTCTTTGTGAGTCTTGGGATCGGATACTTGGATCTTATGCTTTTCTGTTCCAACTCGGCAAGGTAATCAAGAAGTTCTATTTGCTTGCCTTCTGAAAACTCCTGAATCTCTTCTTTTTTCTCTTTCTTCTCTCGTTCCACCAAAACCATTCGTCCTCGTCCATTTTCTTGAAATCAATTCCGGCACCAAACCAAAGGAATGCAAACACAAAGCTGATGCATGGAACATTAAAGTATCTGCGATCTGTGAAATAGATCCCTATGAAGGGCAGAACATAGATCTGATCCTTATCTGCCCTTTTCCATGTGCCACAGAGTCTCCATTTCTTCTTCATCACTCTTCCTCGTTTCCATTGATCTCAAAGTAAACAGCATCATCGGTAACGTCTAATCCGAGTTCCTCACACTTAAGTCTGCGTGATGTATAACCACTATGAGTTGTGTGCTGAAGGAACAAGGTTTCTACGATTTCTGTGGGACTAAACTCCGTATAGAACCATTCATCAGAATCCATCTTGTCCAGATCGACTCCTATGATCTCCAACCATTCCTTTATCTGCCCCACAAGACGTTGCATAAGTGAGATGCATCCGTCATAGATCTGCTTCTCACTGTGGCTTGATGTCATGTCTTCCTTGGTCTCTGTTCCAAGCTGCTCGATGCGTTTGTTTATAATCTCAAGCACATCATCGTAAGCCCATCCGCATTCATGATAGTCATTTCTGTCCTGTTCAATCTCTTCCTTGATCGATTTAAGCAAATCGATCTTTTCTTTCTCACAATACTTATCCACTATTTTGAATTCCTCTCTTCGCATACCTTCTCCTTGAATTTCTTACAAGCCGGAGTGGAAGTGTATTTCCACATGGCTGTTGTAGACCTAAACCTTTTGTCAGGGCAATTGCACTTATGCCCTAATACACATTTCTCTTCAGAAAAGAAACCGCAATCACGGCAATACTTCCTCTTTTGCTTTATCAGAATGTCTGCCTTGATTTCTTTTGTCTCTTCCTCGGTAAGATGAAACTCGCTTAAGATCTTCTTGATCTCTTTGTCAAAACTGATGGGGACGTGTTCGGACTCCCATTCGATTTTCAGCATTCTTCTCACGGCATCAAAGGCTTTGGATGCTTCTGCTACCGCTTTGCTATACTTTTTCTCCCATGATCATAGGACCGTATCTCTCAAGGTCTTCCAAACTCTTTGCTATCTCGTCCGCATTCATGATTTCTTCCTCACATATGCCGTGAAATTTTCATCAGCACACATACATAATCTCTTGGGATCTCTTGTGCGATATCTGAAGCACTGTCCGTTTCTCCAATTTGCACAAGTATCACATTTGACTTGCTCTTCGTCATAGGTCGCATAAAAAGGATGCTGTGCTTTTTCTTTGTCTTCCTTCGCCTGAATTCCGTTGTAGTATTCAGGACATTCCCTACATACATCCAGAGTCCTTCCTGTTATGTCCGTCCATCCCATGCAATACTTCTGCGGATGCCCTTTGTCGAAGAACAGTGTTGTCAGATTCCCCACCTGAATGTGGGGACAATGTTTTATGTGATTCATACCTTCTCCTTAACTCTGTCTTTTTTCTTAACGTACTTGCTGTTTGTGTGTCTGTCCTTTGCCTTTTCGATCTCTTTCCAGGTCTTTCTGTACCACAATGCCCTTTTGTCATTCCTTGCAGCTGTTCTGCATTCTGTGAACGAAACATAATCACCATCGTAGTCACAATCAGGCTTGATGCAGACAGAACATCGAAATCTGCATATAGGCTTTGTTACTTTAGTTTCCATCCTCGCTCTCCGGGAATCTTAATTTCGTTACCGCTATCGGAAACTCTTCGATCTCCGATGCCCAAATAGGTTTGCCCCCGGCACGTTCTGCACATAAGGGAAAACCACCTATGCCATCAAACAGACTTCCCAAGGTGAAAGGTCTGTCATATTGTTTTGCGATCCCTTTCATCAGATCCGTCCAATATGGGAGTGCGATACTGTTACCGAGTGCCTTGTAGCGAGGCATATCGGAAGTTCCTTTGTGCAGCTTGCCCTTTGAGTCTTTCCAATCACCTATATCTGTCCATCCGTCAGGATAGCCTTGCAACCTTTCACACTCCAGAGGAGTAAGCCTTCTCACAATCGTTTTAATCTCATTCATCATTAGCACCATCGGTACGTTGCCCCCCCTGTTCCCATTCTTGAACATAAGGTTTGGACTATACCATCTTCTTTGATTTTTACTCTTGAATCATTTGGATTATGTTCAAGGATCACTATCTTCTTGAACGTATTGAACGATGACTTTTCCTTCATCGACATATTGGTTCCCTACTCCTTTGTAGTCTCTTGCACACAAGGCTCCAACTGTATCACGGCTGCCCCCCCCGGTCCTTTTGCGACAAGTGTAGGAGACTTTTCTTCTTCTACCGCAAAGTCAAATTTGGCATTCTGACCTTGGTTAAAGGATGCCCTGTCAAGTCCGTAGGTAAGAACAGCTTGCTGCTCATGCATACAATCAAGAGTAAATGCTTTGTCATGTAAACCAAGTTGAGCCGTTTGACCATTTCCGATAACCTTGGTCTCACAAATGACAAAGTTTTTTTCAGGATCACTCATCATCTGTGAATGAACACCGCCTCTTCCATCTTGTGCAAGTCTTGATGCAGCTACATCACTCAAGGTTATGTTCTGTACAACAGCCATTCCACCTTGATTACATCCGGGATTACCGCCATTAAGATCAAGAGTCCTTGCCGTGTCCGCTTCATATATCCCACTGTGAGGATTCTTTGAAAGCATTGCATTGCTTGCATAAGGTGATATTCCGTAGACAACAGATTGATTATTAAGTGTTGAGAGCGTTCCTGTATGCTCATCCTGTAAAAGAATGCCTTTGCCACCGCCCGGTTTACCACTACGCTCTTGGAAGCTTATTGCCCCCCCCTCGTTTGATTGTCTGATCAACGCATACTCTAATATCTCTGGCAGCTTCTTTCCTCTCTTCCTCGCTCTGTTCAGAATTCCCTGACAAGCCTTGGCTGACAGCTTGTACTTGTTCAGATCGCAATTTAAGTCCAATATCTCTGACAGTTTTGATGGTCTCGGAATTATCGGTTTTTCGCTGCAATTCAAAAACCAATTCAGGTGCTGTGTCTCCATCGAGATCAATGAGTACACAAAGCCTTCTTCTTCGCTGTGGTACTCCGAAATGTTCTGCATTATGGAGTCTCCAAGCCAAGGAATAGCCATCTCCCATGATGCATCCACACTGTTGCCACTTCTGCCCCCCCCCTTAAGTTCAGGCACATGGGCATCTTTGTCTTTGAGTCTGCACATTTCTTCAAGAACCACTCTGAAATCGGCTCCTTTGTTACTTGAAAGGGCTCCTTGGACGTTTTCCCAGATGGCATATCGAGGAAATCGAATATGTCCATCTGCCCCGGTATCTGTTCTTCCTGTTTCATCACGCATCTCCTTGATAATTCTCATGGACTCATGAAAGAGTCCACTCCGTTCACCTGATAACCCTTTTCGAAGTCCGGCAACGGAAAGATCCTGACATGGACTACCAAAAGTGATCACGTCTACAGGCTGAATCTTCCTTCCGTCTATCTTTGTTACATCTCCTAAATGTTTCATTATCGTCTTTCGTACTTCTTGTTGATTGCCCAATACATAGGGCAGAGTTTATAGTTGTTGTTACAACACTGTTCAAGGATCGCATCTCTGTCTGTGTTGTTCTTAAACATCGTTGTTGCTGATATAGCCTCTGGTATTACACCTTCACATCTGATCTTCTGATTTTCCGAAGCTTTGTAGAAGGGACACAAGGCTGTGGTGTCAGTGAATGTTGACATTGATTAACTCCCTTCGTTAAACGCATCCTTCCTTTCGGATAGGGATAGGTCTGTCATACTGTGGATTTGTGGATAACTCCTTGTATATATCTACACTGTGTAAAGAAGAACAATCATACACTGAAGGATTATTAGTAGTGTATATATTTACTTTACTTAACTTATCTTTACTTAACTTAACTTCGGTATACGGAATGTCATCGTCCTGTATACAATCTGTATACAAGTTGTCTACATCCTCTGAAACAGCCAATTCTAAAGGCTTTTGGTTGTAGATTCCATTTTTGTCCACACAGAGTTGATTAAATTCCTTCTTGAAAGTGGTTGGATGGTAGCGATCCTTTGGAACATAGTTTTGCATCTTCCAATGTCGGATCGCCACCACTCCAGACTCAAAGAGGAACAAATAATGGTTTGTAACAAGCGTATCCAAATCTTCCTGTGTAGCACCGATCTGCCTTGTTATTGATTTAGGACCGTTAACGAATCCGTCATCATCTGCACAGGCAACCAAAGTAAAGTACAATGCTCTTGCCGAGAAAGGCATATCCAAGAAGGAGTCATCCGTGACCAACTGTCTTGATATCATCCTTCTGTCACCCATTTGCGTATGCGAGGAATTGCTCCTCTTTCTCCTTCCTGTGTATCTGTGTACGTATCGTGCCACGAAGATCAGGTCTGTCTGCCTGAAGCTTCTGTCTTGCCCTTCTTACTGTTTCGTAAGGCGGCAAGCCGTGAGACTCTCTGTTCGTGAACACTTCCTTTGCTGTGAGACCGGGATTAATGCTTTCAATGATCTCAAAGTAAAGCAGATCATCCGAATCTCTTGTCTTGGGACTTGTCATTAAGATCCCCTCGACCTTTTTCTGAACATCGATTAACTTCTCCATAATTGCTCCTTTCGCTAAATGTTGTTTTATTTACGGCAGACTTGAAATTTATCTGCTGTTTGTGCTATAAATAAAAATGTGAGAATACTTCACAGACACCATAACCCTTGCGAGATCCGAAACCCCCTCATCGGATCTCATTTTTTTTAATTACAACGTCCTTTGTGCAACATCAGCGTTGTAGTTCTCTATGCCCCCACAGCGAGAGACTTCCCTGTAGATCGTCACATTGTGTACACCCAACACTTTGGAGATCTTAAACCCGGATAATCCGGCTTTGGCAAGTTCTTCAATTTTCTTTCTGTCTTCGTAAGTCAGACGTTTCTTTTCCATCCTTCGCTCCTTCCTACAGATAATTCTTTCCGAAAACTTCCATGAATTTCTCATGTCCGTAATGCCGTTCAAATATCTTCTGGGACTTCTTCTTAAGTGTCAGATCGAAGTCCTTGTCATTGTGAACACCTTCAGGAGACATATTGTGATGAGAGTGACACAAGGGAACCTTAAGTCCGTACTTCTCCGAGTTCTTTCTGTTGGGACCGCCAAAAACGTGATGAACAGCTTCTCTCGATCTTCCACAGACCATGCATCTGCTCATGTCTTTTATCAAAATGCTCTTCGCCATGATGCTCCGAAAATAAAAAAATGCCTCAAGAATTGAATTCTTAAGGCATCAATAAAAAATGAAATGCAGAAATCAATTCTTTCTGCATTTCATGTTATAGTTTTCGACCGAAAATGTCAACTATTTTCGCTGATATTTTTTAAAAAAATTTATGCAAGTTTTTTTAGTTCCTTTTCGAAGCGTTCCGCTGCCGTATCTCCATCGAAAATAAGCCTTGGGTAATTGTTCATCCAGGACTCTATCTCTTCGACATCTTTGTCTGTCTTGGGATCGATATCTTCTCCCTTGGCTATATGCCTTCTGACAAGCTTGTTTTGATTTTCGTTGGAGCCTCTCTCCGATGATGCATATGGATGACAGTAATAGAGATCCGTCCTGTTGCCTTCACGTCTCACGGATGTCTGTATGCCCTTGCAATCGGCAAACTCACTTCCATTGTCCACAGTGATGGACTTAAATACCTTGTAGAACATATCTCCCCATTTTCTTTCAAGCCTGTTGATAACGTCTACTACACTCTGGGATGTCTGATCAGGAAGCTTGGATAGGATCTCATCCCTTGTTAACCTCTCGGTAAGAACAAGTAAGCATGACTTTGAGACTCCACGCTTGCCTTTAACTGTATCCATCTCCCAATGCCCAAAGCTGTTTCTCTCATCTATCTCTTTGGGACGAGATTCGATGCTTACCCCGGAATTGGCTCTCTTTTGTACTCTGACGATCTTCTTATGGTTCTTCCTTTTCCCCTTGATGGGAAGGAGCTTGTTTGTGAGTTTAAGAAATACACCTTTGTCAATGTAACTGTATAAGGTGTTAAGACATATGGTTGTTTTAAAGCCATGCCTCTTCGCTTCCAGAAGTGCTGCCTGTGGAGAGTATTTGTGATTCACAATAAGGTCTTCCAGATATTCTGCGTACTCTCTGTCGATTCCGATCTTAAGGTTTCTGCCCCTACTTTGCACAGCCCAATCATGCTTATCCTGTGCAAGATCGTAACTGTAGCTTACCGACTCCGTCCAATCGGAATTCCTTTTTACATATCTGCCTCTCTTCATTTCTCTGTAGATCGTAGTGTTATGCACATGAAGATATTCACAGATCTGTTTTACTGTGTGTCCTGAATTTAGCATTGTTTCAATTTTGATCCTATCCGTTCTTGTTAAATGTTTGTACTTCATACCATTACCCTTTCTGCACATAAAAAAGACAACATAAGTTTCCTTATGCTGTCTTTTGTGAGTGCTTTCAATCGAATCTGAACACCTTGAATATATCACTCATATTCAGATCTGTCAACCACCCATGGTTCTCATGAATTTCTGGATCTCCGCTTTGGTCTGCGGATCAGGAGTCTTGTCGGCAAGCTGCTGAAGGTCATTCATGAGTTCATCGTTATCTCTGGAATAACGTCCCATGGAATCACGTCTTCTGCCGTAATAGCCTCTCCCGGAATTGGTGTCATAGCTTCTTCTTTCGTAGCTTCTTCCGTCATAACTCATATCGTCATAACTTCTTCCGTCACGGCTGCTTCCTTCCATCTCTTTCAGGATGGTAACACTTTTAAGTGCATGGGAAAGCTTGTCGATGTACTCAAGATCTCCGTGAGTCATCTTGCCGTTGCGAAGTTTTGTTGTGGCTTCATGGAGTTCTTCGGAAAGAGCCTCACAAAGTTCTTTTAAATCTTCGTACATGGTCTTCTCCTCTCTATGCCAAACGGCTTACAACAAGGTTAGCGTTCTGCACTTCGATCACAGGAGTGGGAGTGTCTGTAGGATCATCACTTCCAGAGACATACTCTACTGAAAGTGAGAAGCAGCATCCTCTCGGAACCTTAATGATCGCTGTGCTTGTTACATTGCCATATGTATCTACGGCTGCCGGAACAAAGATTGCTCTTGATGTGGTTCTCGGTTCGCCATTTACCGCAATGGAAATGGCAATGGGACCAACAGTGCCGCCTGTAGGGATGGCAATATTACCATTGAACGTGACCTGGTATGTCGCAAAGCATTGGTTGGTTGTTCCACGCAGAATAAAAACCCCTGTTTCGTCTTCGTGATATACATTACCACGATTGCAAGGGATAGAAGCCGTAAAGAGAACAGGAGCATTCAGATTTACGTTCTGTACCGCATTAGCTAAATATTCTGCTGCCATTACGCTACCCCCTTAATTGCATCCGCAACCATTGTAACTTGTGCAGCAATTGGGATTCTGCACATAGTATGCCGGGATGGGCTTGGGAGCAACGTACTGTTCAACTTCATTTGCCAATGCTCTCTGTCCTGCCTGTATTGCAGCTGTCTGAACATCCTGTGAAGCCTGTCCTCTTGCATAGAGAAGTTCGGAGCGAAGCTGTGCGATAGTATCGTTCTTTGCTTCGATCTTGTCTGCACACAGCTGATTAAGAATAGCCTGTGTCTGTGCCTGTGTAGCTGCAATCACATCACGGATGCCATCTGACACAGCTGCTCTGTCTGCACAGTTCTCTGTGGCTACTGTGTACTTAAGGTCTGCTGTTGCAAGCCTGTTGTCGCAGCAACACTGTGCCAACTGACTCTGAACAGAGTTGAAGCCCTGATTCATTGCTGTCTGTCCGGCAAATGCTGTCTGCATATTTGCAATCTGTCTTGCGTTGGCTCCCTGTTCGATCTCTGCAAAGCCGTTGCAAAGCTGTGTGGAGATTCCGTTTACTCCGTTCTGGATGGCTGCGATGTTCGAATTGAGCATCTGATCACGGAAGCCCGTGTTGGTGATGTCAGCCTGATTCATCCAAGGATAGAGACCATTCTGTCCACCATTACCGCCAAAGCCGTTGTTGCCCCATCCAAGAAGCAAAAGAAGAATGATCCATGCCCAGGAGTCTCCACCGAAACCCATTCCGCTTCCATTTCCCATGGGAGCAACAGGCATAACCATTCCGTTGCCGTTTTCCTCTGTTAACATATTGTACCTCCTATAATTTTTAATTATTCGGAATTTCCGAACAATCGAAGTAGGTCAGCAACCACCCCTTATAGAGTGGTCGGTTTCTATATCAAGGCTATGTACACTTGCCTTAACATACATTATTGTCCAAGCATCCTCATGATCTGTTGTGCTTTCTGCACCGCTTGGTTGTATTGTGCTTGTGAAACCTTTCCTGTGTTAAGAAGGTTTTGGATATGCTGTCTCGGATCACCCTTCATAACGTTCTTGATCTGATTCACCTGATCCATGATACCGGGATTTAAATTTGACATCATTTGTTGGTACAAAGGATTACTCATTCTTATCCCCCTTCTCCTGAATCATTCTTTCCACCTTTTTGGAGATTCTATCCTCTAATTGGACTAATTCATCCTTTGTGACGTAGGACTCAAAATTTGACCTATTCTGTGCGTTTTTAGAAGGTGTCAAATTTTCGTCTCTGATCGTGTAGTCCAAAACCTTCATGGAAGGCATCCCGGATGCATCTGCTGACTTAAGATAGATTGTCTGTGATTCAGAGTCCCACAGCTGCACTGTCTGATTGGGACCTACAAGAAAGCTTTTGGCTCCGGCTTCGCCCTGTACCCAGATGATTGAATTTGTTTGATTGTTCTGTTGCTGTGGTGCGTTCTGTTGAAAAGATTGCTGATTTTGAAATTGCTGAAAGGGCTGATAGCCCATAGGGAACACATAAGGATTATTCATTCTGCTCACCTTTTGTGAAATAGTAGATTACTGTTTCGTCTCCTGAATCCCATGAATCGTAATATGAACCCCCACGGCAGAAGACCACATGGGAACCTGTCGCAAGAACATATTCGCCTTCAGGATGCTCTTCGGCAAAGTTTCTCACCGAATAGCAATCAGGACATTCGCTCGGCAAGATGTGCTTTTTGTATCCGTTCTTCTGGAGCAGCACTCCCCACACATGATTTGCCGAAGGCATATCACAGATATCAAGTCCCATAAGGCACAACTTAATATAAGCATCTTGCCAATTGACGTTCAATGCCAAAGTCAATGCTCTGATCACGCAATCTCCTACATTATGCCCCTTGGGATTTGGATTGTAATTTTTCCATGCCATGGCTTTATTATATATCCGGGAGAGAAGTTTTAAAGGAACCGTGACGGCACATTATCGGAGATTTTCTGCAACAAAAAAGACGAGTTTTCACTCGTCAAGTAAATGAGCCTTCAGCGTTGCTCTGCCTTCGGCAACGATCTTTCGGATCTGTCTTACCGATAAGTCAAACTCTTCCGCTAAAGGCTCTAATCGTATACCATCAAGGAATCTCCTCTTCAAGATCTTTCTGTTGCGTTCTGAAAGTATCCACTCGTCAATGAGGAGAGATAACACTGAACGTGACACGTTAGGGAAATCCATGAAATTGCCTACCTTTACTTATCAATAAATTTTTTAAAACAATCTGACTTCACCGCCCAAGCAAATGAGAATGCCCAGAGCATTATGGTCTCATTGACGATGGTCATCCATCCGATCCCAAACAAGGATGTAAATAACTGACATATCATCGCACCAATGATGATGTAAGCACATATCAGATAGATCTTGTCACGAATCATTTTTCCTTCTGTCTTGAACAAGCTGTCACTCTTTGTGAATCTAAAGCCTATCATATAGGCGAAGGAGCCGAAGAGAAGTGCTGCTATGATGCAATGGATCACATGGCTTAATCCTGTGGGAAGGTTAAGCACTCCTGTTGTTGCCCCGGTCATGGAAGTCTGACAGGGAAAAACAAGAATACCCAAAGCCATGGTAGCCGAGAAGCTGCACGTTGCGTTATCTCCAATGTCGTATCCCTTGTAGGTGTACAGGAAGAAAGCAAACACCGCAAGCGTTCCGATCATGAAGATGTTTGATGTTGCGTAGAACGTAGCCGAGATCGACCACCAAAATTCAGGACCGTTTTTATCATAGGCTATGAAGCCGAGTATTGGAGCCATAAGAGGAAGTAAGAAACCAAACAGGGCAAGAACCTTCCTCTGATAATTCATTGTAGCTTTGTCATGTCTCATACATAACTCCTTTACGAAGGATACTTCCATGCTCCTGATCCGGCATCGTAGTAATATGTTTTCTGCGTGTCGATCTCAAAGAACGAGGATGCATTCGGAAGTTTGGTAGTGTCATCGTTATGCAGCAAAGCACCGATAGTTGTAGGTTTTGTTTCATCCTTCATTCCGGCAAGCTTAATAGGTTTAGGCGGCATATCCAAGTTTGTGATCATAGCAATTCTCCTTTCTAAATCTTACTTCTCAAGTAATCATTAAGACTTTTGTCGGCTTTCTCTAACAACTCCACTTTGGAGTTGTCTATCGCATGAGCCGTTAACGCTTGGAGAGATTCCACAATGACTTTGTTGGTCTCTTTCATGGATCGCTCCAGAGCATCCATCCTTTGACAATCGTTGTCAAAATGTCGGTCTCCCTTCTCAAGTCTTTCATTGATTGCCTTGATATCTTTTTCGAGTGCTGTTATCCTCTCGTTCTGCTTTACTTCCGGCTGCTTTGCTTTGTGAACAAGCTTGTAAATAACAGCTGACGCACCACTGATTGTGATGATCCCTGTGCAGAGAGCGAGGATTGCTGTCCACAACTGTCCAATTGTAATAGTTGTTTCCATGCTTTACTCTCCGTACACTTCATTTACCAGGGCAACAAGTTCCTGGTATTGCTCGTCCGTCAAAGCACCCACTGCAAAAAACGTATTGAGTTTTCCTTCACAATACTCTCTGGAGTATTTCTTTGATTTGATGATGGTTTTCATTAAATTGTAAGCGTTAACCATATCCTGTCTCCTTTCTGTCACTCAAACTGTGACAAGTAATATTCTTCCAAGAAGTCTGCTAATGTGGCTGCATTTGCAATGACTTCATCAGAAACGCTTTCAACTTTGGTATCAACTTTTAATGCCTCTGCTTCTGCTTTCTCGGCTCTCTGCGTAAAAGGACGTGAAGCAAGTGCTGTTAATTGTTTTTCAAGGTTTTCAACCTGAACAGCTAACCTTTCAAGTGTCATTGTTTGCTCCTTTCTACTCAAAGTACATTTCGGTTAATGTTATGTCTGCTGTAGTAAAATATCTATATATCCAAAATGCAATGTTGATAGGATTGCTTGCAACACCGGATACGTTAAAGCTTGCATTAATTTGTGCAGTACCCGGAACATCATGAGCCACAGACAAATATGCAACAACTGTCATTTTGTCTGCACTTGAAGGGTTAGCACCTGTTTTACCATCAGCAGAAGCTAATGCCCTTGCATCAATATTATTATATGTACTACCATATGTGATATTTAATGTTCCCTTTATTTTCAGCGTTGTTCTTCCTGTGTAGTCAATAGATGTAGTTGTTTTTGCACCACATCTTACCATGTTGTTGGTAGTTGTTACCTGATTAGCTATAAATTTGATGTTGTTGACACCTTTGCTGATTGTCACTGTTGATGGTGTACTAACTCCAGCGGCATCACTATAAGTACCATTCTCAAATGTTACATTCTCAACACCATGCCAATACAAAACATCAGAAGGTAATACCGCTACAGACTGTGAAGGTGTGCTTGTGACAGTTGCAGTTGCTATGTATCCGCTTACGCTACTTGTAAATGTCCAAGTGTCGCTGTAGTTGGGTTCTACATTTACGCTGAATGTACCGCTTGTGGCATCACTTTCGAATATGCAAGTTCCTACTGTCTCTGCATCACTGTTTTTGATAACTACTGTGTCTTCTTTAGCACCTGTGAGTGTTATCGTAATTGTAACTGTCGGTGAAGGTGTTCCACTCGCTTTGTTTGCAGCGTTTCTGTTTACCGCACCGCCATCTGATACAGGGAAGAGTTGGAAGTAATAGGTTGTTCCATTGGTTAAGCCTGTCACTTCATAACCACTTACCTTGTACTGATCACGCACTGAATTTGTTGTAACAAGTGTTCCGTCATTTTCGTCAGATGGTGTGGAACCTGTTTTCATGACAAGCTTTGTATGCGACCATGTGCAGATTGTCTTCCCATCAACAACTGTATCAGCCGGATCACTCCAATAGATAGTAACCTTACTGTTCCCGGCTGACAAAGACAAGTCACTTACATTGTCAGGCGCAATACCACTTACGTCATTTCCATTTACCCATTTTTGTGTTTGCACGTCATACTTGAGGACCTGTCCATCCGTTGGAGTAGTAATATTCGTGTCTGTCAAACCTGAAAGTGATGCTGAAAATGAAGGCTTGTTCTTAATGTAGTCAGGCTTTGAGTTATCTGCTTGGTTCCAGTCACTCTGTACCTGTGCTGCCGGAATTGTAGGCTTGTTCTTGATGTAGTCAGGCTGTGAGTTATCTGCTTGATTCCAATCACTCTGTATCTGTGCAGCCGGAATGGAGTCCTTCACGCTCTTAACCACTTCATTTAAGTGGCTTCCACTTGCAATATAGGGAACATAGGGATGTGCTGTGTTTCCTGTTTCAAGCATGGGATAGATCGTAATGGGAGTCGCTTCAGGAATAATCGTATCTGATTTAATAATAAGTGCAATGCGAGTGTAGCAAGTTGTACCATCGCCTTTTGTAAAATGCCCATCACTTACATCTGTAGCCCCATACGTTTTTGAGTATGCATAAGGTTCAGTTTTAGTCCATCCTTGAACAGCAATTAAAACATTATTAACAAGTCCTTGGCAACTAACAACATATTCTCCATCAGGAATAATAAATCCTTCTGAAGCTGCCACAAGATTTATATACACATTTTGGGATACCCCTTCAGGAGCAGTGTACAATGTGACAGAGCCATCTGAATTAGCAACCATATGCACTTTGTTTGAATCATAAGAAAGTTGAGAATAAGGATGCGGAATCATATTCACCGCAATGGCATTTTCAACTATACCCTTATTCTTGATGTAGTCCTTCTGTGTGTTGTCGGTCTGTGACCAATCTGTCTGTATCTGTCCCTGTGCTGCTTGCTGTGCCCAATACTTGGCATTGTTTTCATATGTGGGATCAGTAGCCGGAACATCCTGTCCATTTCGCTGACCAACAGCCCATGCTTCAGAGTCAAGTGCTTTCTGTGATGCTGTGTTTGCACTTCCTGATGCAGCTGTTGCAGATAATCTGGCATTGGTTTCGGATGTAGCTGCATTGCCTTCGCTTGTAGCTGCGTTGGTTGCGGACGTTGCTGCCTGTTCTTTGTAATACTTTGCGTTTGCTTCGTAATACGGAGAACCGCTTGTGACAGGAGTGCCGCCCTGTGTACCCTTTGCATAGCCTTCAGCTTCAAGAGAAGATGCCGATGCACTCGATGCACTTCCAGATGCAGCAGAAGCAGAACCACTCGCATTGGACTCGGATGTAGCTGCGTTGGTTGCAGATGTAGCCGCCTGTTCTTTGTAATACTTTGCGTTTGCTTCAAAGTAAGGCGAACCACTTGTAACAGGAGTTCCACCCTGTGTACCCTTTGCGTAACCTTCAGCTTCAAGAGAAGATGCCGATGCACTTGATGCACTTCCTGATGCAGCAGAAGCAGAGCCACTCGCATTAGACTCGGATGTAGCTGCGTTGGTTGCGGATGTTGCTGCCTGTTCAGCATAAAACTTTGAGTGGTTGTTGTATTGAGGATCTCCGCTTGTAACAGGCACATTGTCCTTTGTGCCTCTTGCCCAAGCTTCAGCTTCTTTAACCTGATCACCAACTAAAGTTCCGGCACTCTCTGCATAATACTTTGCGTTGTTGTGGTATGCCGGATCTCCTTCCTCGACAGGGACACCGCCTCTCGTTCCGATGGCGAAAGCCTCTGCATCAGAGTCAAATTCCTCAACTTCTGCAATGAGTGCTTCCAGAATCGAAAAGTTAGGATCATCAGGTGCATGGCTGTCATCGCATTCAGGATCTGTTACCAAAACACTGAAGTGTGCTGCATAGAGAATGCATATCTCTCCATCCTCTAAATGCTGAACCTTGATCGTAAACTTTGTAGGACCTTCTTCGGAGACATCACTCTGCAATACGTTATAGATGATCGTGTCACCTTCCAGATAGCAAAGTCCGATGGACGGAGATGCATCTGAAGGCTTGGTTACGAACATGGAAACTGTCTCTGTTCCATCGAAGTGGATAGGGATTCTGCCGTTCATGAGAGAGATCTTTAAAACTCTTGCTCTGCTTTCGCCAATGGAAAAGCCTGTCAGACTCTTCTGGGATTCAGGCTTTGTTACATCCAATGCGATTTTATATGCTATCCTTTCCATGTGTTTCTCCTTTCAAATAATTGCGGAAGTAGGACTTGAACCTACGACCTCTTGGTCATGAGCCAAGCGAGCTTCCATCTGCTCCATTCCGCTATCGAAACTATAACATAAAGGAGTAGGCTATTTCTAACCTACCCCTTTAAGATTTTTATTTAATTTTCATTCCGAAGACTTCACCTACAGTTTTGTTCCACAGAGACTTAAAGTCTCTTACAAGGTTTCCTACCGGGAGTCCTGTCGATTGCGAGAACAACTTGGCTGCCTGATATACTGTCCTATAGGTTATCTCTCCGCTCTCAATGGCTTTGACCATCGCATCCTTTGCCTGTTTTGCAGTTTTGATAATCTCTTCATCAGGTCTTGAAGGATCATATCCTTCCACAAAACCGCTATAGATATCTCTGAAGTAAGGCAAGAGTCCTGTGACTTCTCCAAGGATATTCATGCCGAAGTTCTTGAAGTAAGTCTCGATGAAATTCTTATCGTCTTCATCGTCACGGAGCCAATCAGGAGCAGCTGCAACCGCACTCACTGCAATGGCACTCATCATGTATGCAACGAATGCGTGTTTGATCTTCTTACCCCACTTGTTCCATGCTCTCTGCACTCCGTTTCTCGCATCCACCGCAAACATGAATACGTTATTTGAAAGCATTGAGTAGGACAATGTAGGCTCGGAGCCGAATGCCGTTAAGATCTGATGACCGATGTCCTTCTTCCTCATGAGATTCGACCGGGCATTGATGGAGTCAAAGACTTGTGTTCTGTAGCAGATGTCACGGAACCTGTCATTGACGATACTGTCGAAGGTCTCTCCTGTGGCTTCAGGATGCTTTTCCTTGGTCTCAAGCTGCACTGCTTTGTACAGTGTTCCCCAGGTTATCTCATCGGCTTTTGATGCGGCTATCATTGAGATGTTCATTGCCTTCTCAAGCATACCCTTTGCACTCTTGACATTCTCGGTCTGAAGTGCCTGTTCAGCCACTGTCCTTGAGATATTCACATCGAATGCTCCGAGTCCGTCCTTCTTCATTGCAAGAGGACATTTCTCGTTCATCTCGTTGATGATCTCTTTAAGTGCCTTGGGATTCAGGTTGATGGCTCTCTTAAGATATTTAATATCAATCTCGTTCACCGCCCGGAGATAAGACGTAGGCTGCATAAGCACAACTCTCATGTTGGCAGCCGTAGCTGCTGTCTTGTATCTCCTGATGATGCTCTTTACCATCTGTTCAAGACTTGTCATTGTGTCGCTCTTGCCATTCAGATCCTCAAGATGATTCATTATAAATTTCATTCCATCATCACCATAAGCGAGTCTGGATACTGTCTTAAGCGATCTGATCCCATCAGGACCGTCTTCCTTATAACTCAACCACTTATATGTATCCAATATCGGAAGAGCAAAGGCATTGTAGGCTGCCATCTCGGATGAGTGTTTGATGAAGACATCAAAGATGGAGTTGAGTTCCAAAGCACCATTGCCTCTTTCGTTAAGGGACTTGGTGAATCCCATGTTGAGAAGTTTGAAGATGGATGCCTGTTGAGGGATCTCCTGGGGAAGTGAAGGACTATTCTCCCGGAACACTTGCATAGGGAAGTAATCCTTCTCACCAAATTGCATGATGCCGAATCTTCTCATGGTGACATAATTGCCCCAATCGGCACAAGTGGTTGACATGAATTCCTGAAGGGCATCCGCAACTTGCCTCTGACGTTCTGTGAGCATCGATGTGATTCGCTCGACATCAGCCTTGGTCACCTTGATGGGAACCGTCTTTTCATTTCCCTTGGTTGCTCCGATCACAATACCCTGTCCGTCAATGACTTCTCCGTAGACATTCTTTGCCGCACCTTCCAAGTGCTTACCATACAGATCCTTGGCTGCATAGAGATGCTGTTTTGCCGCCTGACGTTTATTCAAGCAATACAAGGACATGATCTGTGCCGTTGTGATCTTGTAATCACCGATTCCAAGGTTGTGGAAATCTTTTGACCAATCCTCTGCTTCCTGTCCTGTGAACACTGACTTGGTAAAATCAATGATGGTCTTGGAGTTCAAAGTCAACTGATCGTCACCCTTCATGATGCCTCTGAAGGTCTCTCTACCACCTTCTCCGAATCTGTCATAGCCGTAGATCGGAGTGGTGTTATCCCAGGCGAAGAAGGATATTGCTCTCTTCAGGACATCGCTCATTGCCTTCCTGACAGCAAACTGTCCGACAAACCTCATGGTGCTTTCAGATCTGTCGGAGATCCTCTGTGTTGTATCCTCTGCCAAAACTCTGTCATAATTCCAAGCTGCATGGCTGATTGCAACAAGTGCCTCGTTCAGCTTCTTAAGTGACTCCAGAGAGAGATCCAAAACGGATGCTCCCTTTCTCACGTTCATTGCCTTGTTTACACTCTCCTGAACCTCTGCTGCGATGTCCTTTACGTTCTGGACAAAGTAGCTATTTGAGTCAAAGTACAGTGTCAGATCCTTGAGTGCCTCGTCCATCGATGCCGGATCGGAGTAATCTGCCGAAACGTTCTGTAATGCATTCGCAAGAGCATTGAAGTTATTTGCCATTGCTTCTGTGGATATATATGACTCCACGTTTACAAGTTCCAACAAGGTCTTGAGAGGAGCCTTCAGAACATCCGGGATATGATTCTCCTTGTCATTCTTTCGGAGCATCGTGATGAGTTTGTCTTCACGCTCAACTATCTTCTGGATGAGTCTCTTTCTCTGTGCCTCTTCCCTGACTTCTTCCTTGACGTTCTTTAACCTCTCACGAAGTTCCTTCATGGCTTCATTGTACTTTTCAGCCATTGTCAGGTTGTCGGAGATTCTCCAGGATGCTTCACGGATGTCAGAGTACAGTGCCTTTACCGCTTCTTCATCCGTTGCGTATTTCTTTGCTACGGATTCCGCTGCCTTGTCGAAGGCTTCAATGTCTGTCACCTTCCTGTAGGCTTTGGCAAGTTCTTCTGCAATGGACTTGATGGTCTCATTCGGAGCATAGTTTTCTTTGATGGTCTTGGCAAACTGATAAAGCTTTGTGTTGTTAAGGATCACGTTGTCCTTGATCTCAACATTCAGCCTTCTTAAGTGAGCCTCGATCCTCTTGTTCTTTCCGATCACTCTGTTGAGATAGTCTTCAAAATCATCCATAGAGAGAACATCATCGGCATCCAGATGTAGATATCCGTCATTGTCCTTCCAAGAGAACATTACATCCGGATCTTCCGTGGGATTAAAATTGTCAACAGACTTGATCTGTTCTTCGGAAAAGGGCATCCATGCAGCTTCATCATATCCCCATTTAATGCCATCATATCCGGCTTTCTGAATCATTTCTGTGACGTTTCCGTTGCCTTTACGATAAGGTGATAAGGGATCTACTATCTCAAACGGAACATAATAACGTTTCCCTTCGAATGTTGCTCCTATCAGAGAGTCATCAAGAAGTGCATCGTCAAATAAAACTCCATTGATTCCGTGATTCTTAAACCACAGTTTCCATTCATGAAGTGTTCTCGCCTCTCCGTCACCCATATCCAAAGGATTGGTGATGTTAAGGTAAAACTCTTTTACTTCTCCGTAGCTTTCTGAAAAACTCTTGTCTTCTGAAAAGTATCCTTTAATTTTGCTTAATCCGCTTAACTCCTTGGAAAATTCATTTGTCTTGAAAACAGTGAAGTTCTCCCATGTTCCATGATACATACGGAGCAATTGACCGATCTTGTTTCTTACTACGGACCTGTTGAAATACGAAATCTGTCCTTCGCTTAATTTTCTTCCTAATGAATCTTCCTTCTCCGCTGCCGTATTGGTGTTTATCTTTTCTTTATTGACTTTATCTGCTTTAGGTGCTACACTCCTCTGCGATGGAGTCAGATTGCCGATCAACTTCCCTTTGGGAGAGTCCTTTTCGGTTCTGACTCCTTCTTTTGCAACAAGGTTAGCACTATACAATATTCTTCTGCCGTCTCTCGCCTTTCCAATACTTAAATAAACAGGATAAATCGTTCCATTATCAAGAACAAAAAGTTTTCTCTTTTCCCATCCTTTTTCATCAAGCCAACCATGCTCATTTTTATAATACTCATCGTACCATACAGATGCCTTTAAAGCATCTTCTATATGAACAATAGTTGCCCTTCGTGTGTCTCCATTGCTATAAATCAACTCATTAAGCACCTTGGAAGGCTCTTTCTTGCCTTTTGGTGCTTTATCTGAAGTTCTTGCAAAATAGACCTCTTCAGGCACGTCATCCATTCCCAACAAAGTCATATGGTGTTCAGCCAAGCCAAGAATAAGTTCCTTTAACTTTTGCGGATTATTTGCTTTTGTTTTTGTAACTTTGTCACTCACATCAAGCACATCATGGTAAACTTTGCCATTTACATCCACTACTGTATCTTTGATTGAATACCTTATGTCAGAATCCCCTGTCGGATGAAGGTTGCCTACGGATTTGATCTGATTGCTGTTGAGGGCAACGTATACATTGGCTGTCTTTCTCAATTCAGGTCTTGTCTCTGCTCCGCTACCGGCATCTACGATATCTTCGAAAATTACTCCGTCAAATCCGTTTTCCGAAGCCCATTTGGTTATTTCCCTTGTGTTTTTTCCTTCCCAAACAATCGGATTCTTTGTGGCATCCATTCTGCTATAGGCAAGGTCATACCAATTGTTACCATCAGCCTTGACTACTAATGGATTAATGAGATTCAGGTAAACTTTGTATATTGCTCTCGGAGTAGTTCCTCTTCTTCTGATATCGGAAGCATATTCAAGGAAGCCTGTTTTGCCAAATGTTGTTCTCATTCCTAACGAGGGATTTATGAGTGAGAAATACTCTCTTTCACGTCCATATGATTTCTCAATTTTGGTATCAACTTTGATTCCAACACTATCAAGATAATCCTGTGCTTCTTGAACAGTTTTGAAATTTTTGGCTTCTCTGTCCGGGAGAGATGTATTTTTTGTCACATCAACTACATGATCGGAAGTGGGCAAAATGAGCATCCCCCAATTTGCGTATGATTTTGCTATATCCTTGCTATCAGTGAAGAAAAACGATAACTTGTCATCACTCTTTTCTGTGTCAAATATAGTGAAGCCAAATTCCTTTGTTCCGTGATACAAAACCTTAAGTCTACCTTCAGCATCTCTTGCCTGTGACTTTGCGAAGAAATCAATCTGATCCTGGGATAACTCCTTGCCTTCCGAGTCTTCCTTCATGGAATACCTAATATCAGGGTTCCCTGTCGGATGCTCGTTGTAGATGCTCTTGATCTGATTTGAGTTGAATACAACATACACTGTAGAAGAAGCATCACTTAACGAATAACCGCCATTGTCTACGATGTTATTGAATATTACACCATCGTATCCGTTCTCATAGGCATACCTTGCAACGTCTCTTGTGGTTTCGTAGACCTTGAATTTTCTATTAGACTCATTTTCAAGTTCGCTATACTTTTCTTCTACTTCTTCAAGCTCTTTGATTTCGGCTTTTGTAAGAGAACCTTCTTTTTCTTTCTTCCACAACTCTAAAAGGCGAGAATACACGGGATGCATTCTTTCCGCAAGTTCAGTGTCTTCCGGCTCAAAATTTACAGTGTTCCAATTTTCTCCTTGTGCATCAATAACAAGAGGATTCTGGATGTTCAAGTATACTTCGTAATTGGTCGCTTCTCCTATTCCCTGTGCGGATGCAATGCTTATGTTGTTGTCAACGAGCCATGCCTGTGCTTCCTTTAAAGTCTTAACAGCGTGTTCTTCGCCATCAGAGTCTGTGATAAGAAATCCGTCTTTGGTCTCCTCAATCTCGTTATCAAAGAATTCAAATGCTCCTTCCAATTCCTCAAAAGACATGGGAGTATCCGGGTTCTGTAATGCAGACACACCTGAATAGGACTCTGCTACTTCCTTGTTGTCTGTGAAGAAGTAAGAGATTCCATCATCTGCCTTATTGAATACTGTGAAGCCACTGTTCTTGGTTCCATGGTAAACACGGATAAGCCTTCCTTCGGCATCTTTTACAACACTGTTTTTAAAGAATTCAACCTGATCCTCTGTCAGTTCCTTCCCTTCGGAGTCTTCTTTAAGCGAATACTGTGCTTCCTTCAGTTCCTTCCTGATCTGGTCCGTAATCTTTTTAAGCTTTCCGTTTTCAAGTTCAGAGATGTGCTTGTCATACTTCTTGAGACCGCCTGTCTTCTCATCTCCTTCAAGAACCTTAATAAACTCTTCGTTTGAAGGCATATTGATGATGGCTTTGCCGTTCTTATCGAGTCCGTTTGTAAGTTTTACCACTTGCTGTGGAGCCGCAATGCCGATGGAGTCATACATCCTGAAGTCTTCAAGCAGCTTGTAGTAGTTCGGATTGTCCTTGAATTCATAGAATTTAGGCTTCCATCCCTTCTTTTCGCAAAGCTTTATGTACTCGGATGCAGCTTTCTTTGCATTGTTTTTGTTCTTCTCCAGGAGCGTGTACCAATTGAGTGAATCATAGTAAGCCTTTTCTGCATCATTCTTAAGCTTGCTCCTGTCGATCTTCTTTCCGTCAGCAAACATCGTGTTCTGAACGTCAGTGTAGTCTGTGTATGATGCGATGTTGCGAAGGTGAGCAACCACAGGATTGATTCCACTCTTGTGATAAGGGATGACCATAGGGATATTGGGATCGTCCAACATCTTTCTGATGGCATTGTTGGATGCACCTACAAAGATGATGCCGACATTCTTGTCATATCCGGGAGTGTTCTGAAGCTTCATTGCCTCTTCCAGATCGATGGACTCATCATCCGTCTCATAGACAGCACGAAGAAGTTCATCATCTGTCATGTTGTAGTTGGTAGTGATCACGTTTCCGTCTGCATCAACAGGGAATCCTTCCTCGTTGGTCTTAAGACCTACATATGCGTTTGCCCTTGCATAGAGATCTCTGTATTCCTTCTTGATGTTTCCCTTGGAATCGTACCACTCGTTTTTGATGGGCTTGCCCTTTGCAATTGCGGAAAGGTTGATCTTAATGCCTGTCAGACCAAACAGCTTTGCAAATGTAAGTTCCTTGGTGTATGCGTGAGCCGGAAGTCCCTTTGCCTGAAGTTCGGATACCATCTGCACATAGTCAAAGATCATTGTAGGCACAAAGTCAGAGAAACTCTGAATTCTTACACCGCCCACCTTAAATGCTGCCTTGGGATTAAACTTTCCGCTTTTAAGGATGTCGTTAACGTAAGGGATCTTCTCATGAGAGAGTTTAGGCTTTGCAGAACCTTCCCATCCGTTTACAAGCTTATAGAGTGCCTTGTTCTTCCTTCTGATCTCATCAAGTCCGGCAGAAGAAAGGATCTCGGCTGCATTAATCTTATGCCAGAGTCTTCTGTTCTCTTTGATGGCTTTGGCAATAGTTCCCTTTGCATTAAGACTTCCTGTATCTCCTGTGTTGTCCTTTATGATCTTATCCAGAATAGCAAGGTTTACATCATCTGCATCGGAGATAAGAGCCTCTGTAGGATTGTCAAGGGATCTTCCTGTATAGTTGAATTCATCTGCTGTCTTTCCGTTTGCTCCGGCAAACTGATAGATGACATCGTTAAATGTATCCTCAAAGCTTCTTGCCCACTCTGCCACTCTGTATCTCTTGGCATCAACAAAGCACAAAGCACAAGCTATCTCAAAGCCGTTCTCCTTGATGATCTGATTGATCCTGTTGATGTCGGTTCCTGTAAGTGTATAGATGTTAAGGTCACCTGACTTTACAAGTTCATTAAGGACTTTGTTAAGGACTTCTCTCTTCTTGCATACTGTTGCAAAGTCAATGTTAAGAGCATAATCTCCATTGTTTACAACAACAGAAATCTCCCCATCGTCACCACGAAGTTCTGCTCCGGCTTCTGCCCAATTGGAGTATGATTGATATCCTTCCTTTAACTTCTGGACAGTATCATAGACTTGCTCCATGCTGTCAAGGATAGCAGTGCGTTCCGATGCTGTGATATCCTTCTGCTTCTTGAGCCACTTGTCAAGGAAGTCTCTGCCGCCTTCATCATAGGTCTTTTCAGATAACAAGAAGTTATTCGCTTCGGAACCGTTGAGAAGGACTCCACTCTTAATGGCATCAGAGATGTCAGTATCTGCCCATGCAGAGTTGGATGCTGCCTCACGGATCAGATCATCCCACATCTTTTGAAGTTCTCCGAGTCTCTCCATGTCCTTTGTAAGTAATTCATACTCGTCAGACTTGGAGTCAGTTCTTCCCATGATCTCCTTGATGGCAAGACGGATCTTGTTGAAGAATTCAACAATCTTATCCTTTAAGGTCTTTCTCTCTTCCTGTGTCATCCTAACAAGTGCTTCCTTGGCAAACTTGGAGTTTTGGAGCATATTTTCACAGGCTCTTGCTACAAGCTCGTCTGCTACCTCTTCGTCAGAGTGACCGGGATATCTTGCCTTGTTTAAGTAAACATACTCTCCGATAGTGGTAGTTTCCTGTCCGTAATTTTCTGCAAGGGCTTTAAGCATTGCATCCTGAAACGCTTTATAGATTCCGGGAGCATTCGTCTTTGCCCAATGCGTGATCTCATGGGACAGAGTAGTGGTGATGGCATTGGTGTATCCCTTATTATGGGTTCCTGTGTTGGTGGCATTAACATCGATGCTTATGGTGTTGTTGGATGCATCGTAGCTGCCGTTGATGTGTGCCTTGTCTCCTGTTTCCTTTGTGGAATCAAAGAACGTAAGGTTAAAGCCTAATGCTTTGGCAAGAGCCATGCCGTAGGTCACGTTGTGTCTTTGGTTATCGTTTAACTTTGTGAGATCAATTGCGGATGTGTCGATCTTAACCCTTAACTTCTTGTCCGGGATAAGTTTCTTCTTCTCCTCAAGATTTTTCTTAAGGTTTTCAAGTTTCTGTGTTTCGGAAGTCTCGTCCTTCTGTGCCGCAGCATAGATGTTCTTCATCTGATCCTCGGTAAGAAGATCATCAGTAACCATCTTTGTGAGATCTTCTTGCCAATCCATCTTTCCGAGTTCATATGCTGTCTCAAACTTGTTTACATAGTCTCCCAGATTCTCTCCGTTGTAATTTTCAATGAAGGTCTGCCTTGCGGATTCAGGAATATCCTCTGTGAGATTAATAAGCTTTGCTGCAGAGTCAGTTATCTTGACATCGGATGCACTGTATCTTCCTTCTTTAGTCCAAAAGACAGGCTCCCCGTTCTCCCATCTTATGTGGTCGATATGGAGCATCTTTCCGTCTTTATCCGTGATGCCTGTCTTCGGAGCAGACTTCTCCCGGAGTTCTGATAACCTTTCAAGCCCCCTGATCTTATCTTCAGCCGTTGCATTTTTATCTCTTATGGCTTCAACAGCATCCTGTGCGAGAGCCTCCTGTGCGAATCCCACGTTAACATTGGAAGGATTCTTCTCGATCATCTGTGCGATGTCTTCTCTTCCTTCCTTTCTTGCAAGGTCCGCAATATCCTGTGTTCTCTCATAAGAGTTTGTAGTCTTTCCGACTTTAGCATCAGAAGCGAGTCTGACACCGCCAAATATTCCACCTGAAAACATGGCTCCCAATGCACCCCCGGCAAAGGATACTCCGATGTTCTTGGCATACTCTCCGAGCATGGCAAGGGCTGCCTCTTGTTCTGTGGCTCCATTTGCGATCTCTTCCTGATAGAGTTTACTGTAGTCAGATTCTGCTCCATTTTCATTTGCCCAATCAAGTATAATGGCATCTGCAAGTGCGTTTGCCATTTCGGATGCTACTTCTTCACCGCCTTCGGAGAGCATATTTCTTGCCACTACCTTGGCGAGTTCCCTGAAACCACCTTTGACTTCTCCCTTAAGGATCTTGGTTAAGTGATCCAACGGGAGCTTTTCGGTAACTCCTTCAATGATACCTGATGCGATACCTGATGCAGCCGCTTCCTGTGCCGTACCGCCATTAGCCAACACTTCCATTGTCTTCTGCTGTGCTGCGGAACCACCGAGAGCAACAAGGGATGCTGTTTCGCCTACTCCCCCGGCAACAAGAGCAGAGAGCATAGAGTCTGCTACGGACATTCCTGTCTGATAGAGGAAAGGAGCAATCTCATTTCCTGTGTCCTGTGCGATCTTATTCGTGCTTGCTTCTCTTACCGCATTGGAGTAGTTGGAGAGGCTGTTAAGCTTTGCTATTGTGTTCCATCCTTCGGAGAATCCGTTTCCTGTGACAGCAGAAACTGCTCCACCGACAAGACCGGCTCCGGCTTGTGCCGCACCGCCAAGTACATTCACAGGAACAGACAGTGCCGACTCTCCGATGACGTTTCCATAGTTGTCAATCCTGTTCTTGGCAGAGTAATTCATGTATGCGTTGCTTCTGTCCAGGAGTTCTTCCTGAAGATCAGCATAGAGATCGTTTGCGTTCTTATAATCTCCTGTGTTGTAGTAGTAGTTGAACAGTGCTATTTCTTCGTCTGTAAGGAAATCGTTGTTTGTCTCAACTCTTTTTCCTGTCAGACCTATATTGTCCTTGTTAATACCTCTGTAAGTGGTATCAACAAGAGGCTCAAACATCTGCTGAAAGATGTTCTTATTCTGGGAGACATACTTGGACTTTTCTGCAAAGTCAGCATTGCTCATGACGGAATTGTACTTATCCATCTTGGAAGATGTCTTTACTTCGTTTGAAACATACTGTGAACGGAGATCCTCGTTGGAAAGTTCCTTCGGCTCTTCGTTGTTTCTGTTCTTGTACTGCTCATAGAGGCTTGATGTTGAAGAAGGCTCGGTATTCTCCGAGCCTTCCTTATGCTTTTTGTATTCATCAAATAAATTCGACATAGGCTTTATCTCCTGTCTTTAGTGGTCTGACCTTTTCTGGTTAATGCCTGAATAAGTTCCCAATCTTCATCACTGATCTTGCCTTCATTGTGTGCCTGTTCAAGCTGCTTGTATGTCTTTGTTACACCTTCGGAATCCGTGTACTCATTCCTTGCTACCGGGAATAAGCCCCAAGCATCCTTGGTCATCTTCCAATCATTCTGACCATACTTTTCAACGTATTCCATTATTCCGTCCAAGGTCTCATCGGAAAGGTTGTACCCTGAAAGGGAATCGATATACTCAAAGAGTGCTTTCTGTCCCTTCTCCTTATAGATTGAAAGGGCTTCCTGACGGACCTTGTTCTCTTGAGCTGCTGTCCAAGTATCTTCTCCACTGCTTGCTGAAGATGATCCTTTTGAACTTCCTGTCTTATATCCCATCTGCTCAAGCCAATTGTTGTAGTCTGCCTCTTGCTGATCCTGAAGCAGTTTTATGTTGGAGAGCATATTTTCGCCCTGTCTGTCATAAGCATTGGCTGCTATATTGTAGTAATCAGGGAGAGCATCGTTTGCTTTCTGCAAGTAGGAATTGTATGCTCCATTAGCCGCTGCCGTTGCATATGTGGAACCGTAACCGCCTGTCAGCATTGCCGCCTGTCCCATTGTGTCTTTCATTGCCATCTGCCCGGCATTCTGCATAGCTGCAAGATAGTTCTGATAGAGCATATCGGAGTTGGGATCGTAGTTAAAATCTTTTCTGTTGATGTAATCAGTTATGAGAGAGTCAAGCTTGTTTGCGGTCTGTGATCTCTGTGATGCCAATTCATCGTATCGTCTTTTGATGTAATCTATGGCATCATCAGATATATTTCCGGGATAC
>Ga0310696_10002161_pt1 | contig 26631 bp, 21 predicted proteins | sample AusTroGonzalo_MG_4_FD_203885 | JGI IMG/M metagenome (GOLD analysis project Ga0310696, IMG submission 203885) | Bovine rumen microbial communities from tropical cattle in Woodstock, Queensland, Australia - Gonzalo_02 (v2) (version 2) | ecosystem: Host-associated > Mammals > Digestive system >...
ACCCGAATCCGCACGAGGAAAGCCTCCACGCCTCATTGCCTCGTTCCAGAAATGCAGCACGCCTCACATTATCGGCAGTACAGGTGCGTTTACCTCTGCGATGGTGCGTTTACTTTCGCGCACTACGTGGCGAGCCCACAAAAAGACCAGGGTAAGATTAGGGGGGTAATATGCTCCGCCGATTTATGGTATAATCTTGAACCGTGATCTACGCACTGCGAAAACTCATAGCGTTTGTGTTCCTCGGCGGGATGCTCTGGTTCATCTACCAAGACCTGGACAACCTCAACCAGCCGTGGTTCATGCATGCGCTCGGCATGATCACGGTGGCGTTCGCGTTCTTCTGGCTGCTCATTCCGATGGTCGTGGTGTGCGTGAGGATTCGCCGCCGCCGGGCGCAGAATGCGGAGCGCCACCGGAAATGGCTGGCCGAGGGAGGCGTGGAGAGCATTCGTCCGCGTCCAGCGAAAAGCGCCAGAATCGCGGCGGCAGAGCCGGACGAGCAGATTTTCTTCCATGAGAAGGGGACTCTGTATGTCGGGCTCGGCGCGCCGGGGTTCGATTCTGCCGCGCACCAGGACCGTCCGACGGGGCGGCCGAGCGACGTCGCTTTTCCTGGCTTCAGGCGCAACTGCCACATCTGCCAGCGCACTCACTGCTACATAACGAGCCGCCGCATGGTATTCGAGGGGAAGGACCTGGAACTGGATGTTCCGTTCACGGAGCTAGGGAAGTACACTGTCATGCCCGGGGGAATGGTATTTGAGGCAGGAGGCGCAATGTCCACGGCGAGTTTTGCGTTCACATTCCAGAATCCTCTGGTCGCCGCGGACATTCTGCGCTTCGCAAAGAACGGCTAGCCGCCAGGCGTTTTCATTCGCAGAATTGCGAATCAAATTGCGAAAATGAGAAACGGAATCAGGCCGGTCCAGTCTTGTCCTTCGCGTCCCAGCTGGCGGCTGGCGGCGCCTTGTCGCGCCATTCAGGCAGGGAGATCATGTCGCCTGCCTGCGGGTTGTTGGCGAGATAAGCCTCTGCTACGAATTCACGCTTTTTCTTCATCTCCGACAGAAGGGAGCGTATCTCGATCACTGCCTCATAGCACATGTCGAGTATCTGCGAACGGATGTCGGGGTCCGTCTCGGGCATCTTCAGAAGCTCTATGCTGCTGAGGAGGACGGTGGCAGGCTGGCCGAGGGCGTGGCAGAAGCCGGCAAGGGAGTCCATGACCACCTTGGACCGTTCGGCCTGCAGCTCGGCCAGCGCCAAGCGTCTTGAGATGTCGTCTTGTTCGCTCATCGAAAGAGGCTTTAGCAAAACCCATGCCAAACAGACAATCGCACTTGCCCACTGGCATGATTTTTGCTACACTATGGCAAGATGAAACTGCAGCTGACAAAAGACAAGACGATAGACGTCAAGATGCCGTGGGAAAAATCCGGCGGCGGCGTGCCGGGGGGGCGCAAGGCGGGACTGTCGGATGTGGTGGGCGTTTCGCTCTTCGACGGTGATCCGCGCGGATGTCCTGCGGTGCGGCTTGTGCGCAGGAAGGGCGGCGTGCAGCTCGTCGCGGCCGGGTTCGTGCAGTCGCCTGCGGTGTCGCTTCCGTCCAGCTGGGAGGAATCGAAGATACAGCCTGTCTGGGAGCTGCCCGCCGTGTATCAGGCGCCGCAGGCCGCGCTGGCGGTTACGTCGCAGGGGATGTTCGTGCGCCAGACCACCATTGACGCGCTCACGGCGGCTCCTGCGGCGCCCGCGGCGGCGGAGAAGAAGAAGAAGCTGGGCGTCAGGCGTGGCGGAGAGGAGAAGAAGGCGGAGGCTGCTAAACCGGCCGCCGCCGCGCCGCAGCCGTTTGTTCCGGTGTCGCGCGACGGTTCGCGGTTCGTAACCGCCCCGATGGGCGACGAGGCGTTCGTGCTGCAGACGGGCCTTCCCGAGTTCCAGGTGCTTTGGCTTTCGCGTCTTCTCCCGGAGGGCCGCCGTCCCACGGCGTGTTCGTTGCAGACTTGTCCGGCGGCGCTTCTCAATTCGATTTTCCGCCAGCCTGCGTTCGAGGCCGACGGCGGCACTGCCGTTGCGGTGTTAGTCACGCGCACAGCGGTCTACTTCGCCGGATACCGCAAGGGCGATCTGGTCCTCTTCCGGGAATGCCCGGACGTTGCCGGCTTCGATGTGATGCGCGAACTCGTGAAGAGCGGCCTTGGCGTGGGCGACGATATCGTCGACTCCATTCTGGAGGACACGCTGATCGATCCGCGCCCTGCTTTGGAGCCGCTTGTGCGGCCTGTCCTCCAGCAGCTTCAGCTGTCGATAGACTACCTCGCCCAGCGCCACGACGTGCACGTGGACAAGATGTTCCTGATGGGGCTGCCCGCGGGCGCCATGTACTGGAACCAGTTCGCCCAGGAGACGATCGGGCGTCCGTTCGTCTCGCCGGGCGTGTTCGAAGGCATTGTTCCGCCGAAGTCGGCCGGCGTAGTGCCCGACATGAAGCCGAACGAGACCCAGGCGTTTCTTGCGGCGCTGGGCGCGGCGCTTGCGGCGATGGAGGTGCAGGGATGAAGGCTCCGAACCTCCACATGAACCTGTTGCGCGAGGCGGAGAAAGTCTCGTCCTCGCCTGTGCGCGTGCGCGTGATGCTGCCCATCCTGGCGCTCCTCCTATGCGCCGGGTGCGCCATCTGGTGGGCGATACTCTTCATGCGGCTGATGCTTCTGAACGGGCAGGCGTCGCAGCTGCGGACCGAACTGGAGGGGCGGAAGTCGGCCCATGCGGCGATACTGGCGGAGATGGGCCGGGCGCGTGACATGCAGGCGGAGCTGGACCAGCTCAGCGCCTATTCCAAGGGACGCCGCACGTGGGGCGGGCTTCTCGCGGAGTTGGCGGACGTGATGCCGATGAGCGTGCAGCTCACCTCGCTCTCAATCCCCGAGCCACCCGCGCAGAGTCTCGCCAATCCGGCGAATCCCCGTCTTCCCCCGCTTCTCGGCCCAACCAACACGACGGAGGCGGTCGCCTTCCGCTTGACGGGCCGCACGGCTCAGGCCGCGCCCGTGACGGCGCTTCTCGCGTCGCTGGAGGGCAAGCAGTTCGGCGACTGGCTGGTCATAGACAAGGCGGGCGCCAAACCCAGCCCGCGCGTCCATTCCTTCCGGCAGGAGGCGACGCAGAGTGCGGACGGCAAGCGGCTCCTGGCCTTCGACGTGGAGTTCCGCTGCCCTGAAAGGAGGTTTGAGAAATGAGCCTCCTCGACAACACTGCGCCGACCACTCAGAGGGCGGTTCTTTTCTCCGCCGTGCTTGCCGCGGTGGCCGTGATCCTGTATCTGTTCGCGGTGCAGCCATGCCAGGACTCCATAGCGCGCACGCGCAGCGATCTTTCCGCGCTGGAGGACCAGAAGCGCGTGATGGAGCGCGACCTCAAGGACTCCCCGCGTGTGAAGAGCATCCTCTCCGAGACGGAGAAGGCGCGCGCTCCCTACATGGACGCGCTCTTGACTCCGCTGCTCGAGTCGTGGGCGATGAGGGCGAAGTCACTTCTCGACCCGCTCGCGTCCGACGTCGGGCTGAAGGTGCTGGACTATTCCGAGATGCCCGTTCGGGCGCTGCCTCTCCCGAAGCCGCCGCCGATTCAGCTCTACGCGCGCCGGCCCATACGCTTGACGTGCCGGGGCAGCTACGCTGAGATCGCATCGTTCATCCTGCGCGTCGAGAAGATGCTCCCGTACGTGGCACTGCAGTCGTTCTCGATAAAGACGCAGCAAGATCCCGAGGCGCAGTTGGCCAGCATTGTGTTCGAGTGGCCTGTCAAGGGCGCTTTGTCGCGTCCAGCGGCTCCGGCGAAGGGAGGTGCGCGATGACGGGCAGGACCGCCATACTGGCCGCGCTTCTGGTGGGCGTCGCGTCGGCGGAGCCTCCACGCGCAGTCCGCAACCCGTTCTGGCCGATCGGCCACGAGGGTGTCTCCACTCCTATCTCCGCCGAGGTGCGCAAGAAGCCCGAACCGCCGCCGGAGCCGCCTAAGCCTTCGCCCGAGGAGGTGAAGCAGAAGGAGATGACCGCGGCGAAGGCCGCGGCCGAGGCGGCTGCCGCGAAAGCGAAGGCGGAGGCTGAGGCCAAGGAGCGGGCCGCGAAGGCCGCCGCCGCGGCGAAGGCAGCCAAGGAGAAGGCCGAGAGGGAGGCCGCGTTGCGCGCCGTCATAACGGATGCCGACTGGGCCAAGGCCGGTCGCGCGCTCAAGATCTCCATGCCGGCGGTGTTCACCGATCCGGACGGCGCGAAGCACTATTCCGTGAAGATAAACGAAAACATCTACTCCGACGGCGATTTGATGTCCACAACCCACGACGGAATACGATTCACTTGGCGCGTGCAGAGCCTTGAGAAAGGTAGGGAGTCTCTGAAACTCGCACGCGTACGCGCATATCGCATCCCTGACGTGAAAAACGGAGAAAGCAAATGAACCACAACGCAATAATCTCGGTGTTCGTGGCGGCGATCTGCGCCGTCGCGCTGCACGCGGACGAGGCAAAGGCCCCCGCGCCGCGCGCCGTGCCGCTGCCCAGCGCCTCGGCAGCGAAGGATTCTCCTCAGAAGAGCGCATCGGCGGCGAAGGCCGATGGCTCCCAGGCTTCCGGTGCGGACGAAGTCCCCGTGACGATGTTCGACGATTCCGCCGACGCCGCGAAAGCCCGTCCTGTCGTGAAGCTGGCCCCTCTGCCTGCCGGCGGAGCGCCCAAGGCCGCAGACGCGATGCCCCCCGCCAATGCTCTGGCGGGCGCTGCTCCCCAGGCCGCGGACGCGACAGGCGCGAAGCCCGCTCCGCGCGCCACCGGCGCCCAGATCGCGGCGAAATACCTTCTGGGCGACGAAATGGCGCTTGTGGACATCACATCCGACGATGCGACCATCTCTGACATCCTCCGCCAGTTCCGCAAGACCACCGGCGCCAACATCATCTACGCCGAGTCCTCCAACCTCCAGCAGCGCGTCTCCATCAACTTGAAGCGCGTCCCCTGGCTGCAGGCCATGACGTCGATCCTCGCCTCGCGCGGCTTCCGCGTCGAGTCGTCGGAGGGCATCCACTTCGTGAAGGAGGACAAACTGGCAGTTCCGATCTTCACTCGCTCCTTTGTGTTGAACCACGCCTCCGCCGACGAGCTTGCCACGCTCTTCAACGAGTCTTACGGCGTAGTCAAGGACGGAAAGGTGATCAAGAGAGTGGCCACGTCCTTCCAGGGCGCGAACACCGTGGTCGTCACGGCCGACGAGCGTACGCTAGCCGACTGCGAGAAGATCATCAAGTCGGTTGACAAGGCCGTTCCGCAGATCTACATCGAAGCCCGCTTCATAGAACTTTCCAACCAGGCGATGCATAACCTCGGATTGAAGTGGGACAAGCTTAATTCGTGGAAGATGTCCGTCAAAGACGTGAGCGCGGGAATTGAATACAACAACGGACGGTTGAACAAATACGAGTCCGGCTACACCGACACGTACTATACGCCGAAGAAGTATGTGGCCAGCACCACGGACGGCAAGACAACCTATCAAGATCTTTCCGACGGCAGTTCGGCGCTCGACTATCGCACGAAGAACTTCATGATGTCGGATTCCATAGTGTCTCCGTCCCGTCTCAACTCGCCTAATGCGGCGGACATGATATGGCGCAATGCGCGGGTGTTCTCCGGTCAGCTCGCCGCCGATGAATTCGAGCTTGCCATGAGTGCCTTCGAACAAATGGAGGACACCAAGATATTCTCCAATCCGAAGATCATAGTCTCCAACGGCAAGGAGGCGTTGTTTGACCGAACCACCAAATTCCCGCACATCACGCTCACCTCGCAGCATGACACGCAGTCCGGCTACACCAAGAGCGACGCCAAGCTTGAAGTCATTCCAGGTGAAGACAATCTCTTCTCCAAGAAGCAGACGGCCTTCTTCTCATGGGGCATCACGCTCACGGTGAAGCCGCGCATTTCGCCTGACGGGCTCATCAGCGTTGAGATCGTGCCTGCGATCAGCGATCTTGACACGTCGGTGACCAGCGACGGATTCTATCATATCTCCGGTGGTTCAGACGCGCCGTATGGATCATATCCTATAGTGCTTTTCAAGCGTCTGACCACCGAGTTCACCATGAAGGACGGCGCGACGGCGGTCATTGGCGGCCTTTCGAAGACGGAGGAGGGCGACATCGATTCCGGCATCCCGTATCTGCGCAAGATTCCGTGGGTGGGGCCGCATCTTTTCGGTTGGAAGAGCCGCGGCAAGGTGCAGAAGGAGATTCTCATCTTCGTGACGGTGGGCATCGCCGACCCGGCGAATCTGCCGGAGGACATTGGCCTGCCGAAGAATGCCGTCAAAGGGCGCGAGTATCTGGACGGCCGCTCGTTTGAGCCGGGGGATCGTCCCAACGCCGCCAAGGAGTCCATACTGCTCGACCTTCGTCCTGTCGATGGCCGGGTGAACGCCCAGGAACGGGCTGAAAATCGTCAAGAGTTTGGAACCGTGACCATAACTCCATCCGAACCATAACGAGACATGCAGTACAACGACATCATCGAGACGGCTCCCATAGTGATGGGCCTTGATGGCCCCATTGACATGCCCGCGCGCCTTGTCGACGCGCTTGTAGAGACGGGGCAGCTCGCCGTCGGGCTGCGCGACGCGGCCGTGGAGGCGGTGCGGGCGCGAGAGTCGAACGGGGCCTGCACGGCGCTGACGAATGGAGTGGCGATTCCGCATTGCCGTTTCGAGCCGCTGAAGGAGATGCGCGCCGCGATAGGCGTGCACAACTCCGGGCTGGACTGCGGTTCAGTGGACGGAATGCCCTCGCGGATATTCATCCTGGTCCTGTCCTCTCCCGATCAGCCCGGTTTCCACCTCAAGTTCCTTGGCGAGATCACAAGGCGCCTGCTGCGCCCGGAGATACGCGAGAATATCCTGATATCCACGTCTCCCGACCACGTCCGCCGACTCCTGTCGCTTTGAGGGAATAATCTATGAAAAAGCAGTTCTTTTTTCTCGCGGTGATGATCGTCGCGGCCGTGTTCGCGGCCGCTCCGGACGTTTCGGAGACGTTCCTCGCCGCCGCCAGACGCGTTTATCCAACGGCGGCATATGCCGGATACACAAATACGCTTGTGAAGGCGTACGGCGTAAAGAAGGAGGACAACGCGGACCGTCCTGTGCCCGGCGGCCGCATACGCTGGCACTACGTGGAAGGCATGCGAAACGTCCGCGACATCGGCGGTTGGAACGGCCTCCCCACTGGGCGCGTGTTCCGCGGCTCGGAGCCAGACTGCAAGCCGAACCCCGATCCAAAGAAATACCACGGGCTGTCGGTCACGGAGAATGGCCTGAAGACGATGAGGGAGGTGCTCAAGATCAAGACTGACCTCGACCTGCGCGGAACGGGGGAGTGTCCGCATCCCGAGACGTCGTCGCTCGGTGTCAGGCTTGTGCGTGTGCCCATCAGCGCGTATACCAACGCCTTCGTAGGCGTGAAGCTCTATGCGGAGGCGCTGCGCGTGTTCGTCGATCCCGCCAACTATCCGATATTCTTCCATTGCTGGGGCGGGGCGGACAGGACGGGCACGCTCGCGTATCTCCTTGAAGGACTGTGCGGCGCGAGCGAAGCCGACCTCGACATCGACTATGAGCTTACCAGCTTCGCGGGGATATTCGGGAGCCGTCCGCGCACAGGGAAGTCGTATGCTCCTTTCCCGCAGTTCGTGGCGCGCTTGAAGACGTATCCGGGCGGCACGCTCGCAGAGAAGATCGCCGCGTACATGGAGACGACGCTTGGCCTCTCCAAGGGCGAGATCGCCGCAATCAAGAAGAATATCCTCGGGGACCTCCCGGCTGTGCAGCCTTTTCGCGTGCAGGCTGGGGGACGAACGCCGTGCGTCGTGAACGGCGACAACGACCACTATTTCAAGGCGCACAGCATGAAGAATTTCGTGACCGTCGACGAGCGGGTCACGTCCGAGGCCGGCGCGAGGAAGTACATCGACGTGCTCGCCGCCGGAGGGCGCGTGACGCACCTCTTTGCGTGCGCCGTGGGGCAGCGCGCCGACTACGATTCCAAGGTGTGCGACCCAATTTGGCTCGCCATCGACGAGGCCAAGGCGCGCGGCGAGAAGCCGGACGAATGGCCCGTTAACGCGAAGCGCATGCACGACGCCGGGTTCGACTGCTTCAAGGTGTGGTGCGAATACGGGCGCAAGAAGGGGATTTCAGTGTGGATATCTCAGCGCATGAACGACGTGCACCACGTCGACAGGCCCTGGAACATCCGCACCAACCGCTTCTGGTACGAGCATCCCGAGCTTCACCGCTGCCCGGACCACGACCGCACCAAGGGCGGCTCCTGGACTATGCACGCGCTCGACTACTCCAAGCCCGCCGTGCAGGAGTTCGAGTTCGGCATATTCAAGGAGCTTGTGGACCGCTACGACGCCGACGGCTTCGAGCTCGACTTCATGCGCTTCTGGGAGCATCTCACGCCCGGCAGAGAGCGCGAGCAGGCGCCCATCCTCACGGCGTTCATCAGGCGATGCCGCGACTACGCGAACGCCGTAGCGGTGAAGCGCGGGCATCCGATCCTGCTCTCGACGCGAGTGCCGTCCAGCTATGAGGCCGCGCGCGCCTTCGGCTACGATCCTGAGGAATGGGCGCGCCAGGGGCTAGTGGACATGATCGCCGTCGCGAACTTCTGGGCGGCGGCCGACTATGACTTCGACTTCGCGGAGTGGAACGCCAAGATCGCCGAGGCGAATCCCGCGGTGACGGTTCTCCCGAGCGTGTGCGACAACGTGAGCTGCGGCGCGACGTCGCCGTCCGCCGCCGGCCTTGCGGCTCTGCGCGGCTGGGCGGACAACGTGCAGGCGGCGGGCGCGGACGGCCTCTACTTCTTCAACGCCGCGTATTACTCCGACGAGGCGCAGCGTGCGCTCTACGGAGACGGCTTCGCCGTCGACGCGGTTCGCGCCGCCGAGCGCCGCCATCTGCCTTCCTTTCACGACTGTGTGCCCAAGGGAGTCTCGAGCTGTGCGCAGCTGCCCATCGCGTGGGCCAAGGGCGGCGTTGTGAATGTAGTCGTGGGCCACGCGGACGGCCGCGCGGCGGAGGTGGTCGTGGCGCTTGAGTCCGAGGCGTCTGCGCCTTCCGTCACTCTCAACGGCGCCGCTCCGTGCGGTAGGGCCGTGCGGGAACGCAGCACGGCCGCCTATGGACGGCGCCCGAAGGCCGCGTGGCGCATCCCCTTTGCGCCGGGAGCGGCGGCGGACGGGGTGAATTCCGTGTCGATCGCCCCGTGCGAAGGGGCGGCGGGCAAGGTTCTGTGGTGCGAAATAGCGCTGAAGAGGAAGTGATCAGATGAGCAAATTCGCAGTCACGGGCCGTCGCGTCCTCTCCGGTGTCCACCGCGTCCCGGGCAACAAGAACGCCGCGCTGCCCATGATCGCCGCCGCGCTTCTCACGCCCGAGCCGGTCACGTTGGAGAATGTGCCCGACATAGCGGACGTTGCGCGCATGCTGGAATGCGCCGGCCGCTTCGGCGCGAAGGTGGAGCGCGATCTGGACGCGCGCACCGTCACGATAGAGGCGAAGCGGCTCAAGACGGCGCGTCTCGCGCCTGACCTCGCGAGGCAGATACGCACTTCCATGCTTTTCGCCGGGCCTCTGCTCGCGCGTGCCGGAGGGGTTTCGCTTCCCCCGCCCGGCGGCGACGGCATCGGCCATCGCAGGCTTGACACGCACTTCGACGGCTTCGCCGCCCTCGGCGCGAAGGTGAAGACGGGCCGGCGTGTCCTTTCCGTCAAGGCTCCGAAAGGGCTCACGGGAACGAAGCTCCTGCTGGACGAGGCGTCCGTCACCGCCACGGAGAACCTTCTGATGGCGGCGGCGCTAGCGAAGGGACGCACGGAGATATACAACGCCGCCTGCGAGCCGCACGTGCAGGACCTATGCGCGATGCTGAACGCCATGGGCGCGCGCATCGAGGGCGCCGGCACCAACAGAATCGTCGTGGAGGGCGTGGAGTCTCTGCACGGCACGACGGCGCGCGTTGGATGCGACTACATCGACGGCGCGAGCTATCTCACCGCCGCCGCCATCACGGGAGGGGAGATCACGCTCACCGACATCGATCCCGGCTCCTTCGCGGTCCTGGAGAAGACGTTCGCGCGCTTCGGAGTGAGATGGACCGTCGACGCGGCGAAGCGGACGCTGCACATGCCGGTACGCCGCCGTCGCAAGATGCGCTACGACCTCGGCGACGCGATCCCCGCCGTCTCGGACGGCCCCTGGCCGATGTTCCCCTCCGACCTCGTCTCAATCCTGATCGTCCTCGCCACACAGACGCGTGGCACGTGCCTCTTCTTCGAGAAGATGTTCGAGAGCCGCCTCTACTTCGTGGACCACCTCATAGGCATGGGTGCGAAGATCGTCCAGTGCGACCCGCACCGCGTTGTGGTCACAGGCCCGACCGTCCTCACCGGCACCACCGTCACCTCGCCCGACATCCGCGCGGGGATATCGCTGATACTGGCGGCCCTCTCGGCGAAGGGCGAGACGGAGATACTCAACGCGGAGTCGGTGGACCGCGGCTACGAGACGGTGGAGAAGGAGCTTTCCGCCCTCGGCGCCTCGATCCGGCGGTGCTGACGGCGGATGATGTTCAAAGGCAAAAGAGAGGAAAGAAAAATGATGAAGATGTTGATCGCGGCGGCTTTTGCCGCAACGGCAGCGGCGGAGACGATAAAGCTTCCGCCGTGCGAAAAGGACTCCGGAGTGACGGTGGTGCAGGCGCTGAGGGCGCGCCATTCGGAGAGGGAGTTCTCCGAGCGCGAAATCCCGATGGAGACGCTTTCGGGTCTTCTCTGGGCGGCGAATGGCTTCAACCGCCCGGATAAGCGTACGAACGCCACGGCGCTCAACAAGCAGACGATCACGGTCTACGCCATCATGAAATCGGGCGCATACTGCTACGACGCCAAGGCGCATTCGCTCGTCAAGGTCTGCGGCGAAGACCTGCGCGCGTCCGTGGCCGCCCAACAGCCGTACGCGGCGAAGGCCCCCGTCTCGCTTCTCATAACGGCCGATCTGCGCGATCCCGTGTACAAGGCCCCGCGCGACACGCTCACCCACTACGACGCAGGCATCGTGACGGGTAACATATACCTCTACTGCGCGGCGAACGGGCTTGTGACGGTGTGCCGCGGTTCGATGGACCGCGCCGCGCTGAGGAAGGCCCTGAAGCTTCCCGACAGCACCGTCATCCACCTCAACCACCCCGTGGGCTATCCGGCCGCGAAGAAATAATTTCGCTGTTGGCCCGAAAAGCCGCCTGTTTTTTGGTATAATCATGGGAGCCGCCGGCTGTTGTGGTCGGTGCGCGTCCAATCTTCTAAAAAGGAGCATCAAAATGGAACTGAAAGGCAGCAAGACCGAGCAGAATCTGATGACCGCCTTCGCCGGCGAGTCCCAGGCCCGCAACAAGTACGACTACTTCGCCTCGCGTGCGAAGAAGGACGGATACGAGCAGATCGCGGCGATCTTCCAGGAGACCGCGCTCAACGAGAAGGAGCATGCCAAGATGTGGTTCAAGGAGCTTGGCGGAATCGGCGACACGCCCGCAAACCTCCTTGCCGCCGCCGCCGGCGAGCATGAAGAGTGGACCGACATGTACAAGCGCTTCTCCGAGGAGGCCAAGGCGGAGGGTTTCGACCGCCTTGCGTTCCTCTTCGCCAAGGTCGCCGAGATCGAGAAGCACCACGAGGAGCGCTACCGCAAGCTTGCGCAGAACATCGAGTCCGGCGAAGTGTGGGTGCGCATCGGTCCCAACCGCTGGCAGTGCCGCAACTGCGGGGCCGTCGTCGAGGGCGAGAAGGCCCCGGAGGTGTGCCCGGTGTGCGCTCATCCGAAGGCATACTTCCAGATCGAGCCGCAGAACTACTGAGCCGGGGATGTCCGGCGCCGATGAAATCAAGAAAGGACGATACAATGAAGAATACCATGAAACTCCTCGTGGCGGCAGCCGTTGCGGCGTGGTGCTGCTCTGTCTTCGCCGCAAGACCCCCGCACCATCACCATGACGGCGATGGTTTGCAGCCTTGGCTCCCGATCGGAATGTCGATCATAGCTCCGCCCATGCAGCTTCCGAACCCGCAGCATTCGCTATTTGGCGTGATGTTGAACCTCGGGTACGGGCAGATGACGGACGTGTGCATACTGGATCTCGGACTCGTGAACAACGTGACGCGTGACATGATTGGCCTGGAGATCGGCGCCGTCAACCTCGCCGGCACCTGCATCGGCGCGCAGATTGGCGCAGTCAATGTGACGGACACTCTCTGTGGCGTGCAGATAGGGGCCGTGAACGTCACCGGTGATCTGAACGGCCTTCAGCTCGGCGTGCTCAACTTCTCGTCGCACGGCGGGGCGTGGGTGTTCCCGATTCTGAACTTCGGCTTCTGATGCGCGACCCGACGCGGACTGCATGGGCGTTGGCACGGCGGGCATGCGGCTATGAAGAAGATTCTATATCTGCATGGGTTCGGTTCGTCCGGGGCCAGCGGGACAGTGGAGCTTCTGCGGCGAGAGTTCTGGGACAGGGCTGAACCGGCGCACCGTGCCACCGTCGTGGCTCCGGACATCCCCGTCGATCCGCTGGATGCCCTACCCATGCTGGAGGCACTGGCGTACGACGAGATGCCGGATTTGATTGTCGGCACGTCGATGGGAGGGTTCTACGCGCAGCAGCTGCACGGTTTCACGCGCATCTGCGTGAACCCGGCCTTCTGGATATCTAAGAAGTACGACGTCCTGTACGTCGGCAAGCACAAATGGCTTAACAGACGAAAAGACGGTGAGCTCGTGTTTCATGTGACGAAGGACACGATAGCCCATTTCCAGGAAGCCGAAGAGCACCAGTTCGACGGCGTCTCCGACGACGACCGCACTCTGTGCCACGGGCTGTTCGGCGACGAGGACACTCTTCTCTCCGACCAGACCCGCCCCGTCTTCGAGCGGCATTATCCCGGCATGTCGCACGTCTTTCCCGGTGGACATAGAATGAACGCAGAGGTGGTGACGCATACGTTGCTCCCATACATCAGGTCATTGAACATAATCTAGCTAGGCTACGTTCGAGGAGTAATCGGTCACTGAAATGCAGGTGGTGATTTTGCTGTGTAGAAGTGTAGAAAATGGAGATGATTGGAAACTGGGGCTTTGCCCCAGACCCCGAAAGCAGGCCAATCACAGGCGATTGACAGGCGTTCGGGGTATGTGGTGGAATCCCATCTTCAAATCTTCTTCTACACCTCTACACTTCTACACGGCAAAAAATGTACTGCCGGTGCGCCCCTGCCGATGAGTGACCGAATACTTCGAGGAATGTTTGGGGATTGACACGGAGCGGATCAATCGTTATACTTTATGCGTTCTGAAACAAAAGGAGTTCACACATGAACAGACGCTCATTCATTCGCGATGCTTTCGCAGTCGCGTGCGTGGCAGGCACAGGTTCGGTCTGGGCGGACATGCCGCCTGGCCCTCGGCCGCCTCATCCCCATCCGCATTCGATAGAATGTCCGTACTGCCACGGCACTGGCCGTGTGCGTCGCAACTGGCTTGGCTTCACGAAGCCTTGCCCCGAATGCAACGGTTTCGGGCGCAAGCCGCTGCCCCCTCCGCCTCCGAAGCCCGTGCCGAAGCCTATGCCGAAGCCTATGCCGAAGCCTATGCCGAAGCCCGTGCCGAAGCCTACGCCGAAGCCAATGCCGAAGCCTGCGCCTTTTCCGCATTGACATGGTGGGCCTCATGGCGGCCCCGGTGGAAAGCCCGGTGCGCCTGGTCATCACTGATGTCTGCCGGGGGAACGGCAATTAGACATCTTGTTTTTGCTGCCGCCTTTCCCCAGGCGGCAAGTCTTTGCTTTTCTGGATCAGACAAGTGCAACAAGGTGCTTGGATGTTGATTTCGCTCTCACTCTAATAATAAAGGAATTGAAAATGAGAATTCTCCCTCTGTTCATTGTTCTGGCGGCCGCGGCAGTGCAGGCCGACATCCTTTCCATCACACCCGCCCCGCAGGGTGGTTCCGACACCAACAACTGGTGTTGGAAGCGCTTCCGCGAGAAGCAGCAGCTCGTCAAGGCCGGTGGATCCGAGGTCGTCTTCATGGGCGACTCCATCACGCACGGCTGGGAAGGGGCCGGCAAGGTGCAGTGGGAGCGTTACTTCGCCGGGGCGCCGTACAAGGCGCTCAACCTCGGTTACGGCGGCGCGCGCACCGAACACCTTCTCTGGAACATCGCCAACGGCGAGCTCGACGGCTACAAGGCCAAGGCGATCATTTTGATGATAGGCACCAACAACACCGGCCATCGTCCATTCGACAAGGAGCCGCCGGCCGATACCATCATCGGAATCAAAGCCGTTATTGACGCCATACGCGCCAAGCAGCCAGAGGCCAAGCTCATCCTTCTGCCGATCTTCCCGCGCGGCGCCACGGCCAACGACCCGCTTCGCCGCCGCAACGCCACGGTGAACAAGGAGATATGCAAGTTCGCCGACGGCAAGGACATACTGTGGTGCGACTTCACCGCGCAGTATCTCGCCCCCGACGGCTTCATGCCCGCCGAGATCATGCCCGACCGTCTCCACCCCAGAGCCTATGGCTACGAGATCTGGGCCTCCGCCGTGATACCGTTCATTAATGCCGCCCTCCGCGGCGAGGCCGCCCCGCAGCGCTTCTCGCCGTTCGCCGATCCGTCCGCATTCATGCGCGAACGCGGCGACATCACCACCTGCCCCGCCACGCGCATAATGGAGAACCACCCGTCGCGCGGCAGGGACTGGTGGCTCACGCGCCTCCGCGAGAAGCGCAACCAGATCGCCGCCTCCAACGGCGAGATCGACATCGTGTTCTTCGGCGATTCTATCACGCACTTCTGGGAGAACCGCTCCGGCGAGATATACGGCGAGCTGTGCAAGCGCTACTCGATCCTCAACATCGGCTACGGCGGTGACCGCACCCAGCATCTCGTCTGGCGCGGCAAGAATGGCGAGCTCGACGGCTACAAGACGAAGTGCGTGATGCTGATGATCGGCACGAACAACTCGCATCACGACCAGCCCGTGGACGTCGCGAAGGGCATCCGCAAGGTGCTGGACATAATCGCCGCCAAGCAGCCGCAGGCCACGACGCTCCTCCTGCCGATCTTCCCGCGCGGTGCCACCGTGAAGGACAAGCTTCGCGTGAAGAACGAGCAGGTGAACGCCATCATCAAGGGCTACGCCGACGGCAAGAAGGTGGTGTGGTGCGACTTCAACGCGAAGTTCCTCGACGCCGATGGGAAACTCCCCAAGTCGATTATGCCCGATCTTCTCCATCCCAACCGCGAAGGCTACATCATCTGGCGTGACGCCGTCCTGCCGCACTTCCAGACCATCTGCGGCAAGTGATCCCCTGTTCAGGAGATAGACCATGAAAAGGACTCTATTCTTGCTTGCCGCCGCGGCCGTGTTCGTCGCCTCCGCAGAGGTGAAGCCGTGGCACACCAAGAGCGAAACCACGCCCAATCTGCGCGCGCTCGTTCCGGCCGTGCCGGACGCGTCGTGGACCACCAACTGGTGGATGGGCCGCCACGAAGCCAAGATGAAGGAGGTTCGCGCCGGCGGCGCCCCCATCGTTTTCCTCGGCGACTCCATCACGCACTTTTGGGAGAACAGCGGCCGCGCCGTGTGGGACCGCTACTTCGCCTCCGGCCGCTACCGCGCCATCAACCTCGGCTTCTCAGGCGACCGCACCGAGCATGTCCTCTGGCGAATCGCCCACGGCGAACTCGACGGCTATCAGGCGAAGGCCGTGGTACTCATGCTCGGCACGAACAACTCGGGGCACTTCCCGCTCGATAAGGAGACTCCCGAGGACACGATCGTGGGTATGAAGGCCGTAATCATGGCCATCCGCGAGAAGCAGCCGCAGGCAAAGATAGTACTCTGCGCCATCTTCCCGCGTGGACGCGACTCGAACGACGCCTGCCGCCGTCGCAATGCCGCCGTGAACAAGGAGCTGATCAAGTTCATCGACGGCCGCAACGTCTTCTGGGTGGACTTCACCGACCGATTCCTTACGCCCGACGGTTTCCTGCCCGCAGGTGTGATGCCCGATCGGCTCCATCCCGGAGCGTACGGATACGAAGTATGGGCCTCCGAGGTGCTGCCGTACCTCGACTGGGCGCTCGACCCCGCCCCGAAGGGCCTCATGCCGAACCGCTTCCCGGCGTTCATCGACAAGGCGAACTTCGCGGCGGAGGGACCTGATACCGTCATCCCAGTGTCCGCCTTCCCCAACGGCAACTGGTGGGGGACGCGCTGCGCCGAGAAGTGCGCCGAGATCGCCGCCCACACCAACGGTTTCTACGATATGGTGTTCGTGGGCGACTCCATCACCCATCGCTGGGAACGCCCCGGCGGCGGCGGCGAGAAGGTGTGGGCAGAGCTGCTGAAGACGTACTCGATCCTCAACCTGGGCTACGGCGGCGACCGCACGGAGCATGTCCTCTGGCGCCTTGAGAACGGCGAGCTGGAAGGGTATAAGACGAAGCTCTTCATGCTGATGATCGGCACAAACAACGGTGGCAAGGCTGAGCCGGTCGCGGAGGGTGTGAAACGCTGCGTGGCGACGCTCCGCCGCAAGCATCCAGAGGCGAAGGTGCTTCTTCTGCCGATCTTCCCGCGCGGGGCCACCGCCAAGGACCACATGCGCCAGCGCAACGACGCGGTGAACAAGATCATCAAGGGCTGCGCCGACGGCAAAGACGTCCTATGGCTTGATTTCAACGACCGATTCCTCGACAAGGACGGCAACATGCTTCCGGGTCTGATGTTCAAGGACAATCTGCATCCCGACCACGCCGGCTATCTAGTCTGGCGCGACGCCGTGCTGCCTGTCTTCCGCCAGATCGTCGGCAAGTGAGATTGTCTGCAACGCGTCAGTTGAATCACGTAGGGGATGTCTCTTTTCAAGGGAACGGCCTCTGCCGCGGCGTCAGACGTTGAGCTTTGAAAGCAACAAGAAAAACCGGAAAGTCAATTCGACTTTCCGGTTTTCGTCTTTGCGACTTTGCAGTCGTTCTCGTCAGACCTTCTTGTAGCCGTACACCGCCTTGGCGCCGAGCTCCTCTTCGATGCGGAGAAGCTGGTTGTACTTGGCGATGCGGTCGGTGCGGCTCATCGAGCCGGTCTTGATCTGCCCGGAGTTCGTCGCGACGGCGATGTCGGCGATCGTCGCGTCCTCGGTCTCGCCGGAGCGGTGGGAGGTGACGGACGTGTAGCCGGCGCGGTGGGCCATCTCGATGGCGTCTAGCGTCTCGGAGAGGGAGCCGATCTGGTTGACCTTGATGAGGATCGAGTTGGCGGCGCCGAGCTTGATTCCCTTTTCAAGGTACTTGACGTTCGTGACGAAGAGGTCGTCGCCGACGAGCTGGCACTTGTCGCCGATCGCCTTGGTGAGGGCCACCCAGCCGTCCCAGTCACCTTCGGCCATGCCGTCTTCGATGGAGTCGATCGGATACTTCTTCACGAGGCCCTCGAGGTAGGCCACCTGCTCGGCGGGAGTACGCTTGGCGCCTTTCTTGCCTTCCTTCCAGGTGTAGTCGTACTTGCCGTTCTTGAAGAACTCGGAGGAGGCGCAGTCGAGGGCGATCGTCACGTCCTTGCCGGGCTTGTAGCCGGCGGCCTTGATGGCCTTGATGATGCACTCGAGGGCGTCCTCGATGGAGTCGAGCGCCGGGGCGAAGCCGCCCTCGTCACCGACGGCCGTGGAGAGGCCGCGGGCCTTGAGCACCTTCTTGAGGTTGTGGAACGTCTCCGCGCCCATCCTGAGGCCCTCTTTGAAGGACTTGGCGCCGACGGGACGGATCATGAACTCCTGGAACGCGATGGGCGCGTCGGAGTGGGCGCCGCCGTTGATGATGTTCATCATCGGGACGGGAAGGGTGTAGGTGTTGGTGCCGCCGATGTAGCGGTAGAGCGGCAGACCGAAGGACGCGGCGGCGGCCTTCGCCACGGCGAGGGACACGCCGAGGATGGCGTTCGCGCCGAGCTTGGACTTGGTGGGCGTGCCGTCGAGCTTGAGCATCAGATTGTCGATGCCGCGCTGGTCGCAGGCACAGAGGCCGACGAGCTTGGGCGCGATTACCTTGTTGACGTTGGCGACGGCCTTGGTGACGCCCTTGCCGAGATAGCGCTTGGGATCGCCGTCGCGAAGCTCGAGGGCCTCGTTCACTCCGGTGGACGCGCCGGAGGGGACCGCCGCGCGCCCGAGGGTGCCGTCCTCGAGGACGACGTCCACTTCAACCGTGGGATTGCCGCGGGAATCGATGATCTCCCGCGCCGTGACTTTCTTGATGGTTCTGTTCATTCGTTTTTTCCTTGCTGTTTTTCCGCTGTTTACAAGAGGAAATTTGGCGAAAAGTGTATCATTTCCGCGCCCGAAAGTCAATAGCGGTAGTTGCTTCGCAGAGATTCCGCAAAGAGCGCAGAGGCGGAATTGGCTACAAACAGCCCCATTAGTGGATTTCAGGTTTACCCCCTTGCGCGAAGCGCGGTGAAATGATAAAATATCCGCCGCGTTTTTCGAGGGAACGGCGTTTCCTCATGGAAAATGCGGTACTACACAAGAAAGAGACTAGAAATGGAAGCATACGCAGTACTCGAAACCGGCGGCAAGCAGCTGCTCGTCCGCGCCGGCGACAAGATCGAGATTGAAAAGCTCTCGGTCAACGAGGGCGAAGAGGTCGTCCTCGACACCGTCTGCGCCGTCTCCGACGGCACGACGCTCAAGGTGGGGACGCCCTATGTCGAAGGGGCGAAGGTGACGCTTTCGATCGTCGCCCCCAACAAGAAGGGCCCCAAGGTGATCAACTTCAAGATGAAGCGCCGGAAAGGCGCCCGCCGCCTCGTCGGCCACCGCCAGCAGTACACGGTCGCGACGGTCAAGGCCATCGCCTAAGGAAGAAAGGAGAAACAGAAAATGGCATCTTCAGCTTCCGCACGCAACGGCCGCGACTCCAACCCGAAGTTCCTCGGTGTGAAGGCATACGACGGCCAGCTGCTCAAGGCCGGCTCCATCATCGTCCGCCAGCGCGGCACGAAAATCCACCCCGGCGCCAACGTGGGCCAGGGCCGCGACTTCACGCTTTTCGCCCTCAAGGATGGCAAGGTGAAGTTCATCAAGGACGGCAAAGTGGTCACCATCGTTCCCGTGGCCTGATGCCGCAGGACGCAAGGCCGCAACCGTAGCCAGACCGCCGAAGCGCAGACGCGCTTCGGCGGTTTTGTCTCTTAAGGCCTGTGGCGGACATGGAATGCAAATGAGGGCAAGTTCGCCTCTCGGAGGGAAATCACGTCGAATGTGAATCCCATGGCGATTTATGTTTCTAGTTCTCAGCGACAAGTGATTGTGGGTTCAATTCACCCACGGCGATCCAAGTATGTGGTATAATATCGGTCTGCGGAAATGCCGTGCCGTCGGTGCAGGGAGCGCAATGGACCAGGCGCGGCAGCATTTAAGGAGAAAACATGAAGACGATGATCATCGCACTTGCCGCCGCGATCGCGTGCGGCGCCTCGGCGGCGGACGGCGGACGCGCGGAATGGATGCGCGGAAGCTTCGGCCTCAGCGTGCACTGGACTGCGCAGTGCGCGCTTGAAGACGGGACGCAGCTCTCGTTCGAGGAGGCCGTGGACCGCTTCGACGTGGAGCGCTTCGCCGACGCTCTCGAGTCCGTCGGCGCCCGCCACTGCATCTTCACGGTCGCGCACGCCCTGCAGAAGCTACCGTGCCCCAACGCCGCGCTCGACGCCATCGACCCCGGCCGCACCACGAAGCGCGACCTCGTGGGAGAGCTGATCGCCGCCCTCGGGAAGCGAGGCATACGCTTCATCGCCTACTACAACCATTCCTGCAACGGCGGGTCTGCGCCTGTGAAGGAGTGGAAGCGGAAGTGCGCCTATCCGTGCGACGACGACGGTACCGGCTCCATGGAGACGTTCGCCTCCAACTACTGCGCCATAGTCTCAGATCTCTCCCGCCGCTACGGGAAGGGCATCTCGGCCTGGTGGTTCGACAGCCCATACTCCGTCGACACGGGCGGTCCGCACTGCTATTGCAAGGGCACGTGGCGCTTTCCGTGGGCGTCGCTTATAGCCGCCGCGAGAAGCGGCAACTCGTCCGCCGCCGTTGCGATCAACGCCGGCATCGGCCAGCACTTCCTCTACGCCCCCGGCACGGACTACCACGCGGGCGAGTCCCGCGACAAGGACCAGGCGTTCACTCCTGCCGACCCCGATCTCGTGGATCACCGCTGGATGTGCATCGATTCGCCTGACTGGGTCTTCTCCGGCGGGCTCGCGAAGAAGAACGGCGGATTCGCGCCATTGAGGTACTCCCCCGAGACTCTGCGTGACTATGTGCGTGTCCACACCGCCGCCGGACGCATGGTGACGTTCAACGTGCTGGTCGACCAGCTCGGCAAGCTCAATCCCGCCATTTCCGAACTGTCGCGCCCAAGACGTATCGACGTGCCGCCTCAGAGCTTCAATGCGGGCGGATGGGCGTTGGATTCGCAGTTCATGGACACGATCGGCTCGCCGTGTCTGCTTGCGCACGGCCTTGGCGTGCGCGTCATTGACGCCAGAGCGCGCGTGAAGCTTTCCGTCCCCGGCAGATGGCGCGTATGGGTACGTGCCAGAAACTGGGCGGACGGCGATCCCGGCCGCTTCCGCGTGGCCGTGAACGGTACGCCCCTCGCAAAGGTTTTCGGTGCAGGTCCGCGCGAATGGGCCTGGGAAGACGGCGGCGAAGTGGAGCTGCCGGCCGGCGAGGCGGTGATCTCACTCCAGGACCTGACGGGCTTCGACGGCCGCTGCGCCGGTGTGGCGCTCGTCGCCCCCGACGCGCCGCCGCCGGTGGGCGCGATCTCCCCCGAACTGCTCCCCGCCGCCGAGACGCATGACTTCGACTTCGTGGTGGTGGGCGGCGGGCTTCCTGGTGTCGCCGCCGCCGTCGCCGCCGCGCGTGCCGGCGTCAAGACGGCGCTCGTCCAGGATCGTCCGGTACTGGGTGGCAACGCCTCCGCCGAGATACGCGTATGGTGCGGCGGCGAGGCCCGCCACCCACTCGTCCGCGAGCTGCGCGGCAGATTCATGAACCGCAACGGCATGGCCGCGCTCTCCGACCGCGCCCGCGCGCGCATCTGCGCCGACGAGACGAATCTTGTGGTGTTTCTCTCCCATCGCGCGTTCGGCGTGGAGAAGGCCAAGGACGGCTCGATTGCCGCCGTCAAGGCGCTTGACCTTGGGCGCAACGCTGCAGTCCGCTTCCGCGCGCCCGTCTTCTGCGACGCCACGGGAGACGGCTGGGTGGGCTTCTGGGCCGGCGCCGACTTCCGCATGGGCCGCGAGGCGAAAAGTGAACACGACGAGTCAATGGCACCGGAAAAGGCCGACGGCGACACTCTCGGCGCGTCGCTGATGTGGACGAGCACGGAGGCGAACACCGACATGCCTTTCTCCGCCCCCTGGGCCGAGCCGCACGCGCAGGGCATCGTCGCCGTGAACGGCGAATGGAACTGGGAGTACGGCATCCACCGCGACATCGTACGCGAAGGCGAGGAGATTCGCGACCGTCTGCTCCTCGCCATCTACGGCGCCTTCTCGCTCGCGAAGCGCAATCCCGAGAACTCTCGCCGCGTGTTTTCCTTCTGTCCGTATCTGCTCGGCAAGCGCGAAAGCCGCCGACTCATGGGCGACTGGGTCCTGTCCGAGAAGGACGTCACCGGCAAAAATCCGTTCCCCGACGCGGTGGCCACCGGCTCGTGGTCGGTGGATCTGCACTACGACGACTACACAAACGGCGTCGACTTCCTCACCACGTGCCGGCAGCCGCATTTCGGACGCTACTGGATACCGTACCGTTCGCTCTACTCCCGCAATGTGCCGAATCTCTTCATGGCGGGAAGGTGCCTCAGCGCGACTCACGTGGGCCTGGGCTCGCCGCGCGTCATCAACACGCTTGCGCAGACGGGCGTGGCCGTGGGCGAGGCTGCGGTGCTCTGCAAGAAGTACTCCTGCCGCCCGCGCGCCGTCTGGGAAGGGGGGCGTGTGCGCGAGCTGCAGCGCAGGATAGGCGGCGACTGGCCCGGCAACCCCGATCCCGCAAAGGCCGACTGGCGGTATGTGGACGACGAGACCGACGGTGTCTCGTTCGGCCCCGGCTGGTGGCAGAGCTTCTGCAACAACGGCGACCAGGTGGGCGACAAGGCCCACTACGGATCGCAGAAGTCCGGGGCCGCCGTGTATCCGCTGCCAGTCGAGAAAGCCGGGCGGTATCGCGTATGTTTCAACGTGCCGTACCATTGGAACTCGAAGCATCCGATGCGCACGGCATACGAAGTGCTGTCGGGCGGCGTGGTTGCGGAGGCGTCGGCGGATCCCATTGTGCGCATGGGAGAGTGGAATGAACTGGGCGTGTTCGAACTCGAACCCGGTGCGGTGCTGAGGATCGTTCCCTCGAAGTCCGTCGGCCGCGTGATTGCGGACGGTTTCGCCGTCGTGCCCGTCCGTTAGTTTGGAATTCGTCGGACGAGGCCTGCCATAGAATGGTTCTAGGCAAAACACGACGGTTCTCCGATCGCTTAAAATGACAATTTCGTAATCGGTCACTGAAATGCAGGTGGTGATTTTGCCGTGTAGAAGTATAGAAAATGGAGATGATTGGAAACTGGGGCTCTGACACAGACCCCGAAAGCAGGCCAATCACAGGCGATTGACAGGCGTTCGGGGCATGTGGTGGAATCCCTTCTTCAAATCTTCTTCTACACATCTACACTTCTACACGGCAAAAAATGTACTGACGGCGCGCCCCTGCCGATGAGTGACCGAATACACAATTTCACGCTTTCGGGTTGCGGAAAACCTCTAAACTATGATATGATATCCACATGGCATAATGCAAGGTAGGCGCGCCGTTCGGCGCGTGCCGAAAAAAGGGAGCGCATAGATGAAGAAAACAGCAGGCTCCGTGTCTTGGAGAATCGCGATTGCCGCAGCAGCGACGCTGGCGGCGGTGGCCGCGCACGCCGTGGAGCGCACGTATGTGGGCACCGACGGCAAGTGGTCCACAGCCGCGAACTGGTCGCCGACCGGAGTGCCGGAGGCGGGCGACACCGCGAAGTTCACCGCGTCCACGACGATCTCCGAGAGCTTCACGCTCCCGGCGGGCGTGATTACGATCTACAACACGGTCGATACACTCACCTTCAGCGGAGTCATCTCCGGTGAAGGTGCGGTGGTGGTCCATCAGGGCAAGACGCTCGTCCTCGGGAGCGCCAACACGTTCACCGGCGCCTTCACGAACCTGTCCGGCAACGTGACGGCGCCAAAGCTCGCGAACGGCGGCGCTGCGTCGTCCTTCGGCGCGGGATACGGGCCGATATGCTTCCGGGACGGGCAGATCACGGTGTCGAACACGTGCAGCACCGACAGGCACATACACTACTTTGAGGGCAAAAGTTGGAGTCAGTTCAATGTCCAGAGCGGGAAGACCCTCACGCTCACCGGCGGCTTCCACGGGTACATGTGGCAGCGCGGCGGCGGCACGATCAAGTTCGACTGCCATCTCGACACCACCGTCGAATCCATCGGCCGCACCGATGGTGGCGCATTCTACTTCAACGACCCGACGAACACCTTCGCGGTGATGCCGACTCTTTCGAACGGCTCGTTCTACTACTGTTCGCTCTCGAACAAGAACGTCGCCTGCTCACTCGGCGCAGGCACGGCGCTGCAGGCCGGCCAAGGGTCGTGGACGACGCCCGGCTACTTCTACTACACTGGAAGCGTTGACGTCTTCTGCGACCGCGACATCAGAATCTATTCGAATGCCGCCTCAACCTACGGTAATTACGACGGCCCCTGCTTCTCCACGCAGAATGCTGGCGTGAAGCAGACGTTCACCGGTCCCATCACTCTTCTGAACGCCGGTGCCGGCGCGCCTTTCATCAAGTTCGCCGGTGTGGGCGACGGCGAGATCACTGCGTCGATCCCGCACAGGTTCCACGTGTACAAGGGTGGTTCGGGCACATGGACGCTTTCGGGGCAGAACGCGGCCACGGGAAGGCTGGAGATGGCCGCTGGGCGGATTGACATCAACGGCTCATACGCCGCGGGCGCGACGATCACAGTCGCGAACGGCGCTACGCTCGGCGGCACGGGCGTGGTGCACAGCGCGGCGACTTTCTCTTCGGGCGCGATTCTCGCGCCCGGCACGGCCGGGGGATGCGGCGCGCTCGCGTTCGACGGTGTCGCGCCTACATTCAACAACGATTCCAAGATCAACATAAAGGTCGGCTCTGGCACGAACGACGTGGTCTCCTTCGCGAATGCGCCCGTCGTGAACGGTAGCGTCTTGATCACGCTCTCGGCGCTTGATGGCGGAGCAGTGCCCGAAGGGCGCTACACGATCATGACATACGGCGCGCGGCCGACTTCGTCGTTCCGGCTTTCGAACGGCAACGGCGTGATCACGCTCGGGGACAACGCCATGGTCGTCACAATCGGCATGCCCGCGCTAGTCTGGCGTGGCGACGGCGTGGCCAACGTCTGGGACGAGTCCACGGTCAATTGGGCGGACGGCGCGATCTACTCCGACGGCGACGAGGTCTTGTTCGATGACACCGGCAGCGACTCTCCCGCAGTGCAGATCGCCGCCGGCGGCGTGCGCCCTGGCATGGTGCTCGTAAGCGCCGCCACCAAGAACTACGCCTTTGACGGCGGCCCCTTGGCCGGCACAATGACGGTGTCGAAGACCGGCGCCGCCGACCTTACGATCTCGAACGAATGGACGTTCTCGGGCGTGTATTCCTCCACAGCCGGCAAGACCACCCTCGCGGGGCGCTTCAACGGGCCGTCTCTGTTCCTGACCGGAGCCGCCGCGTTCGAGCAGACGCCCACCTCCAGGATATCCGGCGAGGACATCGAAGTTTACCTCGGCCATGGCGCGACCACGATCGCCGGCACGAACGACTTCACCGGCACGGTCACATTGGATACGAGCGCCCATCCTACGGCGGCGGCCTCGTTCACATACGGCATCTACAATTCGCGCTCCTTCGGCTACGCAACCAACGTCACGATGATGCCAAAACCCATTAGCGGCGAGAATTACAACTATCTGAAGTTTATGAAGTCCTTCGAGATGGACAAGTCCATGACGCTCTCCGTGCGCCGCAGCGGCGATATGCGCTGGCCAGCGTTGATTCTCGACAACGCCGCGACACTGGGTGGCTGGCGCGGCGACATCCGCGCCGTCGGGGCGGGGACGAACCCGGGCTTCGCGTTCTACTGTTACTATTACAGCTCCAGTGTGTTTAACGTGGGGACGCTCGACGAGACGGTCATGTCGGGGTTCGCGGAGATACGCTGCCGCGGCAATGGAACGCTTAACATCTACAGCAGACTTGAATGCGGCGAGAACGGCAGTCTGGGGCCGAACGACGGCACGGTTGTCAACTTCTACGCCACCAACAACCTCCTAAAGACGCTGAATATATCGTATGGACGGATCTACACGCGCAAGAACGGCACGTTCATGCCGTCCATAGACGTCAAAATGGGCAAGGATTCGGTCCAGTGGGGGGCGAACCACTGGTCTGAGTTAAACCTGAACGGCACCACGCAGACCGTCGCCTCTGTGACCGAGGTTAGTGTGGGCAGGGGCGGCTGGCGGCGCATCACGAGCACGCTGCCGGCGATGCTTGTCGTGAGCGGGGCGGTGGATTGTGCGTTCGGCTCGGCCTCGGCATACGGCAACGGATACATCATGGGCGCGGTGTCGCTCGTGAAGGACGGAACGTCCACCTGGACGTTGAACGGCACGAACTCCTTCACCGGCACGGTGACGGTGAAGGGCGGCACGCTGGCGGTGAACAGCGCAAAGGCTCTTCCGGAGACGACGACTCTGACGATCGGCGCGGCCGACGGCTCTGCGGGCGTCTTGAAGCTCGACAAGGACCAGACGGTGAACTATCTCTGGATCGGGGACAAGTGCAAGGTGAAGGGAGTGTACGGCGGGCCGGAGTCCAGCGCGCCGCGCAAGCTCTCCTGCTTCTCCGGCACGGCCACGCTCACCATCCTGCACGACAAAAGCGGCACGATGATGATCTTAAAGTAGCACGGGGCGGGGCCTCGCGTGAAGTGCAGGTGCGTCCGATTTCCGGCGTTCGGCGGCTCGGCGGAGGGCGCGCGTTGCGTCTTGCGTCGCGGGGGTTCGGCAATCGCGAGATTGCCGTCACCCCCGGCCGCTTCGCCGTCCGCGCGCCCTGCGCCGGCCGCCTCGCTTGTTTCCGGAAATCGGCCGCGTTCCACGGGCGGGCCCTCGGTCGTCGTCTCGGGAGGGCTCGCTTCGGCACCGGCGGGAGGGCGCTTCTCGCCGCGGTCCGTCCGGAGGGGCGTCTGCGGCGCGTAGGCGGCGCGATGCTGTCGTCTCGCGCCGCCCCGCATCCGCATCCGCCGCCCCGTCCGGGTCGCGGCGGCGCCCACCCGCCTTGCCGGCG
>Ga0310696_10002162_pt1 | contig 26625 bp, 40 predicted proteins | sample AusTroGonzalo_MG_4_FD_203885 | JGI IMG/M metagenome (GOLD analysis project Ga0310696, IMG submission 203885) | Bovine rumen microbial communities from tropical cattle in Woodstock, Queensland, Australia - Gonzalo_02 (v2) (version 2) | ecosystem: Host-associated > Mammals > Digestive system >...
GGACAAGCTTACGGTCAAAAGAAAATAAAAACGGACTCATTTCTGAGCCCGTTTCTTTTTATGCAAAAGTGAATGTATCCAATTGGTTTGTTCCTTCAACTCTGATTACATCGCCTGAGCTGTAGTCCGCGGCGGTGAATGTTGCGATGTTGTCCGTTACCGTAACCGTTTCAGCCAGGACATTGTTCACATACAGACTAAGCGAGTTTCCGTCGTTTGTGTAGCACTTGATAACCCGGTCGTCCTTCTTGGTATAGTCCTTTCCGCAGATATGCACGAACGGGGTAGGATTCCACCACGCCTTGTACAGATAGAACGGGTCTTTCTTCGTAACATGGTCTCTTTCAACCAAACCCTTATCGTTCAATCTTCTGAGGTCTTCGTCAATGGAAGTATTCTCGCCATCAAGGCACACGGTATAACCCTCGTTTCTGCTGGCCACCGCAATGTCAAAGAGTTGCCACTGTGAGGTGAATAATAACTGAGGGAAGTTTTTGATTGCTGCGATTTGCCCTTCATGGAGCCACATCATGTACTCAATGTCGTGCCTTTCGTAGTTTCCTCTAGTGGTCGTCGTCATGAAATCGTCAGAGTGGCAATGTTGAGTACCACCGCAACCATACTCCGAATATGCCATGGGCTTTCCTACCCTTCCTATCGTGTTGTTTAGCCTCGTATTTATTGCGGAAGTTGGATTGTTTGAGTTCTTTGAGCTATACCAACCAACATATATGTTACAGCCAAACCAATCGACATTAGGGTCGTTATAATAGGCACTCGGGCTTTGACCTGGTGATTCTGCAAGAACATATCCAACCAAACGCTCTTGGTCAAGTGTTTTTATAAGGTTTGTATAGCCTTCAATCTTCGTCTTACCAAAAGCTTTGTCATCGGTTGTCGTTTCATTACTTAATCCCCAGAAGAAGATGCAAGGGTGATTATAGTGCTGAGTTACCATGTCAGTATATTGACTGGAAAGGTGGTCGTAATAATCGGTCGGCATGGTTGATTGAAGTTTGTTTACACAAGGGCCTTCGGTTTGTACAACGATACCAAACCTGTCACACCAATCGTAGGTCTCCTTCGGGTGCGGATAGTGGGCGAGACGCAGGAAGTTCAAGCCAAGTTCCTGGATGACGCTGAATGTCTGGGCATAGTCGGCATCACTGAGCGCGTTCGCCTTTCCTGTAATATCATCGTGCATACAGCATCCCCGTAGTAGATAAGGCTGTCCGTTGAGCAGGAAACCGGTATATGTTCCTTCCCCGGACACAGCGTCAATAACATATTCATAGAACCTAAGTCCGTAAGGTCTCTGGTATCTGTGATAGAGGTCTCCGTTGGCATAGATTTCCATGGTTATGTTGTACAGGTGCGGGTCAAGCGTTCCGTGCCACAGATGAGGGTTCTGCACGGTGGCACTGAATATCATCTCGTTTGCGGTACTACTTGCCGAATACCCGTAGTGGAAGGTTCCGTCATCAATCTCACAGGTAACCGTAGCGCCCGTAGGAACCGTTGTCTTCACATAGATTGTCGCAGAAGAGGTTGCTACATCGGAAGTTACATGGAAGCCGTCATAACCGTACTTCATCGCTGGAACATATGGGCTGGAGAATAGCTTGACTTTACCGAGTGTGGCGTTAAGGTTGAAGTCACCGGCCGCAGGAGCCAGATTGTTTCCCTCGTTGTTCTTAAGGGCCACCCTGACCGCGTTGCTTCCACTATGGACGAAGTTTGTGATGTCCACGAAGAAGGCCGCGTAACCTCCCCAGTGCTTCTCAACCTGGACATTGTCAATGAAGATGGTCGCCGATTGGTCTGCATGCTGGAACCAGAGGTATGTCGTCTGTTGCTCCCTTAATGCGAAACTTGTTTCAAAGTTGAATGTACCCTTGGCATAATTTGCTGAATGTCCGTCTATTCTGTTGACGGAGTAAGGTGCAGTAACCTCATCACCATTGAATGACCACTTGGCCAGGTCTCTGTTGGAAGCCTCAAACGGAATGTCGCTTATGTATTCACAGGTATGGAACACTACCCTACTCGTCTGCCCGCTGTACTCGGAATATGCCTGAACAACGGTGTCCGCGGTTATGGTGAAAGCGGAGGTATAAGCAGAATAGCTTCCTTCCTCGTTCAGCCTATAGTAAATGTCCGCGCCGACTGTTTCACAGGTAATCGTCACGTTGTTATAGCCGTCACAAGTAATGACCGGAACGGCAACCGCAACGTCATCATAGACAAGCCAGTTTGTAGGAATACCGTTTATGCCCCTGGTCCAGGTACTTACCGAAACCGAGGAGTCCTTGACGAATGTACCGGTATTTGAAACATTACTGGTCCAGCCCGCCTTACAGTTGGTGGCGCTGAATCCGGTGATGGCCAAACACCTTATGTAGTTAAGAGCACTGCACCCAGTAAACATTGCATGATAGCATTCAGTCACCAAAGTCTGTGCCGGAAGGTCCGGAGCGGCCACCAAGCTTCCGCAGTCTTCAAACATGTATCTGTAACAGCTATCTGCCAATACGGTAGCCGGAAGCTGTGGCGCGACCGTTATCGTTGTACTCTTGGAGAACATTCCACGATAACAGTGAGCGGTCATTGCTGTCGCCGGTAATATCAGGTTTTCAGCGGAAATCACGTTGGACTGTTTGAATAATGAATTAAAAGTGAATGTGCTTCCGTTCGGTATCTCGGAGTTGTTGAGAAAGTTGTCCCCGTAGATAAGGCTCATTATGTTTCCTTCGGCATTATAAGTTGCCGCATTTGACAAGTTCAGACAATCAAATCCGTTGAAGCTCCTGTTGTTTCCGTCGCAGTAGGTCGTGTTCGTCCCCTTGAATCTTAACACGTCCCCAGCCTGAACCGCTATTTTGGTCGATGAACCCGCAGTTATGGTAACCCACGGGTCGCCGTTCAAGCTGTACTGGATTGCTCTCGGCTGGACTGCGGTTCCCTGTTCGGTGACGACGTTCCAAGGGACATATCCAGAGGTCAGTATCCTGAATGTAAGGTAATCCCTGCTGTAATCATGGTTAGGATTGTATATGCACGTTTCACTGACGGTTGTGCTTGTCTCGCCGCTGTATACGGAATAGGCTTCAACATACGTGTCGGCCGTTATCGTAATCGCTGATACATACAAGGTGAAGCTTCCCGCATGGTCAAGGTCGTAGTAGATGTCGGCGTTTGCAGTGCGGCAGGCAATGGTGACCGCCGTACCATCACAATCAATCTCCGGCGCCTTGAGACTTGCGTCATATATGCAGTTGGCGGATACTAACTCGCTCTGCCTTCCGTCAATCTCCGAATAGGACTCAACGTATGTGTCCCCGGTAATCGCAATCGCGCTGTCATATTCAGTATAAGCCGTATCGTGGTCAAGGCTGTAATATACCGTGGCCCCACCAGTCTCACATGAAATGGTTATGTACTCCCCGTCGCAGTATATCACAGGCTCTTCCAGGCCGTCATCATATATGCAGGTCGCGGATGCCGTCAGGCTCGTAAACCCGCTATATGTACAATATGCCTCAACGAGAGTGTCCGCGCTGATTGATATCGGGGAAGTGTACGATAAATAGTTTCCAGTCTGGTTTAGTCGGTAGTATGTTTCGGCCCCCTGTGTTTGTGGGGTTAGTGTTATGTACAGACCGTCGCAGGTTATGGTTGGCTTCTTTACACCGTCTTCCTGGATGGTCCATTTCGTCGGAATACCGTTGTTACCGATTGTCCACTCAATATCCGCCGCTTTCACAAACGTGCCTCTTGTCGCCACACTCTGCACCCACGCCAAAGTACCAGAGAGTGCGTTTATGTCGGTAGCCAAACATTTGATATAATGTAGGTTACTGCATTTGTTGAACATACCCTCGTAACATTCGACCACCAAAACCGGAGCAAGAAGGTCTGGCGCGCTTTCTATTGAACAATCTTGGAACATGTAACGATAACAACTATCCGCAAGTGTTGTGGCTGGGAGGTCAGGCGCAACAATGACAGACGGACTATTCGCAAATAACGCACGATAGCAGTGAGCTGTAAGTGTCGTCGCTGGTAGGACAAGGTTTTCTGCCGATACTACATTTGACTGTTTGAACAACGAGCAGAAAGTATAGGTTGTCGTCAGTGCAGTGTTTCCGCTGAAGTTATCTCCATACAGAAGACTCATTATGTTGCCTTCAATGTTGTATGAGGCCGTACCGCCAGAAAACCCAGAATAGTTTTCCTTTGATGTTGCATATCGTGTTTCCGTACCTTTAATCAGAACTTTGTCGCCGTCATTTACCGTGATATCCACTCCCTGGGTCGTTGATGTGATAGTTGTCCAGGTAGCCCCACTGTCAAGGCTATATGAAATGGTCTTGGGGGTGTTTCCAACACTCTTCCAGACTATCGTTCCTCCGGATATGACGTCGAGTGTGAGGTACTGGTTTGTGTAGTACGATGCTGTTCCTTCCTGGTAGACCGTTACGCTGTCGGTGGCGCTGAAACCACTGTAAGTCGCTGTAAGTGTGAGTGTTCCGGCCGAGTGAAGGTTTTTAACCGTTGTAGCTGTGACAGTAAGGTCTCCGGTCAATGTGGCCAATGATGTCACATCTCCGCTTGATGAGTCGTTGTAGTGGGCCGTTACGAAATAGACACAGTTGTCCTTGTCCGCAGTCCCACCGGTAGCCGGAACATCAACAACCCATGTGAGGTTGTCAAGGGTTATCGCAGTCACAAAGATTACCGGAACATAAGCTTCCTGGTAGACAGCCACTTCACCGGTGGCGCTGAGCTGTCCGTAGGTGAACGTCAGTTCCAATGTTCCGGCGGTGTGTCTTTCCGTGTTCTCTGACGGCTGGACATTCAAGGTGCCAGTGACGACACACATTCTGGTGATGTCCGAATCAATTCCACCCATCCGATGCCCGATTACGGTATATGCACAGTTGTCCTTGCTTGCGGTCCCTCCGGTCGCTGGAACATCGGTAACCCACGACAGGCTCACAAGTGTTATGGCCGTAACGGTTCGCTTGTTGAATGCAACCTCATCATTTTCTTCGTGGATGGCCGATACCCATGGCTCGTTGTAATCTTCGCCATAATAAGCCTCTTCAAACTCGCTTTCGGTTTGGAACTCATGTAGGTATTCCTTTTCCGGGTCGAAATTTGACATGTCAACTATAAAATTCAACAAGCTCTGCATTATCTTTCTGTTTTATTACCTATAAATAGCGGAAGGATGACAATAAAAGAAGAAAAAAACGGACCCACTTATGTGAGTCCGTTCCTTATGTAGCTGAAATTCTTTCTTACTCGGCTACTACCTGAAGGGAATCAGCGGGAGCCTCAACAACCTCAAGGGTGTCAACGGCCTCAACAGATTCTTCCTCAACGACGCTCTTTTTCTGGTTGCAGCCACAGGAGGTTGCGATAGCCATAGCGAGAACGAGCGCAATTCCACAAAGAATTTTCTTCATTGTCTGTCGTTTTATAAAATTATAGGCGAAACGCCCGGATTATAAATAGGGTGTTCCCCAGGATTATCGCACGAATGCGAAAATCTCCTGGGAAAGCGCCTTATTTACCATTTCCTCCATCGTCAGAGGCTTGCCATCCGGCTTGGTCTGTTCTTCACCACCGAGGAGCAGGGTGATGACACTTCCATCAAAGCCAGAGAACAGGTAGTTTCCGCCCTGGTCCATGGTTGCCGGTACATCGTGTCCTGCCCCGTCGCGGGAAGCACAGTACCACCAGACGAACTTGAAGTTGTCAACGAACTCATCGCTGAACACGAGGCGGAGCTTTGACTTCGCGGCCTCAATGTTGGTCTGCACCTCAAGCTCGTTGTTGCGGCGGTTGTAGCTGTAGACGCCGGAAGGATTGAACTGCATGTCGGAAACGACAAGCAGGGTCTGCGGGAACTGGCTCTCCGGGATGTTCGGGTGCGCGCGGCGTTCGTTGACAAGCAACTCCACGACACTCTGGAAATTGGTGGAACCCCATGCGGTGGTCGCGCGACGAATTGCGGTCCACTTGTCGGTGAAGGTTCCGTCCAGCTCAAAGATACGGGACACATCGTCGAACATCGCCACCTTGTTGTGGTAGTAACCCTCGTTCAGCTCGGCAAAGTAAATACCGAGGGAAACGCAGACATCGTAAGAGGTGAGTCCGTTGGCTCCGTTGATAGGGCTGGTCATGGAAGAAGAGGTGTCAAGGGCGCAGAGGACATTGCCCTGCAGACCGCCCTGGTCCTTCTTGGCGAGCTCAATGAGTCCGTCAAACTGCTTGTTGATGGTGTAGACTGCAGCCTTTGCGGAGGCTGTTCTATCCATGTAGCCATAGCGGCCGACACCCATCGCGTCGAGCTTCTTACCGAGCTCGTAGACATAACCGGTGAACTTGACGGTCGGCTGAGCCATTACCCAGTTGAGGTATTCGTTGGCCAGGCCGTGGTTGTCAAGGAACTTACCGGAAATCAGGTGCGTAAGGGCCTTGCCCGGAATGGTGTTCCAGTCAATGTCCGCGTAGGAGCGGGAGCAGATGAGCTTCTGAAAATCGTGCGCGGTACCGGAAGCCTTCATCTTTCGGTATTCCTTGGCGCTGAGGCCCAGGAAGTTCGCGAACGCCTTGCCCAGGACATTAAGAGTCTTGGCCCTCTCGGTCTTGCACTTGGAGGTGGACTTAATCGCAGGCATGTACTTGCGGATAAGGTCACACTGGGTGCTGTCATCAAGTCCTGCTGCCATGATGCTGAAAATGAAAGCCTTGTCCAGGCGGTTGTCGTTCTCCATGTCCAGGAGCATCAGCGTCCAGAGGTCCTTCCAGGAACCAACGACAGGCAGGAGCCATGCGTTGCGCTTGAAAGCCTCGGGCTGGTTGTATGCCACCCACAGGATACGCTTGAAAGCCTCGTCACGGAGACCGGCACCCTTCTGCACCGCTTCGGTCTTTTCGGCCTCGGAGACCTTCACCTTACGGGTGACCATGCGGAGGTAGAACGGGAAACGGATGGCCATTTCCGGGTTTTCTTTCCACAGGGCATTCTGCTCGGCAAACACCGTGGCAATCGGTCTTCCGATGGCGGTACCTGCGTGTGCAAACTGGTCAATGAGGGCCTTTCCGGCGGTGGCGTAAGTGAGTGCGCCATTTTCTGTCAGTGTCATGTTCTTCATAACAAACTTTTTTGGATTAAACATCAGTGTGATTATCCTGCGTAGAGCCAGTCGGTTCGTCCGCAGCATTACTATTATACATCCTTTTTTTAGAAAAACAAAGGAAAAATCAGGTTTTTTGTACTATTTATAGCAAAAGTACTTTTTATTATGACTATCAAAGAAGAAAAGCAGTTGAGAAACTATATCAAGGGCCTCGTCCGTGAGTCAATCGGTGAGATGGACAGCATGCCATCGTGGTGGAACGACCAGTACGGAGACGGACCACTTGACGACGAGGACCTGGACCTTGATGACGAACTTGACGCCATGTCCCGCCCGACCGAAGACGGTGAGCTCCCAGAGCCGGAAGACCTGCGCCCGGATGATGACATCGCCGGTCTGAACGAACTCCGCACCCTGGCCGAGTCAATGGCCCGCGACTCTTTCCGCCGCATCCTCTCCGAAAAGAAAAAGAAGGACGGAAAGCGCAGGAAGAAGAAGGAGAAGACCTCCAGTAGGGACAAGACAGTCATCTCAAAGCTGAATGCCGACGGTACCAATGCCGCACACTACTATTACAAGCTCTACGGTGTTGAAAACGGTACCGAGGAAGAGAAAGCCGCTGCGCGAAGCAAGGGCTACAAGAAGGCGAAGGGTAAGAAAAACGATACCGGAGTGCCTTACAAGTTCAGTTCCAAGGAAAGAAACCGTCTGTCATCACTTCTGACCGACCGTGGTTAAGCCAATTCCCGGACCATCAAAGGCCCGGGATTTCTGTCTCTAAACCGGCCAAATCCGTTTTTTCGCAATCATCTCTTCTCTGTACGCCTCGGCCTTTCCGTACTGTTCCTCGATGAAGGACAGAGCATCGCCGTAGGTCTTCAACGGCTCAATGTACTTATAGTATTCGCCAATGCTGAAAAGGTAGCTGTGATAATGCCTGGTGTCCGCATACTTGCTGAATGTATAGACGCAGTACCACGGGTTTCCGAAGATGCGCCGGAAAAACGGGAGCTCGGACGGTACGATGCGATACCAATAAAACCTTAAGTCATCGGTGCACTTCTGGTACATGAGTTCAATCTTGCAGTCCTTCTTGTCCTTTTTCATAATGTCTGGTTTTAGTTATGTTATAGCAAAATCCGTGCCAAACTAATTTTTTTGTATCCTTTTGTCAATAACCTTGCTCGTAACCTTCTTGCCAGGTTCGCTTGCAATGGACAGGGCTCTTTCCTCTCCGCTTACCATGAGCACATAGGTCGTGTCGTACTGGATGGTCGCCTCCCCGTCCACAACGGCCAGCTTCGGCTCAACATTCTCAACCACATACCAATCATACTGGGTTGAAGAGAACTCGTAGGTCGTAATGTCGGTGTTGCCCTTAACATGTAGGTCGTAAAGGAGAAACAGCGCCACGGCCGAAGTTATGAATGTAATGGTGGCAGTGATGAGTGTTTTCGCGTCCCTTTCACGGAAGCCTTCAACAATTCCAAAGATGGAAGAGATGAGCAGGACGGAAAAAAATATAACTAAAAAAACCATAATCAATGTTTTTTGTCGTGTCTATATGCTTCAATGATGACCGCGACGATGCAGAACAGGCAGGCCGCGAGAAAATACACCAGGAGTGAGGCAAGGAATTCCATGTCCGCAATTAAGGCCGGTCCACGGTTTTTCCGCCACGCAGGTCCAGCTTTTCCCGGACGACGGTCTTCAGGCGCATGTCCTCCTTGTCACTGTCATGCGGGAAAACCGGCTCAATACCTTTAAGCACATAGATGGTGTCCCTTTCAGTCATCTCGGTTTCAACCCCGTCAACAAGGACTTTCGTGGTCTTGTCATTCACGACCAACTCCATCTTGTAGGTCTGCGAAGGGAAAGAATAGGTTGCCATTTCCCTGTTACCCTTCTTGTTCGCGTCGGCCATCTCAAAGTGGACGACCCCGCAAAAGACGGTGAGGAAAAACATCGCGACGGCCCAACCTCCTTCACCGGAGAAAATGGCCGAGAAGAAACAGAGCACTCCAACCAGAAGGAGCGTACCACTGATAATAAGGTCAAATGTCATATTAGTGAATTTTTATTCATTTATTCATTGTTGTTCAAAAGTGCCTGCAACCGGTTCTTATGCTCCTCGGTCTGTGGCGTCCCGGCGAAGTTATAGTAGTTGAAGAGTATGATTTTCATGTCGTCGGTAATCGGGTGGTTCTCGTAGGAGTAGTAGACATAGGCCGTGAGGTTGTTGACCCTGGACATGAAGAAAATTTTCAGGTCATCGTCGAAGTCACTCCAAAATGCCTCCTTGCCCTCCACGATAATGGGAAACTCGTTGTGTAGGAACTTCTGAATGGTCATCAGCCTCTGTTTCCCGTCAATCACATGGTTCGTCCGGTCGCTCCGCTTCTGAAAATCGTTGTCGTCCTGGATGATAACGCAAGGCTCGAGCGGCTTCTCCAAGAGGATGGACATGATGTACTCCCGCTTCTGAAAATCCTCCCACACATACGGTCTCTGAAGGTTCATCCCATACTTCGGGAGGTACACATCAAAGTCGTATCGGATGTCTCGGTTGTTCTCATAGTCCGGGTCTCCCAGCGCCTGACAGAGCCGGAAATCCAGGATGATGTTCTTGTTGCAATGCACGCTCTTCGGAATGTTGTGGATGTTCGTGCACTTCTTAATGTCTTCTACCGTTACCATTACTTTACTCTGATTGAATACACCTTCGTCTCTTCGTCGTAGATAAGCTCGGAGCCGATTGCGTTCCAGTGCTTGACATAGTCCGGGTTCGCGTCCAGCCATGCTTTGGTCATCGGTCGGTCCTCTTCAGCGAGCCAGACATTTCCCACGACTTTTTCACCGTCGTTGTTGGTCGTTACATGGAAGAGAACGATGTTATCCTTGATGAACCCCCACAGGTCGGTCTGCTTAACGCCAAGCTCTCTCGCCAGGGCAGGAATTCTGATGAAATACTTGCCGCTGATTTCCTTGAGAAGGTCGATAACCCTCTTTATTTCTTTGATATCCTTTTTCATATGTTTTTTCTTCTCTATACTACAAAAACCGTGCCAAAGTCATTGTTTTTCGTATTCCCGCCTAAAATTGTCAAGGTACCCCCAGTCAACCAGCCTTTCCATCGCCAGCTCGTCTCTTTTTGGGTCGTCCGGGAAGTCTTTGCTGAGGTCTGAAAGCATGTACAAGATGCTGGTAATCAACTGTTTAGTTCTCTCATGTATCTTTACCGTGTCAGCTTTTCCTTTCCACCACTCGTACTCCTTCTCAAAAATACCTTCCGTCGCCCCATTGTACGCCCGGCATGCACCACACCAGTCACAAACCATTTCAAGGACATAGTTGTACGGGATTTTGTGGGGAACTCCGCCTTCGTCAAGCTTCTCAATCCAGTACTCATAGTGATGCTTGTTCCTGCCCCGGTGATGAAGCCAGGCGTAGGATATGCCGTTCTGTTCCTTGGCTACGAGTATGGGCGAACGCTTTCCGGTCCAGTACTTGACGCTCTCATTGAACTCCACGGGCGAGAACTTGGACATGTCGTGTATGTTACCCTGCCACGGAATACCAAGGCGCTTGGCGTAGTAATACACCCAGCGCTTGTGCGTAAGTACTGTCTTCAGGTTGCCGAAAAACCTCTTAAAGTAGCTCATAATCACTTAGTTAAGACGCCTTCCCTCCTCATACCAGACAATGAAGTCAAGGTCGCTCTTGAAATCCAGTTCCTCGAGGTAGGAGAACCAATCGTCACGGTCCTCCTCATCCATTTCAAGGATGGATAGATAGAGGGAACTGTACCAGCCAGTGCTTTTGGCAAGGCCGGAGATGAGGGCCATAATCTCGTCTCTGTTCATGGTCAATACATCCTTCTTACATTGCCCATCTTCATCTCTCTCACCTGATTGAGGATGTACTGCCTGCGATAGTAGTCACAGACATGCTTGGCCTCCTCAAGTGTGTCGCATACCTCGTCAGGCCTGTCAAACACCTGGTAGTGGGACTCTTCTCCCCAACGCTTCCACTCTTTCTCATCAAACCCACTCACGTCGTTCCAAAGCGTCTTATCATATACCACACGGTACTTCCCGTCTTCGAATTTGAATACTCCGAGTTTCCAGTAGGCCTCGCTGCGAAGTCTTTTAAGGAGTTTGGTTCTCAATGTCTTTTGTTTTCTCAGTCTCATGGTTCTATTTTTTGATGAATTCAACGGTAACAGGGCCCGCAAGGTCTTCACCAAGCCACTGTTCGTAGTAATCAACAAGCCAGGTCTCAAGCGTGTCAATGCAACTGTCAATGTCGTAACAGTCAAACCAGGCATGCATCGTAGCGTCGTACAACTCGTCTTTGTCAGCCTCGCACGTAATGTCCGAGCCGTCCTGAAGCTTATAGGACACCTTTGCAACGTAGTTCTTATGGAAATACTGCAAGAAGGCGCTGTAAATCTTCTCGGGCCAGGGGTTTCTATCGCCAGGCACGGTCCAATTGTCGTAGTCATCGTGCCACGCCTCGTTCTCCCTAAAATACTTTTCAAGTCGTTCTGTAAGTGTCATGCCTGTCTATACTACAAAAATCGTGCCAAACTGATAAAAAGGGGTGACATTTTTATGCCACCCCGGTCCTCAAAATGAGAGATGCTTGACTGTCGCGAAGTCCTTCATCTTCTGAATGGCTTCGTTCTTAATCTGGCGCACTCGTTCGCTTGACATACCGATATCCTCTCCGATTTCGGCGTTGGTGTACTCCTTGTTGTAACCGATACCGAAGGCCATCTTTACAATGGTCTGCTCCCTCTCGGAAAGCACGGACATCAGGCTACCACTGACCGAGGCGTTGTATTCGCGGTCAATCTCGGTCTGGTACTCGTTGTCCACGGAAGTCCTGTCGGTGAAATACGGACTGTTCTCAAAGGCCCTGGAATCCTCGTCATCATAGCAGGTGTTGATGGAGGTCGTGGTGATGTCCAACAGGTCTGACCGGTCCTTGACCTTGAAGTTGTACTCTTCCTCAAGGATTTGGGCCATCTCATCAACATCCGGGTAGCGATTGTGCTCGGCGAAGAACTTGGACTTGATTTTGGACAACTTGTAGACCGTCTTCGTGTTGTTGGTCTTTTGGATGAGCGGCTGAATGCTGTTCAGGTAGGCGGCGATTTCCCTGCGGATGAACCAGATGGCATAGGAAAGGAACCGGTTGCCCATTGACTTGTCGAACTTGTTAGCGGCTATCATCAGGGCCTTGTTCGCTTCCTGGGCCAAGTCAAGTACATTGTTCTCGTTTCCGTAGGCCTTTGCGACGGAATAGGCGAAACGAAGGTTGTGGGCGATGAGCTTGTTCTTGGCTTCCTCGTCACCGGCCAGCATCTTGTCAACCAGTTCTTCTTCTTCCGCCTCGGTTAGAACTTTGTAGCGATTTGCGTCTTTCAGATAAGCGCTGATTGCGCGGTCAGCGTTGATGTAGTTGTTTCTCTTGTCTTTTAAATTCATTTATGTTAAGTTTTATTACCCTAATAATAGTGGGCGCCCGGGCAGAAGTCAAGGGTTATTCCCACATGGCGCCCAAATATTTACCGAAAAGTTCAAGCCCTTTCTCCTGTCTTTCCCACACCTTCCTAACGCCGTGAAAGATAGGCTCTTCCACGTCGAAATACTTTTGTTCCTCCTTGCCATATGCGGTCTCTTCAACGGCCCACACAATCTCTTGGAGGATTTTGTCCCATTCTTCCTTGGAACCTACGGACTCAGGGTAGCCATTTCGTTCCATGGCTACCCAATGTTTCAGGGATGGGAGGAGTTTACGACATGCGAACTCTCCATAGTCAAGCATGTCGTAATCACTATACCCCCTGAAAATCCGCTGAAAGAACCACTTAATCCGCCTCATCCCTGAAATCGTCCCTCGGGCAGAACCAGTCGTCCTTGATGATGTGACCGATGGCCCGGATAAGGCCGTCCTCAATTCTGATTCTGATGGTCTTTCCGATGAGGTCGTCGAAATCATAGACATCGGTGACCTCGAAGACACGCTTGATGAACCAGCCGGTATAATCACCGGAATGTCGGTCAAACGACTTCTGGGCCATGTTCAGCAGACAGTAGCCGCCAAAAGCCTGGTGACCGCACTCGTGCATGACATAGACGTCGAAGGTGAGAAGTCCATGGTCATCAATGCGAAGCTTGACATCGTCGATAATCGCGTTGTAAATTCCGTCTCTCATAATCGTGTATTAAAGTTCGTTGTATTCTTGCTGTAACCGGGCGAGTTCCTGCACCATCAAGGACAGGACTTTCTCGTTGAGACTGCTCGGTAAGTACGCGTACAGATATTCCCCAACCCCGCTGTCCTTGTACTGGTATGCCATTGTGAGATGACAGAAATAGTTGTCATCCTGCATCGTGCTTATGGCGTCTCTCAGCTCCGAAATTTGGGTCTTGAGATACTCTGCCTTGTCTAAAATCTCGTCTGTCATTTGTTGTATACTCCGTATTTTTGTAGAACACTTCGGTCTGCGGCGCTTCCCTTCCATGCGCGGTAGATTTCCTGGTACTCCTGCTCATGCTTCAGACAGCAGCAGTTGTGGTCCCAGGTAAGCTTCTCGTAACCGGCATCCAGGGTGCTTCCCTTATCCTTCATACAAATCGCACAGGTAACTATCTGTCCGACAGGGGCTTGCTCAACCTGCTCATGCACCCAAACCATGTAGGACACATCCTTGTATCGCCACTGGTCTTCCTGTGCATAATTGTTGACCTGGTTGGCACAGCCCCTCACGGCGAAGACCGCAAGGACGATGGCCAGCACGAAGAACAGGGCAAGTCCGAAAAAGAACTTGAAGATTTTTCCAATCAATGTGAACATATGCTATTCGTTTTTGGTTTCCGTTGTTTCGTCCCACTCAATTGGGTGGTATATTACTTTTTTTGTAACGACCGCCTCCGGCATGAAATCGTCCATCCACCAGAACAGACCCTCAATATACAAGGTTCCCTTCGGTATGACGGCCTTGACGATTACGGCGCTTCTTTGGGGTAGGCGTGGCATTCTGTTGATTAACTCTTCGGCATCCTCCTTGTTCTTGAAAAGGTGATAACCACCGGCTTCCACTTTGTATACCCCAACCGTTGACATGTACATTGGGGTGTATCCATAGTTGAAGCCTGCCTGTATGGCATCTTCGTAGAGAACGCCATAGTCAACAGGATGGTGTTTGAACGGTGTAACAAGGACCTGGTGTTTTATGGCACCATTCACAATGCTCATCTTAAGTTCAACGACCTTGTAACAGACAATGTCCTCTGTGGCCGTCTTCGCTACCGGTTGCGGTTTGTTGATGATTAAGCACATAATCCTACCAGTCTTTTGTTACAACTTCCTGTTTCCTGTCAACCAGCTCGTCCAGGATGTCGCTCTTGAGGTCAAAATACCTCCTGGCCGCTCTGATATGCGCGGAGAAATTGCGTAGACTGCATTCCTTCTCCCGGTAGCGCCCCATCAACTTCTTGGCCCAGAAATAGGCATGGAAGAGCTGTTTCTCGGTCTTGCACGAGGAAATCACATCCGTCATGTAAATGAAGGCATCATCGTAGGTCTCTGCCAACTGACTTTTGATTTTTCTTTCTAACCATTTCATATGACAGTACTACTACAAAAACCGTGCCAAACTATTCATCCAGCCCGGTTTTTTCCCACTCCTTATCCTTTTGGTACTTTCCGAACAGGCCGAAGGTGCACATGGAGGTGAAAATCGGGGTGTTCAACTTGAATTTCTCAATCAGTTCTTTCGGCGTGACATTCATCTTTCCGTGCGTAATCTCCTCACCACAAGCGGTTTCCACGACATAGTCAATCTCACTGCGTCCGATGCAACAGGCAATTGACACCTTGACGGGCTGGTTCTCGGTCTTTGCGTGTGTCCTGGCCATGGCCCTGGCGAACAGATTCAAGGTAAGGTCTGCCTTGGAACCGTCCTTAGTCCACGGAGAACCGCCGCCGACATGAAGCTCACCGCCATAGAAGTCAACGACAAGTTTTCTACCGGTAACCCCGCAATCGGCAATCGGACCGTGCATAACATAGTTCCCGGTTCCGTTAAGAATAATCGTAGGCAACCACGGCAGGTCATCCTCATAATCATACGAGACCTTGCCGTCCCATTTCTTTATACTGTTAAGGATTTTCTTGTATTCCTCGTCACTCCTGCACGGAACGGCGGCGATAATCTTCTCAATGTAGCCGTTCTCGTTAAGGATGATTTCTGTCTTTATGTCAATTCCACCAATACCCTGTTCCTTCGCCTGGGTGTATAGCATGTGGCATAGGTCCTTGGCCAGCGAGTGGGAACGAGGGGCCATATCTTCCTCGTCCGGGTCGGCATAACCAAAGAATATCCCCTGGTCACCCCATCCGTTGTTGTCCACCCCGATACTTATCTCCGGGCTCTGCGCCGTTATGTTGGTGTGGACCATAATTCCTTCCGGGTTGATTACATGGTCAAGCCCCCACTTCTCGGCATATTCCATGGTGTAGCCGATTTCACAGAGGGCTTCCTTCACGTACTGAAGCATGTTGTTTCGGAGGTCAACGATACTTGTGACCTCGCCCGCAATGTAGACGTGCAGGCCCTTAATCATCACCTCAACGGCATAGCGCACATTCGGGTCCTTCTCCAGATAACGGTCAAGGATGTACTCGCTGATGTAATCCGCCACTTTGTCAGGGTGGCCAGGACTTACGTACTCACTAAATCTTCTTGTCATTGTATATTAAGTCTTGTACACCTAATATACAAAAAAATAACCGGATTTCCAAACCGGTTACTCTTCAATTTCCACAGAGAACTTGTACTTCGGGATGTCAATCGGCTCGGTCTCGGCAATGCCCTTGTTGTACATGAAACCCCACATTTCACTGTCGCAGCGCCCCTTGTTGTCCTCAATCCTGGAGTTGGTTGCCTCTGCCACTGAAATAATTCTTGCTATGGTTGCGGGTGACATGTTGTCGGAGATGTTGTTGACAAGCTCCTCATTATAGTCCCTGTTCCTCTTGAAACTCTCGGCATCGGAAGACCTTCCAGCAAGATATATGCTCGCCCCCATGAGGAGGGATGTCAAGATAAGGCCAGAGATAAGACCGACGATAACCTGCCAGTCACTGTCATTCTTGGTTCCAAGACCTAAAAGGGTCCAGGAAGCGATAACCAAAATGATAAGTAAAATAAATCCAATCATATTAAAAAAATTTATAAATTACATGTATTCGCCGATGTTCTTGATGACGGTGTATTCGGTTCCGTCCTCGCCCTTGTCCTTTCCCAGGCCCGTTGCGTGGATGTTCGCGTCGGTACAGGGTTGCCATTCACCCCACTTTGCAGACTCGTTGAGACCGTCGGCTCCAAACGAAATGCCGTCGATGTCGGTAAGACCTCGTTCGTTGATGAAGTCAATGGTGGTCTGCACGAGGATTTCAAGGAGCTCCCTCAGGTCCTTCTTCGTGGTCTTCGGGTTCGGATAGACGTCGTACTCGTTGTGGTATGCCCAGGTCTTGTTCTGGAACACCTTCTTCGCCGCATCGTCAAGGGCCTCATAGCCACGGATTACCGCCTTCAGATTGTCCGGGAGGGCTTCAAACTCCTTCTCCTGTTCTTCCCAAAACTTATGCCTTCTCTCGGCCAGCTCTTCCTCGGACAGCGGCCTGATTTTTCCCTTTCTCCTTGCCGGTCTGTGCTTCTCGGCCTCCTCCCTACGACGACGTCCGGCCTCTATCAACCGGTCCAGCAGCTTACGCATGTTGGCCTCGTGCTGCTTAAAGGCTGGCTGTCTTTCAAACCATTCCGTCTCCCGGTCTATCAGGTCACGGATTTCCTTCTCTTCCTCAGTCTCGGCGAAGAGCCAATCGTAATAAGTTTTTTCTGCCATATTTTACGTGTTTTTTACATAGGGATAACCATCACCAAGTGCCTCCTCTATCTCTTTCGTTTCAACTGTCCAATAGTCCATATCGCGCAATTCCTTAAGGAGTTGCGGATGGTACTTTTTGCTGCACTTTTTCCTAAGTTCAGCCACACGCTTCAGGTGCTCGTCATAGTCGCTTTTCTTACCCTTTCGGGAAATGTTAACACCGTCCACCCAAATACCTTTCCAACCATTGTTGACGGCGTAGATTTGAACAGTTTCCTTTCCTTCAATGAGTTTCCTGAGTCTGTCCTTGTTGATATGGCAACAGGCTACCGTATAACCAAAACCATATAACTTTCCGTTGGTAACTCTCGTACCGTTTACGGCTATACAGGAGAAATCCCCGCTTTTCACCAATTCAACTTGTGCCATTGGTGAATTTTTGCCAACCACCCTATAATTTTTTCCCATATTCGTTTCTAAATGTGCATTCCGTAGTCATACCAATCAGCGAACTCTTCCAGTGATTCAAACCGATATATGTTGTCGCAGTTGGTCTTATCTTTCAATTCGTTACCGTTTCTTTAATTGTTCATAGAGTTCTTTGAGGTTCCCGGCAATCGTATAACATTCATCCTCGCGGAAACCGGCGATTGCACATTCAAGGGCCTCCAACTGTTCTTCTGTCGGTTTCCAAGTCTCTTGTTCCATGTTTAAAACAATTAGATATTTATAATTTTTCAATGAAGGAAAGGATATAATTGCATACATCTCGCCCTTCATCATTCATTGCCCTGTCCATAATCCGCTTAATCTCGTTACTTATCTGTTCCCCTTCCCATTTCGCTCCTCTCTTGAACATCCAGATTAAATTATGTTTGTCCAGGTATGCATTTTTGGCTAGCTCTTTCGCTACTTCCTCTACCTGTTTTGTTTCTTGTTCCATACCTAAATCAATAAAATTAACAAGAGAATAACAGTAGCCGCCCCGCAAACCCAACAAAGGATTCTACAAAGGCCAGAGAAAAAAGCAGTGCCAATACCGCCAAACATAGTCTTCAAAGTCTCCGTCGGGCTCGCTAAAGTAGCTGCAAGAAGAAGTTTAAACGCAAGCCAGAACACTACCGTCAGGATTGCCAGAATAATAATTGCTGTTTTCATTGTTTACTCATTTTGATTTTTTAACGTACCAATCAGCAAACTCTTCCAGTGATTCAAACCGATACATTTTCTCACAGTTTGACTTTTCCATAAGCTCGCCAATCTCAACGTCCTTATTATATGGGGCCGTGATAAGAATTCCGGTTTCCGCATTGGCACCCAAAAAATTCCACCAATTATCGTCAACAAGATAATTGACGTGCAGGAGGGTCTTGTTCTTAAGGAAACAAAGGCCGTCCGGGTGTATTCCATTGTCATTCAACCAGTTAAGGGTGTCAAGCTTGTTTTGGAACGACTTCTGGTAGGTGACAATGATAACCTGGCCGTATTTCTGGAGCTTCTCAATGGCCCGCTTCATTCCTGGAAGGGCCGGGGACTGGAGGAACAGCTCGTGGCTATGCTCCTGGAAGAACCACTTTGATGCGGTCTCCCCGGTGTATTCCATGACCTTCGGGAACGAGATGTCGACGTCAAAATCCTTCACCTCGTCACGGGTAAGGTTCTCGCCGAATTCCTCGTTGTACAGGCTCACCATTCCGTCAAGGAGAGACCGCAGAACCTCGTCGCAGTCAATGCCGAATGTCGTTATCCCGTCAAACTTCTCATTGGTTTTCATGTTCAATATCTTTATTCTTGAATTTCTCCTTCAGTTCTCGCCTTTTTTGGAGGGCTTGCCGAACAACCACATTAGTACACAGTAATATACCCTTATACTTGCAATTGTTACAATCCGGGTCATCAGAGTGTGTAATGGCCGGAAAATACTCAGTACAAATCATCTTTTTATCACATCATAGGTGCCATCCTCGTTTTGTTCCAACAGCATGACCGCGATGGTGTATCCGTCTCCGGACCTTGACCACTTGTTCAGCCTATTATAGAGAAACCGCGCCAAAAGCCTGTTGTTCGTCGCAATCTGGCCTACACACGGACATGCAGCGGCTCTCACATCATCAAACTTTCTGCAGCAGATGATGTACTTCCGGTCCTTGATGGTGTCGTCAATCGGAATTCCTACTTTGTTAGTCTTCATTACAGTCTTTTTATTTCTTTAGTAATCGGCTTCAACCCCCTATGGACCTCAATAGCCTTCTCAGCGGTTTCAATGCTTCCGTATTGGCTGAAAATAGGGTCTATCTTTTTTCAAACGAATAGCGTCCAGAGGTTCCTATACTGCGGAACATAAAAATTATCGGTGGTGTATTTCCCGCCCGCCGTCTCGTAGTGTTTCTCAACTATCCTGTACTCAGTTTTCATCCTCTTCGTCTTTTTCGAGAAGCTCCTGGATGTGGTGCTTCTCCTTGTTTCTGTCTGTTCTATGGTCCTTTTTCTTGTCATGGTGCTCCTTCTCCCGGAACTCCTGACCTGCCTTTTTATAACTCTTACCCATATACTACAAAAATCGTGCCAAACTGTTAGGAAGGCTTTATATCTTCGCCTATGCTTCGGTCCCCGTCAAGTACGTCATTGTGCTCGGCATATACATCATAGGCTATCTTGGCCGCTGTGGTGATGAACTTGGTTTTCCACCTGTACCATTGGTCGCCATACCATTTCTGAACCTGGTTGTAGGTTTTGAGATGGAGATTCATTATGTCGTTGGTTATCTGGAGTATGTCCTCACGCTGTTCCAGGGTACAATCGTCGCTGCAAATCGTCCCAACATTCCTTTCAATGTAGTTATACACCCGATATGCATCCGAGTCAAGTACGGCCTGCCACGCGCTCTTGCTGTCGGTAATCTCATCGGCCTTCGCTTCAAGCTCCTCCTTCAGCTGGGCTATGTATGCTCCGCGTTCCATCCTGTTCAGGGAATACAGAAGCTGTCCGATTGGCCGTTTTAACTCCGAACCGTATGTGGATTCTTTGGCATTTGAGATTGCGGCGTATCCCTGGGCGTAGCGATAGTTGCTCATTATCTGGTGGGGCCTCAGGTTGTTCTTTACACCGTACTGATAGAGGTTGAAGGCATGCGTCAGCTCATGGCCGAGACAGCTTTCAATAAGGGCAATCATCTCCTTGGCGCTCCCGCACTGAACATTGTAGAATATATCCGGGGAACAGATAAGCTCATCCCCCACATTGTAACCCATCTGAAAAGTCTTCAATGGGTTAAGACCGCCCTTGAATGTCGTCCTGCCGTTGGAGTTCGGAGTGGTCGACAAAATAACCTTAATCTTGTCGAAGAAGGTGTCAAAACCCATTTCCTTCGCGCTGAACTGATATGTCTCGCTCTTCGGCGTGTTGGACTTGAATGTCTCCTCAACCTGCTTGTAGAATTCCTTGCACATGGCCTTCACCACTTTATGGAGGCCGCTGACAATGCCCCGGCTCTCGTTAAGGATGTTCTCCGGGTTCATGCGGCCTGAATAGAACTCATAGATGATATGGTTCAACAGTTCTGTACTTGTATTCATTTGTTTCGTTTTTTCAGATTATCCACCCAATCCTGGTTGTTGAGATACCAGTCAACGGTCTTCATTAACGATTCTCCAATTGACACTTTCGGTTCCCATCCAAGTTCTTTCGTAATCTTGTCGTGGTTGATGGCATAGCGGAAGTCGTGCCCAGGTCTTGCATTTTCAACATACTTGATATTCGCCTCTATATCAGCAACTTTCAGGTTCTTTTTGGAACAAACAAGCCCGATAATTGACTTTACAATATGAATATTCATTATCTCATTCCCGGACCCGATATTATAAGCCTCACCAGGAACACCCTTCTCAAAGACTGTCATGGCTGCAGAAACGATGTCATCGGTGTAAATCCACTCACGAACCTGTTGGCCCTTGTCATAGACAATGATTGGTTCGTTGTTCAGGACCCTCTGGATTGTGGCAGGCACGAGCTTTTCTATCATTTGCGCGGGCCCAATAGCATTACAACAGTGCGAAATGTTTGTTTCCATCCCGTATGTTCTGTTATACGCTTTAACGAACAAGTCTCCGGCGGCTTTACTTGCGCTGTACGGGCTTGACGGGTTTATCGGTGTTGTTTCTTTAAATGGCTCTCCGTCATTATCCAGGAAGCCAAATACTTCGTCGGTGGAAAAATAATAAAACTTGTGGCCCTTTAACCCACCGTTATTCGTCCAATATTTTCTTGCTTCTTCCAGGAGTGTAACGGTGCCCATAGTGTTACTCTGTGCGAAAACCATTGGTGCTGAGAGACTTCTGTCTACGTGAGACTCGGCACAAAGATGTATAACATCGGTAATTTTGTAATCTTCAAAAACAATTTGTAGATGGGACGGGCAAGTAACGTCACCTTTTATGAAGACATAATTCTCCTCGTTTTCTATATCAGACAGATTTTCTTTTATGCCAGCATACGTAAGTGCGTCGTAGTTAATTATTTGCCAATTTTTTCTGTTTTTTACCAGATATCTAACCAAGTGATTTCCAATGAAACCACATCCCCCAGTAAACAATATCCGTCTTTCAAATGTATTATTCATAGTGCTTCTCTTTTATAGTGCTTTATAGTCATTTCTCCTTACTATAATACACAAAAAAACCGAGAAATCAAAGTTTCCCGGCCCTTGCGTTTATCTTGTCGTGGATTGTCATCGGTTTTCCGGCCTTCTCGCGTCTCTCCTTCCTCTCAAAATACAGCTCGGCCACCTTCATTCCGTGCCGGTACATGTCGTCAATGAGTTCCAGCGAGTGGTTTATGAACCTTCTCTTGACCTGCTCATAGAAGCTTTTCCTGCTGTTCTTCTTCTGTCTGGCATCCCGGTCTTTCATGTTCATGATACCGGCAGCATAAAACCAGATGCTCATACCGGCTGGGGATGTCGTAGGCGTGTCTTCCAGTTTCTCCAAGTATTTTCTGAGGATTTCTATTTCGTGGCAAAGCTCGGTTTCTTTGTACACGTCCTTGAAATTTTCCCTGGTCGGCTTCAAGTACTTGAGGTCTCCATACATCCCTTCTGCTCTGGCGTTTCTCTCCGTCTGCTCCCATAGGGAATAGAAAATCTCGTTAACAATCATGAACCTATCCCTGTAAGAACCATACGTTATGTCCATCATCATGTCGGATAGGGGGTCCGGGTCCATCGCGTTCTGTACAGAGAAATGAGGAATTCTTTCCCCGGAAGCAGCTCTCCTGGAAGCACCAAAGATGGACAGGTCATTAAGTTCGTCGTCAGGGAGATACTGGTGCTTGGCCTTTACCTGCCTTCCTGTCTCAAGGTGGTTCAATTCATGATAGAGCGTGTTGTAAAGACCCCTGATTTGCAGTTCGTCGTTTACTGCGGGGACTATGAGTTCGACTGAGCTGTGCCTGTATTTTAACGTCGTGCGGGAGAACTTATCGTACATCCCACCGAAGTGTGTAACACCATTGGTTGAACGGTCGCCATAGCTGAACTTGGCAAGGGCCTCGTCATTCAACAGGAAATTGTTCACCTGGACCATCAGCTCAAAATCGTCCGTTAGACCAAGTCCAGTGCAAAGAGTGGCCGGAACCTGGATTACATACTCATTGACGGTTACCAGGTTTCCGGTTTTCCTGTCCTTGAATGTGTTTGACCATTGCGGTGCGGTTTGCTGCCGTTTGCGGTCCCACTCCCTTTCAAGGAACCCGACTATCGCGTCAATGACGTCCTCGTTGTCAGCCATTGCGCTACCCTGCACCTCGGTAATTGACTCATTCAGAAGCGAATGAACCACCTGGCGCACCATCCTGTCTATGTCCTCGTTTGTCAACCGTATTACTCGCATCAGCAAAAAGACTATTCTATATTAAATAGTCTCCCGGCGCAAATAAAACCTTCTCTTGCCGTCCTTTTTGAGTCCCACGAAGAAATACCGCATCTCGTTTCCGTCCCCATCAAACTCGCGCGGGAGACGCAGGACGGGCAGGTCATCAACGGTAAGATAACCGGAGTACAGTTCATCGGCGTTGTTCGGGTCCTCCTCCCGGAACAGGTCGTTAATTTCCTCGTTGGAAGAACAGAGGACAAACTCATCAGAATAGTCCGGCACATACTCGTAGTCAAAGTTAATGGCTGGTTTCTTCTTCACTTCCTCGTAGTTCCTTTCAAAGGGGAACTTGATGTCAATGATGTTGTATTCCTCGGACTTGACCAGGGACATGGCACAGCTGGTCTCGCGTTCCGCCTTGATGCTGTCATTGAGCCGGTCCTTCGTAATCCAGGTCTTCCTATTGTACATACCGTCAAACTCGTCATCGGTCATAAGGAGGTAGTTGGCTCCGTCAATGATTTTCTTAACGAAGAGCACGGTCAGGGGGATGAGACCGATGAGGAGCCAGGATGTGAGAACACCGACAACGCACCAGATGAGGTACTTCTTACCGGCTTCCTGCTCGTTGAGGTAGAACTTATGGACGCCCCATTCTCCGATGAAAAACGCCAGGAGAGCGGCGATGACTTTTTCTTTTTGACTTTGCATATTCTGTCTTGTATTATTCGTTATGGTTCAATTTTAAACCGTTATGGCTGGAAAACGGGCTTAACGGCTTAATTCGGAGCTGTTAGAACGCGAGGTTGATGCAGACCTTCACCGGGTCGTCTCCGTACTTGATTTTCGGAAAGACCTGCTCCATGACAACCGGAACGCGGATATTCACCTCTCCGTCCGTCATATAGACCGCCTTGCCGTATCGGATGTACTTCCGTGGCTCCTTCTCCGTCAGGTACTTCGCGCCGGTCCAGTCAGACACAAAGTACCAAAGGTTCATGCGTCCGTCGTCCGGTTCAAAGCTGTTGTCAAGCAAGTCCCTCAGTACCAATAGATTGACCAGCGACTCCTTGGACATTTCATTGTAGATTTTCTCTTTCTCCTGGAGGTCGGACATCATCTCCGCAAGTTTCACCTCATCACTCTTTTCCATCTCTCTTCTTTCTGTATTCGTTCAACAAGTTCTTTATGTCGTTGTAGGAACCCTCTGGCATCGGTACATAGAGGCCCAGCGTTCGTTCCCAGGCATACTTCTTCTTCCTTTCGTAGTATTCTTCCTTGGTTATCCGTTTCAATAAATAGTCGTTTCGGATTGTCTTGTAGGTCAGGTTGTCTTCAAGGCGGTAGTCAATCTGCTCGTAGTCATAGACATAGACATCAAGGTCCGGCGTAAGTTCCTCAATGAGCTTCAATATCCTTTCCCTGTCTCCGCCCCCCTCATATTCGGAGTGGCCCATGATTGTCGTCGCTATCCTCTGGCCCGGAAAATTCTTGTTGACTCGGGACAGACAGCTCGCAAGTGCCTCATAATCAACGGTATCCGGTACCTTGTCCGGGCGATATCTTCCGCGACTGATATAGCACAGGGCGAAAACGGCAATGGGGCAGTTTCCGGCTTTCCCCGGAACAACTTTCACCGTTCCGAGTTTCTTCGGGTCCCCATAGGGGGTTGTTTTATTCACCCTCGCGACATTCTTAAAGCTGACGGCGACCTTGTGAGGGAAGCCGTTGCCCATGGTGTTCATTATGTTTAGACCGACGAGTACGAGGTCATAATCCTTGACGTCGTAAATCAGGTCCCGGTCTTCCACTATCGTAATCATCGTCCAGATAGGTTCTATACTTTATGTTCAACGGACACTTGCTGCATCCTTTCTTCTTCTTGTCTCCCTTGCACCACATCGGCGTGTCCCAGGAGAACTGAACCCCACAATTCGTTATAGGCATAGTACGTTCAAATCCAGCCGGTTATCCAATCATAAATCAACATACCAATGATAAAGACAAGGGTAATCGGCCAAAGGAGCACGGAGACGATGTAAAGCCATCCGGTCGTCTTGTCCTCAATCCCAGCCGCCATCCCAGCAAACGCAACGAGGGCGTAAATAAACAGAAGCGTGTCCATAGCCTATTCCTCCATGAATGGTTCTTCCACCCATTCAATCTTTAATTTATATGGCTGATGGTCAAGGACTAACTTGGGGTAATGCTTCAACGCGTTCAACAGCTTATCAAAACCACTAACCGCTTCCGCAAGGCCACAACCAGTTTCCTGCCTAATCAGCTTCGCAATCTTTACCTTATCTTCTTGTGTCATTTCTTTTCATCAATATAGAGGTCGTAATATGCCTTTGCTCCCTTCAAGCCTTCCTGGGGGATTTTCCCGTGGATGTACTTAATTGCTTCAAGGCCATAGTGTTTCTTGGCGATTTCCTTTGCCTCGTTTCTCTCTTCCTCGGTCAGCAGGTCAATCGGATAGCACTCCGTAAGTTCCTTGTCAAGCAGTTCTTCAAGCTCAAGTTGCTTAAAGTTCTCCTCGTTTATGACAATGTGAATATGCCCGCTGCAAGGGTAAGTCGCAATCAGTTTTCCCTTGTAGTACAGCATACTATCGTACCATCCACCACCATAGTCCTTGATGGAGATGGAGATGTGTTCCAGGTCTTCTCTCGTAATCATAGCTATTCAGTTTTATACATTCCTTCGGGTGCTTCCAATGCAAGACCCTTCTCAATCAACCCACGATAGTCAAAATGGTGTTCGTTTAGCCAATCTGTCATGTTAGTAGCCGCAATCGGATACAGAACCCCGTCGGTATAAAAATCAGTCTGTAATTGAGCGAACTCCTTGTCTTCTTCCTCAGTCATACTTGACATTGGACGAAGATAAGGTTTGATGTCGTCTACCTTATAAACTTTATGGTAGTTGATGTAGCCTTCCTTGTCTATGTCTTCCAGAACTTCCACAACGGACATTTCTTGGTCCCACTCATAGTTCCAAGAATCCCTGCAATATTTTACGCCATAAGGCAACCTCGCACAGAGGTCTTTTAATAATAGTTGTTTATCTTCCTGTGTCATATCTATTTCTGTGTTTGTTCTATTACCCATCTAAACCACCTTGGTTCGTCGTCTTCCCATAATCCAAGGACGATAGGTAACCACGCCCAGGGCAGGATGAACAAGACGAAGAAAAACATCCAAAAAAATTTCATACATTATTCAGTTTTATACATTCCTTCCGGCGCTTCCAATGCCAACCCCTTCTCAATCAGTCCACGATAGTCAAAATGATGGGCATTGAGCCAATCAAGCCCCTTTTCACTAAACAACATTGAACCATCTGATGCATCATAAATAAAGGACAATCTTTCAAATTCAATCATTTCTTCCTCTGTCATACTTGACATTGGACGAAGATATGGTTTAAATGAACTATCTTCTGTTGCATATAGTGACAGATATAATTCATCATATAGCATACCATCAAGTTCCCTATCAAATGGTACATTACCCTTCCACTGATATAGCCCTTTAACAAGGTAAGGCAACCTTCCACAGAGGTCTTTTATTAACAAATCTTTGTCTTTTTTATCCATAAAAATTATAATTTAAAGTCTTGCAACAATTCTACCTCTTGTTAAATCATATGGTGACATTTCAATTTTCACTTTATCACCAACAAGTACTTTAATGTAATTTTGTC
>Ga0310696_10002163_pt1 | contig 26620 bp, 23 predicted proteins | sample AusTroGonzalo_MG_4_FD_203885 | JGI IMG/M metagenome (GOLD analysis project Ga0310696, IMG submission 203885) | Bovine rumen microbial communities from tropical cattle in Woodstock, Queensland, Australia - Gonzalo_02 (v2) (version 2) | ecosystem: Host-associated > Mammals > Digestive system >...
TATTTCTCAAAAACTTATAAAGCTTCACGGGCAAGGCAAGCAGCGGATTGTTGCAGAAGTTGAGGGCGGGATAGGTGTAACGTTCTGCACCGAAGCCTGCATAGAAACGGGCGACACTTTCTGTGCGGGAGCCGTTAAAGTCAAGAGTGTGTGGCTGTCCGGCGTATTTTTGAATGTATGCGTCCATAAGGAAAAACATCGCCCGGCGGTCGGCGAACGCCTCATTGCGGCCGGAAGCCCAGAACCAAATCCGGTTGTGGTCGTGCAGGAAGACAGCACCTGCCAGAAGCGTTCCGTCGGAGTCGCGTGCTCCCCACACTTCCAATGCTTCCCGTTGGCGCGCGAAGTCGCACATTTCCAGAAAAATACGGTAATCTGCCTCTTGAATCCGCACCGACTTGTCCTGACCGCGACGGCTTCCCTGGAAGAGAGCGATGACTTCAGATACGTCCAATTCTGTATCCAGCTGTGTGCCAAAATCTTGGGATGAACGAATGTTCCGTTTGTGGTTGTTGGAAAAATTGTGACGGATAATCTCATAAGATTCGTGAAGCGGGAGTTGATAGGAGATCTGCAAATTTCCGTTAGGGATCGCGCAGGTGTCAGGAATGTTTTCGTTAAGGCATAAGTCAATGGTTACGAAAAATTTCGGAACGGCTTTTATAAAAGATTGTATGAGTTCGGAGGACACATTTCCGTCGGAAAAGACACCAAAACGGGAACAATAGAAGGGATTATAAATGTATTTGAAACCGTACTTTTGCCGCCACGGGAGGGGCATCACGGCTGCATAGTCGTCCAAAACCAGCGCAGCCCATCCCGGATTCACCACGGAAAGAAAGTCGTATTCAGCAAAGATAGTAGCCGCGGTCGATGTCTCGATACATCGGTTCCATTTCGCCTTGTCAACGTCATCGTGTTGGTAAAATCTAATCACTTTCTTTCCAAATAAAGGTAGTCGCTGAATGGTTCCGCACAGATTTTTCCTCAATTGAGAGTGCAAAAGTACGTAATTTTCGTAGAGATTTTCAGCCTTTTACGATTTTTTTCAATTTTTTTCAAAGAATATTTTTAAATTAAAAAAAAGTAGTATTTTTGCAGCCCTAAAATTTGAAAGTAAAAGTAGAGTAAAAACATAAAGAAACGTAGAGAAAATGGCAAATCATAAGTCATCCATTAAGAGAATCAGATCCAACAACAGCAAGAGACTTGCTAACCGTTATTATGCCAAAACCATGCGCAATGCTTTGAGAGACATCCGTCTGATGGAGAACAAGGCAGAAGCAACTGCTAAACTTCCGAGCGTGGTTTCTTTGATTGACAAACTGGCAAAGAAAGGCATCATCCACAAGAACAAAGCCGCTAACCTCAAATCAGGTTTGATGCACAAGATCAACAACCTGTAATTTTTTGTTTTCATAATGACCGGGGAAAACCCTGCCTTGCAAAAGGTGGGGTTTTCTTTTTGTAGAGACGCAAAATTTTGCGTCTCTACCGTTTTTCTACCGAAATCACAATAAGCACATCTCCCGCCACGCGGAACCGGACCTCGTAGTCCCCGAAGGGGAAGCCATAGACTCGTGCCGGGTCGTTGTGGAACGCGGGACGCGGGTCCTGTGCCAGCACTCCCTGCAGCGCCTCCCGCTCCGATGCGGGCATCTCGGGTGCGAGCTCGTCGGGCAGCACTACCGTGACGCCGTAACTGCCGTGCTCGCCCACAAAGCCGTCGTGCGCCTCGGGGTGGCAGTCGGTGGTGGTGAGGTACGGCTTGATGTCGTAAATCGGGGTCCCGTCCATCAGGTCTGCGCCCGACACGCGCACCACCGGCACGCCGTCCATCGTCTCCACAGCTTCGATACGCACCGACGAGAGTCCCAGTCCGTTGGGACGGAAGGGCGAGCGGGTGGCGAAGACCCCCATCCGGGTGTTGCCGCCCAAGCGTGGCGGGCGCACCGTCGGCGACCACCCTTCCCGCTCGGCGGCGGAAAAGCCCCATATCAGCCACAGGTGCGAAAAGTCAGCCAACCCGCGCACCGCCTCCGGCACAGCGAACTCCGGCTCGAAGACGATGTCGGCCCGCAGCTCCGGAACAAGGCCGCTCTGCCGTGGAATCCCGAACTTGGTTGGGAACTCGCTGCGGATATGGGCGATAGGGACGATGATTTTCTGCATGATAACGTTACTTCCGTGTCATAATGTCAAGGACGAGGTTGTCGGTGGCGGCCATCCCCTTCAGCCCGATGTTGGCCATGTTGCGGATGCACTTCTCGATATCCTCGTCGATGATGCCCTCGACGGAGCTGACGGTTTCGTTCTCCATCGCCAGCATGGCCGAAAGGACGGCGGTGGAGACGCCCGTCGCCACCTTGAGGGAGCAGCTGGGCTTTGCGCCGTCGCAGATCATGCCGGTGATGTTGGCAATCATATTCTTGATGGCAAAGACGATCTGGTCGTAGTTGCCGCCGAGGAGGTAAGTGAGGCCGCAGGCGGAGCCGGTGGTTGCCGCCACGCAGCCGCACAGGGGCGAAAGCCGCCCGAAGCTCTGCTTGATGTAGATGACGGTGAGGTGGCTCAGCGTGAGGGCACGGATCAGCTCCTCCTCGCTTTTGAGGCGCTCTTTCGCATATACCCAGACGGGCAGCGTGGCGGCGATGCCTTGGTTGCCGCTGCCGGAATTGCTCATCACGGGCACTTTCAGTCCCGCCATACGGGCGTCGCAGGCGGCGGAGGTGTAAGCCAATATCTTGGAATAGATGCCGTTGCCGAAGAACTGCTCGTGCGGCTGGAGGAAGATCATCTTCCCGAGCTTGTGGCCGTAATCGCCGTGCAGGGAGACTTCGGCGGCTTTCTTGTTGAGTTCGGCGGCTTCCAGGATGAAGTGCAGCTCCCCGACGGGCGTGTTGGTGGCGAAGTCGTAAACCATCGGCATCGTGAGCTGGATGTCACCGTTGTCACAACTGTCGGCTTGGGTGGCGGAGTCGTCGGCGAGGACTTCACCATTCTTGGCGATGTAGCTGAAGTGGGTGTGTCCGCCGCTGATGATGACGGTGGCGCGGTCGTCGCCGTTGTGGCTCGTCACCTCGATGTAGAGCTTTTCCTCGGTGTCCTTTTTCTGGACGATGCGGATACGCTGCTGGCGGATGAACTCCTTGGCTGCTTCGACGGTTTCGGAATCCACGTCCTTCAGCACTTCCAACCGGTATTCCGACTTCCCGGCGATGGCGCCGAGTGCGATGGCGATGGGAAGCCCCACCATGCCGGTGCCGGGTATGCCGACACCCATGGCATTTTTGAGCATGTTGGCGCTCAGGGCCACCTCAATCTGCTTGGGCATTCCGCCCAAAATTTCTTTCGATTTTGCCACGGCCAGCGCCACGGCGATAGGTTCGGTGCAGCCGATGGCGGGCACGACTTCCCGCTTCATCAGCGCAATAATCTGGTCTTTCTCTTCGGTTTTCATCGGGTTGATGTTTATTTGGTTGAGGGGTAGGGGATCTTGAGGAAATTAGCTCAGTGAGGAAACTAGTTGCGTGAATAAGTCAAGTTGCTGTTTAATAAATGATTCCTTGCTATTTCAATATATTTTTGATCGTTGAAGACTTTTCCTTTTCGATGGTTCCATTGTGATAACAATTGATAAATCTCATTTACTGAAATTTTACCATGTTGGCACATCAGAAAATCGATGGAAGAAAGCAACTCCAAACCGAAATCAGAATAAAAACCATTCAAAAAGGTCTTTGTTCGTTGCGCTATTAAATTAAGGTGTTCATCTCTTTTTACAAATTCCTCTATTTCATCGAATGAATCCACGACCAAGGACAATGATTCAAAAGGCTTTGTGTTCATATCACTGTATCCCATGATATAGCTGCCATTCAATGCATTTAGTACATATCGGACTTTCCCTGAATAGGGTCCGTAATATTTCGGCTCGAATTTTAGTTTAAACAAATCTTCTGCGCCAAACCTTTGAAGAAAGTAACATACCTTTTCACTTGAGAATTCAGAAACATATTCCCCGTGTCTAACCAAGTCAAACAAGACATACAACAATAAAGCTCTAGCTGGTGTCAGCCTCACTCTTTCAGACTTCATTTTTTCAACGATGTGTGCTGTTGGCTCGTACACTATTATTTTGATTTCCAATGATGACAATCTTCTCTCAATAATCTCCTTGACTCTTTCCCAATTAAGGCCGCCGTTACCTGCTCCTAATGGAGGGATAGCGATGCTTTGTATTTGATAATCATTGATAACACGGATAAGGTCATCTAATCCTGCTTCAATATAAGAGTATTCGGAAGGCTTTCTCCAGTCTGTTTTTGTAGGAAAATTTATTATTGTCTTTACTCCGAAAACGGTTTGCTCCTTGGTCACAAACAGTTTTCCTATGCCTATTGTTTGTTCTTTACAGGCTTTCTGGTAGAGTTTAAAGTTTTCAGGGAACTGTTTTTTGAATTGTAATGCAATTCCCTTTCCCATAACCCCAACTAGATTCACGGTATTAACCAATGCCATGGCATCGGATTCCAAAATGTTGCCTTTAAAATACTGTATCATAATCAATAATATGCACTTGGAAGTATTTTTATCTTGCTGTCTTCTATGCCAAAAGAAATCAATTTTGACTTTGCTTGATCATTGTAACAGGCAAAACCACTAATAAATTCTGCTGGCACATCTTCTTTCACCAAAAATTCAGCCTGCTTGCGGCGTTTCATGTCTGTTTCAATACCATCTCCTGACCAAAAATTGGATTTAATAGCGTTCCAATCAATAATAGACGGCAGTTTGCTTATACCATTTGCATCATAAAATGTTGTAAGAGAATCAGTAGCATGACCATCTGAAAAATAAAACAAGGAACCTCTTTCAACAATTTTTTTCAATGGAATTGCGACATAAACTATTTCTTCGGCTTTTCTTGCTTTTTCGACAAAATTCCATCCGGTTTGAATCACAAGCAACATGGGCATCCTTACTCCAAAGTAAAAAGGAATAAAATCCCCCAAAACAATATTCTTGCCACAAGCATTTACTGATTTGGTGCTTCGAAAATCAATCAAACTTTTGTCGCCGATAGAAACAAAATCAGGGTTTCTATTCGGAGAGGAATTATGTACAATCCCATATTGGAGAATATGAGGGATATTCTCAATGTGAGTCATCCTGTACAAATAGATGTTGTCTATTTTCATCTTCGTTATTTCCTCCTCGGCTATATTTTGTCGCCTGATTTGTTTTGCGATGGCATTTTCTTTTTCCGCCGCAAAAATACTCAAAAAATTGTTATGGAGAATGGACCTCTCTGCAACTTTCACCCCAACAAAACCGATAACTCAAAAAGTTCTTTTCCGCTGTTTTTTCTTTGCAAAAAATGTATAAATTTGCAGCCGATTTTTAGTTTCGGAAAATGTTGTTGTTTCAGCAAGATAGCAAATTTTCTGGAGCGGAAATTGAGACGAATATTTATCAATAAAAAAAATAAGAAGCACATGACAATGCAAGAAAAAATCAACGAGCTTTTGGAACTCCGTGAGAAAGCTCGTATGGCCGGCGGCGAAAAGCGCATCGAGAAGCAGCACGCCCAAGGCAAGTACACCGCAAGAGAACGTATCCTCAAATTTTTGGACGAGGGCAGTTTTGAAGAATTCGACATGTTCTCCACCCACCGCTGCCACAACTTCGGCATGGAGAAGGACACCCCTCTCACCGACGGCGTGATTACCGGCTACGGTACCGTGGACGGACGTCTCGTCTTCGTCTATTCGCAGGACTTCACCGTTTCCGGCGGTTCCCTGTCCGAAACCGTCGCCAACAAGATCTGCAAAGTGCTTGACCAGGCCATGAAGATGGGTGCTCCCGTCATCGGCTTCAACGATTCCGGCGGTGCCCGTATCCAAGAGGGTGTCAACAGCCTGGCCGGCTATGCCGAAATCTTCCAGCGCAACATCCTCGCCTCCGGCGTGGTTCCGCAAATCTCGGCCATCTTCGGTCCCTGCGCCGGCGGTGCCGTCTATTCACCGGCTCTCACCGACTTCATCATGATGACCAAGAACACGAGCTACATGTTCGTCACGGGCCCGAAGGTTGTGAAGACCGTCACGGGTGAGACCGTCACCGTGGAGGACCTCGGCGGCGCCAGCGTCCACTCCACCAAGTCGGGTGTGGCCTCCTTCGCCGTCGAAAACGAGGACGACGGTATCGCGATGATCCGCCAGCTGCTCAGCTTCCTCCCCTCCAACAACATGGAGACGGCTCCGCGCTACAGCTGCGAAGACCCCATCAACCGTCTCGACGACGTGCTCAACCAGCTCATCCCCGAAAACCCGAACAAGCCTTACGACGTGAAGACCGTCATCAGCAGCATCGTGGATAACGGCGAATTTCTGGAAGTCCAGCCCAACTATGCCAAGAACATCGTGGTCGGTTTCGCCCGCTTCAACGGCATGTCCGTGGGTATCGTGGCCAACCAGCCCAACTGGCTCGCCGGCGTGCTCGACATCAACGCCTCCCGCAAGGGCGCCCGCTTCGTCCGCTTCTGCGACGCTTTCAACATCCCGTTGGTTACGTTGGTTGACGTTCCCGGCTTCCTCCCCGGCACGGGTCAGGAATACGGCGGTATCATCCTGCACGGCGCCAAGCTGCTCTACGCTTACGGTGAGGCCACCGTTCCGAAAGTTACGGTCATCCTCCGCAAGGACTACGGCGGAGCCTACTGCGTGATGAGTTCCAAGCATCTCCGCGGCGACATCAACTACGCTTGGCCGACCGCCGAAATCGCCGTTATGGGTGGCAAGGGCGCTGTCGAAATCCTTTACAGCAAGGATGTCAAGAATATTGAGGATCCCGCCAAGAAAGCCGACTACCTCAATGAGAAGGAAGCCGAATACACGCAGGCCTTCGCCAACCCGTATGTGGCTGCCAAGTACGGCTACATCGACGACGTCATCGAGCCGCGCAACACCCGTTTCCGCGTCATCCGCGCCCTCGAGTCCTTGCGCACCAAACGTCTCGAAAATCCTGCCAAGAAACACGACAACCTTCCGTTATAGTCTAATTAAAATACTGACCATCAATGAAAAATTTCAGATATTTATGTCTCACCCTCGTCATCGCATTGGCTGCCTTTGCCGTTCAGGCACAGTCCATCGTTGACTTGCGTCTGAACGAGGTGCTCATCAAGAACGATGAGAACTTCACCGACGAATACAGCCGTCACGTGTCGTGGGTTGAGGTGTTCAACACGTCCTTCAACTCCGTGAATATCGGCGGTTGCTACCTGACCAACGATACCACCGGTTTGGCGGCGGCGCAAAAGCGCGGCAAAGCCGGTCAGGACGCTCTGAATGCCTTTAAAGCAAAATGTTACAACATTCCCAGCGGGGATCCGAAGACCCTGATTCCGCAGCGCAGTAGCGTCGTCTTCTTCTTGGACGGCGACCCCACCTACGGAACTTTCCACGTCAGCTTCAAAGGTGAGGAGTGCAGCTACATCGCCCTCCTCGGCTCTGACGGCCGCACCCTGCTCGACCTTATGGAACTTCCCGCCGACATGCGCACCTCCGACAGATCTTTCGGTTGCGAAGTGGACGGTATCGTCACTGAAGACGAAGAGAATACCGTCGTGGGCAAGAAAGCCGGCAAGGACATCCGCAAGTATTTGGAAACCTTTACCCCCGGTTCCAACAACAAGGTCATTTCGTCCGAAAGCAAGGCTGACAAGCTCGCCAAGAATGACCCGCACGGTATCGCCATGGCACTCACTTCCATGGGTATCGTGTTCACTGTTCTGTTCATCATCTTCCTCGTTCTGAAGATCTTTGCCCATTTTTCAAAGAAAGAGCAGATGAAGAAGGAGGCCAAAGAGGTAAAGAAGAAAGAAGAAGTAAAAGCTGCTCCCTCATCCAAGGACGGCAAGCCCACGGATGAGGAGCTGGCTGCCATCACCGCCGCCCTCCACCAGGCCAACATCGGCGGCAGCGACGAAGAGACGGTTGCCATCGCGATGGCCCTCTACTTCTACCTCTATACGAACCACGATTATGAAAGCGAGGTGCTGACCTTCAACGATGACGCCGAGCGTTCCACTTGGGCACAGAAGCACTTCAATTTCAAGCAGAATCCCGTCTATAGGGGATAGGGTATAGTGAATAGTGAATAGGGTACAGTAATTAGAAATTAGTAATAAACAATTAGAAATAGATATTATGAAGAATTACAAATTCAAAATCAATGGCAATGAGTATTCTGTTGACATTGTCGAAATCGTTGATAACAAGGCACAGGTCGAAGTGAACGGCAAGGCTTACGAAGTTGAGCTGGACATGACGGGTGTAAAGGTTCCTGCCGCCCCCGCACAGCCCGCCCGCCCCGCCGCTGCTCCGAGAGCTGCCGCTCCCGTGGCCGCCGCTGCCGCTGCTCCTGCCGCAGCCCCCGCTGCTGCTCCCGCTCCCGCCGCCGGTGGTGCCGGAATGCAGGTGAAGTCCCCGCTGCCGGGTACCGTCCTTGACGTGATGGTTCGCGAAGGTGATACCGTCACCGCAGGTCAACACATCATCCTCCTCGAAGCCATGAAGATGGAGAACAACATCGAGGCTCCGAAGGCCGGTAAGGTGACCAACATCCGCGTCAAACAGCGCGATGCCGTCATGGAAGGCGATGTCCTCCTGACCATCGAATAAAGTTTAGAGTTAAAAGTTGAAAGTTAAAAGTTGAAAGTTAAAAGTTGTAGGGGCGTGCTGTAGCGCGTCCGCAAGTTAAAGTAGAGCCGTCATATTATGGCGGCTCTATTTAAATCAAATCTTCCAATGCGAGCAAAGCGAGCCTCGAATCTTCAAATGTGAGCAAAGCGAACCTCAAATCTTCAAATGCGAACGAAGTGAGCATCAAATCTTCAAATGTGAGCAAAGCGAACCTCAAATCTTCAAATGCGAACGAAGTGAGCATCAAATCTTCAAATAAATAAAAATCCCCTATGGTTGTTGTAGAATCCCTGCAAAAAAGTTACGGCACGCTGAAGGTGCTGAAAGGAATCAATCTGGAAATTGCCGACTCTTCCGTGGTGACGATTGTCGGAGCTTCGGGAGCGGGTAAATCCACGTTGCTGCACCTTATCGGCACCCTTGACCGCCCCGACGAAGGACGGGTGCTGATTGACAATACCGACCTTTACAAACTTTCGGATAAGGAGCTGGCGGAATTCCGCAACCGCAACATCGGCTTTGTGTTCCAGTTCCACCACCTGCTGCCGGAGTTCACGGCGGTGGAGAATGTGGCGCTGCCGGCGATGATTGCGGGACAGAGCAAGGAGGCCGCATTGAAACGCGCCACCGAGCTTTTGGATTACTTGAAACTGTCGGACCGCCTCACGCACAAGCCCTCGCAGCTGTCAGGCGGCGAACAACAGCGGGTGGCGGTGGCGCGCGCCCTCGTCAATAACCCCAAACTCATCCTCGCAGACGAGCCGTCCGGAAACCTCGATACCGAAAACGCCCGCAAGCTACACCAGCTTTTCTTTGACCTCCGCGACCGTTTCGGCCAGACGTTCGTCGTGGTGACGCACAACACCGAACTGGCCCAGATGGCCGACCGCACCGTCACCATCAAAGACGGTGTTATCATATAGGGGATAGGGGACAGTGAATAGGGGATAGTCTGAATACAACCAGTCATGACAGGAAAATCCATCTGCAAGTGTCTGAAGTCGGTGCGCCGGGCGGTGGCCGAGGCTAATGGTATCGACTTGGAGATTCCGGTGTGCACGTTCGAGGGCGAATGTAGCGGCACCTGCCCGCAATGTGAGGCGGAAGTGCAGATGTTGGAGAAGGCGCTTTCGTCCCGCAAGCGGATGGCGCAGAAAGTGGCTGTCGTCGGTGTCGCCGCCGGATTGTCCTTCTTGGGTGGGCCGACCGCCACAGCACAAAACATCACGCCTACTGATTCGGTAAACTTGGACACAATTACTATCCAATGGATAGAACCGACCTTTCGCGCGGACGGCACCGTGACTAGGACAATTTGGAATCCAGTCGTTTTGACACGATGTAGGGCCTTTGACAGATTGTATCGCCGGGATAAGATGTACCGAATGTCCAAAAATGGAGCGATGGAGAGTCTGGTCAAGGAGGCTTCATTCCCAGGGGGATTGGAAGCCCTTGATGAGTACATCGAAAAGAACCAGACCTATCCGGATAATTGGGTGACGGAAGGACGCCTTTCGGGTGTGGTGGTTGTGGAATTTATGGTCAAAGCTGATGGACGTATTTCAAGAGTCAAAACGGTGAAGGGCGTTCATTCTCTGTTGGATGCGGAGGCAGAGCGTCTCGTAGCCAATATGCCGCGGTGGAAGCCCACCATCGCAAACCGCAGAAAAGTGTCGGCCTACTACGAGATTTCAATTCGGTTTCTGCCAAGGTAGGGAAGGAATAAGTTGCTTAGTCCTTAATTCTACTTTATGCCTTTTAACTGGATAAAGCTGATGAATTTTCCAACTATTGTTGTATCTTTGCCGCCTGTTTGACGAACAATCTGTATGATAGGCAAATCCATTTGCAAGTACTTGAAGTCGGTGCGCCGGGCGGTGGCCGAGGCCAATGGTATTGACTTGGAAATTCCGGAATGTACGTTCGAGGGCGAATGTAGCGGCACCTGCCCGCGATGTGAGGCGGAAGTGCAGATGTTGGAGAAGGCTCTCTCTGCCCGCAAACGGATGGCACAGAAAGTGGCCGTCGTCGGCGTTGCCGCCGGATTGTCCTTCTTGGGGCCGCCGATAGTTTCAGCGCAAAATGTCACCCCAACAGATACAATATGCACGTATCCATCTGTCGATACAATTCCGTGGTTAGATGCTATTTCCCCAAAAGAAGATGTTCATTACATTACATTAGGCGATTGTGAACCCATCATAAAATGGCGGCCCGATGTTACAAACTTAACGGACAAGCACAGATATCTTCCGCTCCTCAAATCCACTGTTGAGGTGGACGATATTATCATACCGGCTTCGTTCCCAGGTGGTCAGGCGGCTCTTGATGAATACATTGCAAAGAATGCGATCTATCCGGCAAATGGGTCTATATCCGGTGTCGTGGTGGTGGAATTCTTGGTTAACACGGATGGGAGCATCACGAAAGTTAAGACCATAAGAGGGGTTGATCCTCTGTTGGATACGGAGGCGGAACGGCTTGTTGCCAGTATGCCACGTTGGGAGCCCACCATCGTGAACGGACGGAAGACGGCCTTTTATTACGAACTTCCCATACAATTTTATCTGAAATAAAATTGGCCGTACACCTTACGGTGTGCGGTTTTACCTATTTGTTAGTGATGCCATTCATTTTTAGATAGGAGTCTATGGCGTTGTTATTGCACCTATGTGATAGGGCTTCTTATCCCAGCATTTCCATCAGTTCCCGAATGCTTTCAACCTGCTGCATACGTTCGTGCTCGAAGTGGTCGATGACCTCGTGCTGCCACATGATTTCGTAAGGGATATAGATAGTGCTGGCGCCGATGTTGAGGGCAGGTAAAATGTCGGATTTCAGGGAGTTGCCGACCATCAGCAGCTCCTCCGGCGCGATGCCCATCTCCCGACATAAGTCGCGGTACTGCTCCTCCGTCTTGTCGGTGACGATGAAGACCTTGTCGAAACAGGGCTGTAGCCCCGACCGTTTCAGCTTGTTCCCCTGCGTGAGCAGCTCCCCCTTGGTGAAGACCACCAGCCGGTAGCGTCCGGTGTCCTTCAGCGCCTGCAGGCTTTCCGCCACACCGTCCAACGGCTTCGCGTCCAACCGTAGCAGCTGCCGTCCCATCTCGATGATTTCCCCGATCTCGGCGGCCGTCACCTTCCCTTCACTGATTTTTATCGCACTCTCTATCAATGACATCGTGAAGGCGATGGCGCCGTACCCGTAGTCGGGCATATTGGCCATCTCCACCCCAAAGATCCGTTCCGACAATTCCTCCTCCGTCCCGTACGGCGCCAACATCCGGCACAACGCATGCTCCGCATTCCGAAAATACGGCTCGTTGTTCCACAACGTGTCGTCCGCATCAAACGCAATAACCTTTATTTTATTGTAATTCATTGGTTTACATTTTCATCAATACGGGGAATTACATCCCCTCCAATTCATTAATACGGGGATTTACATCCCCGTCTAAGTTCTGGCACCCCTACGGGGTTCCTGTAGGTAAAATTTTCAGTTTTCAGTTTTCAATTCTCCATTGTCTCCATCCATTCCCATTCTTTCTCCTCGATGGCGCTCCGAACCTGTTCGTATTGTTTGTACAATTCGCCGGAGGCGATTTCGGCGGCGTATTGTTCGGGCATCGCTAATTTCAGTTCGATTTCGTTCTTTTGGGCGGTCAGTTCCTCGATTTCTTTTTCCAGTTTTTTTGCCTGATTTTCCTTTTTGCGTTTGGCTGCCTCTTGCGCCTTTTTCTGTTCGTATTGGACCTTGTTGGCGCTGACTTTCGGCGCGGCGACGGGAGCGGTTCCGTCCTTCGCAGGCGTTTGTAGTGCGTTGAACGAGTCGATTTTCTTCTTTTCGAGGAAGTCGTAAACGTCGCCGAGGTAGGTCTTGATTTTATGGTCGCGGAACTCGAACACCTTGGTGCTCAGCCCTTGCAGGAAGTCACGGTCGTGAGAGACGAGGATCATGCTGCCCTCGTACTGGAGCAGGGCGCTTTTGAGCACATCCTTCGACTGCATGTCGAGGTGGTTGGTCGGCTCGTCGAGGATGAGGAGGTTGAAAGGGGAGAGGAGGAGCTTGGCGAGGGCGAGACGGGCTTTTTCGCCGCCCGACAGCACGCTCACTTTCTTCTCGGTGTCTTCGGTGGAGAAGAGGAAGCTGCCAAGGATGGTGCGGATTTTGGGACGGATGTCGCCGACGGCCACGTCGTCGATGGTTTCGAAGACGGTTTTGTCGGGGTTCAGCATCTGCGCCTGATTTTGGGCGTAGTAGCCGATGACCACCTGATGGCCCAGTTTCACCTCGCTGTGCTGGGGCTGCAACTCACCCACAATGGCTTTCACCATTGTGGATTTACCTTCGCCGTTGCGCCCGACGAACGCCACTTTCTCGCCCCGTTCCAAATGGAAATCAATATCTTGCAGAACCACGTTGTCGCCGTAGCCGAGGGTGAGGTGCTCCGTCTCCACGGTGACGCGGCCGGAGTGAGGCGCGGGCGGAAAACGGAACGAGATGTGCGAGGTGTCGATGTCGTCAACCTCGATTTTGTCCATCTTGTCAAGTAGTTTCAGACGGCTCTGCACCTGCTTGGCCTTGGTGGCCTTGTAGCGGAACCGCTCGATGAACTTCTCAATCTGGGCAATCTCCTTCTGCTGGTTTTCGTAAGCATTCTGCTGGGCTTCAATGCGTTCCAGACGCTGCTGCACATAGTCGGAGTAGCTGCATTTGTAGTCCTGTATGTTGCCGAGGGTAATTTCGACGGTGCGGTTGGTGACGCGGTCGAGGAAGGCGCGGTCGTGCGAGACGAGGATGAGGGCGCCTTCGTAGTTGGCGAGGTAGTCCTCCAGCCACTGGATGGACTCGATGTCGAGGTGGTTGGTGGGCTCATCGAGGAGGATGACTTCGGGTTTCTGGAGCAGGATTTTGGCGAGCGACACGCGCATCTGCCAGCCGTTGCTGAACTCCTTCATCGGGCGGGCAAAGTCGCTTTGGCGGAAGCCGAGGCCGGTGAGCACCTTCTCCGCGTCGCCCTCCATGGTGGAGCCGCCGAGCTGGTGGAAACGGTCGGTGAGGTCGGAAAGCTGCTGCGCCAGCTTGGCGTAGCCGTCGCTTTCGTAGTCGGTGCGGTCCGACAGCTGCTGGGTGATGTCGGCAATGCGCCGTTCCATGCTCTTCAGCTCGCCGAAGGCCGTCAGTGTCTCGTTCCAGACGGTGGTGTCGTAAACGCCGTGCAGCTCCTGCGGCAGGTAGCCGGTATGGTGTCCCGCCGTGATGGTGATTTCACCGGAGGTCGGTTCCTGTATCTTGTGCAGGATCTTCAGCAGCGTCGATTTCCCAGCGCCGTTCTTGCCTACCAACCCGATGCGGTCGCGGTCGCCCACCACGAACGACACATCCCGGAACAGGAAATCACCCGTGAAATTAACCGATAATTTATTGATGGATATCATTTTACATATTTATGGATTTGAAAGATTTGAAAGATTTGAAAGATTTGAAAGATTTGAAAGATTTGAAGATTTGAAAGATTTGAAGATTTGAATCTCTAAAATCTCTTGAATTTCTCGAATCTTTTGAATTTCTTGAATTTCTCAAATCTCTTGAATCTCTTAAATTTCTCAAATTTTCAAATATTGTTGTGCATACCCTTTAATCTGTTCAATCATCGACATCAGGCCGTTGGATCGGGTGGGGGAGAGGTGTTCTTTGAGACCGATTTGGTCGATGTAGGCGAGGGGGGCATCGGCGATCTCCTGTGGGGTGCGGTTGGAAAGCACGCGGAACAGCAGGTTGATGATGCCCTTGGTGATGATGGCGTCGCTGTCGGCGCGGAAAATCAGCTTCCCGTCCGCAAACTCGGCGTGCAGCCACACCTGCGACTGGCATCCCGGGATGAGGTGCTGCTCATCCTTATATTGTGGGTCAATCAGCGGCAGACTTTTTCCTAACTCAATGATATAGTTGTATTTGTCCATCCAGTCATCGAACAATTCAAACTCTTCGATGATCTCGTTTTCAGCTTCTAAAATCGTGCTCATTGGGGTGAAAATATTAAATCAGAAATGAGCGGCAAAGGTACAACAAAGTTCATAAAGTTCATCAAGTGTGTAGGTTTATAAAGTTGGGATATTGTGTCGTGCATTGTGGCACGCGAATGTAGGTTGTGCGTCTGAAATTTCCGTACTTTTGCACCCATTTTGAAAAAGTATGTTTTATCCTGAGAATTTTGAAGAGAAAATAGGTTTCGACACCCTCCGGCAACTGCTCACTGACCACTGTATCAGCGAGATGGGACGGGAATTCATCCATGCCATCCGATATAGTGACTCTTTTGAAGAAATACAACAAAAGTTATTAGAAATCAATGAGTTAAAGGAAATACTTCTCCTTGACGACCCGTTTCCAGCGCAGGACTACCACGACCTCCGCCCAACCCTCACCCGCATCGCCATCGACGGCACCTTCATCGAATTGGACGAGCTTGCCGACTTGCGCGGACTCATCGCGGCGGTCATCAATGTGCACGTCTATCTCCGCGTCAAGCACGAAGACGGCAAGTACCCCAACCTGTGGAAAATCTGTGAGGAGGTGGTGCTCGAAAAGCAGCTTCTGGCCGCCATCAACCGCGTCCTTGACCCGAAGGGCGGGCTGCGCGACGACGCCTCGGAGGAGCTGCGCCGTATCAAAAGCGCTATCATCCACATCTCCAACGATGCCGACAAAAAAATCCGCAAGCTTCTGACCGCTGCCAAACAGGACGGCATCGCCAAGGAGGATGCGGAAATGACCGTCCGCAACGGACGCCTCTGCATCCCCGTCCAAGCCCAATTCAAACGCCGCCTGCAAGGGTTCATCCATGACGAGTCGGCCACGGGTCAGACCGTCTTCATTGAACCGACCGAGGTTTTTGCCGCCAACAACGAGCTTCGCGACCTGATGAACGCCGAAAAACGGGAGGTCATCCGCATTCTCACCGCCCTCACGGACGAGATTCGCACCTCTATTCCGAACCTGCGTGAATATCACCACTTTATCGGCACCATCGACAGCATCCGGGCCAAGGCGCTGCTCGCCATCGACCTGAATGCCGCTATGCCGCGCCTCTCCGACAGTACCGTCCTGCACCTGCACCGCGCCGTCCACCCGCTCCTTTTCCTAAAGTTCAAATCCCTTGGACGGAAGGTACAACCGCTCGATATCGAACTCGACCCGCAACAGCGCATCCTCATCATCTCCGGTCCGAATGCGGGCGGCAAGTCCGTGTGCCTCAAAACGATAGGACTTCTCCAATATATGCTGCAATGCGGCCTTCTCGTCCCCGCCGACGACGCCTCCGAAATGGGCCTCTTCCGCGATTTCTTCATTGACATGGGGGACGAGCAGTCCATCGAGAACGACCTCAGCACCTACAGCTCGCACCTACGCAACCTGAAGGTGATGCTGGAGAACTTGGACGGGCAGTCGCTGTTCCTGATTGACGAGTTCGGCTCCGGCACGGAGCCAACGCTCGGGGCGGCTATGGCGGAGGCGGTCTTGGAAGCCTTCTACAGGAGCAAGGCTTTCGGCGTGGTGACGACCCATTATGGAAACCTCAAGCTGTTCCCCGACACGCATCCCGAGGCGCTGAACGGCGCCATGCTCTTCGACACTAACGAATTACGCCCGCTGTTCATCCTCAAGACCGGCCATCCGGGCAGCTCCTTCACCTACGAAATTGCCCAGAAAATCGGATTTCCACAGGAGATTATCGACAACGCCATCCAAAAGTCGGGTACGGCGCAAATCGACTACGAGCGGAAGTTGCAAGAGATTGAGGTAGCCAAGCTGAAAACTGACGAAAAGCTGAAGTTGGTCACTTCCGCCGACAACCATTTGGCCGAGATGATTGCGGAATATGGCGAGAAATTCCACGAGTTGGAGTCGCGCCGGAAGGAGATTCTGCAAAAGGCCAAGAACGAAGCAACGGCCATCATTGAAAATGCCAACAAGCTGATAGAATCGACAATACGGGAGATCAAGGAGGCGAAGGCATCACCCGAAAAGACCAAGCAGATCCGGCAGAAGGCGGAAGAGGCGAAGGAGCAGCTCCGCAACCGGATTGACGACTTCGAGAAGGCGGAGGGTCCGAAGCCCGCCATCCCACTCAAGCATCTCCGTCCGAAGCCGAAAGTGCAGGAGAAACCGGTGGAGGACCCGACCATCCACATCGGTGATGCGGTGCTGATGGTGGATATCCAGACCGTGGGCGAGGTGGCCGACATCAACGGTGAGGACGTCACCGTGGTCTTCAACTCGGTGTCGTTCCGCACCACTTTGAAAAAGCTGACAAAAATCAGCAAGAAGGAGGCGAAGGAGGTGAAAAAGCACGGGGTGAAGGTGAACAGCGGCACCCTGAGCGAGGCGCTGAACCAGCGTGTGGCGAAGTTCAACACCACCCTCGACATCCGGGGCGTCCGGGCAGAAGAGTCCGTCCCAATTCTGGACGAATACATCGACGAGGCCGTCCTGCTCAGCATCCACCAAGTGAGAATCCTGCACGGAAAGGGCAACGGCATCCTGCGGAACGTAGTGCGGCAACAGCTCGCCAAACGCCGCGAAGTCGTCTCCTTCCGCGATGAGGAGCTCGAGCTTGGCGGGTACGGGATCACAATCGTGGAACTATAGGCAACATTTTTTCAACAATATTGTAACCATCAACGTCAACGTTTGGAAATGGAAAGCGACAGCGAGTTAATACGCAAGTGCAAAGAAGGCGATCCGAAAAGCCAAGCTCTGTTGTACCAGAAGTACGCACCGATGTTGATGGCGATTTGCCTGCGTTATGCCCGCAACGAGGAAGATGCCGAGGACATTCTGCACGACTCGTTCGTCAAAATCCTGACCAACATTGACAAGATGGATGAAGACAAGCCCTACGTGAGCTGGATGAAAACCATCGTGGTGAACACGGCCATCAATGCGTACCGCAACAAGGTGCGGACGGGCGTGGCAGTGGACATCGAAGATGTGGAGGAGCAGCTGGGGGATGTGCGGATACGGACCAGCGACTTCCTCACGAGGGACATCCTGATGAAGTTCATCAGCGAGCTTCCTGACGGATACCGGACGGTCTTCAACCTCTTCGAAATCGACGGATACTCCCATTTGGAAATATCCGAAATGACAGGCTCTTCGTACAGCACCGTGCGCTCGCAGCTGTTCAAGGCCAAGCAGTCGCTGAAAAAGAAAATCGAAAAATATCTCGCAGAAATCATCGAAAAATAACGGCGCAGGACGCCACAGATAATAAGGAATATGGACAAAGAAAAAGAGATAGGAGAAATCTTCAGGGAGTCGCTCGAAGGCTATCAGGCGGAGCCGTCGGCGGAACTCTGGGGAGCCATTGCCCAAGACAAGACGCTGGTGCGTTTCAACCGGCGCCACAAAATGGTGCGGATCGCCAAGTTTGCGGTTGTTCCCGTCATTGCCACGGTGGCCATCGTCACCGCCCTCCTGCTCTCCAACGGCAAAGGCGACAACACGCTCGCCGTCGCTTCCGACACCGACACCGTCGTTCCTACCGCCACCACTATAACGACAACCACTACCGTCACCGCTCCTGCCACTGAAACCGCCGCACCGATCGTCAATACTCCCCAACCCGTTCGTAACCAGACTTCAATATATCCTACGCAAACAACTGACAATCAGAAAGAAAAGATTGAAAGTAGCACTGTTCCCGCAACGGTTACAAAACCCGTGGAAACTGCGGAGCCTTTGATGGCCAGCGAATTTGCGCCCACTCGTAATACGACACTCCCCGAAATAGAGGAAGTTCACAGAAGCCTTCCTGTACCGAATAGAAACAATAACCACAAAAAGGAACTTGATCGTTCCGATGCAGTAGTGGCGGACCAACTTCCGACATCATCCGATATCCAAGTGGAGCCGAAGGCCGGACGTTCTGGCCAGCTTACGTTCAGTAAGGATACGAGCGTGTGCCGCAACTCCAATCTTACCCTGTACGTTTACAACGCGTTGGACGTGCACTGGAATATCGGTGTGCAGGGCGAGACCGTCACCATCTGCCCCGACGAGCCGACGCTCATTTCGGCTACCGTCACCACCTACGAAAAGATTGACACCACCATCTATATTCATGTGGGCGTGTTCAACTGCGGCCTCTGGATTCCGACGGCCTTCACTCCCAACGGTGACGGGCTGAACGATGAGTTCCTTGTGCAGGCACCCGCCGAAATCACGCGCTACGAATGTACCATTTACGACCGTTCCAGAGGGATGCTGTTCCGCACCACCAACATTCATCAGGGCTGGGACGGCACCTTCAATGGCAAGCCCCTTCCCTTCGGAACCTACTCCTATATCATCACCTACTTTGATGAAGCAGGTGTGAAGCATGTGGAAAAAGGGCAAATCACGCTAATTAGGTAAAATCTGCGTCACTACTTTTGTAGAGTATTCGTAAAATACTTTACAGTTTGTTGTATGCCGGTGAGAAGGTGTCCCCTTGCTTGATGTCGCCGGTTTGGATGCCCTTCTTCAGCCAGCGGGAGCGTTGTTCGGAAGTGCCGTGGTTGAAGCTTTCGGGCACTGTATAACCCTTTGCACGCTTTTGCAGGTAGTCGTCGCCGATGCGGGAGGCGATGGCGAGACCTTCCTCAACGTCACCATCCTCCAAGGAGTTGAACATCTTGTTGTCCTGATGTGCCCACACGCCGGCATAGAAGTCGGCCTGCAGTTCCAGACGGACGCTGATCTTGTTGCTTTCCGTCTCGCTCAGACGGCTCATCTGGTTATGCGCCTCTTGCAGTGTACCTAACAGGTACTGGACGTGGTGACCCACCTCGTGTGCGATGACGTAAGCGTAGGCGAAGTCACCGGCGCTGCCGAACTGTTTCTGCATATTGCTGAAAAAGGAGAGGTCGATATAGACACTTTGGTCGGCGGAGCAGTAGAACGGACCAGTAGAGGAGCTTGCGCCCCCGCAACCCGACTGCACGGCGTCGGTGAAGAGAACCAGTTTCGGAGGGACGTAGGTTTTTCCCATCTTCTTGAATTCTGCCGTCCAAACGTCTTCGGTGCCCGCCAGAATCTGCTTGGCGAAAGTGGCCAGCTCCTCCTCTTCCGCCGTGGGCGTGTAGGTGGTCTCTGTGCCGCCGCCACCGAGGTTAATGTTTTGAAGGGCTGATGACGGATCTTTACCCATAAAGATGGCGATGATGGCCACAATGATGGCACCGCCAATACCGAGGCCGACACCGGCTTTCTTGCCGCGACGGTCGTCCACATTCGTGCTGATTCTTCTTCCTTTAAGATTCATAATAGATTGTTTTTTAGATTGATTACTTGTCTTGCGGAGGCCATACATTGCGCCAGCCGTAGAAAAAGCCGAGATGGTAGCGGGCCGCAAAGTAATAGACCAGATGTTTCAGTTTGCTGAACGGCATATAGACGAACAGCACCGTTGCCGTAATGTAGTAGATGTAAGGGGCAAGCGTACAGCCACAAGCGCAGCTGCATCCGTGCAGCAGGTAGATGACCGTGGCAAGGTGCAGCAACGTGGTGAACAGGTTCGACAGGTAGTCATCCGGATTGGCCAAGCTGTGCAGGTTCTTGTTGACAAACCGCTTGATTAGCAAGACGATGCCACAGATTCCCGAAACAAGCAGACAGGCTGCCAGCAGCAGGTTCAGCCACTGCGGATAGTAGGCGTTCAGGTTGAACAGCGACAGTACGAACAGCAGCAGCGACAGGAATGTCCCCAAGTGGTAGAGGATTCCCGCCGTGTAGGTCGGCAGGTGCATATACGCTGACTCCTTGTTGGCGGGCATCATGGCCACGGTGTTGGCGTAAGCAACGCCCTTCGCCACGCTTCCACTGGGTACGGAGAAATCTTTCGGCTTCCCCAAACGGATAATCCGCACAAAATGCCCCAGCATCATCACAAAACAGAAAGCAAGGGCGACCAGTGATATAATCTGTAAAGTACTCATACTTTTAGTATTAAGATTGAAAGGCTTAAATTGTTCCCCTTCTTTTTTAAGAAGGGGTGCACGAAGTGCGGGGTAGTTGTATAGAAATTTGAAAACCAAATTTGGGATATATTTTCTACTACCCCGGCCTGCGGCCACCCCTTCTACATAGAAGGGGAATCGTGCGCCATCATTTTTACTGTTACACGCACCCTTCGGGTTTCGGAAGGCCGGCGACACGGCAGGCTCCTCTGGCGGGACCCAGCGGGAAGAGTTCATAAATCTGTTTCAGTTTCAGGCCAGTTTCCTTGCAGATGACGCGCACCATCGGGGCAAGGCCTTTTTCTTCATAGTTCTGGCGGATGATACGAATCACTTTCCAGTGATCCTCCGTCAAGTTTTCGATGTCATCGGCTTTGGCGATGACCGCCGCCACTTCATCGTTCCACAATTCGGGCTGCAGCATGAAGCCGTCGCCGTCCATTTCGATTTTCTGGTTGTTTACAGTTAATTCCATTTTTATATTTTATTGGTAATAAACATTATGACGAAAGACAAGATGTCTTGTGTTTCGGGCTGCAAAGGTACGCAAAATTTCGGATTATCCCAATGGGTTCCCGATACTCCTTTCTACTGGTAAAAACTATTTTGGAAGAATATAAATTCCCTTGAAAATCAGCTCCTTAATTGCCTCTTTCCGATGGTTGAGATAGGTGCAGATTTCCGTTTCGTCTTTCTCGAAGAAATCGCTGTAAAGCGGCAGCGAGATGAAGGTGAAGACCAGTAGCGAAACGATGTGCAACGTCAGATCCGACAGTTCAATCGGACGGATACGCCCCTCCGTTATCTCCTTCTGTAGCATCATGTTCCAGACTCCGTAATACGCTATGTAGTCGGGTGACTCTATCACCTTTTTTCGGAAATATTGACGGCGGTCATCCCTCATAATCAGCTCGTTGATGATGAAAAACGGAAGCTTCCGATTTTTCATCAACAGTTCAAAATAGGCATCAATGAAGTCGCTGAGCGCGGTTTTGAAATCGCTGTCCTTGCTCAATTTCAAGCACTCAAAAACCATCGCCGATTTTTGGGCAAAAATCTGCATGAAAAGATTCTCCTTCGTGCGGAAATAGTAATGTACCAGCGCCTGGTTGCAGCCGACTTTCTTCGCGATGTCGGTGGTCGAGGTGGCGTCAAAGCCCTTTTCCAGAAAGAGTTCCTCGGCGGTCTGTAAAATCTGTTCTTCTAATGGGTTCTTTTTCATTGGATTAGGCTTTTATAAGGGTTGATTCTTGGTTTTCGAGTTGTTTCTTGCAATTTTCCACCATAAAATGGAGACGGTTGAAGACATTGGCTTCGGACGTTCCGCTGTCGAAATCAAGGAACAGCAGGCTCAGCTGCGGGTAGAGTTGCTTCAGCTTTTTCTCCACCCCCTTGGAAATGATGTGGTTGGCGATGCAGCCGAAGGGTTGCAGACTGACCACGTTCTGGATTCCCGTCTCCGCCAAGTGGCAGATTTCGCCCGGCAGGAACCACCCTTCGCCGAAGTCGCCCGCCATATTGACCACCTTTTCGGCCAATTTCGCATCCTCAAAGATGCTGGTCAGCGGACGGTAGAACGGGAAAGGTGCGCAAATGTCGTTAAATTTTCGTATCTTTTTCCATAAGATATTGTAAACGAAATTGTTGAGCCATTCCGGAAACTTCACTTCCTTGATGTGCAACTTCCGGTTTATGGGGTTGTTGGCGAAGCCCGTTGTGAGGAAGCCGATGAGTGCAGGCGGTACCACTTCCACACCGTGTTCTTCCAACCAGTTGATAACGAACTTGTTGCTGAATCCGTTGTATTTGACGTAGATTTCACCCACCAGTCCGATGACCGGCACCTGCCGGCTTTGGTCGGTGGCTTCGGTGAAATCCCGCACCGCCTCTTTCAGCAGCTTCTGAAGTCCCTTGCTGTCGTTGGCTTCGATGATAGGAAGAGCCTCCTCTGTGTATTTCTGACGGAGCCGTGCCGCTTCGCCTTTCACCCGCTCCCTTACCACGGTGGCGTGGTACAGCTTGGCGAGGCAGTCGGCGTAAAGCACCGTGTTGATGGTGATGTTGAGCACACGCCGGAAGGGTATGGTGAAACCGGGTTGCGTGGCGGTGACGGACGCGCTGAGTGCCAATGAGATGACCGGCACATCCTGAAAGCCGGCAGACACCATCGCGTTCTTGATGAGGGCGTAATAGTTGGAGGCGCGGCACTGTCCGCCCGTCTGAGTCATGATGACGGCCACGTCCGTCGGGTCGTAATCACCGCTCTGGAGCGCGTTCATAATGGAGCCGATGACGAGGGTGGCGGGGTAGCACACCTCGTTGTTGGCGTACTTGAGTCCGGTTTCCGCAGCCTCCTGCGTGCCGGTCGGCAGGGTGATGAGCCGGTAGCCCGCCACCTTGAACAGCGACGGAAAGAATTCGGAATACCCTTCGGCAAAGTACGGGGCCAGCAGCGTCCGCCGCCGTTCCTGCTTGGTGAAGGTGCGCGTGGTGACGTAGGGGAGGGGGGCTTTGTTCTCGCGTCCGCCGCCCGCCATCGTGACGGACTCCACCAGCGACCGCACCCGCAGCCGTAGAGAACCGATGTTGTTTACGTCATCGATTTTCAGGATGGTGTGATTCTTGCGGTAGCGTTTCAGGATGGCGCCGACCTCGTCGAGGATGAAGGCGTCGGGGCCGCAGCCGAAGGAGGTGAGCTGCACCAGATGCAGGTTCGGATAGGTGCTGTTACCAACGAAGTAGGCGGCCTTGAAGATGCGATTCGGATAGCTCCATTGGGTGATGGCGTTCAGCTCGTCGTAAACACCCGCGCCCGCCGTGGCCGCCACATTCTCGGTGATGACGTCGATGCCCATGTCGGCGATGGCGTGCGAGATCTTGTGCTCGATGAGCGGGTCAATATGGTAGGGACGGGCGGCGAGCAGAATCACCATGCGGTTCTCGTGGATGGCGGCGGCGAGGATCTCGTTGGCGCGGCGGGTAAGTTCCGCAAGGTAGTCGTCCTGTGCCTGAATCGCCGCCGCCACCGCCTGTGCGGCAATGGTTTCGGAAACGCCCAGTGTTTTCAGATACGCCAGACAGGATTCCATAGCCAACTTCTTGCTGCTGAAGGTGATGACGGGGGCGTCGAACGGGATGCCCGCCTTGTGTGCGGGATCCATCGAACTCTTTATCACATCCGAATAGCCCGCTACGATGGGACAGTTGTAGCTGTTGCGCGACTTCTCGTCCTCCTTCCGTTCGTAAACGACGTACGGGTAGAAAATGCGGTCCACCTTTTTGCGGATGAGTTCTTGGATATGTCCGTGCATCAGCTTGGCCGGAAAGCAGATGTTGTCGGCCATAATGGAGCGTAATCCGCTTTCGTACTGCTTGTTGCTTGACGGACTGGACAGCTCCACTCGGAAGCCGCACTTGGCGAAAAGCACCTTCCAGAAGGGGAAGTTCTCGTACATGCCTAGTCCTCGCGGGATGCCGATGACGGGCGCGTCGGCGGGCACTGGAATATCGGTTTTCTTGAAAAGAATCCGGTATTTTTCGGCAAACATATTGATGCCTTTCCGTGTCCCTTCGGTGGTGTTGGAATAAACCTTCTCGCAATTGTTCCCGGAAAAGAAGGTGTTGCCGTTCTGGAAATGGAACAGCTTGACGGTGCAGTGGTTCTCGCACCCCGGACAAACTTCCACCTCCGATTGGTACTCGTTGGCCTGAAGCAATTCGGAAAGGTTCGGTCTGTTATTATCTTGGTTCATTGTTCGTTCTTTACTTTTTTCTACTACCCCGGCCTACGGCCACCCCTTCTATACAGAAGGGGATTTTTTACCTTCTACCTATTACCTTTTACCTTTTACTTTTTACCTTTTACCGCGTACAGTGCCGCACCATAGGCACCCATCAGTTCGGGGATGTCGGAGAAGGAGACGTTGCAGCCGGTCATCTTCTCGAGGGTCCGGACGATGCTTTGGTTACGGAAGGTGCCGCCTTGCACTACGATTTTCTTGCCGAGTTCGGATATATTTTTGAGTTTCAATACTTTGAAAAGGCAATTTTTGATAACGGAGTAGCTGAAGCCGGCGGCGATGTCGGCGACGGCCGCTCCTTCCTGCATGGCCTGCTTCACTTTGGAGTTCATAAAGACGGTGCAGCGTGTGCCGAGGTCGCAGGGGTGCTGGGCGAAGCACGACATTTCAGCGAACTCGGCAACGGGATAGCCCATCATATTGGCGAAGGTTTCGATGAAGGAGCCGCAGCCGGAGGAACACGCCTCGTTGATTTCCATACGTCGGATGGAGCCGTTATCGACGAAGATGGCCTTCATATCCTGGCCGCCGATGTCGAGGATGAAGCTCACGTCGGGTTCCACTTGGCGGGCCGCCGAAAAGTGTGCCATCGTCTCCACGATGCCATAATCGAAGTTGAAGGCTGTTTTGATCAGGTTTTCGCCGTAGCCCGTGACGCAGCTGCCCCCGATGATGAGGTTGTCGGCATTTTCGACACTGTCGTACAGGCTTTTGAGCATATTGCAGAAGGTGCGGAAACTGTCACCGTTGTTGCGCTGGTAGTCGGTATAGACGACCTGTTGGTCGCTGTCGAGGAGGATGAGTTTGGTGGTGGTGCTGCCGGAGTCCACGCCCATAAAGTAGGGGGTCGGGACGGTAGTGACGAGTTCGCCGCGAGGCACGTAGTAGAGGTTCTTATTTGCGATCCAGCGGTCGTATTCGGCCTTGTCGGCGAAGAGGGCGTTGAGACGGTTGCTGTAGTCGGTGGTGTGCTGGTGCCCGCCCCGCACCATCTGGAGGAGCTCCGTTATGGTGATGTCGCCGGTGGCACAGGTGGGAGCCAGCAGGGCACAGCCTGTGGCGGGAATCAGCTGGGCGTTGTCGGGAAGAAGGCAGTCATCCTCGCTGAGGTTAAGGACGTTACGGAAGTGTTTCTGAAGTTCTGGCAGGAAGGCGAAGGGGCCGCCGCAGAAGAACACTTTCGGGGTGATGTCCATCCCGCGGGCGAGTGACGACACCACTTGCATCGCCACGGCGTTGAAGACGGAGGCGGCGATGTCGGCGCGGCTGACGTTGCGGCTGATGAGGTTCTGGATGTCGGTTTTGGAGAAGACGCCGCAGCGGGAGGCGATGGGGTAGATCGTCTGTGATTGGGCGGCGAGGGCGTTGAGTTCGGCGGTCTGCACGTTGAGCAGGGTGGCGGTCTGGTCGATGAAGGCACCGGTGCCGCCGGCACAGCTGCCGTTCATGCGGATGTCGGGCACCTTGCCCTTCTCGAAGAAGATCATCTTGCTGTCCTCGCCGCCCATATCGATGAAGGTGCGTACCTCAGGGTACATCTGCTTGACGGTTTCGGCGGCGGCCACGACCTCCTGCACGAAGCCGAATCCGTGACGTTGGGCGTACCCCATACCTACGGAACCGGTGATGACGATGCGTGCGCGGCAGTCGCCCATCTTGGCCAGAAACTCCCCGATAATGGTCTCGGCGGTGTCAGGAATGTTGGCCTGATGGCGGCGGTATGCCGAAAAAACCAGCGTTCCCGAAGCATCCAATGCCGCCACTTTCATCGTGGTGGAACCGATGTCAACCCCTACGGAATAAAGCGTTTGCGTATCCTCTGCCATAGTTTAATCGTGTTGTTTAATAGATCTATTAAAAGAGGGCGCAAAAGTACGATAATATTTTTGATTTTGGCGCACTGCGGTTACGGCGGAATGGTGGGGCAAAAAAAAAGTTACCAACAAAAATATTAACATATTTATAAAATAATTTTCTGCTGTTTTTCTTCAAAACAATGCTACAAAAAGGTTAAAATGTGTATCTTTTAATAGTTTGTAAACGAATATTTTGTAGAGACGCGATTCATCGCGTCTCAAATATTCAAGTATGTTGTTTTGTTGTATCT